>Ga0233425_10003201_pt1 | contig 30365 bp, 25 predicted proteins | sample Watercolumn_Towu_2_FD_181712 | JGI IMG/M metagenome (GOLD analysis project Ga0233425, IMG submission 181712) | Freshwater microbial communities from Lake Towuti, South Sulawesi, Indonesia - Watercolumn_Towuti2014_140_MG | ecosystem: Environmental > Aquatic > Freshwater > Lake | place...
GGAAGTTGAGCTCCTCGCGGATGGTGAGGCATTCGCGGAATTGCTTCTCCGCGTTGATCAGGTCGCCTGCGGCCAGGTATATTTTTGCCAGCCCGTCGAGTGCATAGGCTTCCACATGCTTGGAGCCTACGAAGCGGGCCACTTCCAGCGCGCGCTTTTTCATGGCGATAGAGCGCGGCACATCCTGCAGGTTGAGGTACGCAGAGCCCAATCCGTCGAGGATGCGGGCCAGCAGGTTTTTGTCATCCTCTTTCTCGGCCAGCGCAAGCCCCTTGCTGAGGGCGTCTACGGCTTTTTGATTTTCGCCGGAGGTATAGTATACCGAGCCGATGCCGTTGAGGGCATTGGCCTGCGCCAGGATGTTCCCGCTTTTTTCCGCTCTGCCGAGCATCTCATGCGAATACTTCAGAGCATTGTCGTAATCGGCCAGGTAATAGTAGGCGCAAAAAATATGGTAAAGGGTATTGGCCTCATAGGTCGCATCTCCCTGGGCTTCTGCCAGGGCCAGTGCAGCGAAAAGGTCTTTTAAGGCATTGTCGTAATTTCCGAGCCATACATGGCAGGAGCCGCGGGCTGCAATAGCCTGAGCCCGGAGTGTATCATCCGGCGATGCAGACAGAACTTCTTCCGCGAGCGCGATCCCGGTCTGTGGGTGGCTGCGGCAGATCCCGAATGCTTTTTCGATCTGTATTCCGGCCCGTTGAGGGTCAATGACGCGATGGTCTGTATCAGACATGTGTTTCGGGGGTTCTTTTTCTGAAATTCAATTTAGAGAATTATCCTTCTAAAAGCAAAAAAATCGTTGTATGGTGTTTTTTGTTCGTCTAAACCCTGAAATGATCCTTTGGAAAAAGAGGCGGAAAATCCGGATTAGTAGTAAAAATCAACTATTTACCCTGAATATAAAGCAGATAGAATTATCTTCCGGAAAATCCGGGCATCCGTATTATGCGTATATTACAATTAATTAACCTACGTCAGAATTTTTATGAGTCCTTACCTCTTCATTCCTTTAGTCTCCTGGGCAGCATTGGCGTTGATCATGACGCTGGTGTTTGTATGGGCCCTGCGCATCAAAAATTACGGTGTGGTGGACGTTTTCTGGGCCTTCGATTTTTTGGTGATTGCGGTCATCACCTGGCTGCTGGCCGATGGCTTTGCGCTTCGCAAACATCTTGTCTGCGGCCTGGCGGCATTATGGAGCCTGCGCCTGGGCCTATACCTCTCCAAAAGGGTATTGGGGCATCTGCATGAGGAGGAAGGGCGCTATAAGCAGCTGCGAAGCGAGTGGAGCACCGCCAAGTTTTTTATTTTCTTCCAGATGCAGGCTTTCTCCAATGTCGTGCTGAGCATCCCGTTCTTCATCATCGCCCTTAATAAAACCGAAGGGCTTTCCATCGTTGAATACGCCGGCGCGGCACTTTGGCTTATCAGCATCTGCGGGGAAGGCCTTGCCGACCGGCAATTGCAGCAGTTCAAAAAGGATCCGGCCAACAAAGGCAAGGTATGCCAGGCGGGCTTATGGAACTACTCCAGGCATCCCAATTATTTTTTCCAGCTCTCCATCTGGATCTCTGTGCTCATCTTTGCCCTGCCAAGCCCTTATGGCTGGCTGGCAGTGATCTGCCCGCTTTCGATCGGCTTCCTTATCTTTAAAGTCACCGGCATTCCTATGACAGAGGAGCAATCCCTGAGAAGCAAAGGCGAGGCCTATAAGGAATACCAGCGCACAACGAGTGTGTTCGTCCCTCTGCCGAAGAAAAAATAAGGAAGCATGTCAATGGCAAACGTCCCCATGCAATAAGCTTTTCCATCTTCCCTTTTCCTTTTTACATTAAACGATATGTGGTATCAATCCCTATTAGAGAAAAACAGAATTCCCGATCCCCTGATCCGGGTGGGCATCCGTAAATTACTGAAGCAGCGCTTAAGAGACGAACATAAAGGAAACGTGGAGGCGCAGCAGGCGCATCTGATGGCCCTCATCGAAGAGCTGAAAGCGACGCCGGCCATTGCCATCAACACGCAGGAGGCCAACGAGCAGCATTACGAAGTGCCGACAGAGTTTTATACCTACTGTCTGGGGAAACATTTAAAATACAGCAGCGGCTACTGGAAGCCGGGCGTGACGGACATCGACACATCTGAACAAGACATGCTGGAGCTTACCTGCGGGCGCGCGGAGCTGAAAGACGGGCAGCAGGTGCTGGAGCTGGGCTGCGGCTGGGGCTCCTTGTCCCTGTTCATGGCTGCTAAGTTTCCGAAGAGCACCTTTACGGTCGTCTCCAATTCGCGGACGCAGAAGCAATACATTGATGAGCAGGCCCGGCAGCGCCATATCACGAACCTGACGGTCATCACGAACAACATCAACGACTTTCAGCTCGACCAGACCTTCGACCGCGTGGTGTCGGTGGAAATGTTCGAGCACATGCGCAACTACCAAAAGCTGATGAAGCTGGTGGCGGACCTGTTGAAGCCGGATGGAAAATTGTTCGTGCATATTTTCACACACCGGGAATATGCCTACAAGTTTGAGGTGATCGATGAGAGCGATTGGATGAGCAGGTATTTTTTTACCGGGGGTATCATGCCGAGCGACGACCTGCTCCTGTATTTCAACGAGCACCTGTCGATTGAGAAGCACTGGCATGTGAGCGGCCTGCATTACAGGAAGACCTCGGAAGCCTGGCTGCAGAACATGGACAGGCACAAAGCGCAGATCATGCCTTTGTTCGAAGCCACCTATGGAAAAGACCAGGCCCTGAAATGGTGGGTGTACTGGCGGATCTTCTACATGGCCTGTGCCGAGCTCTGGGCCTATAACGGCGGCGAGGAGTGGATCGTGAGCCATTATTTATTTCAAAAATCAGGGACGGTTTCTTAATATGCAGACAATAGCGATCATAGGAACAGGAATAGCCGGGATGGGCTGCGCGCATTTATTGCAGCACCGGTACGACCTTACGGTCTTTGAAAAGAACACGTATATCGGAGGCCACACCAATACCATTTCCGTAGAGGAAGAGGGGAAGCCGGTGTACATGGATACGGGCTTTATGGTTTTCAACTTCGAAACCTACCCGAACCTGTGCCGGCTTTTTGAAGAGATCAAAGCGCCGATCAAAAAGACGGACATGTCCTTCAGCGTTCAGCATGTACCTACAGGCCTTGAATACTGCGGCTCGGGGCTGAACGGCCTGTTTGCCCAGCGCAGGAACATCTTCAGCCCTTCCTACATCCGGATGCTGATGGAGATCACGCGCTTTAACAGGATCAGCGTGGAGATCCTCGATAAGCCGGAGTATGCGCACCATTCGCTGGCCGACTACATCCGGGAATTTAAGTTCAGCGAGGAGATGCTCATGAAGTACCTGGTGCCGATGAGCTCGGCGGTGTGGAGCACCCCGATGGATAAAATGCTGGATTTTCCGGCGGTGACCCTGATCCGTTTTTTTAAGAACCACGGCTTCCTGGGGCTGAACACCCAGCACCAGTGGTACACGCTGCAGAATGGCAGCCAGGCCTACCGCGAGCTCCTCATCAAGCCCTTTAAAGACAGAGTGCAGGTAAACAATGCAGCGGTGAGCGTGAAGCGCCTGCCGGGTGGCAAGGCCCTCGTGATGACGTCAAACGGGCAGCAACAGGAATTTGACAAAGTGATCTTTGCGGCCCATGCCAACGAGGCCTTAAAGCTGCTGTTTGAGCCCACAGCCGATGAGCAGCGCCTGCTGTCGGTATTTCACTACGAAAAGAACAAAGCCACGGTGCATACGGATGAATCGGTGATGCCTGTGAATAAACGTACCTGGAGCAGCTGGAATTACCGCATCGAAGAGCGGAACGGAAGGCAGGTGCCGACGACCATCTACTGGATGAACCGCTTACAGGGGGTTTCTGATAAAAAAAATTACTTTGTGTCGATCAATGCCATTCCCGGAAGCATCGCTCCGGAGAAGCTGATCAGGGAGATCGATTATGAGCATCCTTTGTTTGACGTGGCGGCGATCCGGGCGCAGGATGAGCTGCATCGCTTGAATGAGAGCGGGCCTTTGTATTTTTGCGGAAGCTATTTTAAGTACGGCTTTCATGAGGATGCTTACAAGAGTGCGGTGGAACTGTGTAAAAGAATGTAACATGGAAAAGGGAAAATGGCAGAGGTGTAGTAAATGAAAGAAAGGCCAGATTGTAAAGTGAGAATTAACCATAAATTAATATCATATGAATCACAAGACACAGGAACTTTTAGACCGGACCTTTTTCTTTGGAGTTAATATTTTGAAATTTTTGAAAACACTACCGGATGATTTTATTTACAGAATTCCTAAAGGCCAGGTAGGAAGATCATGCGGTTCTGTTGGTGCAAATTACGAAGAAGCTCAGGGAGCAGTTTCAAAAAAAGATTTTTTGAATAAAATAGGAATCAGCTATAAGGAAGCCAGGGAAACGCATTATTGGCTTAGAATTTGGAGCAATTATACGAACCTGTGTACCAGAAAGATTTTCAATTCTTTATAAAGGAAGCCCAAGAATTGAAAAATATTTTCGCAGCGATTAAGAAATCATCTAAGAATAATCCCGATTAGTTTTATTTGAAGCATATCCATTTTCCTTTTTACATTTTCCCTTTGCCATCCAATGAATTCCTGTCTCTATAAAGCTACTGTGATGCACCACCGGCTCGCGCCCAAAAAGCACCGCTTTCACTATAAGGTGTTCATGTTTTACATCGACCTCGATGAGCTGGAGCTTCTGAGAAAAAAATTATTCCTGTTCGGCCACAACCGCTTCCATGTGTTCAGCTTCCGCGATCGGGAGCACCTGCAATTGCCTATAGACGCTCCGGATACAGGTAAATCTACCAAGGCGCATCTGCTGGATTACTTAAAGCAGAATGGGATGCATAGCCCTGTTGAGAAGATCATGTGCCTGACCAACCTTAATATCCTGGGCTATAACTTCAACCCGGTATCTTTTTATTTTGTGTTTGGCGCGAAGCATCAGCCCCTGTGCAGTGTGGCTGAGGTGAGCAACACCTTCCATGAGATGAAGCCTTATTTTCTCGGAGCGGATAAGCTCTATGGAAAAAAATTTCACCTGAACACCACCAAGTATTTTTATGTGTCTCCTTTCTTCGATCACGACGCCAACTTTGATTTCAACCTGAATGTCCCGGATGAAACGCTCAATATCCGGATCGATACCTTCAACAAGGACGAGCGTGTTTTCATCAGCACGCTCACGGGAGCCAGAAAGGCCCTGAGCAACGGAAACCTGTTGTGGTATGCTATCCGCTTCCCTTTCCTGACGCTGAGGATCATCACGCTCATACACTGGAACGCCCTGCTCCTGTGGCTGAAGAAGATTCCTTACCATAAAAAAAATGATTTGTTAAATCTGCAAAGGGACGTGCATCGTAAATACAAGGGAAAATAAAAAAATAAAGTATATTCGTATATGTCAACATCGCTTAGCATCGCCAGGCCTAAAGAAGGGTTTTACCAGAAAGTGATTTTAGGGTTGCTTTCTAAGATGCCTCTTGGAAAAGCAATCATCAGCCTGCCTGATGGGTCGGAGATGGCCATCGGCAACGGCGAAGGTATCAGCTGCCACATCCGCATCCAGAACCCGGCTTTTTTTAAACGTTGCGTCTTATATGGGGATATCGGCTTCGGTGAAGCTTATGTGGATGGCGACTGGGATACCGACAGCATTACCCATGTGATCAAATGGTTCCTGCTCAATGTGGATCATGCACCCACCGTATCCGGGAGCAGCGCGAAATCGCTGGTGCTGAATCTTCTGAAAGCGGTCAACAAGCTTTATCATATAAAACGGGGCAACAGCCTCAGTGGCTCGCGTAAGAACATTTCCGAGCATTACGACCTCAACAACGATTTCTTTGCCCTTTTCCTCGACCCGACGATGACCTATTCCTCGGCCTATTACACCAGAGAGGACATGACGCTGGAAGAGGCGCAGCTGGAAAAATACGACAGGCTCTGCAGGCAGCTTCACCTGAAGCCCGACGACCACGTGCTGGAAATCGGCAGCGGCTGGGGAGGCAACGCCATCTATATGGCGAAGACCTATGGCTGCAGGGTCACCACGCTTACCATTTCGGAAGAGCAGTACAGGCTGGCCAAGGAGCGCATCGCCAGAGAAAACCTGGAAGACAGGATCACCATCTTTCTAAAGGATTACCGCCTCATGGAAGGGAGCTTCGACAAGATCGTTTCCATTGAAATGCTGGAAGCTGTGGGTGCGGAATACTACAATGAATATTTCAAAAAATGCAACGACCTGCTCCGAAAGGATGGCATCTTTGCCCTCCAGGTCATTACCTGCCCCGATTCACGCTTCGAGAGCCTGAAGAACGGTGTGGACTGGATCCAGAAACATATTTTCCCGGGCTCCCTGCTCCCTTCGCTTGCGGCGATCAACCAGGCGGTGAACAGCACCGGCAACCTCACGCTGGTCGACCTCAAGGACATCGGCCTGCACTATGCGCATACGCTCAACGTATGGCACAAAAGCTTCAACGAAAAGCTGGAGGAGGTGAGGCAGCTGGGCTTCGACGATCATTTCATCCGCAAATGGAACTATTACCTCTGCTACTGCGAAGCGGCTTTCGCCATGCGCAACATCCACGTGATGCAGCTGGTATATACCAGGCCGAACAACACACGCCGCTAAGTCAGGAAGCGTTTCTCAAGACATCTTCCTTCTCTGCCATGGCCGGGCCGAACTCGTAGGGCATGGCGCTCATGCTTTTAGCCGCATGCTCGTGCGCCAGCTTTTCTTTCCAGGCATACCAGCGCAGGGGCATGGTTTTTTTCATCAGGGTGTCGATGTTTCTCATGCCCAGCAGCTTCCATAGTGCGTGGAGCTTCCCGGTAATTCCGGGCTGTATGGCCCGTAAGCTCATGGCGAATCCGCTCTCGATGTATTCCATGTGATGCCAGTAGCCTGCAGGCATGAATAAGGTGTCGCCATGCTCCAGCACCAGGTCGTAGCCCCTGGCATAGCGCAGGGCAGGGAATCTGGCATAGTCGATGCGGCTGTCGGTTTCGGAGTGGTAGCCGCTGAAATCGGCAAGGCTTAGCACCTCAAAGGGCTTACGGTACAGCTTGTATTGCTCGCTGAACGGGAACAGCAGCACGCGCTTCCGGCCTGCAAACTGTGTATGTAAGATATGGCTCAGGTCCATATCGAAATGCATATGGGTGACGCTGCCCTGGCCGCCCACAAAAAGCATGGGTGCGCGCTTGACGAAGCCGCTCATCAGCTCGTCGGGCCAGGTAAAATCTTTGGTGATCTGCGGTGCGTGGCTGAACAGGTTAAAGAGGAAGATCCTCCAGGATGCAGGCCCGCGGCTTACCATGTCGATGTAGCTCCCGAAGGTGGTATAGTCGTCGGCCGTATTCACGGGAGTGTGCGCATCGCTCTTCACATTGTTATAGATCCCCACCTTTTTATCGCCGAGCAGCTCTTTGAAATAGTCCCAGTTCCATCTGGAGTAGGCGGGCCATTGCTTTGCCAGGTTTCTGATCACCAAAGGCTTTCCGGTTTTGTAATAATGTTCTTTAAAATCCCGGGGGCTGATGGTGTCTACGGTTTCGACGGCTTGTAGGATCATGACCAAATGGATTGCATACAGATTCCTTCCAATACAATTTAATGCCGGATGTTTGAAGCCTTAGCCTGTGCCGGCTTTTTCCGGTTCGCGAAACCGCAGAAAGATCAGCGCTGCCAGGAAGCAGAGCCCGAAGCCCAGGAGCCCGTTGAGGCGGATCCCGAAATCGTTGCCGACGTCTTTCCCGTAGTTGAGCGACATCACAAAAAGCGCCGTGCCCATCGTCTGGGCGATCTTCACAAAAAAATACCTTACGGCAAAATAGAGGGCGCCTTTGTTCTCGCCGGTATCGTCGCTGTCTTTCTGAACGATCTCCGAAAGAATGGCATTGGGCAGGATATTGAGAGATGCCAGCGGAATGGCCGCCAGGCCTATCAGGAGAAAGATCTGCTTTTCGGGGCCTAAGGGAAACCGGCCGAGGTAATAGATGCCGAGAAAGATAAAGGAGAGCAGAACGAGGGAAATGAACACGATCTGTTTCTTGCCCGTTTTTTTGACGAGCAGGTTGATGATGGGATAAAAGATGAAGGAGACCAATACCATCGTCATCATGAGCTTGTTGCCGAGCGCCTCCGGGAGCTGCACCAATACCTTGAGGAAATACAGTAATCCCGACGTGATGAGCGTCACGGCCATGAAATAGGAAAAGTCGGCCACGATGAAAAGGAGAAAATTACGGTTCTTAAGGGCCTGGCGTAATGCCTGCCTCAGCGGCACCGAGTGCGGAACGGCGGTCGAATAGTGTTTTTCGTTGATGGCCAGCACCGGGATCAGCAGGGCGATGCCGGCCAGCAGGGCGAAGCCTACCACGGAAACCTGAAGGGCCGCCAGGCGTGTTTCCACGCCAAAATGGTTTTGCACCAGGTCGGTCACATTGAACACGTTGGAGCCGATGCCGATCCCAACCACAAAGCCCACTGACTGCCAGGTGGAGAGCTTCACCTTTTGTGCAGAATCCGGCGCCACCTCGGGGAGCAGGGCATAATAGGGGATCACGTAGGAGGTGGTGGAAATATAGAACAGCACGAGCATCACGGCCAGCCAGGCAATGTTGACAGCCGACTCATAATGATGTAAGGGAAAAAAGATCAGGCAGCAGAAGAGGACAGAAGGCAGGATCGCTTTTTTCATCAGCGGGATGCGCCGGCCGGCCGGGTTCCTGCTCCGGTCGCTTAGCTGCGCAATAAAGGGATCATACACCGCGTCCATGAAGCGGCTGCCAGTGGTGACAATTGTCATGACATTAAAAATACCGAAGATGACCATCTGGGTGATCAGGGGCGGTAAGCCGCTGGTTTCAGGTGGCACATACAGGTAAACCAGGATCACGCTGATGATGTTGATCAGAATGCTGTACCCCATCATGCCAAACGCATAAGCTATCTGTTCGGAAAGAGGCAGAGCTGGCTTCACGGGATAAAATTAACCATTCCTTTAACTTTTACTGTAGATATTTTTCCCCTGTTTTACAACTTTTAACGTATCAGATTGTTTTAGTTGATAGAATCTGACATAATTTTACTCTATCAAATTTTCTTAAAGCAACTGGTATAGAATTGTATTTACATTTTCAAACCCAATTTTATGAAAACTTCTTCTATTGATACCGTAAGCGATATTTCGCCGGAAGAATTCAAAAAACAGTATCTGATCCCGCAAAAACCAGTAGTCATAAAAGGCCTGGCCGACAAGTACCCGGCGGGAAAAAAATGGACCATCGATTACATCCAGGCCGTTTGCGGCGACGTGATGGTGGATGTGTTTGACAACAGCAACAGCAACAAAGGCTCGGCCTTTACCATTCCCGATCTCAAAATGCCCTTCAGGGATTATGTGACGACCATCGTGGAAAACAAGCCCACCACGCTGCGCATGTTCCTGTTCAATATGTTCAAATCAAAGCCTGAGCTCAGAAAGGATTTTCCATGCCCTGCCATCTTCAAAGGCATCCTGGGCCGCATCGGCTATATGTTCTTCGGCGCCAAAGATATCAAGGTGCGCATCCACCAGGACATTGATATGAGCAACGTGCTGCTTACCCAGTTCTATGGCCGCAAGAAAGTGGTTCTGGTCGATCCCAGGTATTCGGAGCTTCTGTATAAGCTGCCCTATAATACCTATTCCCTGGTAGACCTCGATCATCCGGACTATGAGAAATACCCGGGCCTGAAACACATCGAGGTGCAGGAGTGTGTGCTTGAGCATGGCGACTCGCTGTATATGCCGAGCGGCTACTGGCATTACATTACCTATGTGGATGGCGGCTTCTCGGTAAGCTACCGTAAGATCGCCCAAAGCTTCAGGGCGAAGGGGGAAGGTCTTTTGAACATGCTTGTCTACATGCCTTTCGACAAGATCATGAACAAGTTGCAGGGCGAAAAATGGGTGCTGAAAAAAGAATGGATGGCACAGCAGCGGGCCAACCGCGCGCTTGCCAGGATGAAACCCGAAGCGCCCGGCATCGAGCTGCCGATCAGCCCGGAAGAAAAAACAACACTGGCGGCCTAGCGACCTTATTTCTGGCCGTTACCGTGACAAACCCTCTGTATTCCGAATACAGAGGGTTTTTTACTATGGCGGCAGCTCAGCGGCCGGGAGCCGGGGCAATCTCCTCATGCCGGTCTGGTGCCGGACTGCTCCATCCTGCGACAGGCGTGGTTAAAATGACGAACGGCGTTCATACAATAAGTAAGCGCTTGATCCCTTTTTCAGGCTTTTATGGCTTTTCTGTAGCGAACTTTGCAGGGTAATTTTAAAACACTATGAGCGCTACAGCAGTCAGATTCAACAACACCAACCGCAATTTCCAGAATGAGCTTCGCAAACGGGTGGATTCTTATTTTAAGGACCGCCAGATCGGCAAAAGCGGAAACATTCACCTGTACCTTAAAACAGTGGTGATGTTCGCGGCTTACCTGATCCCTTTCCTCCTGATCACCTTCGGGGTGACGGATAATAAAATCGTATGGTTATTTTTAACAGTATTGATGGGCTTCGGCATGGCCGGCATCGGCATGTGTGTGATGCACGACGCCAACCACGGCAGCTACAGCAAAAACGATGCGTTGAACCGCTTCCTGGGGTTCTTCTCCATAAGCCTGCTTTCCGGAAATTCCCTGAACTGGAGGATACAGCACAATATCATTCACCATACCTATACCAATGTGCACGACCACGATGAGGATATTGCGCCCCTGGGCTTTTTGCGCTTCGACCCGCATGCCGAAAAAAAATGGATCCACAGGTTCCAGTTCCTCTATGCCTGGTTCTTTTACGGCCTGATGACGCTGATGTGGAGCACGACCAAGGATTTCCAGCAGGCTATCCGCTACAGCAAAGCCGGCCATCTGAAAGCCGCCAAAACTACCCTGGGCAGGGAGCTCCTGATCATTGTGGTGTCCAAGCTCCTGTATTTCGCCTATATGCTCATCCCCTATTTTGTGGTTCCTGAGATGACTTTCCTGAACTGGATCACAGGCTATGTGGTCATGCATTACATCGCAGGCTTCACACTGGCGGTGGTGTTCCAGGCGGCTCACGTGACCGATGAGACCGAGTTTCACCAGGTAGGAGATAACAACCAGCTGGAGAACAACTTTATGGAGCACCAGATGCGTACCACCATGAACTTTGCCACCGGCAACCGGTTTATCTCCTATGTGCTGGGCGGCCTCAACTACCAGGTGGAGCACCATTTGTTCCCTTCTGTGTCGCATGTGCATTACCCTGAGATCTCCAGGATCGTGGAAGCCACGGCCCGTGAGTTTGACGTGCCTTATAAGAAAGAAAGGACCTTCGCCGGAGCGGTTTTACTGCACGGAAAAATGCTCTATAAGCTCGGAAAGTAAGCTTCCGGTTTTTTAAGACCACGATACAGGCACAGGGATCAGCATCTCTGTGCCTGTAGCGTTTATGGCTCCAGCAATACCGAATATTTGCGCCCGATGGGCAGAACGACCTTATTGGACAGGGTGATCTCCGTTTTCCGGATCTCCGCAATGGCCTCCCGCTTCACGATGTAGGATTTGTGCACCCGTGTAAAATGCTGGCGCGGGAGCAGGGAGCCGATGTATTTCATGGTTTGGGTCACCAGCATGGGCTTTTCGTCCTCGAGGTGAATCCGGATGTAGTTGCCAACCGCTTCGATAAACAGGATGCGCCTGGTATTGATCACTTTCAGGATCCCGTCGTACTTCAGCTCGATGTCCGGAAAAGCGGGCTCCTCTTCGGGCTTAGCGCCCTGGCCCGCGTCCATTAAGCGAACGGCCTTATTGATGGATTTCAGGAAGCGGGGGTAGGAGATCGGCTTCAGCAGGTAATCCACCACATCGTGCTGGTAGGCTTCAAAGCCGAAATTGCTGTAAGCCGTGGTAAGGATAACCGGAACATGGTAGGGCATGCATTGCAGAAGCTCGAGGCCCGAAAGCTTTGGCATGTCGATGTCCAGGAACAGGAGGTCTACTTTATTGCTCCGCATGAAGTCAATGGCTTCCTTCCCGTCATAAACATCGCCGGCAATTTCGAGCAGGTCCGTTTTATTGATGTGCGACTGCAGCACTTTATGCGCAGGCGCCTCATCATCCACTATCAGGCATTTGTATTTCATAAGCGCTTGTATCGGGCTGTGGTCATTGTTTTAAGGTCAGCTCAACGCTGTAGATCCCCTTGTCCTCGGCAATGATCAGCTCGTGTTTTTTTCCGTACATAAGTTCGAGTCTTTTTTTGGTGTTGGAAAGTCCCGTATTGGTCCCCGAAAATTTCCTGCCACTGTCGGTATAATTATTTTTTAATTTAAAGAGGAGCGTCTTCTTATCGGCTGTGATAGACAGGTGGAGGAAAGGCTTATCGGTATGGCTGCTGTATTTTATAGCGTTCTCAATAAAGGGCATGAAGAGCAGGGGCGATAAATTAAAGCGTTCCGACGGAATCTCCGTTGAAAATCCGATGCTCAGCTTCGGATTCCGGCTCTGCTCGTAGCCCAGGTATTTCCTGATAAATCCGACCTCGTCTTCCAGCGACACATGCTCCTTTTTGGAAGATTCGATCTGGTACCTCAGCAGCTCCGAAAGCTCCAGGATCTTGTCGGGCGTTTCATCCGGATCTGTCAGCGCCGTGCCGTAGAGGTTATTCAGGGCATTGAACAGGAAGTGCGGGTTGAGCTGCGCCTTTAAATGCCTGATCTCTTCGTCCCTTTCGATGAGCTCGTTCTCGAACAGCAGGCTTCGCTCCAGGATGTTTTTGTGGATATAGTAAAAGCCGAGGCCGATCAGGTAGATCAGAAAGATGGAGATGCCCATCGTCACAGGACCTTCCTGCTGCATGAAACCGAAGCGCGTAAAAAAGTTGAAGAGAAAGTAGGTGGTAAACAACGTAATCGTACCTGCCACGTATTTGAGATGGTGTTTGCCAAAGTAGTTCCTGTATAAAACGTTGTGGATATATACCTGTATGTGGGCAATGAGGATAATGACGGCGCCATCGGAGAGCACCTGTAAGGTCTGACCCCTGCTATGGATGGGATGATCCTTGTCCAGCAGCACCATCAGAAGCCCCAGCAGGCAAAAAAACAGGTAAAGGATACCGTTCCTGATCCAGAAGTTGAAATAGGAAAATTTCATTTGATAAAAGTAGGGCTTATTCTTTGTAAAATGCGGCATGATGAATGGCGATTGTCAATTTACGTTAAAATGAAGGGGCTGTTCACTCATTCGCTGGTGCCGGCTTGGCAAAAAATTCTACCTTTAAGCGTCATCCTAAACCCAAACCTTATGAAAAAGATCATTACATTTTTTTTGGCGATCATCTGCGGCCTTGGAGCGGCGCAGGCGCAAAAACCTGTGGCCAGCCCGCGCGACAGCGTCAGCGGAAAAGTAGCGGGAGCCACCATCAGCATTAATTACGGCAGCCCCGCCGTGAAGGGGCGTAAGATCTGGGGCGACCTGGTGCCTTACGGAAAAGTATGGAGGGCAGGCGCCAACGAGGCGACTGTTTTTACCACCGACAAAGCCATTATGGTAGAAGGTAAGCAGCTGCCTGCCGGAACCTATAGCTTCTTTGCCATTCCGGGAGAGAAAGAATGGACCCTCATTTTCAATAAGACCGCGAAGCAGTGGGGCGCTTATGATTACAAGGAGAGCGACGATGCCCTGCGTGTTACGGTGAAGCCGCATGCCGTGGCGCCGGCAGCAGAACGCCTGAAATACAGCCTCGGTGCCAACAGCTTCTCCCTCATCTGGGAAAGGCTGGAAGTGCCGGTTTCTGTGAAGTAGGATCATGAAAAACGTAAAAGGCTGTCACCGGATGTTGTGACAGCCTTTTTTTATGAGCGTTTGGTTAATGGAAGCTTATTGTTTTGCTTCCTGTCTGGCAGGCGAGCTGATCAGCCCCGACTTATCCACGCACTCGCCGACCTTCATCGTGGCCTTTAGTCCGTTGGGATAGATGACCCTCCCGTCGGTTTTAAGCTCCACGCCGTTTTCAAAGACGATGTCATTCGTCAGCACTTCTCCATCGCGCATGATCACCAGCTTATCGTTTTTAAGCTCTGCGCAATAGGTGTTCTCGTTAGTTGGCAGCACCGGATCTGATCCGGCATTCAGATCGACGTTTAGCATCAGCATGAACGCCCCGACCGCTATGACTAAATTTTTCATGGTTCTGAGTTTAAAAAGGTGAAATAACTGTTTCGGGAAGCGGCAGTATATATGGCGCTTCCGGTTTTATGAAAACCGATGACAAATTTATGCCGGGCGGAAACACGCACTTCCGGCACTGTTATGGGGCGAAATTTCTATTTGTGTTCGCACAATTCCACAGAGCCTCAGGGGATTGTAGATAAAATCAGCTAATTTAGCGCGTGGCAGGCTTGCAGGAATTTTCCTAAAATAAAGACGATGAAACAAAGCGCTGGAATTTTATTGTACCGTTATTATCAGAAGACGCTGGAAGTGCTGCTTGTGCATCCCGGCGGGCCCTTCTATGCCCGGAAAGACGAGGGTGCCTGGACCATTCCCAAAGGCGAGCCCGATGAGGCGGAGGACGATCTGCTCCTGGCCGCGAAACGCGAATTTGCCGAAGAAACCGGGATGCAGCCCGAAGGGACATTTCTCAGGCTGACGCCCATCAGGCAAAAAGGAGGCAAGCTGGTGCATGCCTGGGCGCTGGAACGTGATTTTGATGTGACTACACTGAAAAGCAATACCTTCGAAATGCCCTGGCCGCCGAAGTCCGGGAAGATGCAGCGCTTCCCGGAGATTGACAAAGCACAATGGTTCGGTGTGGAAGAAGCACTCATCAAAATCTTACCGGCACAGGGAGCTTTTATCGAAGAGCTGGTTAGGATTTTAACCACATAGGTACATAGAAAAGATAGGGAACAAAAAGCGACCATAGTTAATAAGGCCTATCATTTCTTTCTGTCTTATGTGATTTAATCATCTACCCCCCTTCTGTTCTGGATCTGTGCTCATCTGTTTAATCAGCGTTATCCGCGTTCTATTATATTAATGCCTGTTACCGAGATAAGTCTTGAAGTAGCCGCATTCCTTAATGATCTCCTGGTAGTACTTCGTGGCGCTGTAGTCTTTTTTCAGGGACGCAAAATAGATTCCCGATCTGAAATCGCCTTTGTAGTTGGCCGGTGTGTTCATAAAGAAGGCATTCTGCTCACACTTAGCAGCCATGAACGTACATTTCGCTTTGAACTCCTTATCCGTCGCGCTTTGTAAAGCCAGTAAATAGTATTTCAGGGCCAGGTCGTTATTTTCCTCCGGAGTAGGGCCATGCTCATACAGGTAGATCGTATTGTCGACGCGGTTGTCGTAGAAGAGGCGGGCATTTCCGAAATAGGTCATGTTGTAGAAGCCATTGGCCACCAGGAAGTAATTCTGGGCAGCTTCGGCAGGCTTGCTCTGCGCGATGCCTTTCATCTCGATCATCTTCTCGATGAAAGAAGCCTTGGTGTATTTGGTTTTCTGCACCGCTTCATGGTCGCAGTCGTGGCAGTCTTTGATGTGGATGGTGAAAGGATTCCCGTAGAGGGTTTCCTTGTTGCCGGCTGCTTTCAGGGCCAGGAGGGCTTCTTCCAGCTTGTCCTGCTGCGCATAGCGGATGCCCAGGAGCTCCTGGTAGTCATGTTTCTGAAGGGAAGCCACTTCGAAGAACAGCTTCTCAAAGGCGGAAGGGTTCGGCTTTTCGTAATAGGCGATCATGTTTTTGATATTGTCTGTCGCATCAAATTGTTTTGGATTGATTCCCGGAAAGATGAGCTCTGCTTTTTCCGCTTCCCCCTTTTTCAGGTAAAGCTCCGCCAGCGTGCGGCGGGTCCAGGTCCTGGCCTTGCTGCTCCTGAAATCGCTGAGCTCGCTTTCCTTGCCGAACAGAACCTTCAGGTCGTTGAGCATCGCCGCTTCCTGCTTCTCGCTCATGGCCGTTGTTTTTTTCAGGGCGCCGTATACGGCGATCAGGTGGTATTGCGCTTTGTTGATGGGGCTGGTGGCATTGAATTTTTCGGCGCGCTTCATCTGGATTTCCGCCTGCGCATAGTTGCCCTGGATGTCGTTGAGGTAAGCTGCTGCCAGGTGCCAGGCCGCTGCATTCGGCGATTGGATGGTCGCAGAGGTTTCGTTCAGGAAGGCCAGCAGGTTCTTGTCCACCGGGTAGGCCTTGCCTGCTTTTTTGTCCTCGTAGCTTGACGATTCTATGTTCCACTCCTCGATGTTCACCGCCCTTACCAGCAGCAGATCGGCCAGCTGAGAGGAAGGATTGAGCTTCAGGATCTCGCGCATGGCCTCTACTTCATGCCCGTACAGGCCTTTGAGCTGCCACAGCACTTCTTTCTCGCGTGTGCTTTTGGCAAGAGCCAGGCATTGCTCCCATTCGCCTTTTGGCAGAGGGTGAAAGGAGAGGTAAGCCGATTTTCGCATCGGCTCATACCGGTCGAAGATCGTGGCATAGATCTGGTTCGACTCCGCGTATTTTTTCTGCCTGTAGAGGGCGGCGGCTTTGTAGCCCAGCGCCCGCCACCAGATGCTGCCGCCCGCTTTAAAGCCGCTTTCATTCTCGTTGTAGAAGGAAACGGTTTTGTCATATTCCTTGTTGAAAAAATACAGGCGCTCCAGCTGGAAGGCGTAGCGCTCTTTCATAAAAGGCTCGGTGGCCCTGGTGTAGAAATTCAGTCCGCCTGCGATCTGTTTCGTGATCGACACCTCGCTTACCGGCGCCGGCTTCGGGTCCCAGGAATACTCTTCAGGAGGCGCGGCAAAGGTCTCGTTGCGCTTTGCAAAGCCCGTATAATACAGGAAAGACGTGGCTTTGCCGGCAGGCATGGCTTTGAGGCTGTTGCTCCTCGACTCCGCTGTCAGGTTTGCGGGCTTGCCTTTGATGTCGAAGATCATGGAGTCGATCTGCTTCAGCGAAGCCTTGTACAGCCAGTAGCCGATCGTTTCCTGGCTCAGCTTATGGTCGAAGAAGGCAGCCCACTCGGCCTTATTCTGATCGTTGAAAGCCACCGCGCGGTCGTCGTCGTAGCCGTCATAGAAAGGCGTGGACAGCGTGCGGAAAAAAGCTTCCGATTGTTTCTGGTTGATGATGTGCGGCGTAAACATGGAGCCTTCGGAGCCGTCCCAGTCGCCACCGGAGCAGGCGAGAGCCGTAATGGCGGCGCCGGCCAGGAGGCTAACGGAAGGCAGAATAAACCTGTTGAAGCGTTTTGTTTTCATAGTAGTGTAGATTGATATCATCGAGGTCGTATAATACAAGGCGCCTGTGCTCTATGGGCAGGCTTTTTTGCAGAAGTCCGGCGGCCTGCAGCAGCAGGTCATCATCGATGGCTTCGTACTTCAGCACATCGCCGGCTTCATAGGAAACGCCATGGAGCACAGCGGCTTTTTTAAGGGTATGCACCGGTTCGCCGCCGCTGTAAAAATAAGAAGTATCCGCCACCTCAGGCAACTGTTTTTTGGTGACGAGCCCTTTGACAACTCCGTTGCGGTAGTGCACATACCAGCGGAAGATGGGCAGGGCCGCATCGAGGTGCAGGGCGTAGCTTTTGAGGTAGGGTGTATAAGCCGAAGCAGTGCTTGCATCGAAAATAGAGTTGGCTGCTCCGGCATCCTGCAGGTTTCCCATATTGTAAAACATGAGCATACCGCCATCTACCGGCGGGACGCCCGTGCGTACGGGGTATTTGATCTGGTGAAGGCGGATGGTTGCCGTCAGCTTCGTGGATGATGGCAGCTGCTGTTTCAGCGTTTGCAGGAACAGAAAATAGCGCGCCTTCGTTTTATCCGACCAGTCGCAGTCGATCTGCAGCTCAGGGTAGGAGGCGCGCAGGCCATGGACCTTTTTCAGGACCTTTCCTGCCAGCGCCATCGCTTCCGTGTCGGCCTTCAGCCGCAGGAAGGTACGGTTGGTGATAAAGACGACCGGGATCACCGTGAGCTGCGCCGGCAGGCGCTCCAGGCTGTCGATCACGCCGAGGGGCTCCGGCCGGCCGTTTTCTGTTTTGGTGTCCACGTCAAACAGGCGCACATACAGGGTGCTTACCTTATGGGTGTTCAGGGCTTCGCGCTCGCCCGGGGAGAGGAGGGCCTTCGTTCGCCAGAAATAAAAGGAAGCTTCCGCCGAAGGCTTTTGGCACGACGGCAGCAGAACAGAGGTACTGACGAATGCAGCGGCAAGAAGCCTTGCAACACGGGATTTATTCAATGCGTTTCAGGTGAAGCTCTTTGGGTTTGCTGATGATCATCGGGAACTTCTCGATCTTCACCGAGCTGCTGTCGAGGCCGAAAGCCTTGGCTTCGCTTAAGCTCAGGCGCTTGAGCAGGAAGTACACATTCAGGATCATCTTTTCGAAGAAAGGCAGGTCGTTCTCGTAGGACAGGAATTTTTCGAGCACCACGAATTTGAAATCGCCGATCACGTTGTTCTTGTTCAGGGATTCGTAGCGGCTGGTGATATCCACCTCCTTGTTCTTCACCATGTCGGCCACCACATGCCTGAACATGAGGTTGATCTTAGGTGCCACGCGGAAGCCCAGGCGGAAGTCGATGCGGATGATGTCCTCGCTGGCAATATGGGTTACCTTATAATCCATGCGGTAGGGCTCATCCACCACGTCCACGTGCACAAACCAGTACACGTCGGCTTTCTTGGGGCGCTTCTGCAAAATGGAGTAGATCACCTTCGATTCGATGGTCGCGGGATTGTTGGCGCTGGTCATGTAGATGAGGTGCGTGGCGTATTTCTGGATCGATGGGTCGGAGCTGAGGTCGACGAGCATCTGCTTGTAATTGGCCAGCGGAACGATGTCGGTATAGCGCTGCCTGATGAGCTTGGCCATATACCAGCAGCCCATCACCGAAGCCAGGAACAGGGCGATCAGCAGGGTGATGTAGCCGCCTTTCGGGAATTTTTCGAGGTTGGCGATCAGGAAAGAACCTTCCACGATGATGTACACCATGACGAACACGTAGATGAACAGGCGCGGGTATTTTTTGAGGCGCATAAAGAAGGCCAGCAGGCGGGAGGACATGATCATGCCCAGGATGATGGTGAGGCCGTAGGCCGCTTCCATTTCCTTCGACTCTTTGAAGAACCAGACGATGAAGATGCAACCGATGTAAAGGAGCCAGTTGATGGAAGGAATGTACATCTGCCCTTTGAGGTCGGTCGGGTATTTGATCTCCACCTTCGGCCAGAAGTTGAGGCGCATGGCCTCGTTGATGAGCGTGAAAGATCCGCTGATCAGGGCCTGGGAAGCTACCACGGTGGCGATGGTGGCAATGCCGATGCCCATCGGGAGGAACCATTCGGGCATGATGGCATAAAAAGGATTGTCGCCGTCGAGCAGCTTGCCGTCGTTGGAGATGAGCCAGGCCGTTTGCCCCATGTAGTTGAGCACGAGCATGCATTTCACGAAGATCCAGCTGATGCGGATGTTCTGGCGGCCGCAGTGGCCCATGTCGGAATACAGGGCCTCGGCACCCGTGGTGCAAAGGAACACCGCACCCAGGAGCCAGAAGGCGCCTTTGTGGGTAAATAATAAGTGCAGGCCGTAGTAGGGGTTAAGGGCTTTCAGCACGGTGAAATCATGCGAGAGGCTGATCAGGCCCATGGTGCCGAGGGTGAGGAACCATACCAGCATGACAGGCCCGAAGAACTTGCCGATGAACTTGGTGCCGAACTGCTGGATGAAGAACAGCACGGTGATGATGGCGATCACGATTGGGATGGTGTGGATGTGGCTGAAGCGTGGGATGAGCTTTAAGCCCTCTACGGCAGAAGCCACAGAGATAGGCGGCGTGATGATGCCTTCTCCCAGGATGCAGCAGCCGCCGATGATGGCCGGAAAGATGAGCCATTTGCGCTTGGCTTTTTTGATGAGGGCATAGAGCGAGAAAATACCGCCCTCACCTTTGTTGTCGGCCCTCAGCGTAAAGATCACATACTTAATGGTGGTTTGCAGGGTCAGGGTCCAGAACACCAGCGACATGCCTCCCAGGATCACCTCTGCATTAATAGGGCCTTCGCCTACAATGGCTTTCATCACATAAAGGGGGGAGGTACCGATGTCGCCGTAAATAATTCCAAGTGTAACCAGCAAACCGGCCGCAGTCACTTTACTCAAATGGCCATGATGATGAGAGCCCATGTGTATGAATTGATTAAACTACAAAATTACTACTAAATGCTTTGCGGGACGGCATTTTCGTTAAATTATTATAAAATAAAGTCCACGAAAAATTTGACATTACAGGCGATATTCCTTTTACTTGTAAAATCCGTAATTTAACGCTCCCGTTAGGTTTTTTTTGTACCTTTAAATACTCGGTCAGAACATCCTCAAAATATTTAATTATAGACAACATGTTTAAGTGGCGTTACCTTCTTTTTGTTCTTTTTATAGTTGGTTTTTTTAATACGGCGGAGGCAACCCATAACCGCGCCGGCGAGATCACCTATACCTGGCTCTACGGCTATACTTACCGCATCAAGGTAACCACCTATACCAACATCGGCGGTCCTAACCTGGCCGACCGCTGCTACGATACGCTTTACTTCGGCGACGGCACGCGGGCGGTGGTGCCCCGCACCAACGGCACTACCAAGAACCTGTGCCCCGGCGGACCTTCCAGCCAGCCTCCTTTCGACGGCGAGCCCCTTACCTCCACGATCAAGAAGAACGAATATGTGATCGACCATACCTACCCCGGCCCCAGCACCTATAAAATGAGCATGACCGATCCCAACCGGAATGCGGGGGTAATCAATCTTCCCAATTCCGTGAACCAGGTGTTCTACATCGAGTCTTACCTGGTGATTTCCACCTTTATGGGGCCCAACAGCTCCCCGGTGCTTACCATCCCGCCGATCGACAAGGGCTGTGTGAACAAGTGCTTTCTTCATAACCCGGGGGCTTCCGATCCCGACGGCGACAGCCTGTCCTATGAGCTGACCTTTTGCCGCGGGCTCAATGGCCTGATGTGCCCGGGCTACAACTACCCGGCTACCGGCGCCGGCGGGACCTACAATGTGAACCCGATTACCGGAACGCTTACCTGGTGCTCGCCCCAGCAGCAGGGTGAGTATAACCTCGCCATGTTCATCAAGGAGTGGCGCAAGGACAACGACGGCATCTACAGGCTCGTGGGCTACGTGATCCGCGACCTGCAGGTGGACGTGGGCGTGTGCAACAACAACCCTCCCAATATCAGGCCGATCACCGATACCTGTGTTCTGGCCGGAAGCGCCATTACCAAAGGCATCCTGGCCACCGACCCGGATAACGATGTGATCAAGCTGACGGCCAACGGCGGGCCCTTCAACGTGGGCTCCTCGCCGGCGACCTTCGCCTCTGCGCAGGGCTTCAGCCCCGTGAGCGGAATCTTCAACTGGCAAACCAACTGCTCCCACATCCGCAAATCGCCTTACCAGGTAACGGTGAAGGCGGAGGACCAGGACCCGGACATCAACCTGGTGGATTTCAAAACCTTTAACATCACGGTGGTGGCGCCGCCGCCGCTCAATTTTACGGCAACGCCTCTGGGGACGAGCGTGCAGCTGCGCTGGGCAAAACCGGCCTGCCAGAACATTTCCGGCAATAAGATCAAATACTACTGCGTGTACCGCAAATCGGATTGTGTGCCCTGGGTGCATGGCTTATGTGAAACGGGAGTTCCGGCATCGTCGGGCTTTACGAAGATCGGCTGCACCACTAGCATCAACGATACCACCTTCCTCGATACGAATAACGGCAACGGCCTGTCGCAGGGCACCAACTACAGCTATGTGGTGGAAGCCGTGTACGACGACGGGGCGCTCAGCTATGCCTCCACGCAGGTGTGTGTGCAGCTCAAGCGCGATGTGCCGATCCTCATCAATGTGGACGTGCAGAGCACCGGCTCAGCCACCGGCTCCATTTTTGTGAGGTGGATCAAGCCGTTGCTGGGATTCAACGCGCTCGACACCATTGCCGTTCCGGGCCCTTACGAGTTCAGGCTCATGCACCATGATGGCTTTACAGGAACCTTTACGCAGGTAGCATCCGTCACCAAGCCTTATTTCAAGGCACTCAACCAGCTCACCGATACCACCTTCATTCACACCGGCATCAATACGGAAGCGCTTCCGCATACCTATAAGATCGAGTTCTATGCCAACGGGCAGTTCGTGGGCAACGGGCAAAAGGCCTCTTCGGTATTCCTGTCGGTTGCCTCCAGCGATAATACGCTGAGCCTGAGCTGGCAGCAGCAGGTGCCCTGGGGCAACTATAAATATTACATTTACAGAAAAGCGCCGTCGCAGGCTTCTTTTACGCTTGTCGACAGCACAACCACGCTGACCTTTGTAGATGACACCCTCGTGAATGGGGCTCTGTACTGCTACAAGGTCTTATCGAAAGGGCAGTACTCCGATCCGAACATCTACAGGCCATTGCTCAACTACAGTCAGGAGGTATGTGCGAAGCCGGTAGACACCACGCCGCCCTGCTCTCCGACGCTCACCATCCAGTCCGATTGCCAGAAGCCTGCTTTGTCGCTCATCTGGAACAACCCGAACCATGTGTGCAGCGACGATGCCGTGAAATACAAGCTCTACTTCGCCGAAACCGAGGATGCGCCGCTGGTATTATGGGATTCGATCATCGCCATCAACGACACCATCATCAATTTTGACAAGCTCGAATCCATTGCAGGCTGCTACGCCATCACGGCCATCGATTCCTTTAATAACGAAAGCCTGCAGAGCGCGAAGATCTGCGTGGACAACTGTCCGGAATATGAGCTGCCGAATGTGATCACGCTCAACGGCGATGGTGTCAACGATTTTTTCAAGCCCATCGTCAATAAGTTTGTGAAGGACATCGACCTCAAGATCTATAACCGCTGGGGCAACCTCGTGTATGAAACCACCGATCCGAAGATCATGTGGGACGGCAAATCCATGCAGATGAAGGAGATCGTCACGGAAGGCACCTATTTCTATGTCTGCCAGGTGAACGAGATCAGAGTGGCCGGCATTAAGTCGCGCTTCCTGAAGGGCTTTGTGCAGGTCTTCCATAAGTGAGGGGCTCTATGTCGAAACGCATCACGCTGATATTTACAGGGCTTGTTGGCTACATCGTGCTGCAGTTCCTGTGGTGGGAGGTGCTGCTGGTGCGCCAGTCGAACGCCAACATTTACAACGAGCAGAAAATTGCCGCCTTGTCTACAACAGACCCCGGCATCATTACCCGCGATATTGCCCTCCTCGAGCAAAAGAAGATGAAGCGCGTGTACATGATCGTGGGCGAAGGCTCCGTGTTCCTGCTCATCCTCCTCTTCGGCATCAGCCTGGTGAGGCGCTCCATCAGGCGGGAAACCGAGCTGGCGAATCAGCAGAAGAATTTTATTCTTAGTGTGTCGCATGAGCTCAAAACGCCCATTGCCGCCAGCAAGCTTCAGCTGCAGACCCTGCTGAAGCACGAGCTGGAGCGCAGCAAGCAGAAGCAGCTGCTCACCAACGCCCTCAACGAGACCGAGCGCCTGCACAAGCTGGTGGATAATGTGCTGCTGGCCAACCAGATCGAGAACGATAACCTGGCCCTGCAAAAGGAGAGCCTTGATCTGAGCCTGTTGGTGCAGAGCACGCTCAGCCGCTATTTCCAGGCGCAGCTCGATGCGGGGCTGCTGCATGCGGAGATCGCGCCGGACATCCGCTACTCGGGCGACAAGGACCTGCTGCCTTCGGTCATCATCAACCTGGTGGAAAATGCCTTTAAGTATTCCTTCGAAAACCCGGAGGTGAGGGTGGTGCTGAAAATGCATAACGGCAGGCCCTTGCTGGAGGTGAGAGACCGCGGCTGCGGCATTGCAGCGGGCGAGAGACAGAAGATCTTCGAAAAGTTTTTCAGGAGCGGCGATGAGGAAACGCGCAAAACCAAAGGCACGGGCATCGGCCTCTACATCGTGAAGCGCATCTGCGACCTGCACCAGGCGAAGATTGCCGTGCTCGGCAATCAGCCTAAAGGAAGCATTTTCCAGGTTCAGTTTTAAGCTCCGTCATGGCGAACCGCTTTTTTAGCGGTGAAGCAATCTCTTAATAAGGGAACAGGTTGCTATCGTTCGGAATGGCATTTTTTATTACATTTATTATGATGACCAAAGGCGGAGCTATTTACATTCTGACGAATGAGAATAATACAACTCTATATACAGGAGTGACATCTAACCTGGTAAAAAGATTGTTTGAGCACAGGTCCGGAAAGTATCCGAATAGTTTTACCAGCAGGTATGGACTAAGCAAGTTGGTTTATTATGAGGTTTTTCTGAGAATAGAAGACGCTATAGCCAGAGAAAAGCAGATAAAAGGAGGCAGTAGATTGAAAAAAGAAAAACTAATCAATTCTATAAATCCTGAATGGAAAGATTTATCTCATGAAATTGGTGTTGATTGGGAGATTTAAGGATTTTAAATACAATAATGAAAAGATTGCTTCTCACGCTGTCGCGTGATCGCAATGACGCGTATCGCTATAATTTAGTATGTTTGTGTGCCGGGGCATCCCGGCGTTTAGGACACAATATGATCAGGATCATTACTTTTTATAGCCTCATCGGCCTGGCGCTGGCTTCCTGCCAGGAGAGCCGCCCGGAAGCCGCTACTGCTCAGGCCGCAGCGGTGACACACGACAGCCTGCACTACGCCAGGCGCTTTGCCATCAAGCATGAGAAAGAATACACCATCCTGGAGATCTTCGGCAATAAGGACAACCAAAACGTGACCTCCACCTTTATCTTATACCCCGACAAGAAGCCGATCTACAGCATCGATGCCTGGTATGTGAAGATCCCGGTGAAGCGGGTGGCGAGCATGAGCTCCGTGTACAGCCTCATGCTCATGGCTTTGGGTGAGGCTAACAGCATTGCGGCCATCGACAATGCGGAATATTACACCGATCCGTTTATTCAAAGGCAGGTAAGCGAGGGAAAGATCGCCGAGCTTTCGAAGGGGCCACAGATCGAAGTGGAAAAGACCCTGGCCCTGAAGCCCGATTTGCTGCTCACCTTCGGCATGGGCGACCCCGCGGCCGACCTCGATAAAAAACTGTTGCAGGCCCAGGTGCCCGTCGCCATCAGCCTCGACCATCTGGAGGAGACGCCGCTGGCCCGCGCCGAGTGGATCAAGTTCTACGCCTGCTTTTTCAATAAGCAGCGCCAGGCCGATTCCATCTTCAGCGCCAGCGAAAAAAAATACAGGGAGCTGAAAGCCCTGGTGAAGGACGAGACCAAAAAACCGACCGTGCTCACCGAGATCAAGTATGGCGATACCTGGTACGTGCCTTCGGGCATCAGCTACGTGGCCAACCTGATTGCGGATGCGGGCGGCGACTATTTCTGGAAGGACGACCGCAAGACGGGCAGCACGCCTTTGTCCTTCGAAACGGTATATACCAGGGCCAAAGACTGTGATGTATGGATCAACACCTACAACCTGAACTCCAAAAAAGAGCTGCTCGCCTATGATGCACGCTACGGGCTCTTCAACGCGTATAAAAAGGACAGGGTGTATAACAATAACAAGGTGCAGAATGCCAAAGGCTACAGCAACTATTGGGAAACGGCCATGCTGCAGCCCGAAGCGGTGCTGGCTGATCTTATCGCTATTTTTTATCCGGAGCGTATGCCCAGCCATGTATTTACCTATTATAAGAAACTGGAATGAGCCTTCGACTCTCACGACACGTCGTGACAGGCTCCTGCCTTCGAGAGCCTCAGGCACCGGCCTTCAGGCGACAGCGTGATCAGGCACCGGTCTTCGGGTCACGATGCAGCGATCAGGCACAGACCTTCAGCTGATGATTGTATGGTTGGCTGAGGCTCTCGAAGCCAACAACACGATGATTATCTTTATAGAAGCCATAAGAAACAAATAAAGCTATAAGCTACTAACCTTCAATCACTAACCACTCACTAGCACTTGCTCCGCTCCCGATTCATACTCATCACCTGCAGCCTGCTGACGCTGGTGCTTGCCCTGGCCCTGGCCGATCTCAGCTTTGGGAGCATCAGCCTGTGGTCCTTGCAGGGCGATGAGGTCATGTTCTCCACCATCCTCTACGATATCCGCCTGCCCAAAACGCTGACCTGCATCCTGGCGGGCTCTGGCCTGGCTATGTGCGGCCTCCTGTTGCAGAGCCTCTTCCGCAACCCGCTGGCGGGGCCTTATGTGCTGGGTGTGAGCAGTGGAGCGAGCCTCTTTGTGGCCCTGGCGACGATGGTGCTCACCTCCGTCAACATTTCGGGAGTGTTCTTTGCCGGCAAGGCTATTATTGCGGTGTATTCCATTGCCGGCGCCTTTTTTGTGACCCTTATTATTTTAGCCATCTCCCGGAAAACCAAAAGCAACGTCACCATTCTGCTGGTGGGCCTTATGCTCTCGCAGATCCTGGGGGCAGCCCAGGGCCTGATCGAATACCTGAGCAATGCCGATAAGCTGAAAACCTTTGTGATGTGGAGCATGGGCAGCGTGGGAAGCACCACCCTTTCCGACCTGGCCGTCATAGGCCCGCTCACCGCCATTATCCTGCTCACGGCTTTTTTCCTGGTGAAGCCCATGAATGCCATCCTGCTCAATGAGCAATATGCCCGCAACCTCGGGATCAACGTCAACCGACTGAGGCTACAGGTGATCACCATCACCTCTCTGCTGGTGGGCATCATTACGGCCTTTTGCGGGCCTATTGCCTTTGTGGGCATCTCGGTGCCTATCGCTTCGCGCTTGTTTTTCAAAACGGCGCACCACCTGCACCAGATGGTGTTTTGCATGCTTCTGGGAGCCTCGGTGTTGCTGGCGGCGGATCTCATCTGCCAGCTCATCAGCACGCAGTTTACGCTGCCGGTCAATACCGTGACAACGCTTATCGGCTCGCCGGTGGTGATTTATTTATTGTTTAAATCAAAGCTCAGCATCGGATGATCGCGCTCAGGAATTTGCAGATAGGCTACAGGCAGCGAAAGAAAGCCATCCCGGTATTTTCGGGGCTCAACGCGGAGTTTGGGGCCGGCGAGCTCGTGGGCCTGATGGGCGATAACGGAGTAGGGAAGTCGACGTTGCTCAAAACCATCACCGGCACTCTGCCTGCCTTGTCGGGCGGGGTGTGGCTCAATGGAAAGAACATCGGCGCTTACACGGCGTCGGAATTGGCGCAGCAGCTTTCCATTGTGGTGACGGAGCGCATCGGCGGCTTCAACCTCACCGCGCGCGATGTGGTGGCCAGCGGGCGCATTCCTTACATCAACGTATTTGGTAAGCTCAGCCCGGCTGACGAAGCTATTGTGGCGCAGAGCCTGGAGCAGATGGGCATTGCCGCCCTCGGCGATAAAGCGGTGGACGAGCTGAGCGACGGGCAGCGCCAGAAGGTGATGATCGCGAAGTCGCTGGCGCAGCAGACGCCGGTGATCATCCTCGACGAGCCTACCGCCTTCCTGGATTACAATTCCAAGCACCAGCTTTTCCGCATCCTCAAAGCGCTCTGCGAAGAGCAGCAAAAGCTCATCATCGTGTCCTCGCACGACCTCGATCTGATGAAGCCTTACATTCACCGCTCGCTCACGATGGAGGAGGGGAATGTGATGAGGTTGACATAGGGTATTTTCAGGCTCTGTCACCCCTGAGCGAATAATCCTATAGCGCCGTCATTGCGAACGAAACGAAGTGTAGTGAAGCAATCTCATACTTGATAATGGGATTATTTTGTACAACCATTTCTTCTTCGTACGAATTGCAACCTTTCACATTAAGGATGCTACCTTTCATTTACTTTGTTCTTTTTGCTTGATCAAAAGAATGAGGGCAAACAGGCAGTGCCTGTTTGAGCCAGCATGTGGGCTGCTCAAGGCAAAACGATCCCTGCGCGCCCTTTCATTTTTAAGATTCGCCACCGAAAGAGAACTAAAGCTCTTTCGGGCTCATCTAAAAAAATGAAATTAATAATAAGTTGTATATAGTCTTTTAGGAATTATTGAATACGCTTCGCTATTTCACAGCTCGCCGGCGCCGCGTTTTGCCGGGCCACGCGCCTCTTCTCATGTGAATAATTTGAAATTTGACGTTAAACTCTTTGGCCCTTTGATGGAATACGCATCATGTTTTGGGTTTGATTTTGTGAAGCAATAGCCGCAAAAGCAATGAAGGGCAGGTATGCGCAAGCGGATTGCTTTTGTCGGCGGTTCCGGCGCTTTTCAGCCGGAAATTGCCTACACAAAATCAAAAGCTTTTGGATACTTTTGGCTTCAAAAGTATCAGAATAAAATTTTTTATCCTTTTTCTTTTTTACTTGATAAAAAAATAAACAGAGCAAATAGGCAGTTCATATTTGAGCCGGCTTGCGGGAGCTCAAGGCAAAAGAAATTCTTTCTTTTCTTTTTTCCTTGATGAAAAAAGAAACAAAAAAATCAAGGCAAAACGATTCCTGCGCGCTCTTCCAATTTTTATGATTTGCTAACCGAAAAACACTAAAGGTTTTTCGGGCAAATCTATAAAAATTGAAATTCACACCGCATCACCATCGCGTTTTGCCTGGCCCGGGCGCCACGACTCATGAGATTAACTTAGAGTCTAGTATGAAACTCTTTGGCCCTTTGATGGAATACGCATCATGTTTTGGGTTTGCTTTTTGTCGGCGGTTCCGGCGCTTTTCAGCCGGAAATTGCCTGCCACAAAATCAAAAGCTTTTGGATACTTTTGGCTTCAAAAGTATCATAGAAAGTTATTATTTTTCCTGCTCCACAAAGGCTTTTCCTAAAACCGGGCCTTCGATGCTTCGGCAAGCTCAGCAACCAACTCAGGCCCCGCCGCTATCCCTTTGAATCCCTAAACCTTCCTACTCCACAAAGGCTTTTCCTTCAATACCTTTTTGTACACCGGGCAGTCCGCGCTGTGGGCGCCAGGGAGCATGCCGATGCTCATGAGGAACTCGTTCACGATTTCGCCGCCGGTAAATTTGAAGGTCTTTTTGAAGAGCTTTACCCATTCTTCTTTGGTTTTGGGATGGTGCGATTCGAGCCAGGCTTCGAAGGAGCCGTGCGACTTCTGCAATTGCAGGATCGTCTTCGCATTTTCGATGGCGGCGTTGATCTTGAGGCGGTTGCGGATGATGCCCGGATCGGCCATGAGGCGCTCGCGGTCGGCCTCGGTGTAGGCCGCTACTTTTTTGAGCTTGAAGTTGTGGTAGGCTTTGCGGAAGGTGTCTTCCTTTTTGAGGATGGTTTCCCAGCTGAGGCCGGCCTGGTTGATCTCGAGCACGAGGCGGCAGAAGAGCTCGTCATCGTCGTGGATGGGAAAGCCGTAGGCCTGGTCGTGGTAAGCTTTGTGGATGGCCCGGCGCTCGTCGGGCATGGAAGGGATGGCGTGGCAGTATGACATAAAAACGGTTTTGTGTAAAGATGCGGGCTTGTTTCCGGAAAGAAAAGAAAGTGCGCAGAATGCTATGAAATGTAGCATCGCTCCAAAATAGTAGAGGATGAGATCCCAAAAAGTTATTGTTTCTTGGGCGCCCGGGCGGGCTGCGGCGGGCTCTCACGACACGTCGTGATCGCTGCGGTTCTTTACCGCCCCGACGCGTCGGGGCGGTAAAGGAACCAGGCCCTTTGCATCCCTGGCGCGGGGTATTACAGGCCGGCAAGTCTTCAACCTGAAAAATGCGTAGATTTGCCGTATGCACGATGCATTGAAAAGGCACATCCGCCGCTGGGTGGATTTTGAGGAGGCAGAACTGGAGGCCATCAGCCGCTACTTCGAGCCGCTGGCTGTAAAGAAGAAGCAAAACCTGCTGGAAGAAGGCAAGGTGTGCGGGCACAGCTACTTTATGGTGAAAGGCCTCTTGCGGCTGTTCTTTATCAACGGCAAGGGCATGGAGCAAACCACGCAGTTTGCCATGGAGAGCTGGTGGATGGCCGATTACACCTCCTTTAGCACGCAGCAGCCCTCGGAGTTCTACATACAGGCTGTGGAAACTTCTACGGTGCTGGCGCTCAGCTACAGCGCGCAGGAGCAATTGCTGGCGGAGTTCCCGAAGATGGAAAAATACTTCAGACTCCTGCACCAGCGCGTGCATGCGGCTTCGCAGATCCGGATGAAGCTGCAATACGATTTCTCGCGCGAGGAGCTGTACCACGATTTCAACCGGCGCCACCCCGAGTTTGTGCAGCGCATTCCGCAGTACCTCATGGCCTCCTACCTGGGCTTT
>Ga0233425_10003202_pt1 | contig 30358 bp, 24 predicted proteins | sample Watercolumn_Towu_2_FD_181712 | JGI IMG/M metagenome (GOLD analysis project Ga0233425, IMG submission 181712) | Freshwater microbial communities from Lake Towuti, South Sulawesi, Indonesia - Watercolumn_Towuti2014_140_MG | ecosystem: Environmental > Aquatic > Freshwater > Lake | place...
CCACTTGTCCCAAAAAGAAGTTTGTTGAACGCCATTTTTCTTTTTTATCTCTTTTTCTTTATATACTTTTTTAGTTGAAGCGTAGAATGTACGTTCAAACAGTAAATTATATAAAAAAGGAAAATCTAGAGAACGTATGAAACAAAAAATATGTTTAGCACTTCTTGCACTCCTCATCATTCTCGTCTCTTGCAGTGAAAAAGGGGAACAACAAAGCAGCGAACACAGTAAACAAACTAATGCTCTTTGTGGTGACGGTGTTTGTGACCAAGCAGAGCAGCAAAATACAAATCTTTGCCCAGATGATTGTGCTGAATCTGCAGACCAAAAACAACAAGGAGCAACTGAGACTTCTGTAACGAGTAGTTCAGCGTCAGCGATGCGCACCTCTTCAGAACAATATGATCTTTTTGGAACAATGCTTGCATTTCAATCTTCACAAGGATTTGCAGGAAATAAAGCGTGGGAAGAACAAGCGACTGATGATGGATGGGCAAGCTTCTGGGAGGAACACGGGGAAAGCTTTTTGAGCACTATGCAAACTTCTTTTTCTCGAAACACTGATAGAATAAAACAAACCCAATTCTCTTCTAATAGAGATGTTGTAGGAGCATTTTCCTGGAATGTTATTGAACCTACAGATGGTGCAGATTATGATTGGTCTCTTGCAGATGCAACAGTAGAAGCAGCACAAGAAGCAGGAGTAGATTATGTTGCAACCATTCAGCCATACTCCAATTGGGGTTCACCAGATGATGTGAATCCAGATACCTGCTCAGGAATTGATTTTGTTTATTTCGATTATAAATCAGGGTATCCAACTGATGAAGCAGCATACAAAGACTTTGTTCGTGCTGCAGTGGAGCGCTATGATGGAGACGGCGTAGATGATATGCCTGCTCTTACAACTCCAATAACCATGTGGGAGATAGGAAATGAAGTAGAGGGGCCATGCAGTGGTTCACTCAGTGACGGAGAAACCTATTTGAAACTTTTGAAAATGAGTTATGAAGTGATCAAAGAAGAACAGCCTGATGCAGTCGTCGTGAATGCCGGAGCATTAGAGATTGTTGGTTCTACTGGTGCAGAAATGGATGATACAATCGCATTTTGGGAAGAGTTCTTTGCTGCAGGAGGAGCACAATATATAGACATATTCAATCTTCATTATAATCGTGAACGATTTGAGCCTGAGACTTCTATGGAGATTTGGGAGAGGCACCTTTCTTTTTTCCGAGACTTGCTTGATGAAAATGGTGCTCAAGACAAAAAACTTTGGGTAACTGAATTTGGGACAGGCACCATTCAAGATATACAAGGGGATACTGTTAAACTTGATGATAGAACAAAAACAGACTATACTCTAGAAGACCAGGCAGCATGGTACCTTCGTTACACAGTCATGGGAATGTCTTATGGCGTAGAACGAATATTTATTGATCTCTCTGGCGCTGATGGATCAGGGTTAGGCTCTTCTGCATATTTTTCTCATGAAGGATCACGGCTTTTCTTAGTGACATTACTGGCATTGGCTCACGCTGTAGAAGATTATGATCACGTAGAAGTGCTTGAGAATGGCCAATATCTTTTTACTACCGGTGGAAAACGTGTTTATGTTTTGTGGGATGGGGAGCTCCCTTCTGAAATATCTGGGACAGTGACTGTTATTGATGTTCTTGGAGAAAAAAGTGAGAAGGATGCAAGCGAGATTTCATTTAGTGAGCGTTCTCCTGTGATTATCACACTTTTCTCCTAAGCCAGAAAGCCCAAAAACCTAAACATTTAAATAGCTTACATTCCAAAAACTTTTCATGGTTGAACGTCGAATTGTTGTTGATGCCCTTCGCCTTAATTACCAGGGCTTAATGGATGTCAATGAGTTCTATCGTGTTATGGATAAATGGTTTCGTGAAAAAGGATTTGATAAATACGAAAAAAAGAACTTTGAGCAAGTCTTGAAAGACGGCAGGCAAATTGAAATTGAAATTGAGCCTTGGAAAAAAATCAATGATTACGCAAAAGAAGTCATGAAAATTATTTTTTTGTTCACTAATATCAAAGATGTTGTTGTCATGAAAGACAATCATCGCGTGAACATGCAGCAAGGAAAAGTTGCAATCACATTCAACGGATATCTCGAGACAGATTGGGAGGGAAAATGGGAAGGAAAACCAATTATCTTTTTCATGCGTGCAATTTTTGATCAATATATCTATAAAGTAAACACAGACAAATTTTATTCCTTAGTTGCAGAAGATACGATGCACTTATACAATATGTTGAAAGCGTATCTTAACATGCAACGGTATTATTAATGTGTTGATAACAAAAACATATAGGGGTGACTTGCAGCAGTTCTTGGTGTTGTGGAAATGCTCGTTGCATATTTCACTGTCCATTTTCCACAAGGAATAAATCCTATTCAAAATGGTGGAGAACTTGCATTATTGTATTTTGCTGCATTCCTTGTTGTGCTTGTTTTGGGTAATGGGACATGGAATGTTGAAAAATCTCTGCTGAATAAGGAGACTTTTTGATTTTTTTATTCAAATTTAAAAAGGGTGTTGCATTTTTACCTTTTATGCAATATACCCTTGAACTCGAAAAAGCAATTGAAAAGATCAGACAAGAAAATGTAAAACTTGTCTGCATTCAGCTTCCTGATGGTTTAAAGCCAAAAGCGCAGAAAATCTGCGACACGCTTCAGAGCGAAACAGGTGCGACAATCATTATCTGGCAAGGCAGTTGTTATGGTGCGTGTGACTGGCCATTGGGCATTGACAAACTCGGTGTTGATCTCTTGATAGCTTGGGGACATTCTGTCTGGAAACATGACACGTTTGAAGGGATTGACACTAATCTTTAGGTACGTATTAAGTCATCGCAATAGTACATAACTCTTGGAATACATTTTTCCCATCTTAGTCATTAAGGAGTGTTGATATTTTATCATCTGAAATGGTATTATTTTTAAGAAGTGCAATAAAACTTTGCACGCGATGACCATAAATGCCATCGGGAAAGGTGACTTTGTAGAAACTTCTTTTTTACAATCTTGGTTGACTTAATACGTACTAAAAAAACATAGGTTTATATATCCTTTTCTCCTGAAAATTATTTATGGTCGATGTCTTCCTCACAAAAAAACCAAAAAATGTCACCATTATTGAGGGCTTTCCAGGATTTGGACTTGTTGGAACAATTACCACTGAATATCTTCTTCAGCATTTGAAATGCGAATTAATCGGAACATTCTGGATGGAAGAAATGCCTGCAACAGTTGTTGTTCATGATGGAGAACTTGTGCCGCCTATTGGTTTGTATTATAACGCAGATTATAATCTTGTGATCATTCATGCAATCTCTGGCACAATGGGTGTTGAATGGCTTATTGCTGATTACATCGCAGAAGTTGCAAAGCAGCTCACAGCAAAAGAAATTATTACTATTGAAGGAGTGGGAAGCGCAGAAGAATCTGCTGAGGAGTCACACGCGTTCCATTATGCAACGAATCCAAAGAAAAAGGAGCAGATGAAAAAAATAGGAGTCACGCCACTTAAAGAAGGAATTATTATTGGCGTCACTTCTGCACTTTTGTTGAAAACAAAGGTGGATACAATTGCATTGTTTGCAGATACACATTCAAAGTTGCCTGATAGTAAAGCTGCGGCAAAAATTATTGAAGTTCTTGACAAATATCTTGGCTTAAAAGTTGACCCAAAGCCGCTTGTGGAAACTGCACAGAAATTTGAAAAAAAATTGCAGGAATTGATTGAAAAAAGTAAAGTTACCACAGAACAAGTCAAGGAAAAGCAGATGAATTATGTTGGTTGAATGAAATCTAAACATATTTATACTTCCTTATACTAAAAATTCTTATGCCTATTGAAACAGAAGTGAAAATAAAGATAGAAAATATCGAGCAGATCAAGCAAAAAATTATCGAAATTCGGGCAGAGCTGTTTAAGAAGCGTGCCTTTCAAAGAGACATTGCGTTTGATACTAAGGGGAAACTCAAAAAGAATGGAGAATGTCTGAGAATCCGAGACAACTCTATTTTCACCTACAAGGGGCCAAAGCAAAAAGGATCAAAGATGAAGATTAGAGAAGAAATAGAGATAATGGTGGACAATGGAAATTATCTCACCGAAATCCTTGCAAAATTAGGGTATTATCCAACACAAAGAAAAGAGAAATATAGGGAATCATACATTTTTCATCTCACAAAAATTTGTCTTGATGAAACACCAATGGGATCATTTTTGGAAATTGAAGGTTCAAAAGAGTCTGTTCTTGATGTTGCAAAGCGCTTGGGATTTACAGAAAAATCCTTTATCAATAAGGCGTATGGTGAACTTTGGGAAGAATATGCAAAGAAAAATAAAATCAAAGGAGACATGGTGTTTCCAAAATGACATTCATGATTGAGTCTTCAGTGCTCCATAAACTCAAGCCAGCAATACATGAACTTATCGAGCTTTTGAAAAAAGCAATTGATACCAAGCAGCCAATCCTTCTCCGTCATCACGCAGACGCAGATGGATACACAGCGGGAATTGCACTGGAGCGCGCATTGCTTCCTCTCATTAGTGCAAAACATCGCCGAGAACGAGATGCATTTTATTATTATCAGCGGCTTCCTTCTTTAACACCATATTATGGATATGAAGATGCGACAAAAGACATTCAAACATTTTTGCGCAATGCGGATCAGTTTGAAATGAAAGCACCGCTTATTTTGCTTCTTGATTTTGGTTCTGGAGCAGAAAGTCTCCCTGCAATTCAGAAAGTGAAAATTTATGGCGCTCATGTTGCTGTTGTTGACCATCATCCACCTGATGATCATATCACGCAAGCAACAGCTGTTCACATCAATCCGCATCTTATTGGTTCAACATATGATTATAGCGCAGGGATGCTCTCTGCAGAGATTGGACACCTTATTGCACATGACAATAAAGAACTTCCTGACCAGCATTTTTATTTTATTGCAGCAGTTTCAGGAACAGCGGATAAAGTTGCAAGTGATGAATACAAAAAATATATGGCAATGGCTTCGCATCACGGCTTTACAAAAGAGCTTGTTTTGAAAGTTGCACAAGCACTTGATTATGAAGCACATGTTCTTGGCCCCACCTCTGGAAGAGAACTTGTGCAGGATTTGCTTGGCAAAGATGAAAAAAGACAACATAAACTTCTTGCACTTATTGATAAACAGTTGGAAAAGTTGTTTGCTGCGCAGTTGATAACGTGCCTTCATTATGCAGAAATAGATGAAAAAAAACATTTCTTGTTTGTGAAAATTCCTATTGAAACACTCACTGGAAGAAACAGTTATCCTCCAAGGGGGAGATCTGTTGGTCTTGTCCAGCAGCATTTTGTTGACAAAGGAAAAAAAGCACTTGTTGTTGGCATTGGGCAAACGTCTTTTAACTTTCGCTGCAATGGAGAGATAAAGGATTTTGATGTGAATGGTTTCATTGCACTTTGTCGGAAGAAATTACCACATGCGCAGGTTTCTGGTGGTGGACACAGAGTTGCTGGCTCTATTACGTTTCTTAGTGCAGCGTATAAGGAAATGCTTCATGAACTTGAAGAATATGTCAATGGGTTGTAGAATATCGAAATAAATAATTCTTCAAAGAATTTTTCATACAAAAAGAATATTCTTGTCAAGAGGGTTTAAATAAGAACAACAGCGTACAAAACGTTCATGACAAACTCAACTGATTTAGGAAAAACTGTTGCCATACTGCATCGTCATCACATTGATGTGCAGGCACGAATAGAACAAAGACAATATCCGTTAGAAGGATACATTGATATTCTGCGAGCAATGCTTGAAGCATTTCATGATGCGGGATATAATGATGCTGCGATTGCATTTGCACATTCTGGTCATCCATTAACGCATGAATCAGGAGCCTATGTACGATTGCATCCTGTTGTTGTGCATGCTGGTGCAGTCTATGATCCATTATTGCGATCGAGGGAACCTCTTGCTGTTGCGACGTATCTTCAACGCGCATTTCCTGATGATCATGCACAAACTCGACTTTGGGGCGAAACGACAAAGGGAGATTATAGGACAGATCTTCTAAAGGAAGCTGCTTAATTTTTATTTTTATCTTCCTTGTTTTTTTCTTGGTCTTTTTTGCGTTGTTCTCTCTTGTCTCTTTACCTTTGTATATTGTTATATTTTTTTTCAAAATAGATTGAATATATTATCACGCGTTCGAGTGGCGATTATTTGTTGTCTTTACAATCGCCTTACAACATTCCACAATACACTCTTCAATCTATTATGAATTATTATAACAACCAATAATTATAATGCACTTTTTCAAGAATACAGTGAATAATCATAACACCTCTTTCATTACCATCCAACAGTTAATACGAACATTTATATCTTGATTTATGCAGATTTTACCTCATGCAAGAGCAACAGGCGCCTTTGATTAGTTTTCAGAAGGTTTACAAAAAGATTGAACGTGAACTGATTCTCAAAAATATTAATCTGAACATTTATCCAAAAGAAATTTTTGGTGTGATCGGGATCAGTGGTGCTGGAAAAACAACACTCTTACGCTGTCTCATTGGCTTTTACAAAATTAACTCTGGCCTTATCCTTTATCAGGATAAAGACATTTCAAAAAATCCGCATCTTATCCGAACCATTTTTGGTTTTGGAAGCCAGGATAATTGTTTTTACGAAAAACTCTCTCTCTATGAAAACCTTCACTATTTTGGACAGCTCTATGCTGTTCCTGAAAAAGAGATCAAGCAGCGCGCAGAAAATCTTCTTGAACTTGTCGAACTCACTGAATTTCGTAATGCTCTTGCAAAGAATCTTTCCGGGGGAATGAAACGGCGCCTTGATCTTGCATGCTCCTTGATGCATTCCCCCAAGATTCTTATTCTTGATGAGCCAACAGCGGGGCTTGATCCAGGATTGCGAAAACACATGTGGGAACTCATCACAAAAATTAACGCAACAGGAACAACTATTATTGTTTCAAGCCACCTGCTTGGTGAAATTGGGCACTTCTGCACGCGAATCGGAATCATTAATCATGGAGAATTACTCAAGGTTGATACGCCAGACTCATTGAAAGATTTATACAGCAAAGATGAGGAAATTCACTTGGAATGTTTTCCTGGACACTATCAGCAGATTGCTGCAGAGATGAAGCGTGAGCGGCTTCCTGTCAATTACATCACTGTTCATGATCATAAACTCATCGCCTACACATCACAGGCAGAATTCGTGCTTCACAGAGTTCTTTTGATCTTAGAAAATATGCGTGAACGATTATTGGATGTTCGTGTTGACAAGCCAAGCTTGAATGAAGTATTCGAAGCATTGACAGAGAAACAGAAAATTCGCGGGAGTAGCGAGGATAAGTTAATGGAGTATATTAAACAGGTCATTGCTCGAGGATACACAAAAGAGCAAGCAAAACAGGTGCTCTTCCAACAAGGCTGGCCTGAAGATGTCATTAATGCTGCAATGATCAAGATGAGTTAGATGAGGAAAACAGTAATATGATGAATCCATTCACATACACAAAAGTCATCATAGAAATGGTGAAGAAAAATTTTAAGATCCTTGTGCGATCGCGCTCTTCTGCATTAGTTATTCTTCTCGGCCCTTTCTTTATCATATTCCTCATTGGCGCTGCTTTTAATACGTCGAGTCTTCATAACATTAAAGTAGGGGTTTACGCAGCTCAGGAAAATGAGATTCTTGATGAAATCATCGAAAGCATGAAAGACAATGATTTTAGTGTTACAAAAACAACTGATGAAGAGGAATGTATTGATCTTGTGAAAAGCGGTGCTGTGCATCTCTGCATGAGCTTTCCTGGAAGCATAAGCAAAGACTCTCTTTCTCGGGAAATTATTTTTCACGTTGATTATAGCAAAGTAAACCTTGTTTTTACTATCCTCAATGTCATTACAGGAGAAGTTGAAGATATTTCCACTGATCTCAGCGTGGAATACACAAAACTTCTTATTGAACAGATGAATAGCACTGCTGCTGCTATTCAAGAGAAGAGTTCTATCATTGGTGAACTTTCCAGCAATGCAGAACAAATGAAAGAAAGCCTTGAAACACTTTCTGCAGAACTGAGTGGTATTGCAGTAAGCACTGAAGAGTTTGGGTTAAGTGATGTGGAAAGTTATATCTCAGAAAGTTCTTCTCAGATTGATGAATTTGGAAGTCTTGCTGATGAAACAACGTCAACAGGACAAGAGCTCCTTGATGAACTTGATTCGTTTATTTCTTCTTTCGAAAGTGAACTGGACAGCCAAATAAGTTCTATTGAAGAATTCCAAAGCACTGTTGATGAATATGCCTCTCTTGCGTGTGCTTTTGATTTCAGCAGTGTTGAGGGCTTGAGTTTTGATCCCTGCAGTGATCTTACAGAGATTCAGGATGCGCTTGATTCTGCTATTTCCGATGCAGAAAGTTTGGGATCAGAGTTTGATGAAATTCAAAGCCAGCTTAATGATGTGAGTTCTCAACTCGAAACAGCACAAGAACAGCAGGAAAGCATTTTGAGTGCAGCAAGTGCAAACCTTGAATCACTTCAAAGCCAGCTCGATGCCAGCGCATCAAAGATTGATGAGATGAGCGCGCAAAAAGATGCAATCACTTCTGATATTGACTCTTTGATCACGATGCTTGATGAAAATATTGCAACTATTAGCGATGTTCAACAAAGCATTGAAGCGATGAGCACGCAACTTGCAGAAGCACAAGTGGGCGAGGCAGAGCAGATTGTTAATCCTATCCTCACTCGAATTAAGCCTATTCTTGAGAAAAAATCATATCTGGATTATACCATGCCTGCACTTGTTGTTTTAATTATTATGTTCATGAGCATTCTCCTCTCCTCTACTATTGTCATGACAGAAAAAGAATCCCGCGCGTATTTCAGAAATTATATTACTCCTATTCCAGATATTAGCTTCCTCATCAGTATTTTTATCACAAACCTTATTGTTGTCTTTTTCCAGGCACTTATCCTTCTTGTCATTGCACAACTTGCGTTTGGTGTTTCCATCCTTGTGAATCTTGTTTCCATTTTGATTGCTGTTCTTCTTATTGCGGCCATTTTTATTTTATTGGGCATGATTATCGGCTACATTTTTGTATCTGAAGAAACAGCAACCCTTGCATCAATTTCTCTTGCAAGCATCTTTTTGTTGTTTTCTTCTTTCCTTATTCCTCTGGAAAGCTTGTCTGAAACAATAGGATCCATTGCAGTCTACAATCCATTTGTGATTAGTGAAGGCGTGCTGCGGCAACTGATTATATTTGGCAACTCATTATTCTCTGCTGGCGAAGATGTGTTCTTATTGCTGTTTTATGTCTTTGTTCTTGCTGGCCTTGTTTATCTTGCGGAATTGATTGATAAAAGAAGGATACATTAATTTTAGGACACTGTCATCTTTTCGTCAGAAGCATTTTTGCCCTGTATTTTACGAGTGAGTATACAACAGCAGATTAAAACCACCAAGGGAGTAATGCATGGAGCACATAATGGCCTGCTGTATTATAGACGTACTGATGAGCAAAATTCACAACAAAACTAATCGCATACATCCCTTCATTCGCATGATTTGCCCATGGGTTAAATGCACCGACAAGTGCAGTAAGAAAAGAAATAAGTGCAAGGACATAAAAAAGTGTTTTGTATTTTTGTAGAGTTGTGAAGATATCTGCGCAAAAATAAATGAGAATTGGTATGAGAGGAATAAAATACCGTGATCCATACGATGAACCACCATAATTTATTGTATAAACACAATAGTACGATATTGTTGCAATGATTGCAAAGATGAGGGGAAGCAGAGAAACATCTCTTTTTTTCCATACTTTCCAGAGAAGAATACAAAATCCAAAAAAAAGCACAGGAGAATACGAAAAAAAACCACGAAAACCAAATGTACTATGAAATGTGTAGAGAAGAAGGTCTCCTGGTGATCTATGATTGTAAAATCCAGGAAGGTTCTCCTGATTTTGCCATGTTCTCGCAGCAATGTAATACTCTGGATGTGCGTATGCAGGAATAAATACATTACTTATAATCAAATAATTAGGGATCATGTATAACAGGAACAACAGAAAGAATCCAAAAAAGAGTTTTGCTTTTTCTGAAAATGCTGTTTTTGCGAAGAAAAAATAATAACTAAAAAAACCTATTGTAAAAAAAATTCCAATAACGACATCGAGTGCAGTTCCTAAACCGAGAAATACTCCTAAAAAAAATAAATTTGCCTTATCTTTTTTCGTATGGAGTAGAAATGCAACAAAAAGAAATAACGCACTTATATTATGATTATTAAATGTTGTCGCATACGTGAAGAGTAATGTACAAAAACCAAGGATGAGTGTCAAAATTGTTTTATATTTTTTCTCCAACAATAATGAACGATAAAAAATGACAAGAAGGAACGCAGTTGGAATACCAACAACAAAGACTTTTAACAAATACGTCGACCAGCCAAGAGAATTTTCAAACCCAATACCAAAAGAATAAAGAACCCAATAGAAAGGTGCCGCAAGAAGAACAAGCGCATAAGGTTTATCAGAATATTCTTTTCCATTAATGTATATTCTATCATCTGTCACAAAATATCGTGATGTCCACCCAAGAGAATGCTCTTCAACAATTGCAGCAAGTGCATTAAATCGTGATGCTTCATTTTCTCCATAGACATACGGTTTTGTGATGAGTGCAATGACAATAAGATATATCCAAAAGATTTTCCACTCTGTTTTCATGGGAACGTAGAACAAACGAGAGTTTAAAAATGTATAGAAAAAATTTAGAAACAAAAGCACACGGAACAACAATACAATCTCTAATTTTAGAAAGGTTTATATACAATTATTTTTCCAGTTCTCTCCATGGATATATTGGGCTATTCTGTGACATTTAATTTTGATTTGATCCTCTTTCTTATCTTTCTTGTTGTCCTGAGCATAACGCTCTATTTCAAAAGAAAAGAATTAGTGCTGCAAAAAATTGTGCATCCATTTTTGTACATTATCATGTACCGCACGACATGGGGCCTTGCATTGATGGAAAAAATGGCTACCAAATATCGAGGTGCTGTTCAGCTTTTTGGATATATTAGTGTAGGAGTTGGCTTCGTAGGCATGCTCTACGTTTCTCTTGGATTATTGATTTTCTTTTTCAAAATGGTCTTTTTTCCAGCAGTAGAAACAAGCGGTGTTTCTCTTGTATTGCCCTTTACACATATTCCAGGCATTGGCTATTTGAGCTTTACGCACTGGATTCTTTCTATCTTTATCCTTGCGATCGTGCATGAATTTTCTCATGGTGTTGTTGCACGAAGCCATCACGTTCCTGTGAAATCCAGCGGCTTTGCAGTGTTTGCACTGCTTGCTCCTGTTATTCCTGCAGCATTTGTTGAACCAGATGAAAAAAGATTAGGAAAAACACATGACATTGTCCAGTACTCTGTCTTTGCAGCAGGGCCAATGGCAAACCTTGTGCTTGCTTTTGTTCTTCTCTTGTTGTTTCCCTATGTTGGAGACATGACGAATTCTACGCTTGCACCTTTTGAAGACACCATCACTTCCCCTGTTGGCTTTACCTATGAAATTCTTGAAGAAGAAGGATATCCTGCATACAGCGCAAATGTTGAAAATGGAATTCTTTCTTCCATTGACGGCAAGCCCATCAATGATTACAGCGCGTTTTATTCCTACGCAATATGTTTAGAGCCGAATGAAGATGTTGTTCTTGGCACTGATTCTGGAAATTACACTATTGTGACTATTGCACATCCAGATCATCCGGAAAATCCAGAGAAGGGATTTATTGGAATGAAACCAGTACAGAATGAACGACGCATTAATCCAGAATATGCTGGCATTGCTGGTCTCTATTATTGGTTGCGCGGTTTTATCAAATGGCTGTTCTTGTTGAACCTCTTTATCGGCCTTGCAAACTTATTGCCGCTTGGCATTGTTGATGGCGGTAGAATGCTGCAGACTGCATTGCGCAGTTTGTTTGATGACAAAAATAAAGCACAAAAGGTTTGGGGATTGATAAGTATGTTATTTTTAGGAGGATTATTATTTGCACTTGTGATTAATTATACAGGCAATCCATTTGTGTGGTTGTTTGGGTAGCTATACATTTCAATAAAATAAACTTTATATACTCTCTTTCTTTACTTTTCAATGGGGCGATGACAGTGGTTAATAGAGCATACGGTTTTACAGTGCGAGGTGATTGTATTTCTTTGCCAGAGTTACGGCATTTTTCAACAATAAGACCGGACGCAGCAATGCTGGATGCAGTTGTTAAGATCATGGGACATGATGCGCATGAGAAAATTATTCAAACAACGTCAGGATCTGTGCCTGTTAATGGAAATAAACATGATATTACTTACATTATTGCAGTCCATAATACGCTCCTTGCAGCTCCATTCTATAGGGAAGACGGCTCTTTTGTTCGTCCTTCATTAGGCGGGTGTCGAATTAGGGGATATGCTGATATAGGTGTTGTTGGTAGGCTCTTGCAGAACGAAGATGTTTCTAATGGTGTTACTGCAATTCGTGATGCAAAGGAGCTCTCTCGTGGTATGTCATTTAAGTGGGGGTCTTTAGATCTTCTTCTGATGCGGCGCAGCCTTACAGGAGACTTTGTTACAGAAGCAGAACTCCTCGCTGCTCGTATGGGTGGTGGAAAGTCTGTTAACTACGTTGAAGGTCTTTCTGATCTGATGCGGGAGGATCCAAAAATCCTTGAGCGCCTTTGCCCGATTCGAAAAGGAAGAACGCCGAAAGAGCTTACTCCTTTTGAAAGAGCGCTCTACAAACAGAATACCAAGGATGTTTTAACGCTTGACGGGAGATACATCTTTGCACCAGATATGAATACAGATACTGCAGTTATGGAGTATGTCCGTCTCCAACTTTTAGAAAAAGGAACACACATTCCTGTCGCATGCTTATCAGAAAGAGTAGGTGGCTCAGGTGACCCTTCTATTGTTACTGCAGAGGGTGTCTATTATAGTATGCTAGGTGCTACACAATCTATTTGGAAAAAAGATAGACTCAGAAACAGAACTGTGAGTATAGAAGGAGTAGGAAAAGTAGGCTATCGCATTTTAGAGAGAATCCTTGAAGATGCCCATCACACCAAAATGATTCATATTGCAGACTTTTCTGGTGCTGCACTGGAAAAAGCGCGTCTTCTTTTTCAAAAGCATGGTAAAGTTGAAGGAACACACTTTGTACTGCACATGATAACTTCTCCTGCAGATGCGCAGGACTTTTATCGTCTTCCGATGGATATCTTTTCTCCAAATGCAGGTGGTCAAATATTGACAGAAGATTCTATCCAAACACTTTATGAAGGTGGTTGTCGTGTTATTGTGGGTGGTGCAAATAATCAGCGGCATCCACAACAAAGAGAAGTTGTTGATGACTTTATTGTTTCACGCGGAATTGCGTATGGCCCAGATTATCTTGTGAATCTTGGTGGGATTCTCAACACGATTTATGAACGTGATGATGTGAAGGCTTCGTTAGGTGGAATATTCAATAGAGACAGGCCTATTCACGTTGTTCGATCGTTAAGTTCTCTTGTTGGAGAAGTTCTTTCTCGAGCAATGGAAACAAGAACTGCGCCGCAACACGTTATTGATCAGCTTGTTATTGAGAATCTTGCGCGCCATGCAGTTTTCCAGCATTACAGGCCAGACGATATTACGGAGAGAAAATACCTTTCTGCATAACTTTTTTCTTTTGAGAATTTTGTAAAAATTACTTTTTGAAATTCTAGAGGGTAATTTTTACAAACTTCTCTTCAAAACGTAATAAACGCAGTCACCACAGTGGTCATAATTTTTAGCGATACCCAATACATTATTTCTGTAGAAACAAGGAATATCGGAATATATTTTACTCCGCCTTGAATGTTTCCTTTCTCGATGATAGAAACGATCATGGAAGAAAAGAACGCAATCACGCCTAACGCAATTCTGCTGAACCAGATAAAATCATCTTTATTGACATTAATGCTGCCGACATTTGACAACAATCCAGAACTCACCCCGCTTGACCCTGTTGTTGTTGCAAGAAGCGCTGCAACTTTGCTGATGACAATCAAAAGATTGTAGGCAAGCGCAAAAAGCATTGGTGAAATAAAAATGACAATCGCACCTATAAAAATCATGTACGTTAATACAGAGGCAGTCATCTCATCTTTCAATGCTTTTGTTTTTTTGAGATTTTCCACTACTTTGTCAATGATATTCGCTACTTTTCCTCCGCTTTGGATTTCACTCACGACTAATTCCATTGCTCGTTTGAGCATGGAGGAATTGTATTTTGCTGCGAACTCATTCAACGCAATATCTACATCAGTCCCTGTCATAACTTTTTTTGCAGCAAGCGCAATCTCGTTTGCAAGAATGCCAAATCGTGGCTTAATCGCAACCCACAATGATTTTTCAAACGCAAGCCCTCCTTTCAAGTTTGAGGAAACTTCCTGCAAGAAATCAGGAAGTACTTCTTCCATTTTTTTTGTCCTGTTGAATATAACAACATCAAGATACACATACATGCAGAGCATAAACAATGCAACAAAAGAGAGCGGAATAAGCACCCAAATCAGGAATGCATAAATGAACACAAGATAGCCTGGCTGCTTTGAAATTGTTCCCCAAAATCCAAAAAAATAAATCAGAAAAGTGAGGAGGTATGTGATGTAAAACAGGATTCCAAAAAATGCGTACGGCACTTCTGAAATCCCTGCTTTGAGAAGATAGCTTCGCAGTCTTGGACGTATCCGTTCTGGAATAAATGCTTTCCCGAATTCATGGATAAATATTATCTTTTTCACACTTTTTTCCTCCTATACTTTCTTCCTTACAAATTGACACTCAGGCGTGAGGTCTTAAATATGGAAACAAACACAAGCTGTGTTAGAACCAACACACCAACAACAACCATGAAAATATTTCGATCAATAGGAAGTCCTAACAGCCCACCAACAACAACAAAGATTGCCATGCCAATTGACGGCAGCACAATCGCGAGCAGCATGTAAAACAATGCAAGGCTATTGAGTTTTTTGCCATATCTTTGGATTTCAGTCATTTGTTCATTCGTTATCTCTTCAATAACATTAGTCAGTGGAATGGAAACATCAATTCCTACTTTGAGTGCAGTATTTACTTGAAATAAGACTCGCCTAAACTTATCTGATGGAGAAAATTTGACTGCATTGTCCAATGCTTTTTCAATAGGTGTTCCAAGATTAATGTCATCGACAATTTCCTTGAAATATTTGCTCGCAACACCATAACTTTGGGATCCTTCAATCAATGCATTAAGGAGTGGCCGTCCTGAATTAACTTTGACCAGCAAAAATCGTCCTGCAAAAAGAACTTCTTGGTCCAATTCTCTCCTTCTTTTATTAATCACATTTTTTGGCGCCATCAAAAAAAAGAAAAAGAAACCAATAAAACAAGCAGGAAAGAGTATCAAAAAAAGCCCGAGAGAAATTCCTGCCATTTCAAAGATAAAGAAAAAAAGAATGAGTGCACCTATTGCAAACATTGCAGACAACTGTATTGTTTTCTTGATAAAAATGTCAGGCCGAACCTTCATATGCGCTTTTCTTAGATCTTCCTTGACCCACGGAAACATGCTTGCAATCTGATGAACAATGTCAACGATAGAGCTCCACCTCTTTTTATCTCATTTTTGCGTGTTTTTCTATATATAGATTCCCTTTTTTCGTAACATATAAATATCCAAGAGTGAATAAAACAGCATGCCTGATCAAGAAGAGCTTCGAACTGATGTAGATACATTCCTAGAATTAGTCAAAAAGTACAAAAAAGTGTCCTTGCTCGATGCTGCAAAAGAAATGCAGGTTCCTATTCAGACTATTCAATTGTGGTCAGACTTTTTAGTTGAAGAAGGCATTGTTGGCATTGAATACAAATTCACAACACCCTATGTCTTTATTCAAGAAGAAAAAAAAGGAAAAGGTGGCTTTGGATTCATTGGTTTTGACACAAAAGAAGTATTTTACGAAAAAGCACGCAAAAAAGGGATCAAAGATCAACAAATCAGGATGCTTTGGCTCAAATATCTCACTGCAAATGAAGATTCCATGAAAAAAGTGTTTGAAGATAAATGCAGAGAACGAGGCATCCCTGGCAATAAAGTTGTTGAACTGTGGAAAAAATATTATGCGTACTTAAAAAGTGAAGCGGAGAAATAAATGAAGCATAAATGAAGCGTGGAAATAAATGAAACGGAGAATTAAAAATGGACATTGATGAATTCCTTGAATCAGAAGGATCAGATGGAGAAAACAAAGGCGGCAGAAAAGAACTTGTCGAAAAGCAGTCTGCTGAATTTATTACTGATCTCACTGTTGAAGCGCAAATAAACAAAATTCGCGAACTCATCCAAGCAAAGCATTACAAAGATGCTGAAAAAATTTATTTTACTGTCAAAGAGCAATATGCAACACTCGCAAAACGCCAGGAAGATGCTCGCCGGAAAATTCATCGCGAGTTGAGCGCGATCAACAAAGAACTTCTTGAGCATCTTGATGTTGTCAAAAAAGACATGGAACAAAAAACACTGATCATCAGTGATCTTCTTCAAAAAGCACAGCAGTATATGTTAAAGGGAGATACAGAAAAAGCAAACCAGTTGTATCTTCAGGTTCGGGAGATTTTCAAACAAATCCCCGATGCCTTTGCTGAACGAAAGGCAATGCTTGAAAATCAAATCCTCACCTTTTATTCTCAACTTGTGAACGAGTTCAACAAGAAAAATTATGGTAAGCTTCTGGAAAAGCGCGATGAGATCATGCGAAATATTGAAATAGCTACAAATTACCTGAAACTAGGAAATGTTGAGCAGGCAAAAAAACAATATCAGCAAATAAACAAACTCTACAACGAGCTTCCTGATGGATTTTTGTATGAAAAAACAATCATCTACAAGCGTGTTCTTTCTCTGCATCAAATGATGGATGAAGGAGTCTATCAAGATACCCGCGGGACAGAGCAATTCGTTGCAATGGACATGCAGGGAATGCAAGGGCTTCCTTCATTACAGGCTGTACCTCCTCCCCTTTCCACATCTTCACTCCAATCGTCTCCAAAATCATTGGAGCCAGTCTCATCGGAATCACCTCCTTCCTCTTCTGTTCCAAAGCCACTAGACGCAGCGCCTGGTTTAGGAGTTGCACAAGCTCCTGCAAAAAAAGGTTTTTTTGGCTTTTTACAAAAACAGAAAAAAGCTATGGATGCACCTCCTTTACCAATTTGAATTGAAAATGTACCATGCCCGAAGACAAATCAGTTTTAGAAACATACAAGCTTAACGTAAACAATGTTCTGGTAGAAGTAGCAATTGTTCTTTATGAAGAAGATATTGTGCCACGGTATGTTGTCAATATTACCAACATGAGCAAGACCACGAAAATAATTCTTGAAAAAATTCGGGAAGAATTTATTTCTGAAGTTGGTGTTGGTGTTATTGAGGTTTCTGAATCAGGTGGTGTTGAAACAATCAAAGCAGAGTTTAAGAAAGAAATTACCAAGCTTCTCAAGAAATATTTTCCCAATGCAGATGACCAGACAAAAGATATGCTCATTAACTATGTCATTGAGCAAAATCTTGGCCTTGGCAATATTGAAATCCTTCTCAAAGATAGCAACATAGAAGAGATTGTTGTTAACAGTGCAAAAGAACCTATTTGGGTGTATCATAAACGGCATGCATGGCTGAAGACAAATGTTATTATTCCAAACGAAGCAAGAATTCGGCATTTTTCGACAATGATCGGCAGAGATGTCAACAAAGAAATCTCAACTCTCAGTCCACTGATGGATGCCCACTTGCTCACAGGTGATCGAGTCAATGCAACGTTAGAGCCAATTTCTTCATTTGGAAACACCATCACTATTCGAAAATTTGCAACAGAGCCATGGACAATTACAGATTTTCTCAAATCAAAGACATTAGATTTTGAAACAGCAGCATTGATCTGGCTTTGTATGCAGAACGAGTTATCATTGCTTATTGCAGGAGGAACAGGGTCAGGAAAAACATCGATGCTCAACGTTATCTCTTCATTTTTGCCACCGAATCAGCGGATTATCAGCATTGAAGATACTCGCGAATTGCAGCTTCCTAACACACTTCATTGGGTACCTCTTGAAACCAGGCTTGCTAATCCTGAAGGAAAAGGTGGTGTGACAATGCTCGATCTCATTATCAATTCTCTGAGGATGCGTCCTGACCGAATTATTATGGGAGAAGTTCGTCGGGAAAAAGAAGCAGAAACGCTTTTTGAAGCAATTCACACAGGGCATAGCTGTTATGCAACGTTTCACGCAAATGATGCATTTGAAACAGTAACTCGCCTGACAAACCCTCCTATTAACATTCCGCGCCTTGTATTGCCTGCAATGGCTGGAATTATTGTTCAAAATAGAAACAGGCGAAACAACAAAAGACGCTGCATGCAGTTTGCAGAGTTGTTGCCTAATGGAGCGCCAAGTGTTATTCGCCAATATGATCCAATGGATGACACTATGAAAACTGTCGGACAAATGAAAGTGATTCCCAACACGCTTCGGATTTTCACAGGAATGACCCATCAAATGATTGAGGAAGATTTAAAGAAAAAGATTAGAATTCTCCGCTGGATGGTGGATCATAATGTTCGCAATCTGAATGATATTGGTATCTTGATGGCAAAATATTATCGCGGGAAATTGGTGATGAAGTAGATGAAAGTGAAATTGTTAATCCTTGTTCTTCTCTTCTTTTTACTTCCTTCTACAATTTTTGCAGTTTTTGCTCAAGAAGCTCCGATCACTCTCCACTTTCCAGAAGACAATGTCACGTATGGACCGTGGAGTGACACTTATTTTGATTATCCAAGAACAGGCGGAAAAGCACACCACATCCGTTTCAATGTTTCTGTTGGCGATGATGTTGCGTACTACCGTGTCATGCGAAACAATGAATGGGTACAGTATGTGGGCAATCTTTCTATGGCTGATGCTGTTTCTGATAATTCCATCATCGAATTTCAACCAGATGATCTCCAGCCGTTAGACCTTATCGGTTACTTAAGCGCATTGCAAAACATTAGCGTTGTTGCGTATGATGCATATGATAATGAACTTGGAAGAGATACTGCAGTATTTTACATTGCTGTAAACTTAGATGATTATTACGAATTGCTTTCCAGCGAGGGGGAAATTGCAACATCATACTCTTTTACTCCTGATGCACTTGATCGGATTTCTGTTTCTGAAGAGGTTGCTCTTTCCACTTCGTCATTCTTTACGCTCAAACAATATATTACTCAAGTCACTGTCCGAAATAAATTTACAGGAGAACTGGAAAATCATACTCGTGTCCGTCTCACGCTTAAACCTGCACTGACCTCTGCGTTTGGCCAGGAAGTTTCTCTTTACACAGTTATTCCAAAAGAAATTGTTTCGACGCTTCACAACCTCACTCTCACTGGAAATTATAGCGTCATTGATGCTGATCCTATTATGATGTGGCATTTTGCTGCTGTTGAGGAAACAGAAACACTCGAATATGACGTTACTGTTTCCATTGATGCAGAAGATGCAGGAGAGATTGTTCCTATTGCTGTTTCTGATATTGAAGGGACAAAAACAAGCTGGTACTTTTTTATTCCATTAGTGATTCCAGTCATTTTATTGTTTGCGATTGTTTACTTCTCGAGGTTTAAGAAGACTAAATAGGCTGCGTAGAAATCCTTAACATAACTATTTATTATAATTTTTTTCCGCCGCCGATAGCATTGTTTTTTTGTTTTCCTCCTTTATTTGTCTCCCCTTAATGAGAATAAGGGGAGACAAATAAGAGGAGTGAAGATTTTCAGGCGGCGGAAAAAATTAGGCACTTTTGCTATTTCAAAGAGGGTTTCTACGCAGCCACTAAATAACAAACTATAAATATCTCTTTTCTTCTGAGTGTCTTATGAAAATTATTTTACTCCCCTTAGCTGTCCTTTTTCTGCTATCAACAGGCTGCGTTTGGTTTACTGCTGAAGAACAAATAGAAGTTCCTGCAGGCATTTCTGCGGATTCTGTGGACTATGAAGCCTACGCTGGTTGTATCCGAGAATGTGACTCTTGCGAATCAGATTGTCTTGATAGAGTTTATTTTCAAAAAGCACTTAGTGATGAAAATAAAAACGTCTGCAGCCAGATTATGAGTACTGTTCTCAAGCAAGATTGTGAACAAACAATTCTTGCAGCAGAAGCTGTTTCTCAATTGAACAAAGAAAAATGTTCTCAATTAACAGAAGAAGCATTGCAGCAGACCTGTCTTGTTTCTGTCACTGCTGAAATTGCTGTTCAATCAGGCTCTGTTGAAAAATGCGTAGAAGCAACTGATGTTGAACGCTGCGAAAACATTTTCTACAAAGACATGGCTATCATGAATAATGATGTGACGTATTGTGATCATCTGTCTGCTGAACAAAAGACTGTTTGTTATGAAGTGGTTGGTATCGCAGGTTCTGTGGAGTAGTTATTTGTCTTTTAAAACCTAAATAGATTGTCCGTCAAGCGCGAAGTGGCATAGATAACGAATGACAAAAATTGTTTTTCTTCATTTTCCTTAAAAATATTATTATTCTGTGCGCCATCAAAAGGCGCACAGGAAGCACCAGCTCCTCGAGAAAATGCTCGGAGCTGGTGCTTCTTTGAAGCAACGCACGGAACTCTTCGTGAAGTGCGTTGCCTTCCAGAAAAAGAAGCGAACCAAGCAGACAGTGCGAAGTTCTTATTCTGAGCACTGTCTGCTTGGTATTTTTATATCAATAACATAATATTTGAAAATAATCAATTATAACAATGAAAAAGATAAAAATCAATAGTTATCTAAGACAGTTCGAAGAGGTAGAACTAAATAATCCTCTTCTTATTTTCATCAAGAATATGAATGCAATTCACAGGACATGCATCTGCTGCATCTTTATTCTCCTGATAGTCTGCTTCTCCAATATCAAGGAGCTCCTGCTTTATTTCATCTCCTTCTTTAATAATCTTTGCTCCTTTCACGTCAGACTTTCCGTCTTCACTCATCACCCAAAACTTTGGCGCAACTGCTTCACACGCAGCACAGCCAATACATGTTGGACGATCATGATCAATAGTATACTTTGCCATGAGCTCTGAATTTTATGGCTCTATTTAAAGTTTGTGAAGCAAAAGCTCTATTTGTCATTTGCAATTTGTAATTTTATACCCTTCTCCCATGCAGTGTTGCACTATAACAGCGTATTCTTCATCAACGGTTTTGCCGAGAGGAATTCTGGGAAGTAAAACTACTTGTGCTTCACCTGCCATACTCGCGTATGTTCTGAGTGCTTTTTGTTCTGAAAAACTAATCAGCTTAGAAGGATCATATACATGGCTCGCACGATAGGCAAAAACAAATCGATGTGGCCAGTCATCAAAATGAAGAAAGCTTTGAGCAATCTCATCTAAAAACGGACTTTCACTTTTTACAAGAACTCCTGCATGTTGATATGCTGCAAGTGCTTCGTTTACTGTTTCAAGATCAGTGTAGTTTGCTCCAACAAAAGTATTATGGGCATCACGAACAGGATGATATGTTACCTGAGCAAAGAGAAATCTTGCATATTCTCTCTCGACAAGAAAAGACTTGGGATACTTTTTCTTGAGTTTTTTGTATTCTGCTTTTTTCTGCTCTGGAGGCAATGCTGCAGTTATAACAAGATCACTGCATTCAGGATATGGTTTTGCAACAGCATCAAGTGTGCAAAATTCTCGAGAGGAGAATGAGAGAGACGTCGGATACTCAGGCAATTCTCGCATTACTTTATCTCCATAAGTGAAAAGCTCGAACGGATTCTGTTCAGGATGTTTAGCGATGATCTCTTTTCGTACGTCGTCTGCAGCAACAAGAAGGCCAAGTTCATAATATGCTTCAAGAAGGCCTGCAAGAGGTTCATGTTGATCGGGAAATTCGTTTCGTATCAATTCAAGATCACGGGCAGCAGATACAAAATCTCCTTTATCTAAAAGAGCTTCTGCAGATCGATATTCAATACACAATTTGTATTCTTTTGTTTCTTTGTATCTTTCATTTCTAAATCCGTATCTTTCAGGATTATTGCAGGGTGCTTGAGGGTCTTCTCCTTGAGCAACTCTTGGTTCTCGCCTCACTTTTCTCTCTGTAGAATATGTTAGTTCAGGTGCAGCTGGAATAGTAACTACTTCTGGTTCTTTAAAGAGCGTATATGCACCACTGCAAAGAGCTGTTCCACATCCAAGAAGTGCAAGAGCACCAACGCTAGCAAGTAGTGGCAAAGTAATTCCTTGAGGTTCAATGGCAGTAATAATTTGTTCAACATCATGATACCTTGCTTGTGGGTAATAAGACAGGCATTTGGCAATCACTTTTTTATACCTTTTTGGGATTCGTGCATGCTGTGTAATGCGGATTTGAAGTGCATGATATGCTCGTGGATCTTGAACAATTGCTTTAAGTTGATCTTTATTCTGGTGAGGGAATGCATGTTCACCTGTAAAGAGACGGTACATCAATTGTCCAATTGCCCATACATCTGTTCGTACAGAAAGCTCTCCACGCAAAATGGATTCAGGAGCTGCAATTTCTCGTGAAGAAAGATTTCCAGTCTGGGTTGAGATTCCTCTTTCATCAAGCAGCGTTGCAATGGAGTAATCAAGAAGTGTGATAAGATTCTTCTTTCCTTTTTTGCTTCGCATCACGTTTGGAAAGCGAAGATCATTGTATGCATAGCCGTTTGCGTGCATATGCGCAACACCTTGACAGACTTGTTTGATAATCTCTTCTGCTTCTTTTGGTGAAAATCGTTCTATTTTGTCAAGCGATGTGCCTTCAATCCACTCAAATACCAGTGCGCCATCAGGCCTTCTCCCATAATATTTGACAATATTTTCATGTCGGAATTTATCTGCTAGCCGTTCGTTATCCTCAAGTCCTCCAGTGCCAAAAATAGTATATGCATCGTGAACCTTTGCTCCATCTCCTCTATCAAGAAATTTGACTGCGCGAAGTCCTTGCTCTTCTCTGTCAAATGCTTTGTACACAGAACCAAAGCTTCCCTCTCCTGCTTGCCGCAAAAGAAGGTACTGCTCTGTTGAGAGCAAAAAGCACCGTGCAGCCTCTTCCCAATCATCTGTTTCTTTTTTTTCAAGAAATAGTTCAAGTGTGGTGTCTTTGCTTCTTGTTGCACCTTCGATCATGTCGCGAAAGCTGATCACATGCTCAGGAACACTTTGAACAGATCCAAGATACATATCAAGGTCGTGTAGGATTTGAGTGAGTAAAACCATGAAGGAAGAAGTGAAACTGGATTTATATACTTTCAGGAGAGAATGATGTCTCTTATAAGTGGTAAATTAAGCATAATCTTTATAAATCGAAACTCGTTTCTTTGGAGAGATATAAAATGAAGAACTCAACTGCATTTATTGGCTTATCAGTTCTCACAGGGGCTATTGCTTCTTATTTTTCTTTCAAACAGGAGTATGGGCCTATTCCCTTCTCGGTGATTAGTTCAGATGGTTGTGTCCCGATTTTGATGTACCATCATGTAGGAGAAGCTGGCGGAAGATATACAGTATCTCCTGCTTCACTTAAAGAACAACTTTCTTTTCTTGATGAAAAAGGGTATACGACTATTAGTGCGGCAGATTATGTTTCTGGAGCATATAAAGAAAGAATAGGACAATATAGAAAGCCTGTGCTTTTAACTTTTGATGATGCTACTCAAGATCAGCTCTTTTGGGGTGAGAGAAGTGGTTATCCTTCTCCTCTTTCTGCAGTTGGTATATTGAATACATTTGCAAAAGAGCATGCTACGTTTGGAAGACATGCAGTATTTTTTGTGGATAGCGCACAAGAACCATCTTCCTCAAGAGATAGTAGTCTTTATGAAGCACCTTTTGGTTCAGATAAAAGTTTTCGTTCTAAACTCAGATATTTAAAGGCAAATGGGTATGAAGTAGGGAGCCACTCCATGAATCATCGCTCTTTTGAAGATATCTCTCTTGCACAAGCACGTGAGGAGTTGGATTCGATTGATGCAATTTTAGGAACTTCTTCTTTTTTTGCCTATCCTTATGGAAGAACACCTTTGAATGTTGATGTTATAAATTATGTTGCGCAGAGATTTAAAGGTGTTTTTATTTGTGAAAATAATATTGCACAAGATCCTTCTTCTCCTTCATTTGATGGATCACATATCCCGCGAATAGAAATGAACGAGCACGGATTATATAAGCTTTCACTGATTGATTGGGTAGTAAGTGGAAATGAAGCGTGTGCAGAAGATCATATGAAAAAACAAGCTCCCTCACAACGCCTTATTATTCTTGATCCGGGGCACGGTGGGAAGAAAAATAAAGGAACGCAGCTTCTTGAAATTACAGAAGATGAGATCACTTATGATATTGTTGCTCGTATAATGGAAATTTTAGAAAAAGATGGCTATAATTCTGTACAAACGCTTTATGATTCTGTAACAAAAAATATTCCAAGAGACACATTACACAATGACGATAATGAGGGGATTCTTCTTCCATCAGGAAAGACAACTGCAATTACAGGTTATGGTAACATGCAAAGAGCAGAAGTCATGAATGCATGGGATATGAAAAGGCATGAAGATCCTATTGTTGTGAGTGTTCACGTGAATGCTTCATCATCATATCTTTGCGGTGCTGCTTTTTATTATCCTGATGCCCTAAAGTATGGTTCATTGGAAACAGAAAGAGCTTCTCTTGAACTTGTAGATTTCCTTAAAGCTGAATTTAGTCAAAGTGAGGTTCCAACATATTCCTTGTGTTTAGGTGATACAAGAATAGATGGTGTAGTTGAAGATGAGAGAACAAAGACTGCAAACGAGACATTAACGATATTCAGCAATACTCCTGATATCGCAACAAAAGTGTTGATAGAAACTGCAAATGCAGCAAACCCAAATGATGCTGTTCGTGTTCTTTCGCCACAAGGAAGACAAGACATTGCAGTTGCAGTTGCAAAAGGGATTGAAAGTTATCTCAAAGAACATCCAATGAAATAATAACAACCATCCCTTCTTTTTAAGAAATCTTAGAGAAATTCTCTTAGGATGCAGAAACACTACATCTTCCTGGAACAGTTGCAACTTGTGAACAATATGATCTTACTGCAGCCACATAAGGATTATGTTCTGGAACCATAGCCTTTGGTGGTGTTTTTCCTGTTGTAGTCTGGTACTTTTTGTCTAGTGCTGCAGTAAGTCCAGTTGATTGCAAATACCCTGTGGAACAAGTACTTAAATCTGCATTGTAATAACTACAGTCTTGTTTTGCTTTTTCTTTGTCAAACGAAATTCCATTGTCTGTTGCAAAATGTTCAAGATTTCCAAGTGTTCCATCCTGATAATAACCATCTGCTCCAGACGTCGTTCCATATCCTACTTGAGCAAGTTTGTATTGTATTGCAGTCGTTTCTGGTGCGTCATCACGGATGTTGTATGATGCTGCAACAATACCTAATCTTTCATCAAATGGCATGTCAGAAGTTACATATTTGCTATACGAGCTTGCAATAATTCGTTGTCCATTCTTTATACCTGTTTTTTCTTCTGCAACAAAATCATTAAGTCCTGTGTAATCACTCTCCGGAATTGCGCCAGCTGCTACAAGTTCATCCGCGTTTCTCTCTGCAATGACAGCCCTACTGCTTAAAAGACCATAGCTTTCTTGATCTGTCCAGATTCCTGCAGAAGCAAGCTCCTGTTCGAGAGCGATCTTTGGTGCACCTTTTGGCACCCAGTCACTGCCCCATACAGACTCTTTAAGTCCAATATAAATGGTTATTTCACTAAGATCGTCTACCTGATCGTCGGGGATCTTATACTCTTTTGCTCGTTCTTTGGATGAAGCTTCTACCATATTTATAACTGCGTTTGTATCATCGGTAAAACCAGTTACTTGTGCGAGATTTGTGGCAAAATCGTGTGTTTGATAACTTGTAGGATGAACAGCAGGGACAACTACAACATCTCCTTTAGGGTTAATAGTACCGCCAGGAAGATTGTTATTTGCAACTGTTGCAGCAACAGCGCCTGGAATTTCTGACTCACTCAATCCTTGATCTCTAAAATAATCTGCAAGGTCAGCATCATTTTTTACAGGAACATAAGCAACATCTTCAGGTATATCTTCTTGTACATTTTGATTAGGACGCACAAACTCATGCACTGTAAACAAATCTCCATCATGAGTGTCATCTTGAGAAAGCATTTGCGTTAGAGAATATTCTCGTTTGTTTTTATGATATAAATCAGAAACAGTTGTTGTTTCAATGACTACTTGATCCCCGCTTGCAAGGGTTATGGGATCGCCTCTTGCTCTTCCACTTGCATCAGGATAATAATATTGTCCATTGGTATAAACTGTTTCTCTTCCATTCACATAAATAGTATCCCACCCAAGATACTTATCTGTAATCTCAAGATTTTTCTTGACAAAAGAATTTGTATCTGTTGTCGAAGTAACGTCATATCTTTTTGCATCTTTTCCAGTGATAATTCCAGAGTGTGTGTAAAGTCTCCCATCTTTTCCATCTGCTGCTGCAGTATCAAGATAATCGCTTTCTTTAAAATAAAAAAAGACAATGTCATTTTCATTTGTCTCTCTAAGATCAAATGATTTTTGTTGTGTGAGTCGAGCATCACCAGCAGTTAATCCTTCATAGTTGGGATCATCATAAATGGAGTCAACAACTTCACCTCCTCTTTGCACGATGTTATGCTCCATTTGCCAGCTTGGACCTGTTAATCCTACAGCTGAATTGTAGTTTGTGTCATAAACTCCATAAAGAGAATACGTTTCATACCATCCAGCTTTTGTTCGTGCATACACCTGAACATATCCTGCACAGGAAGCAGTTGAAGTATCAAGAACACCAAGGCTTTCTCCATACAAAATAGGACAGCTTGTTCTCATCTGACCAGTTGCAGTATCTCCAACAGCATAATCATATGCTTCAGTGGTAAACTCAGTTGGTTCTCCATCAAGACCATAACTTGTGATGTGAACAGGAATAGTAACATCTTCTTTTGTTGCCTGCGCAACTCCTCTGCCAAGTCCATCATTCATATCATTAAAATAATGTGTTCCTTGCATATTAAAAGCAACATCTCCTCCCATGTTCATATCAAGGCCATAAGGATCCATGCTCATGGTTGCAATGCCACCGCTTCGTGACGTGCCAAGATCCATTGAAACAGTTGGTGTTGTTGTTCCATAAACATCTCCTTTGGATAAGGCAAGCATGTATGCTGTTGTTGTTTTCTGACCCCACGAACCATCAGGAGAAAGATACTCTGGGCTTGAAGGAGTGTAGCCATACATGGCGTTATACTTTTGTTGCCAAGCCCGAACTGCTTCTTTTGTTCCAGGACCATAGTCTCCATCAGAATTAGCACCAACAATAGTTTGAATTGTTTTAATTGCTTGAAGTTCTTGCGCATCTTTCGCTTGATATCCTTTAGTATAATACCCTTTGGAAGGCATAGGGATAAAATTATCTTTTCCAGCATCTGCTTGTAAAGTGTACACTGCACCTGCGTCAAGATCAACATGGTATGAAGAATCCTGCCCTTCAAGAGCAGGAGTCGCTTCTGCAACAATGACTTTGTAGGGATCAATAGTGACTTCATCTTTAGGTGTTGCACCAAGCCATTTGTCTTTGCTGTTAGAGATCCACTCAATAACATAGTCAGCAGGGTTGGTGTAAAAATCATCTGTATTCAAATTAAGAAGAACAGATTTTCCACCATCAGCAGTAACAGTGCATGCAAGACCATTCAACGGAATTTTGTCCGGATCTTTGGTGTTGGGATGAATTTCCATCTTCTTTCCAGAAGGAATGTAATAATCATCATAGAGATAACCTTCATCCACAGTCATCGTTCCAGTCAGTTTAAAATCAGGATAATTTGCAAGAACTGCATCTTTAACTTGATACGTTTTCTCTTTTGGATTATAAATGACATGCCCTGAATCAACAAAAGTTAATGCACCGAATTGTTTTGCATCAGCAATAACGTTTCCTTGTTTTCCAACCCATATTTGGCTTGCATCTTTGACAGTCATTCCATTGAATGTGCCGCTTTTCATGCTGATATCACCATTAGTGTTTTTCGTGATTGTTCCACTAAACGTGTATTGTCCTGTTTGTCCTTTTGGAATAAGAAGAATACTCCCATCTTTGTCTACAACAAATCCATATTTATCTTTGAACTCTCTAATATTAATTTGCCCATTATCCCCTGTGACAGTTCCGTCTGGCTTGTACGCACTCAAATCCCCAATAAAATTAATAGAGACACCTTGGCTTTTCATGTAGGTACTAAATTGAGTATGGTGCGTGTTAATATTATCAGGATCTTCACTAAAGTAGCGTTCTGCAACAAGAGCAGTGCTCGCATCAAAAACAGTAAGGTCAGTTTGTTCAATGTATGTTGCAGCAAATGTGGCATCATATTTGACAGTTAAATAAATGGCAGCTTGAAGCCGATCAGTGGTAAGTAAAGTCTGAAAATTATCAGCACTTGGTTCTCCGACAAGAAGGAGATTTTGCAGTGAAGGATTTTCTTGAAAACATTTTTCATAAGAAGTAGGGTCAGTGCATAAGGCCGTGCTTGCAGCACCAAAAGAGAGAGGGATCACAAACATAACAGAAAGAAGTACACAAGTAAAAAAAGTACAAAGGTGTTTTTTCTCGTTTTTATACATCAGTAGATCACCAGGTTCATTTCTTGTGTTGTGCTTGCTCCATGTGCATTTGTCGCAGTGATACTAATAGTGTGCGTTCCAATGTCAGTTTCAGTTGGGGTAAACGAAATTTTTCCTGAAGTAATGCCAATGTCAAATAAATCACTATCATCTGTATAATAAACTGTTTGATTTTCAGTGATAGTAATATTGTAAGTAAACAAGTCACCTACTGGTGCAGCAAGTGTTCCAATATAAGGAAGTGTTGCAGCATTTGAGAACGAAGTTATATTGAGATAAAAGAAAGTGCTGTCCATTTTGCTATTTACGGTTTTTGCTGTGATCTCAACGAGCTGATTGCCAATATCTTCTTCAAGAGGAGTAAAAGAAATGATTCCTGTGTCTGGATCAATGTCAAAAGAATCACTATTGTCAGTAAAAGTGACATTTAGAAAAGGCATTGTGGTTTCAACATGATATTGATATGGATATCCTATGAAAAGTTGTTGGTCAGCAATAGGGAGAATTTTAAATGTTTGAGATGCAGTCTCACTTGCGTATCTCCCTGCAAAAATAAAATGTGCAGTTGCATCATTTGTAGGTTCAGTAAAATTAATGCTGTAAATAATTGCATAATAAGGAGAGAATGCAATTTCTTCTGTCTCTAACGTCTGAATAACGCCTTCTTTGTATTTTTCAAGGCAGCTTAAGCAGAAAATATTTCCTTTGGCATTTTCTTCTTGCGTGAGTGCAATTGCAGTCTCATATGCTTTCAAATAATTCGTTGGAATCTCAAACGTGAATGCACCTATAGTTGTTGTGGATCCTTTCGCCACAATTGCAATCCCGGGATCATATGTGATCTCAACACTTTCCTCTGAAAACACTGCTTTTGCAGCAGGTTGCTTTTGTTGTTCAAGAGCATACCCTGTAATATTTTGGCTGCACGATGATGTAGTATTCAAAAGAAAGAGGGAAAATTGATCTTCTAAAGTCTCTTGTGAAGGGAAAAAGAGTTCTCCTTCTTTGTAATAATAAGGGATCACTGCAAAAAGGGGGCTGCTCTCTTGCGTATATACGAGATATTCATCAGGGTAAGAATAAAAGCCGCCTCTTGTGCTCAAATAAGGAATTGCACGAACCGCAGCATCTTCGACACATTGTTTGATGTGTACTACAACAGGAGCTTGAATCACTTCATTAGTGCTGCTGCGATCAAGCGTTGCAAACACAAAAAAGAGTGCAACAAAAACAACAATGAAGATGCCAAGAATGATAAAAATAGTCACTTGCCCTTTTCGCACCACAAATCCCCTCTTTTTGATAGTAGTTTTGAATCTTATTGTATATAAAAGTTTGTTTCTCACGCAATCCACTATAACCTTTATATACCCCAAACACCTTGCTTCTTTCTCTATGCTCGATACTGATATTGCCGCACCTGAGTCTGACTCTCCTAAAGACTACACTGCTGTAAAGATTACAG
>Ga0233425_10003203_pt1 | contig 30349 bp, 39 predicted proteins | sample Watercolumn_Towu_2_FD_181712 | JGI IMG/M metagenome (GOLD analysis project Ga0233425, IMG submission 181712) | Freshwater microbial communities from Lake Towuti, South Sulawesi, Indonesia - Watercolumn_Towuti2014_140_MG | ecosystem: Environmental > Aquatic > Freshwater > Lake | place...
CGCCTCGGCGCCGCCGCGGCGCTCACACCGCCGATGCCGTACCGGCTCGTAACGTTGGCTGAGAGTCATTGGTAACCAAGATTCCTTTTGCGGGTCGACCCAGCTCCAGCCCTGCGGGATCCACTTGGCCGACTGGTACTGCCGCTTGTCTTTGCGGTAGCCGGGCAGTTCGATCGCACCTTCCAGCACTGCCTGGTCCATCCAGGCACGCCAGATAGGCCGGCACAGCTGGTGCACGATCACGCCGTGCTGTAGGGCTTCGCAGCGGCGACGGAATTCCAGGAGGCCAGCCCGGATCGAGGAGTAGTTCACCTGGGTCAAGTCGCCGGTGAGCATCTCGTAGGTGATGCCCATGGCAGCGGCCACGGCACGGAACTGCTGACGCATGAATTCGGCATACGACGAACCCACATCGGCCGGTGCTGAGAACTTGATGTCCTCTCCAGGCTCCAGGATCTGCAGCGTGCCGGGCTCCATGCCGGCCATGGCCACGCAATTGGCGTCAGCTGCCGACTCGCCCATCAGGTTGTCTTCGGGTGCCATGCGGGTGATGAAGCCAGCGAACATCGCGGCGGTTTTCTTGCGCACCAACTCTGCGTCGTCGTACTGGTCCAGCTCGTTGAGTTTCACGAGCGCACGCGTGAGCCAAGGCTCACCCCGGATCTGACCGGGACGCAAAGGGCGAAATAGGTGGATCACTTCACTGGCGTCCACCCGCACGGTGTCCATGCCACCGTTGCTGGACATCGGGGCCAGCAGGCCGTCATTGGGATGCGATCGGTACAAGTGGTACGCCACCCGGCGTCCCAGTCGGTCGAATTCGATGCCCGCGCGGATCACATTCCCACCGGGCAGATCGCGGTTCATGGTGTTGGGCAGGTGTTCTGCTTCCAGCACCTGGATTTGCAAGGCAACTGGCAGACCATCCTCGACACGCCGATAGCGCAGTCGGACCAGTGCCTCGCCGCCTTCGAGCATGGCGCGCGTGGCCAGCGCTTGCAGTCCGTAGAAATCAGTCAGGCCTGCCGCATCGGCCTGCTCGCACCAGTCCCACCACAGGCTGTGGATCGCTTCGCGTGTGGCCTGGTCTTGCAACATGCTCTGGGGTTTGATGCCAGTACCGATGGCATTGACCACGAAGGCTTCGATACCAGCCGCTGCCCAGGCGTTGCGCCGCACGAGATCACGGCTCTTGGCACGCAGTTCGTCTTGCGCCATTGACAGTGCCGAGACAGCACCGGGATTGCTGGGCATCCAGGCCAAGGCGCGGCGACCGCTACCGGTGCCGTCATAGACCGGCGGGCCGCCGAACATGCGTCGGCTGATCCGGGTCATGGTTTTGAGCCAGGCCATCAGAGTGCCTTGCTGGTGGTGACACGGATCTGCCGCGATTTGGCGGCACCGGATTCACGGGCAATGGTGGCTTCGACTTCAACGATCGCGGATTTCAGATCAGCCACACTGCGGTACTCGATGCTTTTGCCTTCGTAGGTCACGCGGTGCTCGCCGCTGGCCAGGGCTTCGCGCAAGGCCTGCAAGTGTTCTGGTGTGTAGGTCATGTTCAGGTCATCCATCGGCTGCGCACGACCCGACGTGGATTCGGTTTGGCGCTGGCAGAAGTAGTAAGGCCACCGTCGAACTGCTGTTCTCGGGTGGCCTCAGGGGCTGTGATTTGTTGGGCGTCGACCGGAGGGCCAGCGCCGAGTTGTTTTTCCAATTCGAGCCAGTGCCGGTCTTCGAACCGGTCCAGGCCCGCAGCGGCTGCCGCCGCCCGGGCGTAGACGTAGCAATCCAGCGCCTCGTTGCGCTCGCGCATCTTTTGCCACTCGCGGTTGGCAAAGCCGTTGCGGTCGCGCCGGGTGATCAGCTGTTCGGCACAGAGCTGTTGCAGGTATTCGGCGTCGACCTTGGGTAGATGCACGAAGCCTGCCGGGTAGATGGGCGTGACGCCGTCCTCGGCCACCTCCGCGCTTTTGCGCAGGTTGTTGTAGAACTCCAGCTTGGCAATGCCGCCAGCGACCGGGAACACCTTGATGCCCCGGCGCAGCTTCTTGCCGCTGGCGGTGGCATCCACCGCCGTAGGCGTGCCGATCAGCGCTGCACCACCGCCAATACCTTTGATCGGCATGAGCCTTGTGTCGCGCACGCTGCGCACGAAGGCATAAGCCTCCTGGGTCGCGTAGCCGGTGTCCAGGGCCACACGCGCCAGGCTCAGCTGACAGCCACTGCTGTGGGTCCAGGTCTCACCCATCAACTTGGCCAGGGCTGACCAGACCTCGGTGCGGGCGGTGTCGCCCATCAGCACGCGGTGCTCGATGAGCCAACATTCCTTGCCACGCCCGTAAGCCCAGACCGATAGTTCGATGCGGTCCTTCTGCACGTCGGCACCAGCGGTCAGCAGCAAGCCACCTGCGGGCACGCTGCCGACACGGTAATCCTCACGCCGCTCCAGCAGACGCTGCCAATCGGGTGCTTCGCCTTCCTCGACCCAGGTCTCACCCAGTTCGGTGTTCTTGAAGGTCTTGATGGCAGAGGCCGAACGGGTGTCGGACATGGCGGCCGACTCCCAGGCCCGTGCAATGTCTGCCCAACTGCGCCACCCCACCGGGCTGTACAGGGATGAAAGATGAAACCCAGCGGTGCGTCCTGCACTCTCAGGCGCACATGCCTGCCACTGGCCGTTGTCCAGCATCCAGGTCTTGTGGTGCTCGGCGATTGGCTGGTTGCACGACTCGCAGATGTAGACGGCCGTCTCCGGCTGCCCCCGCTCCCAGCGCAGTTGTTCAAAGCGCAGCCACTGGTTGTGATCGCAATGTGGGCAAGGCAAAAAGTAGCGGCGCTGGTCCGAGGCTTCAAATTCCCGGTCGACCGCACTGGCCCCGGCAATCGTCGGCGTGGAAACGATCAGGATCTTGCGCCGAGCAAAGGTACGGGTACGCGCCTCTGCCAGCGAAATCGCGTCACCTTCACCCTCCACGTCCAGCGGGTAGCCATCGACCTCATCGAGAAACAGGTAGCGCACCGGCATCGAGCGCAGACCCACCGCACTGTTGGCGCCGGTCATCACCAGCACGCCGCCGTGGAATTCTTTGGCCAGGATGGTGTTGCCTGAGTCCCGGCTGCGGGCCGGGGCAATCCGCTCCTGGATGGCGGGGCTTTCTTCGATCAGCGCATCAATGCGCTGTTTCGACGCCCGCTTGGCCATTTCGACCGTCGGCCACACCGCCATCATGGGACCCGGCGCATGGTGAATGACGTAGCCGACCCAGTTCAGACCCAATTCCGTGCCGCCGACCTGCGCGCCTTTCATGAACACCACGCGTTCGATCGGTGACATGGGCGACAAGCAATCCATGATCTCGCGCAGGTAGGGCGTGCGACTGGTGCGCCAGCGCCCCGGTTCCGACGCGGCTTTGCTGGAGAGCACCCGGTGCTTATCGGCCCACTCAGAGACAGTCAGCAGCGGATCGGGTGTCAGGCCCTCGCGCCAGGCACGCTCGATGGCGTCCCAGCCTTCGTAGAAGAAATCGTTGTTGCCGTCCATGATCAATCTACCTTGGGCTGCACATCGCCAAGATCCTGCAGCTGCTCGCGCACGGCGGCATCCAGTGCCACGTGCAAGGCATGCGGTTCCACACCAAGCCCTGCCGCCATCTGCGCCGAGATGCGGGCTGGCCAGTTGAGCCAGGCATCGCGTTCGGCCCGAGCCAGCTTGAACACGTGAGCCACGGCCTGCGCCCGATCAACCAGTTCGCCCTTGAGTTGGGCCAGGCGCACCTTGTTGGTCTGCGCCTTGACTACCTCGTTGACGGTGCGCGCCTGCAGCAGCGACGTGCCGCCGGACGACAGTGCCGGGGTGGGCGGCTCTGGCGTTTCCCTTTGTGGCCGTGCGGAAGCTTGCGGCATCTCGCGGGCGGGTGCTGAAACCTGCGGGGCTTGCTTGTCACTGGGCATGTCGGCTACCGACCGTCTGGTCGGCGTGGTGTTGGCCGCCCACTGGGCATCGGCCACCACCGGATCGATGGTCCCGTCCGGCAGTTGGGTGATGCGCCCCGTGTCGATGGCCTTCTTGACGGCCACGTGCGACACGCCGCGATGGCGCGCGTAGGCGCGAATGGACAGTCCCATGGTGTTGATCTACTCAGTGCAAGTGGGTGGCCTCCGAAATGCGATTTGTCATGCAAAGGCGAGTGAATCACCCGGGATAAGAAAGAGCTTGGCTTCGGGTTGGAAGAGCGCGTGAATGCGGATGTCGATTGACAAGCAACTCACCACCACCAAGGAGCCCGAAATGCCCAAGACACGAAACACCGACACCGTTTTGTCCCCTGATGAGATCGAATTGCTGTTTGAATCCATCGCCCTGGACCACCTGTTCATCGAGACGCTGGTGACCCAGCACAGTGACCGCCTGGATTTCCACGACGTCAGCGTCTGGGGTGTGAAATCCGCCTTGCAAGCTGCGTTTGATGCCGGGCTGCGCGCTGCCAGTGTCACACCGAAACAACGGATGCACCGCACCCGCAAAGCACACAAGACCATCGTCAGCGCCATTGCCCTGCAAGCGTGAGGGCACCATGGCCACGACACTCAACACCAACCAACAGGCCATCCTGGAACGCGCCGTGCATGACAGCGGCGGCAAAATCGCCTGGTTTCCCGAGCACATCAAAGGTGGCGCACGCGCTAAGGTGCTCGAGAGCATGTTCAAACACGCCCTGATCACGCCCGATGGCGATGACTGGGTGGTGGCGGCCGAGGGCTATGACGCCTTGGGGCTTCCACGTCCGGGGGTCTTGCCTCCGACCATCACACTGGAAGATCCAGAACTTGAATCGGCAGTGGTCACGGCCGAAGTCAGTTGGCAGTCGGCCAAGGACAAGCGGCATCGCATCCGCTCCGACAGCAAGCAGGCGCTGGTCATTGCACTGTTGCAGCGCCCCGAAGGCGCCACCATCGCGCAGTTGATGGCAGCCACACAATGGCAACAGCACACATGCCGTGGCACGTTGGCCGGCAGCCTCAAGAAACGGCTGGGCTTGACCATCACATCCACCAAAGAAGTGGGCGGTCAGCGTGTCTATCGCATTGAGGCCAACACGCCCAACCAGACGGAGGCCACATGAACGCACGCCCCAACTTTGCACGCATCGATGAACTGGGGCAGCGCCTGGCCGACCAGGCGTTTCGCACCCTGATCAGCCTGTGCCCCGAAATCCGCAGCGCCAGCCCGGCGCGCCAGGAGGCGGTGTGTGCCGCGATGCGCGCCAAGGTGGCGCCAAGCATCGACAGCCTGCTCGAAGACGCGCGGCTCGCGCCCTGTTTGGCAGAGGCGGCGTTTCACAACGCCGTGCTGACCCTGTCACTGGCCGGCGTCGAAGCCTTGCAGGCCAAGGTCGCCAGCCCCAAGTACCGATCCAACAGCCCAACCACCACACCAACCAGAAACGCCCGTCATGCCCAGCATGTCCATCACCATTGAACGCACCCCGATGACCCTCCAGTGGGAGGGCCAGGAAATTCAAGTCGAGCAGCTCGGCATCCGGCTGCCCTTTGCGCGCAAGCCCGAGAACCTCAAGGACATGAGCGCCAGCGGCGACTACAGCGTCTACGTCACCGAGACCCGGACCATGACGCCCGAGGAATTCGATGGCTTTGCCGCCAACCTGCTGGTCTCGCGCGAATGGCTGGCGGGCAAGGGTGGCTATGTTGGCCAGGGGCGTTTGTGCGTGGAAGTTCACGCCCCCGGTCGCCCATACCTGTATGTCGATCCGTCTGGCGGGGACTACGCCCGCTACGCGGCCCGACTCGGGTAGTGGCTGTACCGCCACGCTGTCCATATTCTTCCATCAAAGCCTTGGCTTTGCATCGAAACAGCGCGTGAATAGAGCCATCGCCAACACAGACGCGGAGCCGATGATGAACACCACCAAGATGCCAGCGACGAACAACCCCGATTGGGGATTTTTTGGCAGCCTGCGCGACCAAGCCGAGGTGGCCTGGCCCATCGCCATGACGGCGATTTCAGACGCCACCCACCAGCCCGTTGAATCCGTACGCGCCTTTCTCGACAGTCGCCACGGCCGCCACTTTGCCGACGACGTGCACAACGGGCTGTACGCCGGTGCCAACCTCAAGGACGCCATCGAGCAGGCCACCCAACGCTGGATGGGCTGGACCATTGGCCGCCTGACCAGCAAGCAGCACGGCATCCCGCGCGGCATGCCTTACCTGATTGGTTTTGTGATTCACTGCGAGATCATTGAAGAGGCGCTCGTAGACTGAAGGTGCTCAGCCAACCAGACCCAGCTCATAACTGGTGCTGCGGCCACTGGCCTCGGACTTCTTCAGCGCCCCGCGTTCAACCAGATCGGAAATGTCACGCAGCGCCGTGTCTTGCGAGCACTTGGCAATTGCGGCCCACTTGCTGCTGGTGAGTTTCCCATCGAAGCCATCAATCAACTTGTTGAGCAGTTTGATCTGCCGATCGTTCATCGGTACACCTACCCAGTGCTGCCAAAAGCGCGCCTTGGCCAGCACCGACGCCAGAGTTGCCTCGGCCCCTTGGATGGCCCTGAGCAGACACCCCAGGAACCACTCAAGCCATGAGGTGACATCCATGCCCCCTTTTTGAGTGTCTTCCAGGCGATCGTAGTATTCCTTGTACTCCTGCCGAATCTGGGCAGACAAGCTGTAAAAGCGTTGGCTTGACTGCTCCGCACGCGCCAGCGCCATGTCGCCCACAGCACGTGCGATACGGCCATTGCCATCCTCAAACGGATGGACAGTCACGAACCACAAGTGCGCCAACCCCGCCTTGATTACCGGATCATCTTGCTGATCCAGATTGAACCAATTGAGGAAGTCGCCCATCTCCGCATCCAATAAATATGCTGGTGGCGCCTCGTAATGAACTTTCTGGCGTTGGATCGGGCCTGAGACCACTTGCATGGGTCCCTGAGCATCATCTCGCCATTGGCCCACGCGGATTTTGGTGAGACTGCTGTAGCCGGTGGGAAACATGGCCGCGTGCCAGCCAAACAAACGTTCAGCTGTCAGATGTGTGTTGTGGCGCTGGGTAGCATCGAGCACCATGTCCACCACGCCATCCACATGCCGGTCCGTCGGTGCCAGGGCACCGATGTCCACACCCAGGCGGCGGGCGATGGACGACCGCACCGAGTCGGGGTTGAGCCTCTCGCCTTCGATTTCGCTGGTCTTGAGCACATCCTCGGTCAAGACACGCAAAGTGGCCTGATCGCGCACATCGAGCCCCAGGTCGTGCATGCGGCCGAGCAGGTGGCCCTGCGCCATGTGAACCTGGGCGAGCAACGGTGCCAGCCGCTTGTGGTCGTAACCCCAGTGCGGCCAGTCGTTTTGCTCCCAGATGTACCGTTTATCTTCGCTTTCCATGCGGTGATTGTGGGCGGTTTTCACCGCAGCGTCAAGTCAATCTCCGCACTTATTGCGTCTTTAAACCGATGGATTCGCCGCATCAGCGGCTATCCGTTGGGCGCCCTGACGCACCCGCAGGGCTTCAAAGCTGCGGCGCAATGCGTAACTTCGAATGATCGATACGCCGGTAAAGACGAGGCCAATCAGCAGATTCTCGACAATGGTCACTGCCAGTCCGAACAGCGGGAACACCACCACTTGCGTGAGCACCGCCACGCCGTAGCCCACCAGCACATTGGCCAGCGATTCCACCAGAGACATCAGACGCGACTGCTTCATGCGGCCACCTCGGCGTCATCCCCGGCGACATTGACGACACCGGCCAGGTCATTGAACTTCACCGCATCAGCTTCCCGGTACGCCTCTTGCCCGCTCCAGTCCTGCCAGCGGCGCACGATCACGTCGACGTACTTGGGGTCGAGTTCGATCAGCCAGCCGATGCGGCCAGATTTTTCTGCTGCGATCAGGGTGGTACCGGAGCCGCCGAACGGGTCCAGCACGATGTCGCCAGGTCGGCTTGAATTGCGGATGGCGCGCTCGACCAGTTCCACCGGCTTCATGGTCGGGTGCAGATCGTTCTTTTGCGGCTTCTTGATATTCCACACGTCGCCCTGGTCACGGTCACCGCACCAGTGACGGTTCTGACCTTCCGGCCAGCCGTAGAGGATGGGCTCGTACTGCCGCTGGTAGTCCGCGCGGCCGAGCGTGAAGGTGTTCTTGGCCCAGATGATGAAAGTGGACCATTTGCCACCGGCGGCTCGGAAGGCCGACTGCAGTGTGTCCAGTTCGCTGGAGGACATAGCCACATAGACGGCACCGGTGCAGCGTTGCAACATCGGGGTCAGGGCTGCCTTGAGGAAGGGTTCGAAGTCTTCCCCCAAGTTGTCGTTGAGAATCGGCCGGTGCGTACCGCGCAGCTTGTCCTTGGCACTGTTGGCGTAATTCACGCCATAAGGCGGATCGCAAAAAACCATGTCAGCCGTGGAATCAGCCATCAGAGCCTCATAGCTCTTTGGATCGGTGGCATCGCCGCACACCAGTCGGTGATTGCCCAGTTCCCAGACATCGCCGGGGCGAGAGATCGGTGTAGCCGAGACTTCGGGCACGGCATCGTCGTCCGTATTGCCATCGACCGTGATCTCTTCTCCCGCCATGATCTCGGCCAGTGCATCGGCATCGAAGCCGGTGATGTCCAGGTTGAAACCATCCTCCTGCAAGGACTGCAGCTCGATGCGCAGCATGGCGTCGTCCCAGCCTGCGTTTTCTGCAATGCGGTTGTCCGCGATGATGAGGGCCCGGCGCTGGGTGGGCGTCAAGTGATCGAGCACGATCACCGGCACCGTTTCCAGGCCCAGCTTTTGTGCAGCGGAGACACGCCCATGCCCAGCCACAATCACGCCATCGGACCCAGCAAGGATCGGATTGGTAAAGCCAAACTCAACAATGCTGGCGGCGATCTGCGCCACCTGCTCATCTGAATGGGTACGGGCATTTCTGGCATAGGCAATGAGCTTTGCGGTGGGCCAGCGTTCAATGTGGGTAGAGAGCCAGGGTTCAGACATGGATCAGCCCCGGTTCGTAAACAGTCTTGCCCTGAGCAAACTTGGCGGTGAGCAATTGGGTGCGTTCGTTGGAAGCGGCGACCGACAGGTGTGCCCACCGGCCAAACTCGTGAATGATCTGCACGCAGGGCAGCTTCAACTGGTTGACTGCTTGGCACACAGCCAACGGCGTCATGCCCGGCACGATGATGTCGGCGGCACGCCCTTGCATGTGGTGGCTGGTCGGACTGCCACCGACGGCACGGTTCAGTGCCAGCGAACGATAGCCACTGGTGATCACCACCGGGCACGCCAATTTGACACGCAGGGGTTCCAGCACCGACTGACACAGCCGACGCAGGTTCTCGACGGCATCAATCGGTGGCTCGTTGACGATGCCACGGCGGGCCGCCGTTTCCGAGACCAAAAACTCGGCCAGTTCGAAATGTTCAGACAGTTGCATGTTCTTCCCGCCGCTGGGCAGCGACGACCTCAAAGGGTTCTCCGGTGGCGGCCAGGGTGACTGGCACGCCAGGAAAGTTCTGTTGGAAACGGATCAGCGCCACGTCGACGTACTCGGGCGCGATCTCTACGGCACGGCCAATGCGACCGGTACGCTGTGCCGCCATCAGCGTGGTGCCACTGCCGCAAAATGGCTCAAACACGATCTCGCCTTCATCGGTGTAGGTCTCGATAACTTCCACCGGCAGCGTCACCGGGAAAACGGCGGGGTGATCGATGTCCTTGCCGATCTTTCCCTTGTGGCGCATGACGCGGATCACAGAATCGGGAATGCGGTGGTCTTGCGTGGGCTGACCCGCAGCGGTCCAGCCGTTGACCTGACCGTCCTTGCCACGCATCGCGGTCGATGAGCCGTCGGCGCGCAGGTGCGTTTCCTGGCCGGCGAACTTGCAGGGCACCGTCTTGTTCGGTTTGCGCGTCTGCCGGTTGAAGTGAAAGATGAATTCGAAGCTCGGGGCCAGGCGGCCTTGCCAGTCACCCGGCATGCCCGGCCCTTGATCCCACACGTACCAGGCAAAACGCCGCCAACCTTGGCTGCGCATCCAATCGAGCCACGCGTCCCAATACGGGATGAACTCGTTGTCGCGGTGGATGAGCCCGAGGTTGACCAGCACCTGGCCATCGTTCGCGATAGGCACCTGCGCGAACACGCCATGCATCAGGCCATCCCAGTCGGCAATGCCACCGGAGGTGTAGTCGCGCTGGTTGCCATAGGGTGGCGAGGTGAAGCACAGGCTGGCCTGCTCGCCTTGCATCAGCTTGGCGATCACGGACGGATCACTGGCGTCGCCGCAGATCAAGCGGTGCGAGCCAAGCTGCCAAACGTCACCGGCCCGCGTGATGGCCTGCTTGGGTGGTTCTGGGACATCGTCATCTGCTTCGGCGTCCGATTCATCATCGGCACCGTCAGCATCGGGTTCGTCCAAGTCGGCCACCATCTTGGCGAGCTCGTCATCGTCGAAGCCAGTGAGCTGCAGGTCGTAACCGGCCTCGGACAGCTCTGCCAGTTCGAGCGCCAGCAACTCATCATCCCAGCCAGCGTCCAGCGCCAGGCGGTTGTCAGCGATGACATAGGCACGCTTTTGCGCCGGGGTGAGGTGACCCAGTTCAATCACCGGCACCTCGGTCAGTCCCAGCGTGCGTGCCGCAGCCAGACGACCATGGCCACAAAGAATTCCATTGCCACCATCGACCAGGATCGGCTGGGTCCAGCCAAATTCCACGATGCTGGCCGCGATCTTGGCAATCTGCGCCTGGGAATGCGTGCGCGGATTTCTCGCGTACGGCAGCAGCGCATCGATCGGGCGGTATTCGATCTGCAGGTTTGGCGTCATGGAATGCAAAAACCCGCCGAGCGTTGCCGCCGGGCGGGTTGGAAATTTTGAGTGGGTGGTAACTGTCTTGGGCGGTGGTAACCGCAGGCCGGTAACCTGGCCGGGTGGTAACCTGTTTTTGTGGTCAGACGCTATCGAATTCTCGCGCTGTTGCCCCCCGCATACCGTTTTGGCCAGGAAGGACCCATCAATTTTCCGCAGGACTCCGCAATCGTCTGATTGGCATCAGCCATCAGGGGTTTGCATCACTTCGAATCTGTCGGGGTGCAAGGTTGCAGTCGGAAGATCACGCCCGCTGCTCACACCGCTGTCCTGACCATAGCTGAACTGTAGGCCGAAACCGGGTAAAACGCGACAGGGGGTGTTTTGGCATCTGTCATTACCAACCCGCACCACCCCACGCGCTCCATCAACTTGCCGCGACTTCACTCAGTGGCCCTTGTTCAGGTGCAGAGTGACCAGGTGGATAGCTGCGTCGTACCGTCGCTGTGCAGTGCGAGCCGCGCAGGCAAACCGCCGACCGATCTGCTCCCAGCGATAGCGGTTCGACCGCATCCAGACCAGGTGCCGCTGCTCCACCTCCAGCCACTGCACCCAGCGCATGGTCTCGAGCATCCGCTCCACAGCTTGCGGGCTGGGCGGCATGGGCCGGTACAGCCGCTCGGGATCGGGGTAGCGCTCGGGTACCTGCATGGCCAGCGTCATCCAGGGGTTGAAGTAGCCGCCCGGTCTGACACGGGGCAGCTTGTGTGCGGTCTCGGCAGCGTCGGCAAATCGGGTAGCCACATCCTCAACAGTCCATTGGGTCATGGTCTCAGTCATGGCGCTTGCCTCCCTCACCGTAGAGGCGTTCGCCCAGCCTGCGCACGAACTGTTTCTCCATCCAGTCGAGCCGTTCGTCGTGCTCGGAGACCACCAGGATGTGGTCATTGCGCCAACCCTCGCGCTTGACGGCGTCCAGATCCGGCGTGGTCGGCTGCAGATTGCCCAGGGGGCAACGGTAGCGGTATTGGGGTACTTTCATCTCACTCGCCCTCCACAGCCATGTCACGGGCCAGGTACAACAAGGCGATGGCATCCGCCTCGTTGTCATCTACCGGGGCGTGGCCATGGGCACGGACGGCTGCCACCATCTCGTCCTTGCTGGCGTTGCCTTTGCCGGTGGCGTGCTTCTTGATCGTGCCGACCGGGATGCCCTGGTACGGGATCTGGTGGTGCTCGCACCAGGCCGTCAGCTGGCCCATGAAGCCACCGTAGGCATGGGCGGCGTCGACACCGACGTGGCGACGGACTTCTTCGAAGACCATCTGGTCGATGCCGTCGTTGCACTGCTTGATGTCGGTGAGCCAGCGCTTGAACCGAAGAAAGCGCATGCCACCGCCTTCGAAGCGTTGAGGTTTGAAGGATTGGCTGCCACTGGTGATGCTGCCGTCGCGGCTGGCCAGTGCCCAGCCGGTTTGGGTACCCAGGTCAAGGGCGAGGATGGTCATTGTGTTCATTGGTCACTCCATGCGTTTTTGGCATCTGGTGACCGAAGGTGACCCGTTTATCGTTAACCGCTCGCGCCTGCGCGCGTACACGTGTAGAGAGATAACGATATGCCGGTCACTTTCGGTCACCCATTTCGGTCGGTTGATTGGGGTCAGTCGTCTCGATAGGGCATGTAGCCGCCCGGTTCGCGGGGTTTGAGCGACAGGCCTGACAGGGCTTTTGCCCCGCCATGCAGGCGAGTTCGCGCAAACCCACGGTTGATGAGTTGCTGGGTCAGCCAGCGGCTGGTGCCCACGTATTCGCCGCGTCGCTCGGCCCGCTCGCGCCAGCGCTGGTAGATCGCGGAAATCGCTTCACGCGCCACGGTCGACTGCTGGCAGTCCTCGTCCAGGAACTCGCCGATCGCGTCCTCTTCTTCGAAGTACTCATCGGTGGCATCGAGCACCTGCTGGGGTGGGTCGAGCCGGCCCTGACGCTGCCACTCCAGGCAGCCTTGAACCGCCCAGGCCAGGATCCCATCCCGTTCAGCTAGGAGCTTTTGCTGCAGGTGCTTGTCACGCCTTTCCGGTGGGACAGTGATCGTGAATGGGATCAGATGGAGCCGCCGCTTCATCGCTTCGTCGATGTTGCGAATCGCCGGCTTGTGATTGCCTGCCACGATCAGCTTGAACTGCGGCATGAACTCGAAAAAATCCTGGCGCATGAAACGCGCAGAAATCTTGTCGCCACCGGTCAGGCTCTTGACCTTGGATTCGGCCCAGCGCCGACCTTGCTCGGTCTCGATGGCGGCGACAAACCGGGCCCCACGCAGGCTGGCCATATCGGTGGGATGCCGGTCCGTGCGGGTTTCCATGAACGTGTCCATGGGTGCATTGGTGGCGTAGTCGCCCAGGATGGTGGCCAGGGTGTTCACGAACACCGATTTGCCATTGGCACCCGTGCCATATAGAAAGAAGAGCGCGTGCTCGCGTGTCGACCCGGTCAGGGCATACCCTGCCATCCGGGCAAGATAGGCCTGCAGAGGTTGATCACCGCCCGTGACCTCATGGATGAAGTGCCGCCAGGTGGGGCAATCCCCTTCGGGGGTGGCTGTCGTGATCTTGGTCAGTCGGTCCAGACGATCGTGGGGGCGCAGCACGCCATTCTTGAGATTTACCACGCCGCCTGGCGTGTTGAGCAGCCAGGGGTCGGCATCCCACTCGTCGGCAGTAGCGGCATGACGCCGATCGGAGCGTGCCAGTCGCTCTAACCCGGCCACGGTGCCACTGCTGGCGAGCTTGGCGGCAACCCGGTGCGAATCGGCCTTGAGGGCGGCCTCCCGACAGATCTGGCGCATCAGGTGGTGCGCGGCCAGGGTCTCCTCGGTTTGCCAGCGCTTGCCAGTCCAGAACACCCACTTGCCCCACAACGCGACATAGCGCCAGTCCTGGGCGTACCGCCCCGAGAAAGTCAACGCCAGCGCGTCTTCAGTGGCCCACACCGATTGCTCCGTTGGGTCGACTGGCTGCGTGGCATCTGCCGTCGACGGCTGGAACTGGATACGCTCACCATGGGCAAGGAAGGCCTCCACATCAAAGCCCTTAGCGATGGCATCCGCCGCATCCCAGCCATCCGCACTCCCTTGAGGATCTTGCGCCGTGGGATTGGACGGCGGCAGCAACACCGCGCAGTGCAAAGCACCCGCTGCCATGACCGCCTCGGCGGCATTCATGGCGTACTCCCAGCCGGGTTTGTCACGGTCAGGCCAAATCAGGACATGCTTGCCCTGCAGCGGAGACCAGTCGGTCTTGTCGATGGGCGCGTTGGCACCGTGCATCGCGGTGGTGGAGCAATGGCCAGCGTCGATCAATGCCTGGGCGCATTTTTCGCCTTCGACCAGAATCACCCGTTCTGCATTGGCAATGCCTGGCTGATTGAACAACGGCCGGGGATCGGGCGGCGCCATCTTGCGACGCTTGGCGTCCCAGGGACGGAATTCTTTGCGCCCAGGGCTAGGTTCATAGCGATACACGCAGGCAATCAGACTGCCGTCGGCGGCCAGGTAGTCCCACTTGGCGGTGGCTGGACCCAATTCATCCACCGGCGCGGTCGCCTTGCGTTTGCCAGACGACACGGCAGGTGCACGACCAAGCAGTTCCCGGGCGAAGTCCAGCACAGCAGCGAAATCACGATGAGTGTCCCAGTGCCGATGTGCGGCAATCAGACCAAAGATATCGCCACCATTGCCCGTGGCGCGGTCGATCCACAGGCCCGCTCGTTCGCCATTCAGTTCGATTTCCAGGCTGCGGCCCGGACTGCCCAGCACATCGCCAACGACGAATTTGCCGTGTGTCACCTTGCCAGCCGGGAACAAGGCAAACAGCACCCCCTCGAGCCTTGCCAACAAGGCCGATCGCAATTCATCCCGCTCGGCATTCCCGTTGGGTGATGGAACAGCGGGGTCTTGGTCATTGAAATCAAGCATGGACACCTCCTTCGTCGGTGTCCGCAGGGTTCAAGTAGCCCGCCTTGGTCGCGATCTCCCGCATGAATTCAGGCGACAAGTCGATCAGGTCGCACCAAAGTTCCAAACGCCCGTCCTGGAAAAATCGTCGGGCCTCGGCACGCTGATGCTTCGATGGTGAGCAAAGGTCGACGAACGCCTGTTTGATCACCGCCACAATCAGCCGCGACTCCGGGCATACGACCGAGACATGACGCAGAAGTAGGCGCTCCAGCAGGGATGCGCCGATCAGGGGTTTCTGGCGACGGGTGGTCACCGTCAATGCCTCGATGGCAGGTTGAGGAAGACGTGCATTCATGACTGCACCCCCGATGCGTTTACACCCTGCTCGCTCCAGCACCGACGTGCCCATGAACAGAATTTGCACTCGTAGTAGCTGGGTTCATTGGCCACGCGCGGCAGCAATTCACCGGCTTCGGTGGCCTGGATGACCTTGACTGCCCGATCAGACATGCGCTGCGCCAGCGCTGCATCAAACGGCACCAGTTCCAGCCAGAGCTCCTGGGTGTCCTTGTTGATGGCGGTGAACAGTGCCGGATGGGAGGCGATGCCAGGGATGCTCGGCTCCATGTAGGCTTGGTAGATCGCCATTTGCGCGGCGTAGACTGGCTTGGTCACGGTCACACCCTTCTTGGCGGTATCGCGCCAGTTCTTGTCGTTCATGGTCTTGCACTCCCAGAGCATGGGAAACGACAAGCCGAGCTCGACAGGAGCGCCAGCAATCACACCATCGACATGCCCCTGGATGCGGCCACCCGCAACTGAGAAGCCAAATTGTTCGCCATCCTGCTTGCGGGTGTAGAGGTCGAAGCCGGCAAGACGCAGCCAGCGAATGGCCAGGTCCTCCATGACATGACCGACTTCAAAGATCCGCAGCGTGCGACCAGGCAGCTCGGCACCGTCGTCCAGCGGTGCGTCGACATACTCGTATTGCAGGGCGCGCTCGCAAGGCACACCAAGGCGTGAGGCGCCCAGATAGCGCCGCCGGGCCTGCTGGCCGCGCTCGGCTTGCAGGGCAGCATCCAGCAGCATTGACACCTGCTCGTGAAATTTCGGTTGATGGTTCAGATCGATCATCAAAATGGAATCCTGTGGTGATCGCCACCCGTGCTGGCAGTGGCCTTGCGGCTGGCGAGTTGTTCAAAGAAAGTGCGGTCGCGCTCGACCATGCGTTCGTGCTCGGCCAGCATGTGGGCCTGATACGCGTCGACCACGACCTCCACCAGGCGCAGGACTTCGTCCTTGCCGTAATCGGCCAAGGGGCGATCCATGCCAATGGAAGCGACGTACTCGCCCAAGGGGGCAAGTGCGGATTGCATAGCGGCGAGCTCCATGTCACTGGGGTCAATCACGGCGTCCTCCTGAAACTGGGTCAGGCGTTCCATGACTCTGGAAAAAGCGTTCTGACAACGCATGGAGCAGAACACCCAGCGATCGCTGTAGCGACGGGGGTCGGAGCGCCGCAAACGCGGGTTGAAATACCCCAGGCCTTTGGCTTGGCGGGAACACACAGCACATCTCACGCTACCTCCCGAAACTCGGTCATCACCGCATCGTTGGCAGCCGTCACCAGGCGCTGGATGGCTGCCTTGTTGAACTGGAAGGTCAACAGCGCCGAGGCCTGATAGCGGGTCAGGCTGAAATCCGCGCGCAGCGGCGCAGGCAGGTAACGCAGCTGCCCAGGTGTGGGCGACTCCTGCAACCAGCGACGGGTTTTGTGAGCGGCATCGTCGACCTCCTGGTCATTGAGCCAGTCATTGGCCTGCGCCAGACACACCGTGCGCTCACCGGCGCCCAGCAAGCGGGCGGGAAGTTTCTCGGCACCACCTACCGCGTACCAACGCCCGCTCAGGAAGAACACACCCGCCCAGGCCTTGAAGCCCGTGGCCAGCAGTGCGCAGTCATCTCCAAACAGATCGCACCAAGCAAAGTTGGAGCGCTTGAGCAGATCGATTTCGGTCATCACAAAATCGCTTATCTGATGACGCGTCTCCTCGATCTCCTTGGCAAAGCTATGACCACACAGCGGACACTCTCGACTGGCCATCGGCACTTCGGCATCACACTGAGGACAGCGCTTGGTCGGCGCCTCGCCGTCACCGGCAAAACCGTCCAGATCGACTTCCTGCTCCAGACTGCCGTGCCGCAGGGAGGCGGTGCCAAAGTCCAGCACCACGCAATCCGTCTTGATCACACCCGGGTGTTCAGTTGGGTCGACCACGCGCAGGCCACGCCCGACCATCTGGATCAGGGGCGACTTGTAGGAACTGGGCCGCAGCAGGACGATGCAGGAGGTCGGGGTGTAGTCGTACCCTTCCGTGAGCACGGCCACGTTCACCAGCACCATCACATCGCCGGTTTCATACGAAGCCAGGGTGGACTGCCGCTCGGCAGGTGTCATCTCGCCATGAACCACAGCGGCCCGAACACCCGCCGCGTTGAAGGCCTGGCAGACGGCGTAGGCGTGATCCACTGTGGCAGCAAACGCAATGGTCTTGCGCCGGGCCGCATGCTTCTGCCAGTGCTGGACCACCGCTGCATTGACGGGCGTGGTGTTCATGATCGATGCCACGGCATTCATGTCGTAGTCGTCGGTCAGTTTGCGCACGCCGTCAAGGGCGTCGCGCGTTCCGACATCGACCACGAAGGTGCGCGGTGGCACCAAATGGCCGGAGCGAATCAGCTCGCCCAGCCGGATCTGGTCCGCGACGTTGGAGAACACCTCGCGCAGGCCCTTGCCGTCCCCACGATTGGGCGTAGCGGTCACGCCATAAATCAGCGCATGCGGGTTCTTTGCCCGGACCGAGTCGATAACCAGCCGATAGGTCGGCGCGGCACAGTGGTGGGCTTCATCGATGACCAGCATGTCCAGCGTGGGCATCTGCTCCAGGTTGCGTGCCAAGGATTGCACCATGGCAAAGGTGGCCTGACCCGACCAGGACTTCTGGTGGGCATCAAACACCGAGGTGCTGACATGCGGATTGACGCGGCCAAACTTGGTCAGGTTTTGCGCGGTCAATTCGTCCCGGTGCGCCAAGATGCAGGCCTTGGCGTCCGGGTGTTGAAGAAACTCCCCGGCGGTGCCGGACAGGCAGATCGTTTTGCCTGCACCGGTCGGCGCCACGCCGAGGGTGTTGCCATGGGCCTTCAGGGCCGTGACGCAGCGGGTGACAAATTCCCGCTGCCGAGGACGCAGCATCATCGCCATCCCTCCTTATTGCGCCCAGGCAGGACGGGTGGGAACGGCAGGCGCCGATGATACAGGAGGCGTACCGGTGGGCGGAGCCGCGGACGCGTGACTGGGGGTGCGCATAGGCTGCCCCATCAGCGCGGCATACTCCTTGTGATCCGGCTGAATGGCGGCCTTGATCACGTTCTTGTCGTCGCCGTTCTGATCCTTCTCGACATCGATGCGAGCGACAAACTCCACGCCATCCAGATCGGCAAACCCCTTTATGCGGCGCGCACTCTGCGCCTGCGGCGAGTTGTCGGCCGGATGGATACCCCGTGCCGAATTCAGGATGGCGCGCAGGAAGCTGCGGCCGATGTTGGTCCACTCAGGACCCTTCGGGCTGGACAGACCGATCAGGCCAAACACCACCCTCTTGGCAAACGGCCCCTCCAGAATGGTGAACTTGGCGTTGAGATAGATGGCGCCGGTTTTGTCGGAACGGGTCGCGTAGCCGCCCGTCCAACCCTGGCTCGGATCGTCATAACCGCCCGGGCGTATGGCCATGATGACCTTGGCCAGGGTTTTGGGTGGAATCAGGGCGTACTCGCGCTGGTCCTCGGCATCGTTGAAGTCATTCCAGGCGGCGTTGTTGCTGTAGCTGTTCATGAGTACTCTCCTGCTTATTGCGCGCGCGGCGCAGTGATCTTGGAAATGAGCCGGCCCAGATGCGGCTCCTCGACGACTTCCAGTCGTCCGGAACGGTCTTTGGCGGGGTAGCCCCAGGGGTTGATGTGCTGGCAGACAAAGGCCCGATAAGGAGTGCCGTCATCCGACTTGAGCACCACCATCGAGATGACCTGATCAACGATGCCGGGCAGCTCCAGCGCAGCTTTGGAGCCTTCGATCTGCGGACTGAACACCTTGCGATTGAAGTCGTCGAGCTTTTCGTCGAGGATCCCAACCAGCCAGATGTCCTTGTCACGGACATGCTGCAACTGGGTGAGCCACCCGACCAGTTCGCTGGCATGCAGACCATAAGCACCCCGCGTGTCGGGCTTGCCAGTTTTTTCGGAGAAGGCCTGCGGTTGCCCTTTGGCCCATTGCAGGCACAGGCGCCCGGCGACCGTGATCGAGTCCACGAAGATCAGCGAGTACTTGGCCAGCATGGCGGGATCGCCATACTGGGCGCACACTTGGTCGTAATGCGCCTGGCTGTAGGACTGGTCGTTGCGCAGTGCGGGATTCGGGCCACCGATGTAGCAGGCCAGATCCCGGCATTCCTGCCAGGTGCGCGGACGCACGCTGTCACCAGGCCAATCCAGCACCGCCAGATCGCCGGCCTCCAGGTCGATGAACAGGGTGTGCGCCGCATCGGCAGTTTTAAGAAGCGTGGTTTTGCCCACACCCGAGGGCCCAAGGATGACGCCCTTGGAGCCACGCTTTTCTGCGAGGCGCTGCTCGGCGGAGATGAATGGGAAGCTCATTTCAGACCTCCCCACCAAAGATCTCGGTGACTTTGTCCGTGCCGAGCGCACCTCGGGCGCGCGCCAGGTCATGCAGGCGGCGCAGGGAATGCAACTGGCAGGAGATTTCGGAAGAACGCGCTTCCAGCCCCTGGATGGCAAAGGCGAGGTCATCGACCGATGCTTGGTCGAGCGGAAGGCGAGCGATCTCGGTCTGCCCGGCGTGGCCCGGCACACGGATGGTTTCCGGCAGGTCCGACAGGGACAGGGTTTTCTTGCGCAGGGATTCGATGAGGTTTTTGAACATGGTGATTACTCCGAAAGCAGGGCGAGACGGAAGCTGGGCTTGCCCACCTTCACGGTTCGTGCGGGAATGAATTGCTCGCGCAAGGCGGTTGCCCAAGCGGAGAACTTGGTCTCTGAGACGCGGTAGCTGACCTCGATGTATTCACGCGGGTTGTCGCCATTGGCGGCAATGCGTGCATCCAAGTTGGTCAGCAGCGCCTGATCCCACTCGACCTTCTTGGGCAGGTCGGCTGTGATGCGCACCTCGCCATCGTCGAAATGCACGACACCACTGTCCTTGCCAGCGACCATGCGCAGGTGCTTGGCGCGCTCGGCGTACTTGAGATTGAGGGCGTGTTCGATGTGATCGACCTGTGCCTTGGCGGTGGCCAGGCGGTCGGCGGCCAACGTCTTCAGTTGGAACAAGCTGCGAGCATCGAATGCGGCCAGTTCGGTGGCCGGGATGGACAGAACGTCCTGGTGTTGCGGGGGCAGATGGGTTTGGCTCATGCCACACCTCCTGCGACCACACGCGACGAAGTGCTGCTGTGCAGACTCCTCGCCTCGTACTCCTCGATGTCCTCGACGCGGTAGAGGACACGGCCCTGTAATTTCAGGTACACCGGCCCGATACCGGCGGATCGCCAGCGCTCGAGCGTGGCCTCCGCGACATTCCAGCGCTCAGCCAGTTGGCGCTGATTCAGGTGTTTGACACTCACGTTTATCTCCTTTCAGGTGATTGCGAAAACGTGAGTGCAGTTTGGAATTCAGGGGGTGGGCAAACCGGTGGGCAAGGTGGACGGAAAGGGTGGGCAGAACTGGCAATTGATGCCCGTGCCGGTCTAAACGGGACTGTTCTTGGCGATTCGACCTTGCAAGGCCTGGATCAGGAACTTGCGCTGTTGACCTGAGGCCGCATGCTTTGCAAGCAGCGCAACTCGTATGCCTCTACGTCTTGCAGTCGGTACATAACCCGACCATGCAGCTTGAGGTAATCGGGTCCGATTTTTTCGTGTCGCCAGCGCTCAAGAGATGCTTCGCTGACCTGCCAGCGTTCAGCCAGTTGCTTTTGATTCAAGTGACGGATTTCCATGGTGACTCACTGCTGTTGAATGACCACCATTGAGGCGCTGATTGGCATTGAAGCCAAGCGCTTTAGCCGTGCCGGGAGAGTATCTGCAGCACAAAAGCGTGTGCTGTACTCGGACAAAAATTCAGATCTGCGCGTCGATTCGCAGAAAGGCTTTGTCGTTCCGTTTGTAGTCCGGGCGCGGGCCGAAAAATTTACCCGGGAGAATCGTGAGCTGCCGAATCTCGCGGATGTGGAATAGCTTCCAGCCCACGTACTCCCCGGATTCACTCCCGCCTTGCATTTGGTAGGCCCGAAGTGCAGGATGGCCTTTCTTGTCCGTACCGCAACAGTGGGGCTCAACCACCCTTGGAAATCCGTCATACGTGAAGGACAGTAGGTGGCGGTCGTGGATGGCAGATGAGATGGTCATGGCATGCTCCTGGTCAGTTTCAAATTTCAACGCCCCTCGAAGGCCGTCAGCAGCTGGTCCAATTCGAGGATCTTCAATCTGGCGGCATCGAGCACCGTCTTCGGAAAATGCTTGGCATAGCTCTGACGTTCCGTCAGATCGACGTCGATCAAATGCTGAATCGCCTTTTTACAGTCCGCACATTGGTCGGCTGGGCGTCTTCCCAGAATCGACAGCAACAGACCTTCGAAGCAAGGTATCGAGCCGACCATGTCGATCTTGGCTTTTCGAGCATCCTTCTTCAGTTTGTCAGTCCATGGAATGTCTGTATCAAGCAGGGCAGCACGTGCGTCATAGCTGTAAATTCTGGCCTGCCGTGCCGCGTGATCAATGACGTTCTCCGGGCCTTTGCCGTGTGCATTGCGCACGGTCACAGCTACGCCAGCGCCACCAGAGCAATAAAGATCACGCAGATGCTTGAGGAAGGCCTCCTCCGAGTCACCTTCGCCAACGATCAGCAGCGTTTTACGAACCCGATGTTGTTTGCGAGCCATCACCGTCCCTTACAACTGGGGGATGGCGCCGTAAGCACCCGCCATGTATTTGGCGTACAGGTTGTCATCGGCACGAACACCCTTGACGCTGTCCAGTCGCCAGGCATCGCTCTCGCAGTTATCGTCTTTTTCGACCAGTACCACCTGCGCCTTGTGCAGCAGGCTCAACACCTCGATGGAATGGCAGGTAAAAATGATCTGCGCATTGTGCGGGTTGGTTTTCTGAGAAAAGTACAAATCCAGTAGCGGGGTGAGCATGTGCGGATGAAGATCCGCCTCGAGCTCATCGATCACGACCAGACCACCGTGCTGCAGCGCCGGCAAGATGCGGGACAGCAAAATGAACGCGCCCTGGGTACCGCTGGATTCATGCAAAAACATCAATGGATGTTCTTTGTCGCCCACGCGGTGAATGCCGAAGGGGATGTGAATCTCTTCGGTTTTGCCACTTTCACGTGTCACCGTGTGTTTCTCGACACGCACATCCGACAGGCCAAAATCCCACTGATGCAACAGGGTCGCCATCTGGCTACGAATGCCAATGTTTTTGGCATAGAACTCGGAGGCGCGCATGATCTGATCATGATCCATGGCCTGACGACCCAGGCCATAGACGTTACTCAGCACATTGGCAGACACCAGTTTCAAGGCCAAATCCACTTCGTACTGTGCGGCCGTCGAAATCAGCGATGCGTTTTCGCGAACCTTCTCAGCTTCCTTTTGAAGCATGCCGAACTGCTGCTGTTTGACCGTATAGCCCTTGCGTTCAGGATTCCATTCGCGGGTAAAGACATACGAGAAGGCACGGCTTTGTTTGCTGTACAGCGACTCGTGGTAGACGCGATCCCTTGAGGCAATCAGACGGTAGCGCCATTCACGGCCGTCGAACTCGAACTCCACCTCGAAGGTGCTGGGCTCGGTCGTTGCCGAAAAGTGGGCTGCCAGGGGAATCTGATCGTCTGGCTTGGCATGAAACGAGTGCTTGACGAACCAGTCGACGAAGACCAGCGATTTGATCAAGGTTGTTTTACCGCTTGCGTTGGCGCCTACGACCGCGATGGCTTTGGAAAGGCGGGTGCCAAGAGCAGACGTGCAGGACCGGCCATCCTCAGGGGTGTGGCGGTTCAGTTCCAGCGATATCTGCACGGGCTCTCTGAACGACTGGAAGTTTTGCAGGGTGAATGAGCGAAGCATGACGTGACTCTTAGGGCGATTTCAACAAGTTTTTGTATGTTACGCCTTTAGACTGGTCTAATCAAGCCGTGAAATACGAAATTCAACAAAATACTGTTCAAATTTAGATGGCGGGCTGGTTTTGTGGACAAAAGCCCAGCAACCGCCGCTGCTCATCCCAGTCCACAGGCACGTCCGCCTGCCGACCCCGGACTGCGTGAAGATTGAGGTGGCGCGGCTGCCGGCCATCCAAAATAGCCTGCACGATGTCGGGTGCCAGGCGTGTGAGCCGCAACACCTCGGCGACCCAGCCTGGCTCCAGCTTCAATTGCCGCGCCAGTTCGGTGGCATTGGCGACCTCGCCGCTATCGAGCAGCTTTTGCCAATAGAAAGCCTTGCCGATCGTGCGGATCATGGGCAAGTCGAATGATGATCGGACCTTGGCATCTTCCTGGCCAGGCGGCGCAATCAGCAGTTTGCGGGTGTGCCGGCGCTTGATGGTCAAGGGGACAAAAGTTACAGCCGAGCCCTGGCTCAGGTATTCACGCGACGGACCCGACACCGATATCTCGATCTTGCAACGCTGCCGGTTTGCCTGGGTCATGCCAGTGCCTCCTCTTCAATGCCGAGTTGCCCCAAGGCTGACACCTGCTTTTGTTCCGCGACGAAGGGATGTTGTGCCAGTTCGCGTCGGAAGCGTTGCCACCCATCTTCCCGCCAAACGATATCGAGACCATCCTGGTGCAGTTGCACACGCTCAACCAAGAGCCGCATGATGCGGTGCTGCTCTACCGGGAACATCTGCGCCCAGATGTCGCCAATGCGGCGCATGGCCACCACGATCATGGCTTCATCGAGATCGGGTTGCTCCTGCATTGCCAGCACTTCGCGCCACACGCCGATGATCATCTCGGGCTCCTGCAATACGCACAGGACCTGCATCAGTACGGCTGACTCGATTTCAGCGGCGGGCATAGGACCCATGCTGCGCTGGCCGGGGATGCGTGATGCACCCGCCGTCTGTCGCTTTTCCAGGTAAGGGACGTAGTAGTGGTAACGCTTGCCGTTTTTCTTCTGCGTGTAGGTTGGCAGCATGCGCTGGCCGTCAGGGGCGTAGAGGAATCCCGCCAGCAGTGCCGGGGCCTCGTTGTACCGGTCACGGCTCGTGCTGCGTTTGCGTTGCGCAACGATTGCGTCGACCGCTTCCCATTGCGCCGCCGAGATGATGGGCTGGTGTTGACCTTTGAAGACATCGCCCTTGTGCGAGATCTCACCCAAGTACAGACGGTTGCGCAGAAGCTTGAACAGGTACTGCTGATCAATGATGCGGCCGTGGTGGAATTTGCCGGTCTGTGTCTCCCAGGACTTTGTGGTGTGCCCTTCAACCTGGAGCTCACGTACCAGACGAGCAGCCGATCCGTGTTCTGCGTAACGGGTAAAGATTTCGCGCACCAGTGCCGCCTCCCTTTCGTTGACGACGAGCTTGCGATCTTTGACGTCATAACCCAAGGGCGGCACGCCGCCCATCCACATTCCCTTGGCCTTGCTGGCGGCGATCTTGTCGCGGATCCGCTCACCCGTGACCTCACGTTCGAACTGGGCAAAGGACAGCAGGATGTTGAGCGTCAGACGTCCCATCGACGTCGTGGTGTTGAACTGCTGGGTCACGGATACGAACGAGACCCCGTGCCGATCGAACACTTCCACCAGCCGCGCGAAATCCGGCAGGCTGCGCGTCAGGCGGTCAATCTTGTAGACCACGACGATGTCGATCTTTCCGTCCTCGATGTCGGCCATCAATCGGCGCAACCCCGGCCGCTCCATATTGCCTCCGGAGAAACCGCCATCGTCATAGCCATCGGCCACAGCGATCCAGCCTTCATGGCGCTGACTGGCAATGTAGGCAAGCCCGGCATCACGCTGCGCCTCCAGGCTGCTGTATTCCATGTCCAAGCCTTCATCGGTGGACTTGCGGGTGTAGACCGCACAGCGCCGCTTGGGGGTGGTGGCAGGCGTTTGCGTGTTTGGGTAGGGCGTGGGTTTTCTCATGCCAATGCCCCCTGACGCTTGGGTGCGGGTTGGCGAAGTCCGAAAAATGCCGGTCCCGACCAGGCGGTGCCGGTGATGGCTTTGGCCACCCCGGACAAGCTCTTGTAGGCACGTGCCTGGTATTCGAAACGCCCATCGTCCAGGACTTTGACCTGATGGGTGATGCCGTTGTACTCGCGGATCAGGGTGGCGCCCGGTGCGAGCTGGTTTTCTGCGCGGCGCTTCTGGTTGGGCACCTCGCCGGTCTCACCGATTTTTTCCAGGCGACGTTTGAGCGATTGCGACATTGCGCCGAACGCCTCTTCCTGGATCTTGTACGCCAGCCGACTTTCAAGCCAGGTCCGATGGTGGTGGCCGGGGCGGCGATCGAAATATTGATCCCAGAGCGCCCAGAGGTTTTCCATCGGTAGATAGGGCAATTGCGCCAGGCGCGCGGCGACCGTTTCTTTGCTTGCGTGCGTCGTCATACGGGAACTCCTTCTTGTTGAGACGGGTTCGTATGAACGCGCTGGTGGCCACTAAAGCCAAGCGCAATGTCGCCGGCCGTGGCTTCATGCTGACGCTGGTTTTCTGTGGAGACGCGCGTGCGGGCCCGGAGAATGCCGGCGGCGAGCAACTGCGCGATTTCCTGGCAAGGGGAGCGCCCAAGCTTACGGGTGTCGCGATGGGCAGGATTGGAGTGGTGTTCGATGGGTGACATGGCAGGCTTTCGTGATGAAAAACTGCCACCATTTCACTGGCAAGCCACAGGAATTCCGAGCAGGAAATTGCTGCCCGTTGCGGGCCGTTGCGAACGGAGGCCTTCGACTGCTGGTTGGTGCGTGCTGGTGACAAATGACGGAGCCACGCACTGTTGTGACGTCAACGCACCGGCGGCTGGCCCTTGCGCACGAAACGATCGAAGGTGTTTTCAAGGCCATCGTCGTCATCGTCCGTCTTGTCGCGCTCCCAAGGCTTGACCTCGGGCGGGAGGACCAGCAGGGTCATCGTTTGGCGATAGAGGTCGGATGCGATGCGCATCTCGCGCGCCACCATGCCCTCGGGCTCCTGCGGAAACCAGATGCGCGCATCTATCGGCGTGCCCAACCGATCGACGTTGGTGTCCGTGCCCAAACGTGTGGCACTCCTGGCTGGCAATGGCCGGCGCTGACGATTGGCCAGCCGTTTGTTCAGATAAATGGAGAGCCATTTGCCTGACTCGCTTCCGCAAGCCCACTGGACGACCCCATTCTGGGACATGACCAGCACCGCACGCTGGGGCGTTAGCTCCAGCCACTTCAGAATGGCCGAAGTCATGGACACGCCATACCGATCCGCGCATGCACCGAGCACATCCAGATCGATGGTTGCCCCCTGGATCTGCCGACGGTAATCATCCGCAGGCATCAGCAGGTAGGACGCAAACGTATTCGCCTCAAATTCAATCTGGCGCTCTTCGCTGTCCCATTGGGTGGTATCGACTTCGCTGCAGTTGAAAGACGGCTGCAGATGGCGATGCACCAGGTAATGTCCGAGCTCGTGTGCCAGCGTGAACCGTATCCGCCCAGGGGAACTGATCGCCTGGTTGTAAATGATGGCCCAGTTGCCCTTGCCCGGCGCATCGGCATTCAGGTTGAACAGCGCCCCTTCGAACTCCGGGTCCATGGCTTTGCCCTGGATGGCGATCGGCTCCCCAGTCTGGAAGGTTGCCGGCACCTCCGGAATCAGCGCCTCAACATCGACAGGGAAACGGTCGCCGCCATGGACAGCATGGAGCTGATCCAAGATTTTGTTCAGTCGAATGGCAACTGCCTTCGGTTTGCTGGGCAGCTCGATCATCCTTGGGTCTTCTTGAGGGTCTTCAGGATTTCAAGGAGCTGATGCTTGGTCTCGGGTTTGAGCATCTTGTAGTTTCGGAAGAACGCCTTGTCGAAGGCATCCACCGGCTGGTCTGCCTGCTCGTTGTGGGCCAGGAACTCTGGCGTGACGTTCAGGACAGCGGCGATGCTGGCCAGTTTTTCCATGGTGGGGTTGGCGTCGTCGTTGTTTTCCAACTCCCAGAGATAGCTCTTGCTCATGCCGGCGGCGGCGGCCAGTGCGTCGAGACTCAACTTCTGCTCACGGCGCAGCCTGCGAATTTTGTCGCCAAGTGGGGTTGCCACGGTTTCTCCTGTGTTCTCTCAGCCCTGCTTGAACAGGGTCTGGGTAGCGTTTTGCACAGACCGAGATATTACGTTATTTCGAACGAATCAGCACCGGCTTGACAACACAATCATCGACCGTTAAATTCCATCAAACACCCGATATAGCGAACAAATACATTTTGCTTTGTTGTGCGATGCGGTGTTGAGAACAGTGTAACCAACCCAGGCCTCTCGCGCACACCAGAAATCATCGGCACGGCGGCCCAACAAAAAGGAAAAACAAGATGGCCGCCTTCAACTACCGCCAACTCATCCGCCAAGTGCCAGCGCACGCTTGGAAGTTCTACTTGCAGTCTCGCAAGCTGGAACTACCCGCCGATCTTGTCGACGACAAGCTGGTCAATGCCGTTACCGAGATCATCGATGCCCTGCCTACCGTCCAACGAGAGGTGTTGTACGCCGAGATGCGGCGCGTGCATGACTTGGCCAACGGGCGTGGTGTCGATGCCCTGCGCAACACCGCCCCACCGGACTCCGCGATCCATGAGGATTTCACGAAGTTCTCCAGCGATGCCGAGCGCGCCTTGTGGATCATGGCCAACTGGCCTGACCTGTTCGCCACGGCCGAGGCCATCTACGCGGTGAGCCTGCGCATTGGCAAGCGCGGCTGGAAACGCTTGCAAGTGTCGCCGGTCGATGCGCTGTTCCGGGGCCAGGAAGACATTCATGCCCTCGAGGTCGCACTGGCCACCGCATTCACGCCGCGCAAGGGAACGCCGCGCGCCTGTCAGATCGAAACCCTGGACCGGCATCTGGATGGCGGCGTGCAACTGGGCATCCTCATCGAGGACAACGCACAGCGTCAGCTGGAATTCGGCGACGACAACCGGGCGCACTGGCGCGACATCCGACCACCCATGGCCATGGATGTCGTCATCTACCCGGCCAGCGGGGTGATTGATGTGCTGGCGCCCGGTGGTGCCAAGACACAGCAGACCTTGCTGGAGCACCTCGGCAAACATGTCTTCAAGAAAGTGCTGCAGCCCAAGGACATCGAGAAGCCGATGTTTTTCCTGAACCGACTGCGGGATGGCTTCGAGCTTTTCGATGACAGCGCATGTGACTTGGCGGCTCACCGGGTCGAACGCATCCGTTTGTCGCAAGCCAAAGTGCGGGCCATTCATCCCCCGATCTGCGACTACCAGATCAAACCGCCCGGGGAAAAAGATGCACCCGATGTGCTGGCCTGTCTCGCTGCCCAGCAAATCAGCCCCATTCTGATGGGGCAAGGCTTCAACATCATCGACGCCGTGGTGTCGCTGTATTTTGAGCCGGTGCAGTCGGGAAAAGCCAGCCGGGTGCTGCATGTTGACCTCAAACAAAACGGGATCAGCAATCTGCGCGACATGGAAGAAGCTGATGCCCGCCTGGTGGAATCGCTGCTGCGCGTACTGGGTGTCATGCAGTCACCAGCATCGACCGAGCCAGTCGAGGTACCCGAGGGAGCCGTGCATGCATGAGGCCGTCGCAGTCATGAACGACCAGGGGCTGGCAGAGATCTGCCGCCTACTGGAACGCGAAGACATGCTGATCTCGCCCGACGCGGTCTGGCTTTCGAGTCGCCCCGGCATATATGGTCATCTGCTGGCGCTGGATGCTATCGCCGTCAGCCGTGAGCGGGCCCTGGACATCCTCTGCCCTGAGTGTGGCATGGAGTCCATGCGGCCAAAGCCACACGACGCGCAAGATTCGCAACCCTATCGCGGCTACTGCCCGGAGTGTGGGTGGGTAGGTCTGGCGAATCAACTGGCGCACTATTGGCAGGTGCAGCCCCAGAAGCTGGCCAAGTGGTTGTCAGCCGGACTGGGGCTGGCCCCGCGCTATGCCGTCGAGCCCATCGTGGATCACGTCTTGTGGCGACTGGGTGAGTTCGAACATCGGCGCCGACGCCACACGGTTTTCTTTGGACGTCGCCTGGGCGCGATGTCCGATCAGGTGGCAGCCAAGCTGGCGCAACTGGTCGCGCCCGGCGCTGAGGTGATCATCACGGCGGGTGAGCCAGCATCCTTGCGCGGTACCGCCTTGAGCGATCGCCTGTTGGTTCCGCTGAGGGCCATTGCCCACATCCGGAAATCCGGTCTGGTGATTGAGAACCTTGAGGCGTACCTGACACGCCCGGTAACGGTGACGGAGTCTGGGGAAACATCGCTACGTTTGATGCACACCCAGCGCGTGGCGCTGATCGACGGCGAGGCCATCGATCTGTCTCCTCAGGTCTATCTCTTCTTGAAAATTTTGGAAGACGCTGATGGTGATGAGGTGCACAAGCGGCACATTGCCGAGGGGCTTGGCATCGAGCCTGGGGCCAGCTTCCGGACCGCGGACATATTCAAGCGCCACAAGCAGGTCTACGCCACCTTTGTCGATAAAGACGACAAGGGGCACTACTGGCTCAAGCCTGACTTCGTAATCTTGGAAAGGGGGTGATTCGACAGCCTACCCCCCCTGACTTCCAGCATCCATCCAACCTTGAAAGGATTTTGAAATGGCCGGTAAAAACCAACATGTAGTGAAGCGCGACGACGGCTGGGCCGTGCGTGGCGAAAACAACCAGCGTGACACCTCGCACCATCGCACCCAGTCCGAGGCCGAACGGGCCGCCCGTGACATCGCCATCAACCAGCGCAGCGAGGTGTTGATTCATGGCGAGAATGGTCGCATCCGCGAGCGCAACAGCTACGGCAACGATCCGCACCCGCCCAAGGGCTGACGATCGCTGACTTTGCAGTCATCGTGTTCGACTATTACAGCAAGTGGTCCGTGCGTCGAACCCGATGCAGCGCATCAATGGCAAGCGCTTGTCACGAAAGGGTTTCTGCGTGTACTCTGCTGGCAAAGTTCTGGCCGATTTTTTGAGAACCGAGGGCAGAAAAGAGTCAAACTACGCGGGCTGGCAGGCGTTTTCTGGTTGGCGCGCCAGTGCCTGAGGCACACGCAAAATCGACAGAATCCCCGCACAGCGCGGGGAAAGTCCAGATGTGAAAAAGCCCAACCGATAAGGGTTGGGCTTTGAAAGTGGTGGACCGGAGGAGGATCGAACTCCCGACCTTCGCATTGCGAACGCGACGCTCTCCCAGCTGAGCTACCGGCCCGAAAGAGGGGCGGATTATAGCCGGTTTTGGGGGGCGGCCGCCAGTTACCCC
>Ga0233425_10003204_pt1 | contig 30343 bp, 28 predicted proteins | sample Watercolumn_Towu_2_FD_181712 | JGI IMG/M metagenome (GOLD analysis project Ga0233425, IMG submission 181712) | Freshwater microbial communities from Lake Towuti, South Sulawesi, Indonesia - Watercolumn_Towuti2014_140_MG | ecosystem: Environmental > Aquatic > Freshwater > Lake | place...
TCCATTTTAAAAAACTGTGAATTCCTATCTATTCTAACCCGAACGAGTCGGAAGAGATTATCAATAACCAAGAACTATTCTTCATCGTTTTAACAACTAAGCGTTTCTCTTGACTATATATAAATTATTTGTATAAGATACTACTATTCCATTCGTGCCTATTCGTGTTCATTCGCGGCTGACCATAAATCCTGTAACACACCCCTTACCCCTCTTAATAGAGGGGAATCCCGCTTAAACGGTTTCTACATACCCGCAGCCCATGCTGTTATTCTGTCCAAAGCCACATTCAAGCCCGATTCTGACTAATTCTTTTGAGCCAGACACGGTAAACGGCTGTAACGTCCCTTTTATATTGACAGGCTTTTTACTGCCGTCACGGTCTTTCTTAAAGATGGTGAATTGTTTTACCGACTTTCCAGTAATCGGGTGAAAATTAAATTTCAACGGGTCACCTTCAAAAGGTTTGCCGTAAAGGGTCTCATATTTATGCATAAGGTTCTGGTTGAGGAGTTCTTCGTAGTCTTCATTACCAGGAAACAAATAAACATCACGCTGCCCGGAAGGCATGGGTTTTTTTACGAAGATGGGGGATTCAAGCGGTTTAAGTAAGATTTCGGATTTTGGATTTTGGATTTCGGAATTAAAAGCAATCGGGTCTGGGAGGGTTTCTATCCTATAAATCGTTATTTTTTGTCGCCCTATTGTTATTTCATTCCCTTCATGAAATATTCCGTCTATTAGGTTCTGAATGAATTTATCAACCGGGGATGCAATTTGAAAAGAAAAAAGGAAGGGATTTATTTGAGATGCTTTGAATGAGAATCCATTTGAGCTGCCAAAATTGTTTGATAGTTGTTCGGAATCACGTTGAACTTTATGAAATTTTAACCTCCCCTCTATCCCCTCCTTCTCAAGGAGGGGAGATTTTTCCAGGTTATATTGGTTAGCTACATTATTTGAATGATTTGTGTTATTTGAACGAATGATTTTGATTGTGCCGTTGAATGTTATGCCGGAAAATACAAATAACTTGAACCGCTTGTCTTTTTGGTAAATAAAACCTTGCTGGTGAAGCCATTGAGCATAGTCAGGGTTTGACCTGGACAGGAAACTATAGATGATGGCCTGTATCTGGTGCTGATAGTTGAAGTCAATAATGCCGGATTTATCTGCCGCGAGGGTTATTTTTATCCTCATAATTAATGGCACCAAAACTTGCTCTTGCCTTGTGTATGGATTACCAGCGTTGTCCGGTTAGAAATTTGCGGGCACGACTTTTGTCATACCCGAATGCTTTTATCGGGTATCCAGTGGGCATTGTTTTTCCTGGATTCCCGCTAAAAACATGCGGGAATGACATCATGAGAGCAATAAAATAAGACCAGCAAATACCTAACCGGACAATACTGATGGATTACAAGAAATAGACAGGAAAATCCTTTTACAAGGGTAGCCGGCTAAGTATGATAGCACTTTGCAGGAACAAATCAATACAAATTCATCCATCAAGTTTGGACGGCGGGTCATTTTTGATTTAGAGGACATAGACATGATTCTGAACTCTTTAAAACGTGACACGGAACATCGTAAAAAAATTATTAAGAAGGTAATGGAAAATGTGCGTTAGAGCGTATATAATTCTTGACACAGTCATAAAGACACCTTCCGGTCACGGGAAAGGAGGAGAAAATGTTTAAACGTGATGGGTTGGTGGGTTTCTATTACCTTCAGGGGTAGGAGAATAAGGAGAAGCACAGAAACATCAAGTTTGGAACTGGCTAAGGCTATCGAATCTAAGTTGAGAACGGAGCTAATAGAGGAAAAATATTTTGATAAGTGTGCTGGTGCGGAAAAAACATTTAAGGAGATGGCGGATCGCTTCATGTTAGAGTATGCGCCCAAAAACTCAAAAAGAACACAAATGCATAAAGTACAACATGAAAAATTCATCGCAGATGAAAATGGGAAGAAGAAAGCACTTATTATAGAGTTTAAAGATTACAAAAAAATGTTGCATCTTTTAGAAGAAGCACAGTGTATAAAAATTATTAATAAAGGGGAACAAGAATATTTACAAGGAAAGCTAAAACCCATTAAAACGCTTGCGGAACTTGACAAATAATCGGAGGTAATAAAAAAGTTATGTCACCTAACGGATTGGATGCGAAGACATTTTTTGAAGATCAAGGGGGTATCACCTATAATGATTTTATCCTGCTGCCGGGGCACATCGATTTTGCGCTTGATGCAATCACCCTCGAAACCAACCTTACCCGCAATATAAAGATCAAGAGGCCACTGGTCAGTTCGCCTATGGATACTGTAACGGAAGCCAAGATGGCGATCAGCATGGCGCTGCTGGGAGGTATTGGCATTATCCATTACAATAACACCATCGAGGAACAGGTGAAAGAGGTGCGCCGTGTCAAGAGATTCGAAAATGGATTTATTACCGACCCTGTCGTGCTCAGCCCAAATCACACCATTCGGGATGTCGATGCCCTCAAAGAAGCATACGGATTCTCAGGTATCCCCATTACCGAGGATGGCACGTTAAACTCGAAACTTGTGGGAATTGTAACAAAGAGGGACATCGATTTCGAGGAAGACCGAACCAAACTATTACAAGAGGTGATGACCACGCGGTTGATTACCGCGCCAGCAGGCATTTCTCTGGCAGAAGGGAATAAGATACTCAAGGAAAGCAAAAAGGGGAAACTCCCGCTTGTTGACAAACAGGGTCGTCTTGTATCTCTCATGAGTCGCACCGATTTGCTGAAGAATGAGGACTTCCCATTTGCCTCTAAAAACAAAGACAAGCAGTTGCTTGTGGGCGCTGCGCTTTCTACACGGGAAGAAGACAAAGCACGCCTGGCAGAACTGGTAAAGGCAGGCGTGGACGTTATCGTGATCGATTCCTCCCAAGGCGATTCTGTCTTCCAGATCAACACGATCAAATATATCAAAAAAACGTACCCACACCTTGAAGTAATGGGAGGGAATGTCGTTACCGCCAAACAGTGCAAATCATTGATTGATGCCGGCGTAGACGCCCTTCGTATCGGCATGGGGAGCGGTTCTATCTGTATCACACAAGATACCCTTTCAGTTGGAAGGGCGCAAGGCTCTGCAATTTATCACACGGCAAAGTTCTCGAAAGAGTACGCAAATATCCCCGTCATGGCGGACGGCGGCATAGCCCACATCGGACATATCGTAAAGGCACTATCTCTGGGCGCCAGCGCCGTAATGATGGGCGGCTTACTTGCCGGCACCAGCGAGTCACCGGGCGAATATTTTTATGAAGGCGGCGTGCGCGTTAAAAAATACCGTGGCATGGCATCCCATGAAGCCATGGAAAAAGGGGGAGGGAAGAGATACCTCTCCGTTGAAGACCGGATAAAGGTTGCGCAGGGGGTTACCGGTACGGTTGTGGATAAAGGCTCGGTCATCCATCTTGTTCAATACCTCATGCAAAGCTTGCTCCATTCATTGCAGGAGCTTGGGTGCAAAAGCATTCAGGAACTTCATAAGGGAATATACGAAGGCACACTCCGCTTTGAAATGCGTTCGCCATCTGCCCAGGCGGAAGGCACCGTCCACAGTCTCTATTCCTTCAAAGAGCCGCATCTGGGCCTGCTGCGGGGTAGATAAGTAAGATAAAAATAAATGTTAGCCGAAAAATGAAAAAAAACCATCACTACATTCCTCAAGTTTATCTTAAGTATTTTGCTGATAAAAACAAAAAAGACCTTGAGGATAAGTTTTTGTGGGTTTTTGAAGGCCCAACTACAGCACCCTACAGAAAATCTCCTAAAAACCTTTGCGTCGAGAAATATTTCTATTCATTTAATGATGATGAGCTTGAACCAGATCATGACCTGATTGAAAACTATCTTAATGGGATTGAAACATCTGTATCAAAAATATTAAATGAACTATTCCATAGAAAATTAGGCTTTGACGATAAAAAGCAGCGCCTTTTGTTTGCCCGATTTATCTGCTTTCTACATTTCAGAACTGCCCAAGCGAGAGAATACTTTAGAATTCACCTTCAAAATATAATGAAATCAAAATTTGTTGATGATATAAATAAGTCCGGTGGTTTTAAAGAATGGGCTAAGAAAAAAGGAGACGAATTTTGTGATATGTCAGAAGCTAATTTCTTGGAATCTTTTAATAAAATCAAAATTGTACCCAAGAAGGTTTTATCAATGGAAAACATGTTGGAGGCATCATTAATGACGATCCCTTGTTTAGTTGAAAGAAACTGGACTTTTTATAAACCACAGAAAGCTGAAGATGTATTCGTTACTTCTGATAATCCCGTCATTTTATTAAATAAAATTTTTAAGCCAGATATGATGCCAGGCATTGCTTTGAAAGAAACAGATTTTGTTTTTCCAATCAATCCTCACCTGTGTTTTGTTGCTTCATTCTTTACGGACGAAAGATATGCAAATGCTTCAAGAGATCTTGTTGTTGATATAAATAGATTGATAGCCAATAAAAGCTATAAGTATGTTTTTGGAAGCACAAACGATTTTAGGCGGTTATTTGAACCGCATGGCTGAATGGCAGAGAGTTGCCTGCGTTAATATGAGAGCGAAAGCAAGCGTCCGCTCTCTGCGCGCCGTCTGCGGTTGCCGCTCAATTCCTCCGTTGGCTTAAAAGAGGGTGAAATTATGGCAACAATCCTGAAGCGAAAGAACAAATTCTACGATGGTTCCAGATTCGGGCAGCCACAGATTCGGGTGTACCACAAGAAAGGTACCGGCAAGAAATCACCACGATATCTGCTAAAATGCGGATGCTGTGATGAGAAGATAGAAATCTACTACGGTGTGGACGGGCTTGAAATTGGCGGTGTGAACGGCGCAGTCGAAGATTGGCGGGAAATTCTTCTTCCGCTTCTGCAGATCAAGCACAGAAAGATGGAAAATTCTAAAACTAGAAAAAGAGAATGAGAAAAGAATGAAAGTCAAACAAAACGCCATAGAAATCGTACAAACCCTGCAAGAGCACGGCTACCAAGCATTCTTTGCCGGCGGGTGTGTGCGCGATATGATTATGGGAAAGGAATCCGAAGATTATGATATCGCCACCAGCGCCCTTCCCCAGGATATTATAAACCTCTTCGAGAGGACTGTTCCGGTAGGTGTGCAGTTTGGCGTGATCATTGTCGTCAAAGAGGGTCACAACTTCGAGGTGGCTACCTTTCGCACGGAAGGTTCTTACAGTGATGGGCGTCACCCTGATTATGTAGCCTTCAGCACCCCGGAAGCCGATGTAAAAAGAAGGGATTTTACCATCAATGGTCTGCTTTACGATCCCGTGAAGAATGAGATACTGGACTATGTCGGAGGGCAGGCGGACATTTCTAGAGGTATTATCCGCACCATAGGAAATCCTGTCGAACGGTTTGTGGAGGACAAGCTGCGCATGATACGGGCGGCCCGTTTTGCGTGCCGTTTTAATTTTCCCATCCATGAGGAAACGCAAGGGGCGATTATTCAGCTTGCCAAGAATATTCATGTGGTCAGCGCCGAACGCATACGGGAAGAACTGGAAAAGATATTAACAGGTACGAATCCGCATATCGGCATTAAATTATTGGATGAACTTTGTCTTTTGCAAGAAATACTACCAGAAGTATCAAGCATGAAAGGTGTACGACAGCCCGAAAACTTCCACCCTGAGGGGGATGTTTTTGTACACACGCTATTGTGTCTGTCAAAGCTTGCCCCTGTCCCTGAGCGGGGGATGGAAAGACCTTCATGGACGCTGGCAATGGGGGTGCTCCTCCATGACATCGGAAAGACCATTACCTTTGAGGAATTAGACAGAATCCGGTTCAATTTGCATGAAAAGGTGGGCGCTGACATGACGGCAAAAATCTGCGACCGATTAAAGACTTCTAACGCTGAAAAGGATCGCATTGTCTGGCTCGTCCTGAAGCACCTGTATTTTAAGGATGCCCAAAAGATGCGGTTGAGCAAACTGAAAAGACTATTAGCAGAGGAGGGTTATCCGGAATTGGCGGAGTTGTGCAGAATCGACGCCCTTGCCAGCAGTGGCGATCTATCGGACTACCACTACTGCCAGGAGATGTTCGCGAAACTGAGCCATGAAGAAGTCAAACCAAAGCCCCTTATTACTGGTCACGACCTCATCGCCATGGGACTAAAACCAGGTCCCGTGTTTAGAGAGATTCTAATGAAAATTGAGGATGAACAACTCGAAGGCAACCTGAAAACGAAAGAAGAGGCTATTGAAATGGCTAAAACACTGATTTATCAGATGAATACCTGACAAATTTTTTTGTTAAAAGCACAAGAGTTCGCATTTGAAAAATAATCTTGAAATGGTGGAGGCGGCGGGAATTGAACCCGCGTCCCTAGACATTTCAGCATAGGTTTCTACGTATATAGTCAGTTTTTTAAGTCTCGCCATTTAGAACCCCAACAGACAGGGTTTCCAATGACCAGCCCAGTTGATAGTTCATTCAGTTCCCACCAAGCAGAAGAACTGAACTAACCTGCTAATCGTCGTTTCATTAACCTCGCAGGCAAGACTAATGAAACGTGGCTGTTAATTAAGCAGCCAGTGCCATTGGATATTCGGCATTTAAATCATTTTGCCAGGTTTTTAATGAGGCCGCCTGACAACCTCAATACGCCACCTATACCTCAAACTATCCGGTCGAATCCTTTCGCCCCCTTTTTATAATGAGTTAATTTTATGTTTCGATGAGAAGTTGCGCAAGAATTATTCCTTGCAGTAATATTTTACAAAACAAAGTATACCAATTAGTACATAAAAATGCAATTTGACAAAATTAAAGTACGCACAATCAAGTTGAATTTCACAACAGGCTCGTGTAAATTATCGTGAGTCGCAGTCAATTACTATGTCGCTATTTAACAGTTTTATACTTCTATTCGTAACACAATAAGATAAAAACTATTTTACGCATCCTTCCATATACAATAAGGGCTATTTAAAGATTTGGTAAAAATATCGTAATACTTTAGTGTTACCATACTTATGTAAATAATACCTGCTACTCAAATAATAAACATTCTTATGATTCGGCTTGCTGCTACAGTGTTTGATACGTTTATTCAAAAAGGTACATTTTTTAAGTAATTGTATCAAATTTAGGTACAAAAATCGCTTAAGTTAATCAAAGATATACAAATATATGGGTTTATCAAATCATTTTAGGAGGAAGGGATATGGTAAATGGCGTAACTCCAGCAGCATCAAAACTTCTTGAGCAAATTAAAAGATTATCCACACAAACAAACAAAAATGAAACACCTGGCCTTGATTTTAAAAACGATGTAATGAATAACCGTGCGAACGACATTAAAAATGTATTTAAAAGTATCCACTCACAGACTGTAGAGAAGATACAGAAAAAAACTGAGGTTTTTGCGCAGACAGTCAAGAACGTTACACAGGGAGACACAGCGAAGAATATTCAAACAACGGGAATTGCCGATCCGCTGACTCTAGAAAAAAGAAAACGCAGAGAACCGCTAGGTTCCTTTTTAGATACCTACCTATAAAAACAGCAAGCCGACTTTCGTAGAAAAGGAGGAAAGCGAAAGTCAGCTTGCTTTAAAAAAGGAGAACAATTTGATAGTAAAAACATATTTAATTCAAAAAAAGTTCCAGTTTATAATAAATTTTTTTTGTGTTTGTATATAATTGAATTATAATTATGAATTATAAAATGAAAAAATATTTTGTAACATCCCTTTGTATCATACTGTTACCGATATTTTTGTTCGGGTGTAGCGCTACTTCAACTGAAAGGTTGACGGTTACAGATCGCAAAGTAGCTGAAATTTCTAAAACAACTCAAACATTAGAAAAACGGCTAGATGATCTATCGAGGTCTATTTCTTTGATTGTAAATGACGGGAATGGACTCCACAACGACATGGATGACATCAAGAACTGCACTAACGATATCCAGCAAAAGATCAAAGAGATAGAAACAGTAATTAAAAATTTAGATGAGCATGTTCGTGGTCTTAAGGCCGATTATAAAACTACGGAAGAAGACTTTAATAAACGAATAGAGGATATCCGGAAGGCTGAAATTGAGTTATCTAATCGGCTGGAAACGATGAAGTTGGGTATAAAAGAGGAGGTAAAAGAGAAGACAGTATCTCCAACAACTCCTTAGGTCTGCTTTTAAGCATCATTATCTGAAAATATAATTTAACTGCACTGTTAATGAATGAAAACTTCAAGAAAAATACCCTTGATTATAGGGGTATGTTTTGCATATATTTTAATTGTATATGTTACCTTTAATGCAATTGCAAAAGTCCACAGGACAACCAATCCCCAAGTAGCGAAAAAGGTAGTTATCTTAACATTTTTCTTAGATGTATTTATATTTGCGGGTAGTGGATACCTGGTTTACAAACTGAAAACTCCTCCAGATAAAAAATGAGATGCGCAAAATTATTAATTTTGTCATTGGTGGCAATTTCCCTGTCCTTCCTGTATAACTACCCTACTTTTGCAGGCAGGGATGCCGTCGTAAACAAATTAAAGCAAGAACTCATTGAACTCGAGAAAATAACTAAACCGCTTTTAGAAACATTTCGAAAAGTTTCACAACTCGTTAGTCCTTCAGTTGTCAGTTTAAGTACGGAAAAAAAGGAATCTTTAAAAAGCAGCGCTGGAGCAGAGCCGCCGCCACCCTATCAAGATTTTCAACCCAAACGCGATCATCCTACTGAAAATGCGCCCAAAAAGGGACTGGGTTCAGGTATTATCATTGATGAACGCGGCTATATTTTAACCAACAACCACGTTATCAGCGGTTTTTCTGAAGATGAAATCTCGGTGGTTACGTATAATGGTGAACAATACAAATATGTCAAGATTGTTGGCGTCGACCCGAATACAGACCTTGCAGTCATCAAGATAGAAGGAGAGAATTTGTTGCCTGCCGAATTTGGCGATTCAGAAGCAGTGCAAGTGGGTGATTGGGTCATTGCCATCGGTAGTCCTTTTGGGTACCAGCAAACGGTTTCTACCGGCATTATTAGCGCAAAAGGGAGAACACATGTTATTCCGTTCGTCCTTCCCTTTATTTATGAGGATTTTTTCCAAACGGATGCCGCCATCAATCCTGGAAACAGTGGAGGCCCGCTTGTCAATCTCAGGGGTGAGGTCATTGGTGTAAATACCGCCATTGCGACTCGTTCAGGTGGTTTTCAAGGCGTAGGATTTGCGATTTCCGCCTCTATTGCAAAAGAGACTGCTGAAAACATCATGGCTACAGGCACAGTTGTAAGGGGATACTTGGGTGTGGGAACACACGATATTAACGATGAGTTGGCCGCATCACTTGGCCTCAAAGATAAAAAAGAAATTATTTCCCGTTTTGGCCTGCCCTTAGAAATGGGCGCATTTGTTTTGGAGGTGTGGAGCGATACGCCTGCGTCAAAGGCCGGCATCCGTCCTGGCGATGTCATTTCCGAGATAGGCGGAAAAAAGATTGAAAATACAACGGATCTCCAGCATGCTATCCGGCATGCAAAGGTCGACACAAGAATCGTCGTGAAAGTCCTGCGGGACGGAGTAGAAAGTGCGCTGGATGTTTTTGTGGAAAGACAGCCTGAAGACCTTGCCGGCAAGACTTATTTGGCTATTCGAAAGGTGGATGAACCGACAAAATTCTCTCTTGGATTGGTGGTCAACGATCTGAATCAAGATATCGCAAAATCACTCGGTTTTGAAGGCGAGAAGGGGGTTCTGGTTGTCGACGTTGAGGCGAACAGCCCCGCCGAGCGCGCCGGCATAAAGCCAGGTGATTTAATTACAAAAGTGGGCACAAAAGAGGTGCAATCTGTTATGGAATTCATGTCACTCATGGACGAATTCTTAGAAACAAATAAGCCAGTCAGTGTCTTTGTAAAGAATAAAGGGTTTATAACTTTGAAATAAAGCCTTAGTTCACACCATTCTCATCTGCCAGAATAAAGACCCATATTATTCAGGTCGATGTCCGGGATTGATGGTAAGGTAGTTCAGGTTTCGAACGGTGCAGTACGGGATATATCCCTTTTCCCTTGATTTCCTGTATGCAATATTTATTTTCTTCCTGGTTTTCTTGTTAAAACAAGGTTCATCTTCAGAACACGAGAATGGATAATCTATAGTTAATACCAGTTTCCCTGCATCTTTAAAAACATCAAGATATCCTTCTAATTCTTTCGTAACATTCCCTGGGGTTTTTTGCCCATCGTCGTCGTATCCGTAATAAATGTCCTCCTGTCCGATTCCTGTTACGGCATTAATATACTCTTCGTGTGCTCCCAATGCAGCGCCATTTTGCGGAAATATGCCAAAGTCCGAATTTTTACCTTTGGCGTATTCAGAAATCTTCACAACGAAGTCAACCATTTCCTGCTCAGCCGTTTCTCTATCTTCCCCGCTCTCTCCGCCAGATTCCCAATACTCATAGGCATCTATAATATCAAGATAAACCCCGTCAAAGCCTGTATCGATGATTTTATCGAGGTAACTCGTGGACGAACCGAAGATAATAGATTGCCATTCAGGTTCCCAATATCTTACCTTGTAGTTTCCGGGCCAATTTGGATTAGACGGCCCCAGCCATGCCGGAGCGCCTGTGTCTGGTTGACCATCGTTATCGGCATCCCAGTTTTCTTCCCAATAAAATCTGTAATTTTCCGCCTCTCCAATGCTCATATATGCCAGCACGCGTTTTGAACCACCGGCGCTGTTTATCAATGTTTCTATTTCCTTTGCGCTAAATCTACCAAATTCACTCCCATCTTCAGAGTAATCTATGATAGCCAAATCAAATTTTGTATCTCCTATTGCGGCCAGGTCTATATCTTGCAGTTGGTAGACAAAATCGTTTATATCATTCCATGAGAGCGAAGACGAAGATTTTGGGGAATAAATCGCCTGGATTTTGCCATTATCGGAGTGCGAATCTGCCATTACGTTTAAGGTGGTATTGCCTAAAGAAACTGAGACGGGCAGAATGGTTAGAAATGGAAGGAGTATGATAGAGTGTACCAACAAATTGATGGAATTCAGCATCTTACTTAACGAAAAAACGCTTCCAAAGACAGCCTGTTTTTATTCTTCCTTGACGGTATCAGTTGTAGTATCGGGTAATTCTTTCGCAATGTAATCGCATTCAGGATATTTACTGCACCCGAAGAAGATACCTCCCTTTTTCGAGCGGCGTTGCACCAGGTCGCCATCACAGCCCTCCTTCTGACATTTTACTCCTGTAGGCAGGGATTTGATATTTCTGCATTTGGGATAGGCAGAACAGCCCATGAATCGTCCCTTCTTGCTAAATCGAATGACCATAGGGCTGCCGCATTTTTCACACTTTTCGTTGGTAGGTTCAACCTTGGTCGTTTCGCCGGTAAGGGATTTTGTGTTCTTGCAGTTGGGGTATCCGGAACACGCCAGAAATTTTCCATGACGGCTGGTTCTAATTACCATAGCGCTGCCACATTTTTCACATTTCTGGTCGGTCGTCTCAGGAGCGGCAGGTTCACCCTTTTCATCCAGCGGGAGCGTGCTTTTACATTTGGGGAATGCAGAGCATCCCAGAAATTTCCCGTGTTTTCCCCATCGTATCACCATCGGCTGCCCACAGACGGTGCATATCTTGGTGCTTTCTTCAGGAGTCCCTTTTACGCTCTTCATCTCGCCCACCGCCCTTTCTAAATCGTTCTTAAACGGCTCATAAAATTCCTTGAGAACGTCAAGCCATACGATTTTCTCATCTTCAATCTTATCAAGTTCATCCTCCATGTGTGAAGTAAATTTTACGTCCATTATCTTTGCAAAATGTTCGACGAGTTTTTCCGTAACCAATGTCCCCAATTCCGTTGCATAAAAGGCACGCTTCTCCTGTTTGACATAGCCGCGATCCTGGATTGTAGAAATGATCGCAGCATAGGTACTGGGTCTTCCGATACCCATTTTTTCCAAAGTCTTGACGAGAGACGCCTCGGTAAAACGGGGAGGCGGTTGGGTAAAATGCTGGGTGGGCGACAATTCCATCAATTCGAGTTTCTGGTCTTTCTCCAGAGACGGAAGGATTTGTTCGTCTTTTTCCATTTCGTGTCCTGAGACGCGGGTGTGTCCGTCAAAGAGCAATTCCCTGCCCCTGGCCTTAAAAGTATATCGTCCTGAACTAATTTCAACATCTGTTACGGCGTAGAGCGCCGGTTTCATCTGACTGGCAACAAACCGATTCCATATCAGTTCATACAGCCGGTATTGATCTTTTGTTAAAAAGTCCTTTATAGATTCGGGTGCATACTCAACAGAGGTGGGGCGGATGGCTTCGTGTGCGCCCTGGGTTCCCTTCTTATCTGAGGCATGCACCTGGGGTTTTTCAGGAATATAATCTTTGCCGTATTTATCCGTAATAAGTTTCCGGCAGGATGTCAGCGCCTGTTCGGAAATATGAAAAGAATCCGTTCTCATATAGGTAATAAGCCCCACGGAACCTTCCTTGCCGACATCAATACCCTCATAGAGCTGCTGAGCAATGAGCATCGTTTTCTTAGCGCTGAACTGTAACCGCGTGGATGCCTGCTGCTGTAAAAGACTCGTAGTAAAAGGAGGAGGGGCATTATTACGTTTGGTCTGTTTTTTTACATTTGCAACAATGTACTCCGCCTTTTGAAGTTCGTTAATAATGTCCTTCGCTTGTTGTTCGTTTTTTACCTCAACGTTTTCACTGTCAAACTTCTGCAAAAGGGCTTTAAAAGTTTTAACGTCCTCAGGTTTCTTTTTATCCCCAGAAGAAATTTTCAACTCCGCCGTAATCTTCCAGTACTCTTGCGGTTTAAATTCCTTGATTTCCTTCTCGCGTTCTACGATAAGCCGAACCGCAACGGATTGGACACGACCAGCGCTGAGTCCCTTGGTGATCTTCTTCCAGAGCAGGGGGCTTATCTGATAACCCACAAGGCGGTCGAGTATCCTGCGTGCCTGCTGGGCATTGACCTTTGCCATATTGATCGGACCGGGGTGATTGAAAGCCTCCAGAATAGCGTCTTTCGTAATCTCATTGAAGGTGACACGTTTTGCCTTTTCATCAGGAATTTCAAGGGCTTGAGACAGATGCCAGGCAATTGCCTCTCCCTCCCGGTCAAGATCGGATGCAAGGTAAACAGCGTCTGCTTTCTTTGAATCAACTATTAATTCAGACACCAGCTTTTTCCGGCTGGGGATTATTTTGTATTCCGGGGTAAAATTATTTTCGACATCAACGGATAATTTTCTTTCCGGCAGGTCACGGACATGTCCCATTGATGAACGAACAAAGAAGGATGAACCGAGATATTTGCCGATGGTCTTTGCCTTGGCAGGGGACTCAACGATTACCATGTATTTCTTAGTTTTTGGCATATATTTACAACCTCGAAATGTGAGATTTAAGCAGAGGTTGTAATAAGTGTCAAGACATTTTTTGTTATTTATAATGTAAAAATCCATTTGATAATTATAAGGTTTGTGGCTAAAATATTGTTTTTAGTATTAATTTTCGATGTTACTATTGATAGCATTTGATTAAGAGGGGGATATGGTTTCGAGTTCTTGGTTCCGAAGGCATCAAAAAACAGTTTATATCGTTATGATCTTTGCAATGTTTGTGTGGGGAATCAGCTATTCCGCCATGGAGATGATTCCCAAAAAACCCATAGGAAAGATATTTGGCAGAAAGATTACGCAAAACGAATTTGCGGACATGTTAGGGCGATGGCAAAGATTGTTCTTTTCTCAGGCAAAAGATTCTATCGTCTCGCTGGTTTGGAAACAACTCCTGTTTGTAGAAGAAGCAAAGAGGATGGGGATAGCTGTGACGGCACAAGAGGTAGAGAGCGCGCTTCAGGGACTGGCCTTTCAGATATTTGGCGGACAGGTAAACATGCCGAGGTCGGGGCTCTTGCAATTCCTCTGTAATAACTTCAGGCTTAATACGGAGCAGATCGACCGCACCATGAGAGAAGCATTGCTCGTGGAAAAGCTGGAATCCCTGTTACGATCGTCCACCAAGATGACGACGGAGGAAATCTGGCAGAGATATTCTCTCGAAAACGAACAGGTAAAATTCAAGGTGCTTTCATTGAAAGCGAAGGATTTTCTTGATTCTGCCAACGTAACCGAGGATGAAATTCGTGTATATTATGAAAAATACAAGAATGATGAATACAACGAAACGGCGGGGAACCCCGGATACAAGCTTCCTGAAAGCGTCAAGCTGGAATGCCTGATTGCTAAATTTGACGATATGGAAAAACTTGTTTCGGTTAAAGAAGAAGAAATGAAAAAGTATTATGAGGACGCGAAGGAAACACAATTCAAAATTACCTCTGTAGAGCCGAAACCCGAAGAATCGAAGGAAAACAAGGCCGCAACCAAAGATGCTTCGGCAACCGATAAGAAGAATTCAAAAAAAGAAGGAAAAGAGGCCACGAACGACAGCAAACCACAAGAAAAGAAATCTTCGCTTACCCATAAGCCCTTTGCTGAGGTAAAAGAGGAGATTCGAAAGACCCTTGCAAGACAAAAGGCAATGGAAAAGGCTGCTGAAATCATGAATAAACTGGACGAGGAAATCTATGAGACGATGGATAAGGCCGAACGTCCGAGTTTTAAAGACCTGGCAACGAAATACAACGTAACCTATGAGATTCCTAAAGGTAAGAAGTCAAAAAATGAATTTCTTACGGAAAACGATCTCACGGAGGTGTTGCCTGGCTCAGACCAAATTGTTCAAGTCGCTTTTGAGAGGGATAAATACGAGCCCTCCGTTCCTTTCGATTTTGTAGAGGGGAAGGTCGTTTTCCAGGTTGTTGATAAAAGACCATCTGCGCCTGCGCCATTCGAGGAGGTCAGAAACAGTGTAATTAACGACCTCAAGCTGGAAAAGGGATTCCTTAAGGCGAAGGAACTTGCCGAAAAATATGCCGGAACAACCAAGAGTATTCCCTTTGATGATATCGTAAAATCGATTAAAGCAGAATGCCCGCAAAAAGATATTTCAGTATGTGAAACCGGCTATATTTCTCGTCCTGTTAAGCTTTTCAATAAGGAGTCTCGATACATTGATGCGCTCAAAGAAGATCGTCCCGGCGTGGCGAAAAAGGCATTCGAACTGAAACCGGGTCTGCTTGGGGTAGCCGCAGAAACGTCCGGAGAAAAGGCCTGCTATATCATAGCATTACTGGATAAGAAATCTGCTGATAAATCAGCCTTTGAAAGGGACAAGGAAAACGTAACCAAGCGTTATTTATATGAGAAACAAGAGACCTTCCTGAATGATTGGCAGAGCGACATCAGCCGGCACATGGAGATATACACAAAATTTCAATAAGAAGCTGATAATTCACCACGGAAAGATACGGAATATCACTGAGATGATTGATAATGAACAGGTAGGGGAAAACGTTGGAAACGATTTACGGCAGAAAGGAATTGACCAGGAAAATTCACTACCCTGTCGCTACCATTGGAATGTTCGATGGCGTTCACCGTGGACATCAAAAGATCATCGAGTGCATCCGGCATAATGCCATACAGAAAAAGGGTGAGTCGGTAGTGATTACCTTTGACCGTCACCCTAAAAACATTATCGAAAACAGACCCCCTTCCTTCATCACCTCGCTGGAACACCGTTTAAAACTATTTGAACACTTTGGAGTCGATCATACCGTAGTGCTTAGTTTTGACCAGAAACTTGCACAAATGACCGCAGAAGACTTTATCCGTGAGATATTGGTTTCCTGGCTAAATGTAAAATGTATAGTACTGGGATTTAATTGTCATTTCGGGAAAGGCCGCGAAGGGAACATAGCCCTGGTTCGCAGCCTGGCAGACAAATACGGTTTTGAGGTATACGGGTGTTCACCGATAATATACCGGGGAGAGGTAATCAGCAGCACGGCCATTCGAAAGGCTGTTCTCGAAGGTGAACTGGAAAAAGCGGAAGGGATGCTCGGCAGGCCTGTTTCTATCCTGGGCACGGTAGTGAAGAAGTCCGGCAGGGGGAGAACGTTGGGATACCCAACGGCCAATCTCAATCTGCATCATGAGGTCAGGCCGCCAAGAGGTGTCTACGGAACGCGTGTCCGCTGGGCGGGACAGGAACATCTGGCATTGACCAACATCGGCTTAAGGCCCACCTTTGCAAAGGAAGAACTTTCCAGTGAAGACGAAACCCTGGAGATCGAAGTGCATATCCTCGATTTTCAGGAATCACTGTACGGATTGGATCTGGAGGTGCAATTCCTCTTTAAGATACGAGACGAGATACCATTTAAAACAGCAGACGAACTCAAGTCGCAGATCGAAAAAGATAAAGAAGTCCTGCTGGCAAGAATTACATGATTGACATATACAAAAAACTGCCAAAGACAAATTGCGGCAAATGCGGCGTGCCCACCTGCATGGCCTTTGCAGTCAAGGTGAAAAACACACAACTTAAAATAAGCGATTGCCCTTTTATAAACACAAAAAATATAGAATTATCCTTCCACAAACCGAATGTTACTCAGGAGGATAACTATGAGCGGGTAAGCAGTGAATTGGAAGTCGATGCAAAACGCACGATTTTCAAAGAGGCGGCAGCGGTAATTGGCGGCCATTACGAGGCAGAGAATAGCCGTGAAGTTATCAGGTTGAAGATGTTGAACAAGCCTTACGAGATGCGCAAAGAGGGGTTGTTCGAAAATGGCGAATATTGCCGCGATTCATGGTCAAAGATCATCATTTACGATTATATCCGCAGAAAGGGATCCAAACATTTAACAGAAGAATGGGTCACTTTGGGATACTTTCCTAACACTGCCTCCCATGTAAAGGCATTTCAACGGAACGCGGAAGAAAAGGTCGCAACGGCATTCAACGGTGATATAAAGAAACTGGAAGCGCATAGTGAGGAACTGGGTGGAATAGAAACTTCAGGGAAGATGAAGGCTGATTATATTTATCGTTTTGACCTCTTGCCGTGCATTCCTCTGTATTTATGCTTTTGGGAAGCCGATGAGGAGTTTCAGGCCAGTTGCAAGCTGTTTCTGGACAGCAGCGCTGAGGCGTATATCGACATAGAATACCTTGCATATCTCGTGGAACGGTTTGTAGAATTGCTTGTAAATTTATCGTAATTATTTGTGGAAATTTGTGTGATTCGTGGCTAATTTTCTAAAAATATAAAGGAAATAGACAATGGCCAATTGCTGGAAGTGCGGCATGTATCTTGGTGAAAAAGATGAGTGGAAAAAGATGACAACCGCCAGGGGAGATATCTGCATCCTCTGTTATAATAAGGCAAAGGAGGTTGACGGACCGCGCATACAAGCCGACATGGACACTTTTTTGAAAGATAAGGAAAGGCACTAGCAGTATTTCTATTGACTCCATAAAAATATTTTGCTATAGATTTCATAGCATGTTTTTTATCCATCCAATTACACTCTTTTCCTGAAAAGGAGGAAGACCATGCGAAGATATGTCTTGTCCTTTCTTGCCGCATTAGCAATAATATCCGCTGCTGGTATAGGTATCGCTGACAATAAAGATGTTCCGCCAGCCATTGTCTGGGAAAAAAACCTTGAAGATGCAATAGCTAAGGCAAGAACAACAGGAAAATCTATTCTGCTGGATTTCTTTGTGCCCACCTGAACAGGCTGCAAAACCCTGGGTACCGTGACGTATCCTGACGCTGCCGTAGCCGATTACATAAGCAAAAATTTCATCCCACTGCAAATCAACGTACAAACCAATGCAGAAATTGCAGGCATATATCGGGTATTTTGGACGCCGACTATCCTTGTTCTCGATTTCAACGGTACTGAATACTATCGTTTCAATGGTTTTCTACCCCCCGATGAATTCATTCCACAATTGGAATTTGGATTGGGTATGATGGTGCTGGAAAAGCAGGACTATAAAACCGCAAGCATTCAATTTAAATCGGTAGTTGACAAATACACAAGGAGTGATATTGCACCGCAGGCTCAGTATTGGCTTGGTGTTTCGGAATACAAGGATGCACATAACGTGGAGGCATTATTAAATGCCTGGAGAAAACTCAAAAAGGATTATCCCAACAGTGTTTGGGCGAAGAAGGTGTCCTTTGTAAAGTAGTATTATCCCGGCGTATCTTTTCTTTCGGGGAATTTTAAATTAGGATGCCAAAGGCAGCGACTTTTAAGCTCCCCTCTAGAAAGAGGGGAATTACAAAAGATTGAAATTCCTATACAATCAGGCTAAAAGATATTTGGATATTCCTTCTTTAAAAGTGATGGGTTTGATGTCAAAATGCTTGAAAAAAGGTTTTTCATCACAGACATTCCCTTCCAGAAGCATCGTGATTTGATCCTTCGTAACGGGAAAGGATGGTAACCAATCTAACATCTCTGCCATGGTACTCATGATGAATACAGGAATGTGAATCTTATGCGGCGGTGCGCAGATGACCTCGCCAATGGTATCAATGATTCGGTTAAAATCAATCCTTTCCGGTCCACCCACATCGAAAGTTTTGCCAAGGGCGTTTTTTTGCTCCATTGCCTTTACAAAACCCATCGAGACATTTTCCACCGATACCGGCTGCATCTGATACCTTCCATTACCCACAACAGGCACAAACTGTTGAGTCCTGAGCATATTGGCAAACAGGTTTACAAATTTGTCTTCCGGCCCGAATATAATGGACGGACGAAAGATTGTATAGTCAAGTCCGCTTGTCCTCACGCATTCTTCCGCACGGAATTTGGTTTGTTGATACTGGGTCTTTCCTCCCAGTCGTGCTCCTAACGCACTCATCTGTATGAACCTCATTACCCTCTGTGACCGGGCAGCCCTAACAAGATTTGCCGTTCCCTCATAGTGTAGCTTCTCAAAGGTGATTCCTCTGCCACGAAACTCCCTGATAATGCCCACAAGGTTAATCACGGCATCGCATCCTTCCAATTTACCGTCTAAACTTGCAGCATCAGTGATGTCACCGTGTACAATGTCAATGTCTTTGTATTGTGAAATCTTTTGTTCGGAACCTTTTCGGGCGAGACATCTGACCTGATAATTGTTTTCGAGCAAATCCTGGAGTATCCGTTTCCCAACGAAACCGGTACTGCCTGTCAAAAAAATCTTCATAATCTATTACCTCCTCTATCTGAACTTATAACCACCTCTCTTTCCCCTCCTTCGCAAGGAGGGGATAAAGGGGAGGTCTTCCATAGACTATTTACCATATTAGTTATAGGCACGAAAACCGCTTAAATAAAATGAAAATTCCTATTAAGCTATCGAGCTAAAAACTTCACCACTTCCTTAAAAACAACCTCTTTCTTATCCTTGATACACCGTGCATCCGGGAGTGACTGGAGAAATATTTTCCCGTACCGCTTGGTTGCTACACGACTGTCAAAGATAATCGCTACGCCCCTGTCGTCACGGCTGCGTATGAGCCTTCCGAAGCCCTGCTTGAACTTGATCACTGCCATCGGCACTGAATAATCATAAAAGGCATCGCCTCCAGCCCGCTCAATGGCTTCAGCACGCGCCTCTATTATAGGTTCTGTGGGTACTTTAAAGGGCAATCGGGTCAGAATAACACATTCCAGTGCGTCACCCTTGACGTCAATCCCTTCCCAGAAACTATCCGTAGCAAAGAGAACGGAAGTCTTATCTTTTTTAAAAGTCTCGAGGAGGCTATGGCGATTATCCATGCCTTGCTTTAAACAGGTATAACCCAATCGTGTTATTTGTGGTTCTAATTTTTTATAAAGGTTATCGAGCAGGCTATACGACGTAAAAAGAATTAATGCCCTGCCTTCTGAAATTTCTACGGTCTTCAAGATATTCTCTTCCAGGGCGGAAGTATAGCCGGATTCATTGGGTTCTGAAATGTCTGTTGGAACGCCAATAATGACCTGCCTTTTAAAATCAAACGGAGAATCCAGGATCAATTCGGACAGGCGACCCTCAGGTGTTTGATGCAGGCCGATATCATCCTTGAAAAATGTAAAGTTCTTATTGATTGCTAAAGTAGCCGAAGTCAATATTATCGTATTATAATTGTCGTAAAGGCATGCCTTCAAGTCTTCAGAAACAGAAAGCGGCGCAGCGCAAAATCTCACAGCAGGGTTCTCTCTATACCTTTTAACCTCCATCCACTTGCACGACCTTTCGTTCGCAGTAATAAAAAATACGAGGTCGTTCGCCGCCATCCTTAGACGCATTTTGCATGATGATATATCTATCAATACTGATGATAGCATGTCCTGCGAGGTTTTGGACAATCCTCCAATTTCATCCTCCAATAACTTTAAGAGCGATGCGAATTTCAGGATATCTACGCTTAATGTCTTGAGTCCGGTCTCAATAACGTCCTGCCACAGGTCTGTAGAGATGAAGCTTGTGGTAACCCGCAATTTTGTTTCTTCGTCCCTGTTTTTCTGCAATCCTTCCCTGACGACATAATCATCAGCGGTATTGGAAATATCATCAAAGATTGCTTGGACGGTCTCGTAAAGACGCTGTCGTGCATCCATGATCTCCGTATTAATCATATCGGTAATCTTCGTTGCGACAGCCTTATCATGGGCAGAACTCACGTCTCTCAGCTTATTCTTGAGGTACTGCAAAAGGCCTTTTCTGTTATCCTTGAGATTGATCAGCCTGCCCAGGAGTTTTATTATGCGTAATTTTGAAATTGAGTAGCCCAGATTTGCCGTTGCCACTGGTTCGAGGCGGTGTGCCTCGTCGATGATAATCTTCTTAAAAGGCGGCAGGATGGCTACTGCATCATAGCCCTTCATTTCCTTGCGCACGACGAGATCGGCCATCAGGAGATAATGATTCACCACCAGCACATCGGCGCTGGCCGCATTTCGCCGTGCAATATAAAAAAAACAGTCGTCATAAAATCGGCACTTCACCCGTGTGCACTGGTCGGCCTCTGACTGTATGGCCTCCCAGACATCATCCTGCGGCACGAAATTCAGGTCTGCCTTGCTCCCATCCCGTGTCTTTACAGCCCACTCTAACAGATCGTTCAGTTGCTGTCTATCCTTGTCCTCAATCAACGTGCCACCCTCAACGCGTAAATTATAAACCTTCCTGAGACATATATAGTTATTCCTGCCTTTTACCAGCACGCTCTTAAAATCTACACCACAGCACTTCTTAAGGACAGGGATGTCTTTTTCAATCAATTGTTCCTGAAGGTTTATCGTATGAGTGGAAACAACCACCCGTTCCTGGTTCTTTATGCTCCAGAACATGGCGGGGACAAGGTATGCCAGGGATTTTCCCGTACCGGTTCCTGCCTCAATTATAGCGATCTTGTCCTCATTAAAGGCAGTAACCACCGACTTCAACATCTCGACCTGTGGCTTTCGATATTCATACTGGTGTAAATACTTTGCAAAACTCCCGCCGGGTAAAAAATGTGCAGAGAGTTCTTCGAAGTTTAACCCTTCGTACGTCCGCTTTTTCGGCACCTTTACCACGGGATACAAATACTCTACATCGTTGTCAACAATGTAGCATCCAACCCCCAGCGAGCCCATGTGTGAGGCTATCTCCAGGTCTGCATCAGATGGGTCCAGGATGCCATCCGGATGATTGTGAATAATAACGTCCCCATATTTTGCCTCTTTGATGATAGCAGGCACGGCGTGCTTATTTCCCATGGCGTAGACGTCAACGTCTGTCACCTGGTAATCGTCATTGAGTCTGCCCACAAAGAATACCTCGTTTCCCCCTGTTTTTTCGACAGCGTCCCGGATAGAGGATATGGCTTCAGGCATGATAAAATCTTTGACCGGCCATTTTGTCGTTTTCATGATTCGATTTTAAGGAAATCAGAACAATTAATTTCTCCCCCCTGGCTTCGTCGTGAGCTCAGTCGAACGATGGGGGAGGGCAGGTGGGGGTGAACGGAAAAGGCTAATCACCCTCCCCTCAGCCCCTCCCGTCAAGGGAGGGGAATATTTGTAATTTAAGTATAAGACAAAAGGCATAGATTATACAATGAAAAACAGATTTAAAAAATAGTGTCAAAAGTCGCATTTTAATCCAAAAATATTAAGTTGAAATCAGACCTTCATACAGGTAGTATAACAAGAAAAATATATTGTAACAGTTCAGTTCACCGCAAAAGCACAAAGGACGCAAAGAAAAACTTTAAATAAGTGAAATTCTAAGGAAATCGAGGAGGAGGTAATAGCGTTGCCGAAAGAGAAGAAGATTGAAAATAGTGGCACAGCGATAAAAATTGAAAAGAACCGTCCGGTCGTTCCGAACGACCCGATTATCCCATTTATCAAGGGTGACGGCACCGGTCCGGACATCTGGAATGCATCCGTCCGTGTATTTGATGCCGCGGTAAGCAAGGCATATAAAAACAAAAGGCGTATCTGTTGGAAGGAAATTTTTGCCGGTGAATACGCCTTTAATGAGTTTGGCGAGTGGCTTCCGAAAGATACCCTCGACGCCATTAAGAAATACAAGGTGGCTATCAAGGGGCCGCTTACAACGCCCGTGGGGGGTGGTATCAGGAGTCTTAACGTAACCCTCAGGCAGGAACTTGATCTGTATGCCTGTGTTCGGCCTGTGCGTTATTTTGACGGAGTGCCCAGCCCTGTAAAATCGCCGGAAAAACTGAACGTGGTCATTTTCCGGGAAAATACTGAGGACGTGTATGCCGGGATTGAATATAAGAAAGGTTCCCCGGAGGCGAAGAAGATCATTGCCTTCCTGGAAAAGGAATTTGGGAAAAAGGTTAGAAGGGATTCGGGTATCGGCATTAAACCCATGAGTGTATTTGGCTCAAAAAGACTGGTAAGACGCGCCATCCAGTATGCCATTGATAAAGGGAAAAAGAGTGTGACCCTCATGCATAAAGGAAACATCATGAAATTTACCGAGGGCGCTTTCCGTGAATGGGGCTATGAGGTTGCAAAAGAGGAGTTTTCCAGGTTCACTGTAACCGAAGAGGATGTTCATAAAAAGCACAATGGCATTGCTCCAAAAGGCAAAGTTGTTGTAAAGGACAGGATCGCCGATGCCATGTTCCAGCAGGTGCTGCTGAGACCTGAGGAATATGACGTAATTGCCACGCCGAATCTCAATGGTGATTATATCTCCGATGCCTGCGCCGCCCAGGTTGGCGGTCTGGGTATGGCGCCGGGGGCAAATATTGGTGATAAGGCTGCCGTATTCGAAGCCACTCATGGTACTGCCCCCAAATATGCGGGAAAGAATATGGTTAATCCTGGTTCCGTTATTTTATCGGGAGTTATGATGCTCGAACACCTAGGCTGGGATGAGGCGTCAGATATGATTGTGAAGGCGCTGGAAAAGACCATTCAGAAAAAGACGGTGACCTACGACCTCGAACGGCAGATGAAGGGCGCTAAATTAGTCAGATGCTCTGAGTTTGCCGATGAAATTATTAAGAATATGTGAGGTAATTCTTTAGCCACGAATGGTCGAACAACACGGAAATGAAAGGAAGGGGATTTTATGAAAACTACTGCAAAGAGGTTTATAGGTAAGGTGCTACCTGATGGGCATCTTTCTTTACCAGAGGATACGGCAAAAGAGGTAGGGAGTGTTTTTGATGTCGTTTTAATGCCTATAGAAGAACCCGACATATACAGCTATACTGAATTTTTGGCAAGAGAAAAAGGGTTTACCGATCTGACAGAAGAGGATATTGAAAAGATCATTCATGAGTCGCGGGGTATACATTGAAAAGGGTTGTTTTAGATACAAACGTTACAATTGCTGCATTTTTCTGGAGTGGATATCCAAGAATTGTTTATGATCTGATAAAGGAACAAAAGATTACCATGCTTTTGAGTGAGGAAATGGAAAAGGAGCTTATTCATGTGTTAGGTTATTCAAAGTTTGGACTCTCACCAAAAGAAATTCAACCTTTTATCAAGAATTTGAGATGCTATGCTGAATTTGTTGAGAAAAAAAGTAAGATTTCTGCGATTGCGGCTGATCCTACGGATAATATCTTTCTTGAGTGTGCAGTAGACGGTGAAGCAAATTATATCATTTCTGGTGATAAACATTTACTTGATTTGGGTATGTATAATGGAATTCAAATAATAAGAGCCAAAGACTTTTTAATAAAAGAAAAATATTTAGAAAAATAACACTTTAGATGATAGACCATACTGTTTATTTAGATAATAATGCAACTGCACAGGTAGATGAAAGGCGCTAAATTGATGAAATGCTCCGAGTTTGCCGATGAGATAATAAAGAATATGTGAGGTAATTCTTTAGCCACGAATGGACACGAAATAGGAAGAAGAGATTGTAGTTAATTTATACGCAGGGGGTGAAAGATGGTTCACGAAAGGCAAGAAAATCTTTAGCATACAATTAAGACATTTATCAGGAAAGGCGAAGAATACTTGGAATCATATTTTATGCTTGTTAGAGACGTAAAGGAGCAAAATGGGACCCTATTAGAATTTGATTGTGGGCTTTTTAATAATAATAGTTCCCGTTACATTGCTTTGCTTCTGGGGCAAGAAAACTGGAATGTGGTGGATAGTTGTAGCGGGCGCCACAGTCTTAACTTTTGCAAATATTGACAAAATTCAACGCTTCAAAATAGCTGGAATTGAAGCAGAAATGAGAAAGGCCGTCCAGGAAGCGAATGCTACGATTGAACAGTTAAGAAACGTTGCCACGACATCGGCAAAGGCAACGATTACGAGTCTTATGGCTGATAATTTTGTTGCCGGCATTTCCTTGAAGAATCGATTGGAACTCCATGATCAATTATTAGCTAATCTTGAGAAAATCGGCGCATCAAAGCAACAAATCGAAGAAGCTGATGAAATGTGGAAAAGGGGAGTGGGTGTTATTTATCATCTCGGTATAGGAGATAAGTTGAATAGTCCAGAGGCTCAGGAGTTTCGAAGCCTCCTGAAATTTGACGAATGGAAGGCTCCATCATCAGGAGAAATAAAAAAATTTATAGAAAGCAAAGGGCTTATGAATCAGGAGTTGAAGGATTTAATTGATGAATATAAGTATTTTGAATCAACTGGAACTATCAGAAAAAAAGAATTATTCTTTGAGTTATAGTAGCGTCTTTTACGTCTGTGCAAGGTACGTAGCGTTTGGTGATAAAATAATGATGAAATACCTCCGATTGCCTGAAAATATTAGCCATTTGCTGCCAAATGTCCGGGAATACCTGAATAAACACCCGAAGGTGGTTTTTGCATACCTCTTTGGCGGCCTTGCACGGGACAGGGTTTCTCCTCTCAGTGACGTGGATATTGCCATATATACGGTAGACGGAGCGGATATAGTGCAGGAAAAACTTGAAATACTGGGGAAATTGAATGAACTTTTGAAGACGGACGAAGTTGACCTGGTAATTTTAAATACGGCGCCGCTTCCCCTTGCGGCGAGAATAATCAAGAACAAAATAATTCTGGCGGATAAAATGCCCTTTACGAGACACGCATTCGAATCTTTAATTATGCGGGAATATTTTGATTTCTCAAGAAAAGAGATGGATATTTTTAAGGGGAGATATAAGCTTGGTCGATAAGCCTCTCATCCTCAGAAAACTCACGGAGTTGGACGAATACCTGAAACAGATGGGAGAATTCTCGTCCATTACGTTTGAAGGCTATTCGCGTGACTGGAAGGTGCAACGTATTGTGGAAAGAACACTGCAAATGATGATAGAGACATGCGCCGATGTAGCCAATCATGTCATCTCGGATCGAGGGTATCGTACTCCTGACAATTATGGAGATACATTTCGGGTTCTCCACGAAAATGGTGTGCTTAAGAATGACCTTTTTGAAATTATGTTAAAAATGGCAAGGTTTAGAAATATAGTAGTCCATCAATACGATAAGGTAGACGAAACGATTGTTATCGGAATATTGAGAAATAACCTCAATAATTTTACGGCTTATAGAGATGCAATTTTAAAAATTCTTGATTAATTGTTCGATGTATTCTGTGGGGGATTAAATATGGCTAGAAAAAAGATAACGGTTGTCGGCGCCGGGAATGTAGGCGCCACAACAGCGCAGCGACTGGCTGAAAAGGAGATGGGCGATGTGGTGCTGGTGGATATTGTACAGGACATGCCGCAGGGGAAGTCCCTGGATATCCTGGAATCCGGGCCGGTTTATGGCTATGACACAAAAATTATCGGCACTAACGGATACGAAGAAACAAGGGATTCTGATATTGTAGTCGTCACCTCCGGTGTGGCAAGGAAACCGGGGATGAGCAGAGACGACCTGCTCAAGATCAATGCAGGCATTGTAAAAGGTGTGGTAGAAAACGTTGTAAAGACTTCACCAAATGCCATCCTGATTATTGTATCAAATCCACTGGATGCCATGACCTACGTAGCCCATAAAGTAAGTCGCTTTCCTAAGCACCGTATCATGGGCATGGCAGGAGTGCTAGACGCAGCCCGTTTCAGCACTTTTATTGCGATGGAACTCAATGTGTCAGTGGAAAATATCCATGCCTTTGTGCTCGGCGGACATGGAGATACTATGGTTCCTTCGACACGATATACGACAGTTGCAGGTGTTTCTGTGGAAGAATTAATACCAAAGGCGAGACTGGATGCCATTGTAAAACGCACGCGGGATGGCGGGGCGGAGATTGTCAACCTGCTCAAGACGGGCAGCGCCTTCTATGCCCCATCGGCAGCAGTCGTTGATATGGTTGAAACAATAGTAAAAGATAAAAAGAAGATATTGCCGTGCGCCGCTCTGTGCGAAGGGGAATACGCCATCAACGGGCTCATTGTAGGCGTTCCGGTAAAACTTGGCGCAAAGGGTATTGAACAGATTTTTGAGATCAAACTCAATGCAGAAGAGTCGGCAGCCTTAAAACGCTCTGCCGACGCCGTAAAAACCCTGTGTGAGCAAGTGGATAAGTTGTTATAGAATCGTTATAACATGTTTCACAATCGGACTGGATTCTTTATAGTATTACGCTGTAAAAACTTCTTTTTCCCATTTTCATGAGGACAAGTTTGTAAAGTTTTTTTAACACCCCCCTGTGTCCCCCCTTGCGAAGGGGGGAAAGAGAGGGGGTTCTTTGGTTGCGGCTATGCTGCGTTAGGGAATTTGTCACTTTCCACATCTCAGATTAGGGCAAGCATGTTTTCCCCTCCTTACGAAGGAGGGGATGAAGGGGTGGTTATTAAATATGACGGAGATATTCAATAAAAAAGAATATGTGAGGAAGAGACAGCATTTGCGAAAAAAGGTGACAAGAGCGGAGATATTTCTTTGGTCAAAATTAAAATGAAAACAGCTTAATGGTTTAAAATTTAGAAGACAATATGGAATTAACAATTATACAGTTGATTTTTATTGTCCAGAATTAAAATTGGCAATCGAAATCGATGGTGATGTTCACGGCTATAATTCTCGAATTATTTATGATAACCAAAGACAAGGTGAAATAGAATCGTTAGGAATTAAAGTATTAAGATATACGAACAATGATGTTATCAAAAATATAAACAGCATTTTACAAGATATCGTTATTAAAACCACCCCTCAATCCCCTCCTTCGCAAGGAGGGGATAAAGGGGAGGTAAAATAATCGCCGTTAGCATTTCTCATTTGTACGGAGGGGAAATATTCGTTCATCTAAACCACTTAACTATGAATTTAATTAAGGCTAAAAAACGATTACTTGAAATTCTTTTGCAAAAATCCTTCAAATACAGCGAAGAGCCTATCTTCAAACTTGTTTCCGGGAGGATGAGTAATTATTACATAAACTGCAAGACAACAACCTTAGACCCTGAGGCCATGCTGTTGATCGGACATCTTTTTTACAACAAAGTCAAACCGCTTCTTGTCAATGCCATCGGAGGTCTGACCCTGGGTGCTGACCCCATTGCCTTCGCTACGGCCATGGTCAGCGGCATGCAGGACGACGCCATTAATGCCTTCGTCGTGAGAAAAAAGGCAAAGGAACACGGACTGATGAAGTGGATTGAAGGCAATGTGCAGGAAGGGAATAAGGTCGTCATTGTGGATGATGTGGTGACCACCGGTCAATCCACCATAGAGGCAATTGACCGTGCCAGAGAGTCAAATTTGAATGTGATAAAGGCCATTGCCCTGGTGGACCGCCAGGAGGGCGGGCGGGAAAATATTGAGAAAAGAAACGCCCCTTTTGAATCTATCTTTACGAGAGATGATTTAATGAATCTGTATAAAAAAAGATAACCATTCACCGCCGAGGTCGCGGAGGGCTCTGAGGTGGGTAATGAGGAAAGACTGAATAAAATAACAGAAACAATTATTGTAGAAATTTCAAAAACAGGTATGTAGGGATTGTTAATAATTTTCCTGATTCTCTGCGTACTCGGCTTGTGCCGTGAAGTTAAAGAATACCGAAGTTCTTTAACACGCTGTAATAAAGATGATACAACAATGGAAGCGCTAGCCATTGCGAAGTATCGGCAACGCCATACAGGTGGAGTTGCCAAACCGCTTTACGCTGCAAAAGCTGCAAAGCCGCTGTGGTGAACGGATAGAGAAAAGGCGGGGGGAAAACCCGTCAGGTGTGACTTTAAGAGATGAATGCAAATGAATCGCAGAAGAAGTAACGAAATCGCATAAGTTGTCGGGCAAAATCGCATTGTGCTGAGGATGCAGAGACAAGCATAGCGGAGACCTGTTTACTGGCTATGCGCCCGCCGTTATACAGGCGACATGACTTAAAGTTGGGCTTTATTACGGAACACGGGATATCCGTTTCGGGGTAACGTCTGCAAAAGACGTGAAACGGAAGTCGGACTAAGCCATAGGAGTGTAGATAATCCGTGAAAGCGGAAAGGAGCAAAGGGCTTAGGTTATTCAGTGAAATATTCACTACAACAACCTTGCAAAAAAAAGCGGGGGAAGATTAACAAATGAATATCCACGTATGCAAAACAGTGCCAATTGAGTACAGCCAGGTGATAAACGCATACCACAAGGTAAAGAAAGGTGGAAAAGCAGCAGGGATAGACAACGAAAGCTGGATTGAATTTGACCAGAAAGTCGAGAGCAATCTCTATGTAGTCTGGAACAGGCTTGCATCGGGAAGTTACCATCCACAAGCAGTAAGAGAGGTAGAAATACCGAAGAAAGACGGCAAGATGCGTAAATTAGGGATACCGACACTACGAGACAGGATAGCGCAGCAAGTAGTGAAGGACTACATGGAAAGGAGAATAGACAAGCTATTCCATGAGAATTCTTATGGGTACAGGCCATTGAAAAGTGCACATCAGGCCATAGAACAAGTCAGACAGAACTGTTACAGGCAGGACTGGGTGATAGATATGGATATAAGCAAGTTCTTTGATGAAATAGATCATGGGCTGATGATAAAAGCAGTGGAACATGTCATGGAAGAGAAATGGGTGAAGATGTATGTAGAGAGATGGCTGCGAATGCCCGTGCAAAAGCAAGACGGTACAGTGCAACCAAAGGGAGGGAAAGGGACGCCGCAGGGTGGAGTAATAAGTCCTTTACTTGCAAACCTCTACTTGCACTTCACGCTTGATATGTGGCTATCCAAGCACTATCCGCAGGTGAACTTTGTGAGATACGCAGATGATGTAGTGGTACACTGTACAAGCAAAGCAGAGGCGGAAGAAGTACTGGAAGCGATAAAGCGGAGACTGGGAGAAGTAAAGCTGCAAATCAAAGAGGAAAAGACACGGATAGCTTATTGCAGGGATTACCGACGTACAGCAAGACATGAAGTGGTCAAATTTGAATTTCTTGGATTCAGCTATCAGCCGAGAGCAAGAAAGAGTGTCAGAGATGGCAAGTACTTCACAGCATTTACAGCCGAAATAAGCCAAACCAATCAGAAGAGGATACGGACAGAGATAAGAGAACTGAAACTCTGGCGTAATACGGTGGTAAAGATGTCAAGTATAACCAAACATCTCAACGCCAAACTTCGGGGATGGATAGCATATTATGGTAAATACAGCATAAGAAGTCTAAGAAACACCTTGATGATGGTAGACAGGAAACTAATCAAATGGCTCAAGAATAAGCACAAGATTAGCTATAGAAAATCAACGGCAAAACTCAATTCGATAAGACAAGCGAACCCGGAGTTGTTTTATCACTGGAAAATGGGATACTGTTGAAGCGTATCAAGAATAACACGAGCCGTATGACGGGAGACTGTCACGTACGGTTCTGTGAGAGGCTTGGGGGTGAAACTCCCCCTTGCCTACTCGGCG
>Ga0233425_10003205_pt1 | contig 30339 bp, 20 predicted proteins | sample Watercolumn_Towu_2_FD_181712 | JGI IMG/M metagenome (GOLD analysis project Ga0233425, IMG submission 181712) | Freshwater microbial communities from Lake Towuti, South Sulawesi, Indonesia - Watercolumn_Towuti2014_140_MG | ecosystem: Environmental > Aquatic > Freshwater > Lake | place...
TGCTTGAGCAAGTCCAGTTGTGCCTTGATGTCGCCGTTCTCGGACTCCAGGCCCGCCGCGAGACGGGCTCGGTATGCGGAAACGGCCTCCCGCAGTCCGCCGATCAGTTCGGCGCGCGGGTCTTGGCCCGCGGCCGTGGCCTTGATCCTTGCGCCGGCAATTTCCGGCAGCCGCACCACGGTTCCCGCCTTGAAGGCATCGGGCCGGGCCAGGTGGGGATTGGCCTTGAGCAGCGCGCTCTCCACGGTCTGACGCGTTTCCGGTGTGAGATCGACAAAGAAGCGGTCGACCAGCGCGCCGACGCTGGTTTCGCCCTTGAGGGTGGTTGCACGCATGTTCGCTCCTTCCTAAATGTGGACGTTCAGCGCATTCCACGGCGCCGGCAGGGCCGAGCCGTTGACCTGGATGGCGCCGCTGGTGAGGTTGCCGAGCACGGCAAAGTTTCGCGCCGCCAGCAGCAGGGTCGGGAATTCGGTCACTCCGACCAGGCGGTTGTTGGCAACATTGGCGTGGTCGCAGACGATGCGCGCCAGCGGTGGCGCACCCGCACCGGCCGTGACACCACTCGATTCGGCGTCGTTCTGATCGAACAGACAGCTCAGCAAATCCTCGATTTCCACCAGCGGCATTACCGTCAGGCTGCCGCGCAGGCGGTTTCCGCGCAGGCTTGCATGGCCGCGGCGCGGGTCTCCCAGGATGCGGGCCTGGAAGGCATTCAGGTAGAGGTAGCCTTCCCGCAGCGGCAAGACCATCAGGCCGGGGGCGGTCAGGGTGATCCCGCCGGCCGTGTCGTTGGGCCGCGGAACCGAGGGGGCGACGACGACCGCCTGCCAGCCGGCTAGGTTCGGGGTTTCGCTGGCCTCCACCCGCGCCAGCGAGTTGTCCTCGACGACCAATTGCCGAACGCTGGCGCCGACCGCGAGGCCCATGGTGCGCCCCAGGAAGCTCGGCGGACCGATGCCGAACATGCGGTTTCCGGCCACCCGCAACTCCCCCGCAGCCAGGGCCGCCAGCGCCACCCGCATGGGACTCTGGCTGGCTTCGCGGGCGACGCCGGCGAACAGGTTGTTGATCACATCCGCCCGCGCCACCGCCGTCAACAGCACCCCGAAAAACGGCTGGCCCTGCTGGTTGAAGCCTGCCCCGAGGTTGGAGAAGTGGTTGTTTTCCAGGCAGAGATAGGCGGCGCCGCCCTTGCGCTCCATGGTCAGGGCCGCGTGCCCCACGTCGTCGACGGCGTTGGACTTGATCATGGCCTTGCCCAGTGCCTGGCGGATCACCAGGCCGGCACCGCGGAATCCGCGGATCCGGTTGCCGTGGATCATGGCCTGGTCGATGGTGCCCTTGTCCAGACCGGGCTCCAGCATGATTCCGTCGGCCGAGCGCTCGCCGACAGCCACGATCTCGTTGTCGGCGATTCGCAGGCCGTCGGTACCGGCGACCACCCCGGAACCGGCGACATACAGGCGATTGCCGGCGATGTCGACGCTCGCTCCAGGCAGCGCACCGCCGGTCACCACGATGCCGGCCTGCGAACAGAGCAGCAACAGGTTGTCCGCCAGTTGCAGGGCGCCGTAGTGCAGGCTCATGCCGGCCAGACTCACCCCCCGCTGCAGGCACAGAAAGACGCTGCCGGTGATACGGCATTCGGCGCTGAGCAGATAGTTCCGTTCCCCGGTCAGGGCCACCACGCCCTGTTCGGCGGCGAAGGTGCAGTCCCGGATCGCAGCGCCAAGCAGGAGGCCCGAGAGCCCCACGGCGGCGGAAGTGGCATCGCCCACGGCGACGTTGAGCAGCGCCAGGTGTTGCAAGCGCAGGTCGGTGCAGCCGGCGACCTCGATCAGGGCAGTCGTTCCGCCACCGGTGGCCGCTCCCAGCATGGCCAGGTTCTCGACGGTCACGCCGAGCCCCTGGACGATGCGCATCAGCGGCCCGGCGGCGGTTCCCTGGAGGAGGGTGCGCCAGCCCTGGCCGCGAATCCGGATCGAGCGCGCGCCCTCCAGATTGAGCGGCGTCTCCAGCCGATAGGTACCGGCATCCAGGCAGACACTGCCGCCGCGCTGGCGGATGCTGTCGATCGCCTGCTGAATGGTCGCGGTGCCGGCGTTGTGGCCTTCCGGATGCACGCACACGGTGCAGTCGCAGCTCTCCCCGGCCGCCTCGGGCGGCCACAACACCCGGCAGTCGGTCTCGCTGACGGGCAGGGTCACCACCGCCAGCCGGGCATAGTGATGATGGATCCCGCGGGGTGGCGCCCGGTCCAGCGGTTCGATGCTGCCGTCGGCGACCCGCGCCGCGAAGGTCCAGTAGTCGCCTGCCCGGTATTCACCACCGGCAGGGTCCAGGTCGAACCGGACCAGGATGCCGTTTTCCAGGGCCAGCCGCGTACCGGCCGGCGGCAGGGGAATGCCGTCGGAACTGGCCGAGGCGTTCAGATCGTGAAAAGTGGTCCCGTCGGCGCGGCGCACGGGACCGGATTGATCCCAGCGGCGGATGCGGGTATGGCGGTCCGCGTCGGTACGGCCCTGGCCGTCCACCGGAAAGAGGCCGGCGGGCAGCGCGTCTTCCAGCAGAATCGAGCGGGTCGCGACGTCGACGCCGTCTCCCGAGCGGATGCGCCGCAGCAGCCCCGGCCTTCCGTGCAGCTCGTGCCAGTCGTCGAGGATCTCGATCCAGTCGCCGGGGCGAAAGCCCAGCACCTCGTCACGGCCGAGACTCTCCACCACCAGCCGATTGCCGCCCTGGATCTCGGTCACCCGGCTGGCCACCGTGGCGTTGTCCCGCGACCACTTGAAGGTGGCCGTGCCCGGCCCGCCGCCGCGATGGATCTCCACCCGGTAGAGCTGATTCTCCAAGCCCTTGTAACCCGCCGCCGGCGGGACCAGGCAGGGATTGATGTCGCCGGGAACATCGCCGGTGGAATTGGTCAGCCGTGCCGCCGACGAACGGGTGAGGGCGGACCAGCCGGGCACCTCGCCGTCCGGCGTGGCGCAATGGCTGTTGCCGACATTGCCCAGCAGCCGCACCTGCCAGACGGTCTGCAGGCGCGCGGTGGTGTCCACCCCCACCGCAATCTCCACCAGCTCCGGCTCCTGCACGTGGCTGACCTCGCGCTGCCAGACGTCCAGGTAGACCAGAAAGGTCTGATCGGCCAGCACCGGGCGGTTGAAGACATCGGCGGGCGCGGCCTGATCCGAGTCGTTGAACGGCAAGTAAGGCTGCCGGAAGAAGGGCAGGGCGCCGCTGCCCGCAAGCTCGACGAGGGAGGAATCCCACTGCACCGGCTCGGCGCCGTGGTTTTCCGCCAGCAGCCCGTCCACGTACATGCGGCCGGGGCCGATGGTCAACGAACCGGCGCTGGCGAGGATGCGGAAGCCGTCCGGCGTGGTGCGCGGCACCACCGCGCGGCCCACCGTATCCAGCGTGCCGCTCTGCAGCCGGCGCGCCAGTTCGGCCACCCATTCGTTCCAGTCGGAATCCAGTTGCACCCTACCCTGCTGCATCACCACCCCGAAAAAATCCTTCCAGGGGTGAAAGCTGAAACGGCTGCAATCGAAGCTCATGGCCGGCTCCTCAAGTCTCGTAGAAAACGCCGGACGCCAGTCCGACCCGTAGATATTCGCGCAGACGGATCTGCAGGTTGCTCTCGCGCTGGGGAGCGAATAGCAGGTGGTAGGCGCCCATCTCGCTCTCGTCGTCGGCGCCGCGGCGGATTTCGTCCGGGGTCACGCGGAGGAGCTGGCAATAGGCCGGAACCCCGTAGCGCAGCGAGGCAAAGCGCGGGGCCACCCGGGTGTCCCCCTCGGCGCTCTCCGGCTGGCAGCGGTGGCGCCGCGGCACCAGGGCGGCGAAGGGCAGATAGGAAAAGCGCACGCAGCCGGTCTGGCGGCGCCGCGCGTACACCGGCGGCAGGCTGTCGGCCGGCGCGGCGCGGGCCAGCAGGATGCTGTTCGAGACCAGGACCAGGGGGTCGGCGCGGATCCGGCCGATGCTGGTGCAGGCCTCGAGGCGGAGTTCGCCGCCCGGCGCCGTTTCGTCGGGCGCCGCATAGACCAGGGCGGCGGGGCCATTGGCATCGAGGATGGAATCGGTGGCGGCCAGGCTCGCCCCTTCGGTCACCCGCAAGGCGCCGACGATCGACCGCTCCAGTTCCACCGCCACCCCCGCCGCCTCGATCAGCAGGCTCACCGCGCCCGGCGCCAGCGGAGCGCCCGCCGCGTCCAGCGCCAAGCCCGGCACCAGGGTGGCGTGGGCGATGCGCAGCCGTGCGATCCGGTTGTCGGCGGCGCCGGGCACCTGCAGACGCCCGCCGGCCACCAGCAGCCCTTCCAGGCCGAAACCGCTGTCCGCACCACCGCTGACGGTGAAATCCGCGCCGAGGACGAGGGTCGGCCGGCACCGTTCGGCGGCGCGCAACAGAACGCGGCCGCCGGCATCGACGTTGACCGTGAGGATTTCCTCGTAGCGGCCGCTGTCGGCGATCTCCACCACTCCGCTGCCGCCGAGGGCAGCCAGGGCGGCCTGGATGGTGGCGTGGTCCGCGGGTACCCGCAGTACCGTGGTTCCCGGCGCGTCGGCACGGCGTTCGCGGGGATACTCGCCGCCGCCCAGGTCCGCCGGGAAGCCGTAGTGATAAGTCACCTGCAGGCTCTCTGGCACGGCCACGGCATCCCCCAGCGCGATCCTTCCCAGTACCGGATCGATGCCGTACTTGTCACCTAGGCTGGTTCCGTCGGGCAGGACCCCGGTAAGCGGCGCGTGCGCCCAGCCACCGCCATCGTCGGCCAGGTTGCAGGCCACGATGCAGGAGCGCAGCACTTCCTCCCCATCCGCATGGAGCAAGATGCTGGGCTCGGCGTTGTCGACCGGAGCCGGCGCCGCGGCGGCGCGCGTTCCGTAGTAGAGCGCCTTGCCGTCATCCAGGGCGCGGCGGCCGATGGGGTCGGGCACGTTGATGGGCTCGGCCAGGTGGGTGATCTCGTCCTCCGCCAGGGGATTGGTGTAGAGCGGGAGCGGCTGCCCCAGGGGACTGACCAGATAACGCCGGTCATCCACCCGCAGCGCCGGGCTGCGGGTATGCGGGTAGGCGTCGAGCCGCCACAGGAAGATCCCCACGTTGGGAATGTTGAAGCGGCCGCGGCCGCTTTCGATGCGGCGCACTTCCGCGGTGTGCGCCGTCGTGTCGAAGGCCGTGCCGATCCGCGCCAGCGGTTCCCACCGGCGCAGATCGGGCGCGTAGCGGCTGTGCGGCCGCAGATGGTTCAGGTACTGGGTGGTTCCCAGCAACTGGAAGAACTCCACCGCCCGCGCGTTCCAGCCGGTGACGTCACGGGCGAGCTGCTCCAGCACGGCGGCGGTGCCCTTGCGGCGGCGCAGGGCGATGGTGTGGGCGACTTCGGAGCGCGCCAGCCCCCGCACCCCGCCCAAGGCGTGCAGGGGTTCGTAACCGATCAGGTCGCCGAGATAGGGGATGGCCCAGTCGGCGCAAGTCTCGATGAAGGAGTCGTCATAGAGCTGGTCGAGGTTCTCCTCCAGCACCGCGAATTGGTCGGCAAAGGCCATCAGCAGGGCCTGCAGCGGGCCGCGGGCCGCCTTGCCGCGCAGCGCCTCGATCCGTTCCTGTTCGGTGACGTTCGGGCTGGGCAGGCCTTCCAGCGCGGCGAGTTCGGCCGCTTCCGCGGTGCTCAGCAGACCCGTCAATCCCGCCGCCAGTTCGGCGTCGCGGATGCGGTGGATGGCGGGGAGCAGCCGGAACAGGGTAGCCGCATCGAAGCTCATGACATCGCCTCCAGCACCAGGGGCGCAGGGTCCAGGGTCAGCAGTTCGGCGGCCAGCGGTGCTGCACCGACCGAGGCCACCGGCAGCTCTGCGAACAAACGTGGAACGAACTTCGGCAGCAGCCGGTCGCTGCGGTGCAGTTCCGCCACGTGCACCGCCTCGACCCCCGCCACCGCCTGAGCGGCGGCGGCCACTTCGTCCACCGAGACGCCCTGGCCGAAGTTGCGGACCTCGAAGGCGAAGGCAGCCCGCAGCCGCGCCTCGACGGCGGCCATCACCCGTTCGGAGTCGGCATCGGCCAGGACTTTCACGGCCAGCCGCAGGCGGAACCGGGCCTCCCGGTAGCTCGCCAGCGTCAGCGGCAATAACGGGTCGCCGTAACTGCGCAGCGCCGCCAGCAGGTTGCGGGAAGTGTCGCTGCTGGCGGCAACGGCGCTGCCCTCCTCCCCCGCCAGAGTGAGAAAGACGCCGCGCGCCGGCCCGCTGGGCACCCACAGGGCGTGGGCCTTGGCGATACCGGCGAAGGCTCGGGCGAAATCCCGGTAATCCTGGATCGACACCGCCCGCTCCAGGGTGAGGACGGTGAGCGGCGCGTTGACGCGGGCGCGCGCCTGGGTTTCCGGATCTTCCCCGCCGCCCGCCGGCTCCGGATTGCTGGCGCCGGTGACGCCCAAGGGACGCGACAGCAGCGTGGTCAGTGTGCCCGCCGCGACATTGCCCGCCAGCCCCAGCCCCTTGCGGTAGCTGGCCCGCAAATTGTGGTCGCCGCTCGGCAGCCGGGCACCCTCGATGCCGTCGCCGAAACGCGCGCTCGCCCGAGCCTGGTCGTCGATGGCGAGTTCGTAGACGCGCTCGTTCGGACCCCGGGCATACAGGCTGTCGACCTCCTGCCAGAGCAGATCGTTGGCGCGCAGCGCCAGGGTCGACCGGCGTCCGCTGGGGGTGGCCGCGCTGACGAAGGTGAGCGGCGCCTGGCGCAGATCGAAGCGGGCATTGGCCACGCGGGCATCGCCGCTGCCCAGGATCTCGTTCACCGTTTCGCCGTGGGTGGCGCGGGCGACATTGGCGTTGACCCGGACGCTTTCCCGGTCGTAGACGTGCTGGAGGGGCGCGGCGAGGGTGAAGTAGCTGCGGTCACGGTCGTGGCTCACGGCGGTGGGCAGGCCGTCGACAAACGCGATTTCCGACACCGCTTCGTCGCCGGACTCTGGCGGCACCAGTTCAATTGCCGCAGCTGCCACGGCCAGGAACCCGACCTTGCCGTCACGGTCCAGCAGCCGAAGGCGCAACAGGGCGCTGCCCGGCTTGGCGATGATGGCGCCGAACTGTTCCGGGGAAAGGGCCGAACGGACGTTGCCGAGTTGCTGTTCAGGCGGCGCCCACAGGCGCAGGGAATCACCCTCCCCGATCGTCACGCTCCCCCCCTCCAGCAGAGTCAGGGTCAGGTCTGGCCGGCCCTTGCGCAAGCGGATCCGGGCGCGGCGGCCGCTCAGCGCCAAGGGCCGGCCGGGGCCAATGCCCGGCGCCAGCCGGTCCAGGGCAATGACACTGCCGGAAAGCGGATACGCCAGCGGCGTCGCGGCCACCGGCAAGGGCTCGGATTGGGCCAGAACCAGCGTCTCCCGCAATCCGAACAGGTCGAGATGCTCGGTGGTGTCCGGCTCGATGCGCGTGATCTTTCCGCTCAAGCCGTAGCCGCGGCGAGAGAGGTGAGCGACGGAACGGGCTCGATAGAGTTCAACGTAACCGGCAGCGGTGGTCACTGCCACCTCCAGAACGAGATCCGGCAGGGCCGGGGAAAAAGGGCTCGCGACGGCGGAGGCCGCGGGCTCGTTGCGGAACATCACCGGCACCGACCCAAGAAAATCCGAGGCGGTGAGACAGGGTGCCACGGTTGGCGCCGGGGCCGCCGCCACGAGTGCGATCCAGGCACCGGGAATCACCTTGGGATACTCGGCGTCCAGGTCGATCCGCCGGCTGCCGATCCCGTAGCCGCACCACTCCGTTTTCTCCTCGTTCAGCAGATCGCCGATCTTGGTATCCTTCGTGTTCAGCATTCTCGCTTCCGGCGCGTTATGGCCGAACAGGGCGGCACGCTGGCGGAAGACGTAAACGCTCACCCCGGCGCCGGCCGGTTCCATGTGGGGACTGGCGCTGCCCAGCGGCTCGTCCCAGGCGAGCCGGGTACGTAGCTTCGCTCGGTCTTCGTCCACCGCCGTCAGGCGCCGGACGTCCCAGCGTTCGCTGGCGGGATCGGCAAGCCGTTCCTGACCCACCACGAGGATGGAATCGCCCGCTCCCAGGTTGAGGCCCACTCCGGCCAGCCACAGTTCGCGGTCGCCGAAGCGGGGATGCCAAGTTAGCGAGGATTGCGCCGGGATGGCATTCCACTCGGCGCGGGCCTCCACCGGCTCCACGGTCTCGAAGGTTTGCGGCTGCTCGCCCGGTCCCGGTACGCTCTGCACCCTGGCACCCGCCGGAATCTCCACCGGCCCCGCCGCCAGGGCGGGGGCGGCCGGAACCTCCTGCAGGGTGAAGGCCAGATAGGTCGAAGCGGCCACCCCCGGTGCCAGCTCGTAGCCGATCAGGCGCGCCAGCTCGAGGATGGAGCGGCGCTCGGTGGCGGTGCGCAGGTAGTTTTCGTTGGCGATGCGTTCCTGATAGAAGGACAGTACGTCCAGAGTCGTGGCCAGCCCGTCGCAGAGGGCCAGGGTGAAATCGCCGCCGTCGCGGGTGGTGAGGTCGGCCAGGGCCGGCAATTCGCTGCCCGACAGGCGCGCCACCAGAGACTCCAGGAAGCTCCCGTGCACGCCCACCCGGTAGGCGATGGCGGACTGTCCCGGCGGGTTGTCGATCCGCGCCGGCGTCTCGGCGTCGAGACCGGCGCAGCATCCGCAGGAATTGAGGCTGGAATCGGCCATCACTTGCCTCCGAACAGGGACAACCGGAGCACCCCGTGCTCCGGAAAGTTGGGATCGTTGTCGAGGCGGGGTATCTCCAGCCGCGACAGGCGCAGGAAGCCGTCCGCCAGGGGTCCGGGATCCGGGCTGCCCTGGCGCCGGAAGCCGGTGACCTGCACCGAAGCCACCCCCGCCACCTGGCGTGCCGCCGCGTACAACGAGCTCAGGTAGACGGTCTGACCGAAGCTCAGGCTGTCGGGGTGGAACAGTCCGCGGCGGCCGTCCGGCAGCGGCCGGTTGCCCAGTACCTCCAGCAATCCCAGCCGCACGTCGGAACGGAAGTAGCCGGCCTGGACACAGACCAGCAGATCGATCTCCAGGGAAACGAGTTGCGGATCGTTGATTTCAGTGTCGTGGCCCGCCATCCGGTAGCGGTCGAGGTGACGGGTGATGCGCGCCTCGAAGTCGGCGTCCACCGGCTCGCCGCCCACCCGGTCGAGGGTGACGAACACGGTGTGCCAGCTTCCGGTCCAGCGCAGGGTGGCGGCGGCGCGCTGCACGCCGGGATGGCGCTCGCTCACCTCGGCGTAATCATCGGTGGTGACGGCGCGCTCTTGGCGCCGGAAGGCTTGCGGGGCGCGCCGGCGCACTCCTGCGGCGTCCTCCGCATCGACGCCACCCTGAGCAGCAAGGGGATTGCGCGCCCCCAGCACGGCGCCGTTGCCCACCGCCACGTGGGCGATGGCATCGGCACCGACGTTCCCGGCACGGCCATTGCCGATCCGGTAGCGCGCGCGGAATGCCGTGCCGGACGCCGGGCGCTGGCCGTACACGTCGTTGCCGAAGCGCAGGCTGGCCGAACCGTCGTGCTCCACCTCCACGACGAAATGGGGATCGTCCGGCTCGCTGTTCAAGAGGTCGTTGCGCGCCGTCCAGGTCCCGCCGTTGAGGGTGATGGCGGCAACACAGTCCTGCAGTCGCCATTGCATCGCCGAAGCCGCCGGCGCTTGCGGGTCGAACGGCAGGCGCTCGGTGCGGCTCACCCCGTCCGTCACCACCGTCCTGAGCACCGTACCGGCCTGGGCGAGGGGCGAATGGCGCAGGGCCGGCGTGTACCGCGGGGGTAGCTCGGTGGCTTCCGTGCCGGCACAGCGGTCGCGATCGCGCGGGTAGATCAGGCGTGCCGGCGGCACTCGCCCCAGGTCCTCGTCCTGCGGCAGGGTGTAGCCGTGGTCGGCGAGGACCAGATTGCCGCGGGCGACGCTCACCCGGTCCAGCTCGACCGCGCCGTGCGCCGCGTCGGTGACCGAGGAGATGCACAACGGGAACGGCAGGGCGTCGTCGGCGGCCCAGGCGATCTCCGTCACCTCGGCGCCGCTGACGGGATCGGTCAGAGGCGCGGCGGGATCGTCCGGCGAAAACTTCCGCACCGAGACCAGCCGCACCACGTGGCGGTGGACGGGATCGGCGTCGCCCGCTTCGCCGGTGAACGGTCCCAGGATTTCCTCGAACAGCAGGACGTCGCCGGCTTCCAGCGCGGCCAGATGGCCGGCCAGCGTGGCCCGGGTCGCTCCCCTGGGCAGGCAGCAGCGGCGGTCGCCCCAGGCATAGAGGCCGATCTCGTTATGGGCGGCGAACAGCACGGCGTCGTGCAGCGGCTCGAAGACCGCCGGGGTTTGCCGCAGGGCGGCTTCCTCATCGGGCGATCCGGGCACGATGCGGGACGGCAGGCCGGGCACCCGGCCGAAGAAGCGTGTCCCCGCCTGCGGCAGGACCACGCCATCTGCGGCCACCGGAAGGTGCAGCCAGGTGCGGGCGTTGCAGCCGTCGTGCATGGGATAGTCGACCAGCAGGGCATGGCGGCGGCAGGAGGCCCGCAGGCGGGCGGTTTCCAGATAGGCCTCGGTGGCGACGGCGTCCTGCCGGTAGGAGAGCTGGTCGCCCACATAGGCGATGAGTTCGGCCAGGGTCACGCCCAGATCCGCCGCGCTGCGCTCGCGCCAGTCGGGCACCCGCTGGGTGAGCCGGTCCAGGATGAGGCGGCGGAAGCTGGGGTAGTCCTTGGCCAGGTAGTCGATCTCCGGTGCCGGGGCAGGCTGTTCGGGGCAGATCGTCACGGTGCGGCAGTCGAACTCGCTTTCGCATTCGACCTTGAACGAGAACTCCACTTCGGAAAGTCGCGGATCGAAGTCCGGCGGCGCGGTGGCGTCCAGCGCCGAGCGCACCAGGCGCAGCCGGTAGGGGGAGAAGTCGCCGTAACGGTCGGTCCGCACCACCAGGACCCGTTCCGGCTGCGGCAGGGCGGCGAGGTATGCGGCCTCGGCCGGGGAAGCCTCGGCGGGCGCAGCGGCAGCCGCCGCCACCCATTCGACCCGCACGCCTCGCACCCGTTCGCCCCCCTCGATGCGCACCTGCTGCGCCGCGAAGCCCGCCGGGACCGGCTTGAACAGGCGCACCAGCAGGGTCTGCTGGCGCGGACTGGCGGCCGGCGCCTCGCGGTCCAGCACCTCCAGGTAATCGATGCCGTTGAGGGTGGGATGGGCGGCGACCGCGTTGCGGCGCCGTTCGTCGCAGCAATGGTAGATCACGGCAGTGCCCCTCCCCGCTGAAAGGCCGCCACCTGTCCGGCACCGGTCCGCCGGATCGCGTAGCGCACGGTCACGCTCAGGGTCGAATCGACCGCTTCCACCTCCACCGCGTCGACGGCGATCAGGTTACCCAGCCACTGCTGCAAGGCGCCTTGCGCCAAAAACTGAGTGGTCGCAGCCAATTCGACACTATTGGGGGCAAACACGAGCTGCATCAGCCCGCTGCCGAAATCGGGCCGCATCAGCCGCTCCCCCGGAGCAGTGAACAGCACCTGTTCGATCAGGCCGCGGATGTACTCCTCCTCGGCAGCCTCGGCGCTGCGGCCGCGCTCGTCGAAGTGGTAGGGATAGCGAAGATTCATGGGTGTTTACAGCTATCAGCTTTCAGCCATCAGCAATCCGTTTTTTCTCACTCCCACGCGCAGCATGGGAACAGCCTTCTGGCGGGCCGCGCCCCGCCTCGCACTGCGGGACGAATGGAACCCCGTATAACCCGTGGGAACCAGGAATCGACCGGCTCGCAGCCCTTGACCGACTGCTGAAAGCTGACTGCCAACTGCTGACACCTGAAGGCCCTCATGTCCCGGTCACCCGCATTTGCGCCGCCACCGCCAGCAGCGGCGTCCCGTTCGGTGCACAAACCGCCTGGCTGTCCATCAGCACCAGCGGCTGGCCGTTGGAAAACACCCGCGTCGCCGCCACCACCCATTGACCCGTCACGCAGGGTACCGGACCGCCGCTCACGTTGAACGGGCAGCCGGCAATGGCGTAGGGCGCTGCCATCGTCACCGTGGGCTGGCCGCTCACCATCACCCGCGGGTTCGGCGCGGTCGGCGTCGCCGTACCGCCGTGTGCACACAGGACCGAGGCGCCGACATGGAGGAGCGGTCCGGGCATCTCATACCACCGTCAGGGCGCCGTTGTTGACCGTCACGGTCGGTCCCACCAGGGTGAGCGTCGCACCCTTGCCGTTCTGGATGTAGATGCCGGTGTCGTTGACGATGAGCGTCGCGCCGGTCGCGCTCTTCAGCATGATGCCGCCGGTCGGGCCGGGCAGGTCGGAGATGGTCAGGCCATTCTGCAGCGGGGTCTGCAGGGTGATCGCCGGCACCGCCGGCGGGGTGGCCAGGGCCAGCGCCGGCACCTCGGCGGCGCTGCCCCAGAAGCAGCCCACCCAGACCGGATAGTCGGGATTGCCCTGCTCGAACTCGATCCAAACCCCCGAGCCGATGATGGGCAGGGCGAACATCCCGTTCTGGATGCCGGCGATGGGCGCGCAGGGCATGGCCCAGGTCGCCGGCACCAGCCCCGCCACGTCCGGCACCTGCACCTGCAAACGCCCCTGCTGCAAGGGATCGAGATTGTTGAGCACCATTCCCCGGTACTTGCCGTAAAACTTGCCGCCCTCACTCATACCGGCACCCTCGGCGTGATGGAGATCAGGCTGTTGCGGCTGAGCTGGAAGCTCTGCTTGAACTCGCCGCGCTTGAGGTTGCTGGTGACGCTTTCGACGTAATAGAGCCCGTCGTAGGCCAGGCCGGCACCACGCACCCCCACCAGCTGCCGGGCCTTGAGCACCCGGCCATAGCGCAGCACATCCAGGTTGCCGCTTCCGCTGACCGCGTCCTGCGACTTCTTGGCTTCCGCCAGCCCCCTGGATATGGCCTGCATCGGATTCATCTTGGCGGTGTCCTTCAGTACCGTCAGATTGGCGATGGGGGTCGGCAACGCGCCCAGGGGCGGCTGCAGGGGATTGAGGTTGGGAATGGGGATGGGGATCGGCACCCGGGTCTGCGGATTCTGGATGAAGACCACCGGCAGCACCCCTTTGGTGGGGTCGAAAGAGAAGCTCAGCGACTCCACGTTGGTCAGCGCGTCCATGTCGACGTTGAGGGCCGGCTGCGGCACCCCGACCTTGATCTCGGGTCCGAAGTAGGCGATGTTGGTGCCGGGCGCAGGTCCCGGCTCCACGTAGAAGACGTAGCCCACCTCGTCGGCCAGCTGGCGGATGTATTGGAGGTCGGTGCCCTGCTGGGCGGGAATCTTGTCCACCGGAATGGGCACGTCCGGAAACAGCACCGGAATCACCAGCGGAATGAGGCCGAACGGCGCGTACTTGGCGCACAGCAGCGCCACCCGCGCCTCGATCGGCAGCGCCGGAAAGGGCAGGCCGCTGAAATCCAGCATATCCATGGCCTTGGTCAGATCTTCCCCGGTGACCGTCACCGTGCCGGGAGACCCTTGGCTTCCCGCCTGCACCTCGACATTGGTCATGACCCCGTCGAACAGCGGCTGCGGCGTGCCGTTCAGAGTCACGATCAGCATCACCCGCAAGGGCGGCGTGGCGGGGCCGGTGCTCTGGGCGCCGGCGATCAGGAAAATCGTGTTGAGCTCGGACTTGCTGCTGAACTGGAAGGAAAGCTGGAAGCCGCTGGCCGAACCCGCCGCCGTGGTGACCTGAACGCTGTCGAGCGCATCCATCACCACCCGCGGCGCCGGAATCGGCACGATCGGCCCCATCAGCAAAGTGAGCTGGATCCCTTTAGTCAGCATCCGCCGCACCCGGTATGCCTTCCGGCAAGGTGATGCGCAGGCGCCGGCCGGCGGTTGCGGTCAGGTCCTCCGGGCGCATGGCGCGGTTGGCGTCGCAGATGCGCCAGTACTGCAGGGGATCGCCGAGATACCGTGCCGCCAGATTGTCCAGCCGGTCGCCCTCGGCCACGGAGTGCTCCTGCAGCAGCGCAAAATTCTCCGGGGGCGGCACGAAGCGGCGCCGGATATAGGCCACCTTGGTTCCGTCCGGCCGCGTCAGTTGCACCGCCTCGATCCCGTGGTAACGGCTGGTGGCCGGGAACAGCGGCGTGACCAGGGCGTTGGATTGCAGAAAGGCTTGGATCGGGTCGATCATGGTCGATTCTCAGCTGTCAGCTATTAGCGGTCAGGTGTCAGCAATTCGGTCTGTTAGCGCAGGTTCTTGATCAAACCGGTCAACATCTTCTTGATCTCCGCTATGTCAACCGCCCATCGATTGCAGGCTTCCGGGTCCATGTACTGGAGGTCGCCCGCCAGCACCACCTGGTATTCGAGCTCACCGGCCGATCAGGCGGAGATCGACAGGAACCGCGCATTCATTAGTCATCTGCCGTCAGCTATCAGCTGTCGGATATCAAACAAACCATCCGGTCCGCCCTGGTAACCGAACACTGACTGCTGATACCTGATCGCTGACAGCTGACCCCTCATCCGAACCCAAATGTTGTTGAAATAAGGAACCCTCTCCCTGCGGGAGAGGGCAGGGTGAGGGCCAATGCGCTTAATGTTTCAACAACTTTGCTGCATCCTTTGGGCGCTCCAAGCCCTAACCCCATTAACCCCTCTCCCGCGGGAGAGGGGCTTAATTCAACCGCATTGTCATCCAATCCCCCCGATCCCCAGCGCCGCAAAATTGCCCGGCTGGGCCTTCGCCGCCAGTTGTTCCTTGGTTTGCAGATAGCTCATGAACAGGCTGCCGCCCTTGTGGGCGAAGCCCAGGTCGTCCACCGACAGCACCCGTAGCCCCAGGCTGACCTTGGCACGGATCGGGTTCAGGCCCGGATCGAAGGCTTCCTCGGTGATGGAGAAATCCGTCAGCCGCACCGGAAACACACGGCTCTTGCTCCACACGAACAGCATCAGCGGTGCTTCCATCGGCGCGATCTCCAGCGTTCCGGAACTGGCCTCGGCATCGACCTTGAGCAATTGCGTGCTGGTCGGATGCGCCAGGGACTCCAGCACCGCCAATTGAGGCTGGATGCCGAACTCGACCACGGCACGGTTCTGGTCCGGGAACTCCAGCTGGTCGGCAGCATCGATCTCGGCGTCCAGTTTTATCGTCTCCACCGCCGGCCCCTTGAAGCGCATGGGCTCCGAGCGGTTGCCCGCATCCCCCCCGGCGGATTGGATCTGCAAGGAACGCGAGAGCGAGTCCGGGTTGTACTGCAGCGAGATGATCCGCCGCACCTGTGCCGACTCGGGATCGATCAGCACCAGGCCGCCTTTTAGGACCTTGGGGGAGTTGGGGTAGGTGGTCATCAGTTGCTCCCGTCTTCAGTATTCACCTCGGAAGTCTCCGCTTGATCGATTGGCCGCTGACTACTGTTTTTTCCGCGTTGTGAGATCCCAAAGATTCGACGTCCAACCCTTGCAAGCCTTCAGTGGATCGATATGGGGACACCATCGCGCGCGAAACGCCTCATTGTCGGCCCCACCTTTGATGAAGAAGGGCAGCGGGCAGGTCGACGAACAATCTTTGGAACAGTCGCCGGACGGGGACGACGCGCCGGAAGGCCAGCCGTTATACCCTGCCGTGGCCCATTGCTGGGACTTCTTGAAATTCCACGCGTCCGACTTATAGCTTTCGATGAGAGATAGCATGGCCTTGGGTCTGAATCGATAGACCCCCCCCAAATCCACGCTTTTCTTGTTCAGATAATGGTCGAAACAGAGTTTGCACATGGCGCCGAACAGGACATAGTTTGCCGAACCCGCGTAATAACATTCCTTATCGACCTGAACCGAATTGGCGCAGCAGGCCTCGTTTTCGTCGTTGACGACGGTCGCACAGGTATCGCGGATTCCCTTCATCCAACTTCTGACATGGAGGCGGGCGAAATCCCAGGTTACGGGACCGTGGACCAAGCTGTGGATCTGGTCGCACATCTCGTCGCGCTGGTCCTCGGTCTTCCCGCGGAAGTCCTTGCGCACGTTGTCAACGCCATTGGATAGCTGTTTTGTCACGTCCGGGCCGCATACGCCTTTCTTGGGCCTGTCTTCAGTTGCATCCTTTTTGGGACGTTCGACTGTGATCTTTTGCTCCGGAATATCGACATGCTCGACATTCTCGTACTTGTCATTCTTGATGAAACCCCAGTAATACTCATCATGGCCGGAGACCTTCGCCCAAACTTCGTCCTTACCTTTCACCTTGCCACTGCCGACGAAATACGCTTCCGTACCCGGCACCAAATCGCCAATGGATATCGAGGCACGATGCGGGCAGTAAAGAACGAAATCTTTTTCCCCGGGATGCTTGACGGTGCGCAGCAGTTTGGCCTTGAGCTTCAGCTTCTTGACGTCCGCTTCGCTCTTGATGAAAGCCGGCCCCAGCGTCCCCAAGTTGCTCGAGTCGCAGGCACCCGGAGGTGCGGCCTGCCGCATGATCTGGTTTCCAGCTTCCCTAACCATGCCGCCACGAGCACCGGACCCGATCCGTGAAATGTCACCCGAGCCAGGCTGCTGTAGCACGTGCGTGAGCTCGTGGGCCAGCAAGCGCCGGCCTTCGCCCGTCTCGGGCGCGAACCGGCCGGCGCCAAACACGATGTCTTGGCCTACCGTATACGCCAAAGCGTTGATGCCACGCGCCGATCGATCGGCGGCCGTGTCCGTATGCACGCGTACGGCTGAAAAGTCGTGGCCGAAGCGCGCTTCCATGTCCTGCCGCAACCTTGGCTCCAGCACCTTCCCGGAACCTGCAAGCACTCGGTCCACACTGGCCGGCGCCGACTCCGCTTGGCCGGAGTTGTACTTTGCAACACGCTGGACGCTCACTGGCGCGGCCTGGGCAGCGGGCCGCGACGGCATCGCTAGAACTTGGTCGGCGATCCGGTCCGCTTCCCGCTCATATTGATCCCCAGGTCCGCTGATCGTCAGCTTGGTCTGGATCCCCTGCACCTTCTTCTTTCGACACTCCTCGCATTCGCCGCTCAGCCCGGCCGAACCGCCACAGGCGCACTTGCGCTGCAAGAGGACGCCTCGACCCACTGGCGACAGCGGTGTCGCGGCATTCAAGGAACGTGATCCAGCGTAGGTAATCATCGGTTTACGCATCGCCCCAACGGGTTTCGCATTCCGCTGTCCGCACCGACGCCGACGAATCGCAGGAGCAATTGTGCGATAGCAGGCTCAACGCCGGCATCGGCGCGGTGGAGCGAGTTAATCGGGTATGTTCGTGCATGTCGTTAATGATCTGCTACTCATGTTTTTCCGAATGTTCAAGCCGCCGGATGATGCCGAAATGTAATAGTCGATGCCTAACGAAGACTCCATCACTCTCGAAGCTCTTCCAACGCACTGCAATATGGCAACTCCCCATAGATCGTGCCCTTCTTCGGATCCGTCCGCAAACGAGCGTCATGGAGTTCATTAGGCAGCGCCGCCAGACATCCTCGGCGCACCTCGGCGGGTTCCGTAGGGCATAAACGTTCCGCATTCAGGGGAGTGTATTCGACCCTGCCGATCCCGGATCCTCGGTGAATGACGTTCAAAATCCTGACCTTGACATTTCGGATCACCACTACCGGCGATTTGGTTTTTCTGTCCTGAACCAGGACATCGATCGTCCGGGTGAGTTCGGCCTTATTCCCGGCACCCGACTTGTAGAGCTCCACGTGGCTGCAATCCGGTTCCAGGGCGTGGACCGAGTATCCGCGAAGTACGTTGGACGGCTTCTCGGCGCCGGCGACATTTTTCGCATCGATGGCGAAGACGCCCTCGCCCTCTCCATCGCCAGGCACCGAACCGGCCGTTCCGCCAGCTCCGGCCCCCCCCCCTCCGGGCACTCCCTTACCCGGCTGGCCCCCGGACGTGGAAGGCGCTGCGCCGGCGGGGGGCGGATCACAGGACAGTTCGACCGATTCGGGCCGAATGAACGGAATCTCGTCGATGAGGTCGTTCATGTCGCCGGGGAGCAAGAAAAGAATGGCAGAACGCATGGTGCGAGCGATTTCACGGGGCAGGCTGCTCACCCAGCCCAGGCCGAACAGGATCGAGGCGATTTCCTTGCGGACGGAACAGATGTTCAGGAACATCACCATCAGATCCTCTGCCGGGCTCTTGATCAGGCACTTCGCGATCCCCACCCAGCCGCCGGCTGCGCAGGCCGAGTATTTGATCAACCGCAATGTGTTCTTGATTTGCGAGAGGATATCCTTCACCTGCCTGAAATTATTCAGGAAATCGATGAAATGCCTGAACTTGTCAACGAATTCGGCGAACGGGGCCAAGGCTTCTTTCAGCAGGCCTTGCAGATCCTGGTACTTGGACTCGATCTTCTGCTGCAGGCCAAGCGCATAAGCAAGGGGTCCGCCCGGATCGTCGGCCTTGAGGACGTCGAAAATGAACAAATTCTTGAAATGCTTGAACACTCCCGATTTGGTAGAGCGAAGCAACAGCTGGACGGCCTGGCCGAAAGCCTTGCCTACGGCGATTTTCAGCGCCTTCCAGGCAATCCGCAGAATGGCAGTGAAGAGCTTGCCGTGCTTGCCGGCCTTTTCGGCCTCATCCTGGGTGATGACATCATCATTCTTGTCATGGTCTTCCCGCCATTTGCGGAATCTCTCCGGGATTCCACCCAGCCAGTTCAAGACTCCGGCAATGAAGCCGCCGAAAACCTTCCGCAAATAGGCCAACGGCACTACTTTCCTGCTCGTCCAAAGCTCGACCAGTGCGGCCATTTCCGGCAGGGTCATCTCGCGTTTTTCGGCCGTGCGTCCGGGCACCGCCGAGCCGGTCAGGAGATTGGGTATCGGATATTGCTTCTCCAACCCTGCCGCGCCCTTGATCTTCCCGGACACAGCCGCATTCGGCACCAGCCGCTCCAGCTGCTTCTGGGCCTTCACCGCTCCACCGAGGAACTTGACGGCATCGTTGTTCTCGGTGACCTTGGGGCTCTTCAACTCGTTCCCCAGCTTCTGATGATCGGCAAGCCAGGCCTTCAGATTGAAGTTCGCATCCAGCGCCGGCGGCTCCTTCGCGGCTGAGGTCGGCTTCGGCTGTCTGCGCAGAATCTGCCGTGCGGGCTCGCGCTGGATCGGCGTAGGTTTCCGCAGTTGCTGGACCGTACCGGCCGGGGCCTGCGAAATCACCGGCTGCAGAAGCGGCACCACCAGCCGATTGTGCGCCGCGCGGGCGCGGGCCTCGTAGCCCTGCTGGACCCTGGTGAGACGGTTGATCTCGTCCGTCAGGTCGATGGGATTGCTCAGGATCCAGGCATAGGTGACCACGCCATAATTCACGCCTTGGTGAATGATGTAGTACAGATCCCCGTACACATGGCGCTGGAGATCCTTGGGCGGGAGGATGACCGTTCGTTTCGGCGGCGTGCCGGTTTCGTCGAAGGTGTACAGCGCCAGTTTGCGCTTCCTGCCGCTGGCCACCGGAATCAGAGTCTCGGCTTTCTCGCCGTAGTCGGTCGCGTCGAGGAATTCGACGATGGGCGACCACTTCTTGTCTTTTCCCTTGATGAGCGGCACGGGACAATCGCTCGTGGTCTTCGCCGCCAGGGGAGGCTGCGTCTTCACTCTGTCTCGCAAGCTGTTGAGAAGTCCCGCCGTCTTCTCGATGCCTTCCTTGTAACCATCCACCTGGGCAGCCCCTGAACTCCGTTCGATGAAAGCCAGAGGCTTGACCTCGCCCAATCGGATCGTCTCGGGCGCGTCCGACAAGTACTGCAATTCCACCCGCCCGTCCGATTTCTCCACCAACGGGGCTTGCCCCCTGGGCAGATTCTCTGGTTCGCCTTCCGGAAAGCATTTCGAGACGGTCCGAAAATACAGGCCGACCCGTTTTCCGTTATCGGACTTGAACAGGTCCGCACGTCCCTTTTCTTTATCCGGCTCATCTCCCTTGTCGGGCAACCTTACCCCGCGGCGGTTCGCCCCCGGCATCCAGACCTCCTTCTTGATGTCCTTTTTCTTCGCCACGATGGCATCCTGCACTTCGTCAGCCGGCTCGAAATCTTTTCCGGCGCCCCAGAAAACCTCCTCGCGCTGGATCGAGCGGTCTGCCCGCAAGACCGGTCCGCCCCTCGTGTGCGCTCCACCCGGCAGCATCGACGGTTGCGTCTGCTGAATGACATGGACGAATTCGTGGGCGAGTGTATGGCTGACTCCGAGCGGCTGGCCTTGTCCCAACCAGACATGGCTGCCGACGGTGAAAGCGCGCGCGCCGAGCCGCTCATTGGCGCGGACGGCTCCATCGCCGTGATGGATTCGCACTTTGCTGAGGTCGTATCCCAGACTGGACTCAAAGTAACTGCGAAGCTCCGTCGGCAGTACCGAACCTCCGCGCGTCAGTTCCTCAGCGTTCAGGGATTCCTCGCTCGCGCGAATAGACTCCTGGTGATCCTCCCCGACTTGCCCTGCCTGCTGTGAAGCCGACGCGGGTCGGGAATCGGCTTGAGGTTTCCTCTGGATCAACGCGTCCTCTTCATCCTCTTCTCCCGCTATCGCGACCTGGCGCTGGATCAGCGGCAGGGTTGTAGTCGGCTTAGGCTTGTCCTCTTTTTCAGCGTCGCAACGCATCGTGAGCCGTGGCATCCGCATGACGGCGGTGGCAACATCGTCCGCTTCCCGTTCATAGCGGTCGTCTGGCTGACCGACCTTGAGTTTCGTCTGGATAAGAGAGGATCGATTCGTCAAACGCTTTGTGTGACACGACGGACACTTGCCGTCCAGGCCCGGAGACCCTCCGCAGGCGCATTTGCGTTGAAGCAACGAACCGGCGCTGGACACCATTGGGGCCAGAGGTTTGGCGGGAGCCGTCTGCACAGAAGCCGGGGCACTCATCGCGTGGTATCCCTTGTGATTCCCCGGGCTAGCTGCACTCCCACAGCCACCGGTTTTGACTCCGCCTCGACGCGAACTCCGCCTACCCTGATCCCCGGCAAATTTCCTCGGGACACGAATTGCGCAGCAGCATTCGGTTCGGCGAGGAGAAGGCGGTTCAATTCCTCGCGCAGGCCCTGGGCAATGGAGTGTCGGTCCTCGTGCCGAAATCCCTTCAGCACCAGCCGGTCGATATGCACCACCACCCGTTTCATAGCCACCCCCGCGTTTCCGCATCGGTCAGCGGCCGCTCGCGCTTCGCCGCTTCACCGTGGGCCGCCCGGAGCAGATGCTCCATGCGCACCGGTCCGGCCGTTTCGGCGGCGAAGAAGGCGGCGTTGAGGGCGATGTTGCGGATGTTGCCGCCGGCGACGTGGAGCCGTGCCAGCTTGGCGGGGTCGAGCCCTGCGGTCGGAGTCGCGGCGGGGAAGATGCCGCGCCAGATCGCCTCGCGTTCGGCGGCGTCCGGGAACGGGAAGTGGACGACGAAGCGCAGCCGGCGCTGGAAGGCCGGGTCGAGGGCGGCCTTCTGGTTGGTGGTGAGGATGGCCAGGCCGCGGTAGGCCTCCATGCGTTGCAGGAGATAGCTCACCTCGATGTTGGCGTAGCGGTCGTGGCTGTCCTTCACCTCGCTGCGCTTGCCGAACAGGGCGTCGGCCTCGTCGAACAGGAGAACGGCGCCGCTGTCCTCGGCGGCGTCGAACACCCGCTTGAGGTTTTTCTCGGTTTCTCCGATGTATTTGCTGACCACCGAGGAGAGGTCGATGCGGTACAGGTCTAGGTGCAGTTCGTTGGCGAGAATCTCGGCGGCCAGGGTCTTGCCGGTGCCGCTCTCGCCGGCAAACAGGGCGGCGATGCCGAGCCCGCGCGCGCCCTTGCCGGCAAAGCCCCAGTCCTCGTAAACCTTGAGTCGGTAGCGGACGTGGGCGGCGATCTGATACAGCATCGTTTTTTGCTGCTCCGGCAGGATCAGGTCATCCCAAGTTGCAGTGGATTCCAGCCGCTGGGCCAAGTCATCCAGGCGGGCGCGGCCCAGCACCCGGCAGGCTTGCCACAGGTCGATGTCGGGGTGGGGGCTAGTGGCCAGCTTCGCACGCAAGGCGGCGCCGGTGTTGGCGATGGTTGCGGCGCCCAGACGGAACTGGCAGGCTACGCCGTCCAGCGCACCATTGAGGCGGGCGGCGGCGGAGGTCCCCAGCGCCGCCTCCCACAGTCGTTTCTGCTCCCCGGCCTCGGGTTTGCCGACGCTGAACCGCAGATTCGGCCGCTGCATTGCCATCGGTTCCGGCGCGGCGAGGAACACCAGGCCACCCAGCCGTTCCGCCAGCCGCACCGCGGCACCGCGCTCGGTCTCGCTGTGGTCACCCTCGATTAGCAAGGCACCTTCCAGCAGCACGGCCTCCCGCTGCCACAACAGGGCCAGGGAATCCAGTTCGTGGACGGCGCCGGGGATGTCCGCCGCCCTCAGCACGCAAAGCTGCAAGCCCAGCGCTGCGGCGACCTGCGCGGCGACATCCTGCCGCCCCGCGGCATCGTCCCCGGTCAACTGCACGAGCGGCCAGGAATCCCGCTGTTCGAAGGCTTTCAGCACCGCTTCGACCACCCAGCCCTGGGATTCTGCCATCGTCCCGGCCGGTGGACGCGGCCGCAGCAGCGGCTGCAGGCGGACATCGAGATAATTCACTCCCGCAAGATAATGCAGGACCCGCTCGTCCAGCTTGAGGCGGGCCGCGCTCAGGCCGGCGCTCTCGTCCACCTCGAGCAGCCGCCAGCGGCGCAGCGGCCGTGCCGGCGTGAGGGCGCTCCAGTGGGGATCTTCCAGGACCGCCAGCGCCAGTCCGAAGCTGGCATGGGTCCTGGCATGCTGGCCGTGGGCCGCCGCGCACAGGGTGGCCAGTTCGCTGTCCATCTCGGTTCCGGCGCAGAGCAGGAGCAGGTCGCGCTCGAAGCGGCTGAGTCCGAACCGTTCGCTCAGATGGTCGACGGCGGCGGGCGCCGGCATGGCGGCTCGGGCCGACTCCGTGGCTTCCGAATTCCCGTCTGTCCCCCCGTCGACCCTTGCTTTCAGGCGTTGGAATTCCGCCGTCAGCAGGCGCTGGTTGGCGCTGCACCAGTCGTGATCGAACTCGGGGGCGTTCATGTGATGACGAGCCGGCGGTCGAAGAACACCGGCGGCCTGGCCGCCCGGTCGATGATCGGACTGTCGATCCCGTCCACCCGCAGCCGCGCGAGGAGACCGGGCGGGGGAGCCGCCGCCGCGTCCTCGATGACGAAGCTGAGCGAGGTGGTGGGCGGGGTGAAGGCTTCCGGCAGGTATTCCCGTTCCCCCAGTACCAGAACGACGTGCTGGCCGGCGCGCAGGGCGGGAACGAACTCCAGGGTGAAGCTGGCGCTGCCGTCGGCAGCGCGCTCTACCGGAGACGGCAGCACGGTGATTTCCGGCGCCAGGGTCAGGGCGAGGCGGTTGGTCTCCCGCGGCTGCGACTCGCCCGGACGGACCAAGCGGGCTCCCACCCGGTAAACCCCCACCGGGAAATCGGCGGCGCGGGCGGGCGAGATGGAAAACTGGGCCAGCGCCGGCCCTCCAGTCCCCATCGCGGTTATGATTTGATTGATCTCGAACCGGTCATTGGTAAGCAACACGGTACGCCCGGTGCCATCCAGATGGTGGCCGACGAGGTCGATGGTTTCGCCGAGACGCGCAACCGGCTGGCCGCCGGGCGGCGTGACCGCATCCAGCATGGGCAGCGGCGGCACCAGGCCGGGTTCCACCGCCACGCCGCGGTCGCGGTGGCTGATGGGATCGACCGGTCCACGGGAGAGTACCGGGAGGGGCGTTCGGACGGGCTGGGCCGCCTCGATCAGCACCACGGTCGCCAGGTAGGCGGCGGTGGGTCGGAAGTGGCTCTGGATGGCGGTCCAGAGCTTGGACATTTCCTCGGTATTGAGATACTCGGGGGTGATCTTGATCTGCTCGATCTGGTCGGCCAAGCCCGACTCGGCCAGTGCCCGCTGCAGCGGGGTGCCTGGCAGGGGCGCCGGGGTGAGTGCATTGCGGATGGCCTGACGGGTGAACACCGGGGTTTCGTGGAGGAATTGCATCGCGTAGCCGAGCAGGATCTCGCCGTGAAACTCGCCGCTGCTGTAAGCAGAAAGGAGAAAGTGCAGGTCCAGGGCAAGCGGCGGATTGGATAGACGCTGCCGACCGGAGGCATCGCGCGCGGGCAGCCCTTCGTTGCGCCAGCCGCTGTTGGGGCTGACCTGGTGCAGGAACAGGTTGAGCTGGGTGGTTTCGTTGCCGTTGGCCGGCACCACCCGATCCGGCGGGCCGACGCTGACCGCGACCGAACTGCCTATGATGCCCGCCACGTTCTGGCTGATCAGGCCGTCGTTGAGGCGATCGCGCAGAACCGCGGTGACTCCGGCGATGGCCAGCGCGCTGCTCACCGGCGCTCTCCCCGCCGCCGGGCCAGGTATTCTTCCAGGGTCATGGTCTTGGCCGGCTGCTGCGCCCGGCGCTTGGGCGGGGCCGCTTCGTGCACGGCGGTGACTTCGATGCGGCCGATGCTCACGTGCACTTCGGTGGTTTCTTCAACCGGTCGTGCGCCGCGGGAGCCACGGAGCGACGGGTCGGGCATCTCCGCCCGGTGCCGTGGGACCGGTTGCGGCGGCAGGAGCGGCTCGAGTTTGATTGCGGCTCCACGGTCTTCGATTGGTGACTGTCCGTAGATGGCATCGGCTGCGATGTTCCGTTCGGAGCGTAGCGGCAGCAGGTCCGGCGCGGGTTCTGCGCTCTGCACTGAATCCGGGGGATCAGCCGCGGTGATGGCCGCCCGCCCTGTCCCGGATGCGGCTCGTGTGGCATAGCCATTAGTCCGCACCGGCGAAGAGGGAATCGGGGTTCTCTGCCCTTGCGTCCGTTGCGGTGTCGACGCAGCGAGTGACCCGGAAGTCACTTCCGGCGTGCCCCGGACGGCAACGCTCCAATCGGTGGCAGCCCGATCGCGCATGCCATCGGCCGTTTCGAACGGCTGCATGGAATCGCCGTTTCCGGCCGTTCGCCCCGCAACCGGGCGCTGTGCGCCGAGCGGCTCCGTCGGAATCACTGCCGGCGATTCCGATTCCGCCAGACCAGGCGGTGGCGCATAGGGCAGCCGGGCCGCGGAATGTACGGTGGTCCCAAGACCCATGGCGCGACCGACCAGGCGCTGGAGAAAGCCGCTCATGCCTCCACCAGCTCGAGGTAGGCCGCACGTCGCTGCGGCGACAACGCGAGAATTTCCGGTTCGGTCCAGCCATAGGCCCGGGCGAGACGGTGGACCTCCAGAAGCAGGGCTCGGGAACGGGCTTCGATTTCTTCCCAGACCAGCGCGCCGACGTCGAGACTCGTCACCCAGCGATTGCCGCAGGCGTCGCAGGTCAGTTCCAGGGCGATGTCGGCCATGGGATCGAGCGCTTCCAGCTCGGCCTCGACCTCGGCTTGCAGCTCGGCGCCTTCGTTCCACGGCACAGCGCCGGTATCGACCCGGCAGCGGTCGAGGAACTTGCGGGTCGCGGTCGCGACGTCGGATTCCCCCGCTATGGCTGCGAGATCACGGCTGGATGGTGCGCGGAAAAGAAACCCGCCGACGTCCACTCGGTCCGCCATGCCGCCCTCCGGTGCCGCCGCCAGCAGCTCCCGCGTGTCCAGCGCAAGCTCCAGCCTTTCGCCGCACTGCTCGCAATCCAGGTAGGCCTCGATCCGGTGCCCGAAACTGGTGGTCCTGAGGCCCAGCAACGCACGATTGATCACTCCTAGCGGCAGATCCGGCAGCTGCGATGGCGGAAGATCCGGGCGGGCGAACGCGCCCAATAGCAGCGCCCGGTCGATCGGGTGCCGCATGCGGCCGCGCTCCCACAGTTGGAGGAGTTCCGTCTCGGTCGGGGTTCGCATGGCATCAGGCCGGTTCGGTGAAGCTCGGCTCGGTCGGCTCGGTCACGTCGTAATCGCGCTCCCAACCCTCGTTCTCGAGCTTGATGTTCTGAATCGCCACGGCATTGGCATTGGCGTCGAGATCCGGCAACGCCTGATATTCGGAGACCCAGCAGCGGAACACCTTGTAGGCGAGGGCCAGCTGCCCGGCTTCGTTGTAAACCTCGATGATGATGTCCTTGCGGAAATCCTTCAGCGACACCTCGGCCCCCAGCCCGGAACCGAAATTCCAGACCTTGTTGGCCCACTTCTCGAACTCGGTGTCGTGGGTGACGCCTCGCTCCAGGGTGATGGCCTCGAACTTGGTCCGGCCAGGAGACTTGCGTGAACTGGAAGGATCGCCGCCTTCGCGGTGCTCGACCATCTCGGTGGAGCGTTTGAGCGCTCCCACTTTGGAGACGCCGGCCACGTAGCGGCCATCCCATTTCACCCGGAATTTGAAGTTCTTGTACGCGTCGAAACGCTGCGCGTTGACGGAAAATTGCGCCATCTGGATATCCCCCCGGCTTATGCCTGAATCTGTCCAGCGAGTTGCTGGATCCGGATCACCACGAACTCTGCGGGCTTGAGCGGAGCGAAGCCCACCAGGATGTTCACGATGCCCAGATTGATATCGTTCTGTGTGGTGGTCTCGCGGTCGCACTTGACCAGGTAGGCCTCCCTGGGGCTCCGCCCCTGAAATGCGCCCTGCCGAAAGAGGTTTTGCAGGAACGCGCCCACATTGAGCCGGATCTGCGCCCAGAGGGGTTCATCGTTGGGCTCGAACACCACCCATTGAGTACCGCGGAAAAGGCTTTCCTCGAGAAAGAGAGCCATGCGCCGCACCGGCACGTACTTCCATTCCGAGGCGAGGAGATCCGCCCCGGCCAGGGTCCGCGCTCCCCACACCACCTTGCCGGCCACTGGAAAGCTGCGCAGGCAGTTGAGGCCCAGCGGGTTGAGCCGGCCATTGCCGCCGTCGGTCAGGGTGTAGGTGAATTCCTGTACGCCGGAGAACGACGCTTCGAGGCCCGCCGGCGCCTTCCACACCCCGCGCTGGGCGTCGGTCCGCGCCATGACGCCCGCCACCGCACCGCAGGGTGCGAAGTCGCCAATGCGGTTTTCATTAAGCGGGTCCGCCATGCGAAGCCGCGGGAAATAGACCGCGGCGTTGCGGGCGTCATCGTTGCCGATGGTTCCACGAATCCCGTTCACTCCGGCCTCGGCAGCGGTTACCGCCGTGTTCGGGTTTGCCGTCCATGCCGCCGGCGGGTCGATGATGAGCATCGCCCGCCGGTCTTGGCAGTAGATTGCGGCCCGGCGCCACGTTTCCAATCCGACGTCCGTCGCCGGTGAGAGCGGAGGAATGCAGAGCAGGTTGAACAAATCGGCCGATTCGAGGGCGTGAAATCCGGTACGAAGGTCGGGATCTCCGATGATCTGGGCATCGCCGACCGGATCGCCGTCGTCCGTGGTATTTCCTACCGCAGCGACTCCCGGCGGAATCGGGGGGTCGGCGTTGGGATCGCCCGCTGGCGTCAGCTCCGGCCTCTCGCCGTCGGGCACGGAGCTGCGTACCCTGACGAAGCTCGATTCCTGGTCCAGAACCGCGTCGACGGAACGTGGGTCCGTAGCCGTACCCGAAACGTTACGGAAACGCTCGGAAGCAACCACGCGAGTACCGCCGGGACGATCGAGCTGTTCGATGGTCAGATTGAATAGAGCCAGATCGTTAGGGTCGCGGGTGTCATGGTCCACCAAGGCGCGCAGGGTGGCTCCCCAGACTCCCGGGCTGGAAGCTTCCAGAACGAGGTCGCCGCTTGCGGTCGCGAGGGTGATGGTTGCGGTTCGGTCCGCCATCCCATCCCCTGGGTTGAAGACCCGGACGATGATCGCGTCGCTGCCGCCATGCTGGAAGAAATGGCTTACGGCATAGCTCATCGGGCTGGCCTGCCAGAGGCCGCCGAAGATCCGGCTGTACTCGGCAAAGCTCTGAATCCGGACGGCCAGGTTGACCGGGCCTTTCAGCGCCCTACCGACGAAGGCGGTGATGGACGTGGCAACGCCCGTGATGGTGCGGACGCCGCTGGGCACTTCTTCGATATAGACACCGGGATAGGTAAGGGCAACAGGCATGGCGATCACTCCGTATCACTGGGTTGATTGGGAACGGGGACTGCCCCCGGCCGTCACGTCAAGGCGTGGCATCCCGCGCGAGGAGGACTTCGAATCCGGCGGGTTCATCGGCGCTGCTGTCGGAGGGACTGACTTGGCAGAGCTGTGCCGCACAAGCCGACGCTGCGGCCGGGGAAGAGCGGGGTTCTGTCCGGTGTCACGGTGGGCGAGTCGTTGGTACCGCGTCGCTGGCTTTGAAACTCAGCTGTGGGCCATGACCGGAGGATTTGATGAGTAAGCAGCCGACGGACGGAGTAGACCGTCCCGGCTTCCCGTCGAGGCTGGGATAGGCTTGCCGCCTTACTTCCGCTGATCTGCACCGCATGCGACCAACTCCGAGTTACCATGGCCATTCTCCGTCGATGAGGATCGTTCCTACCTCGACCCAAGGTTTACCGCAGTCGCGGAATCATTGTCAAGTGAATTCGTAGGAATTATCCCGGCCTGCCCCTGTGATCGCGCGGATTGCGATGCGGTCGGTGTGCTAACCGGCTGGAGCTGAACAACGTTGGGTGACTCCGGCGGGAAACTCCACGGATTCCCGTTCGGCTTGGCGTCGGCGAAGATTTCGGCGCGGAACGGGGATGACGAGGCGTCCTTCAGACCGCGTTGGTGGTCTAACGCCGTCTTCGCTGAGAACCCGGCGCGAAGGCACCGAAACCGCCGCCGCGGGGACCGGACGGAAGCGCTGCTGGGGGACGCGGCGGGGCCACAGGCATCGCCGGGACTGGGCGGGAGGGCACATGTGGTGCCGAAAACGTCGGCGGCGCGACCCGGACGGACGGCATGACCGGTGCTGAACGCGGAATTCCCCGTTGCGGCGAAGGCGCGGTAAAGATCGGTGCCGGCCGCGGCAGGTTCTGCGTTTGCGGCGCCAACGGCGCAATCGGCATTCGCGCTACCGGCGCCGGTTGCGGTCTGGCGTTCCGATCCATTCTGGGGGAAATTCCAAAGTCCCTCGGCACCTCCCGCGGCCGCATCGACTGGGGTACGCTGGTTACCCAGGGCGTCGGACGGTATTCCGGCCTATCCGGCTGCGGAGGTCGCTCGCTGTCGGACGAATCCCGTGGTGAATTCTGCGGCTCGTCGCGGGGTTGCCGTAGCGGATCCACAAATGCTCTTCCGCCTGTTGGGGCGGCGCCGCGGATATGGTCTCCGGGGTGGGAGCTCGGCACCGATTGCAGTACGCTGGGGGGTATCGGCAGCGGACGCGGGGGCGGACGACCATGGTCGGGTGGGCGATGCGGATCCCGGTCGTGATGATAATCGCCGTGGTCGTGGTGGTGGCCTGACCAGGATCGAGACAGCCAGTATAGATTGACGTAGGCAGGGCCATAGCCGTAATAGTACGGCTGGCTGTAGTAATAGCTTCCGTAGGGATTCGCATAGTAGGGCGAAGCGGCATAGGATCCGCCGTACGCCGGATAGGTGGAATAGCCGTTGGCCCCGGCCACATCTCCGGTCGAAGGCGGGATGGAAGACCTGTTGCGGAGGTCGTCCAGTAGCTGTTCTGCCAATCCGTTCATTGCTGCCGTCCAATCCGAGTCCCGCTGGATCCGGCTACTGACGTGGGATTTGGTCAGGAGTCGGGTGCCCTCCCGCAGCTCGCCGGTCAGGTCGATCACCAGACTCTCTTCCGCAGGGCTTGCATAGCGCCCATCGTAGACTTGCAAGTTGCCGGACAGATCGATACGGGGATCGCTCGCATCGGACCACAACATGCCCTGCTCTTGCAAACGGTAGCGGAGGGCATCGACCAGCAACTCGCGGGAATTGGCGGGAAAGCCCGGGGTCGGATAATAGTCGAATTGGCCGACCGCAATCTTGGGTGCCGGCGGCGGGTTTGTAGCGGCTAGGGAATAGGGTGGCTGGCGTACATCGTCGCAACCGGCAAACAAGAACACAGCTAGCAGGAATAGGGCGGTCGGAACGGAGCGGTGGTATGCAACCCGAACTGCGTGGAACATTTCATTCTCCTCGTCGCCAAATTCAGTTCCAGTGGGACTTCATTGGGCCGGGTGATTCTGGATGTATTTCATGACCGCCTTGGCACCTGCACTCACCGGGTTGCCATCGCCTGCCTTTTCCGCCGGAAGGGAAAGAGATTCCATGGCGGCTTGTGCCGGAGAGGTACCGGCCATTCTTACGGTCTGTACGACCTTCAGGACGTGCCGATTATTGTCCTGAATGAAATCGAGCCGGTAGATATAGTTTTCGGTCCCCCATATTCCGTTATCCAGTTGGCTACCGGCGAGCCGACCGCTCACCAGGCGGACACTATTGATTTCGATGGTCTGATCGTTTTC
>Ga0233425_10003206_pt1 | contig 30327 bp, 18 predicted proteins | sample Watercolumn_Towu_2_FD_181712 | JGI IMG/M metagenome (GOLD analysis project Ga0233425, IMG submission 181712) | Freshwater microbial communities from Lake Towuti, South Sulawesi, Indonesia - Watercolumn_Towuti2014_140_MG | ecosystem: Environmental > Aquatic > Freshwater > Lake | place...
GCTCGAGGTCGACCTGGACCAGCTCGTCGAGGAGGAGATCGACGCCGGCCTGGGCAACGGAGGCCTCGGCCGTCTCGCGGCCTGCTTCCTCGACTCCATGGCAACGCTCGGTATCCCCGCCATGGGGTACGGCATCCGGTACGAGTACGGCATCTTCCGGCAGATCATCGCGAACGGCCGCCAGGTCGAGGGTCCGGACAACTGGCTCCGCTACGGCAACCCCTGGGAGATCCCTCGCGCGGAGTGCCTCTTCCCCGTGCGGTTCTACGGCCACGTGGAGACGAGGAAGGACGCCACGGGGAAGCAGATCTTCGACTGGGTGGACACCCAGATCGTCATGGCCATGGCGTACGACCTGCTCGTGCCGGGGTACAGGAACGACTGCGTCAACACGCTCCGGCTCTGGGCGGCGAAGGCCTCGCGCGAGTTCGACCTGTGGAACTTCAACCAGGGCGACTACGTGTCCGCGGTCTACGACAAGAACGCCACGGAGAACATCTCGCGGGTGCTCTACCCGGCCGACAGCACGTCGGCGGGTAAGGAGCTCCGGCTCAAGCAGGAGTACTTCTTCGTCACCGCCACGCTCCAGGACGCGATCCGGCGTCACCTGAAGCTCCACCAGAGCGTGCGCAACCTGCCGGACAAGGCGATCTTCCAGCTCAACGACACCCACCCCTCGCTCGCCGTCCCGGAGCTGATGCGCCTCCTCGTCGATGACCTGCGGATCGAGTGGGACGAGGCGTGGGACATCACCACGAGGTCGCTGGCGTACACCAACCACACCGTGCTCCCCGAGGCCCTGGAGAAGTGGCCAGTGGCGATCATGGAGAAGCTCCTTCCGAGGCACCTCCAGATCATCTTCGAGATCAACGAGCGGTTCCTCGCGGGCGTGCGGAGCCGCTGGCCGGGCGACGTGGAGAAGGTCAAGCGCCTCTCGGTGATCGAGGAGGGCGCCGACAAGAAGGTCCGGATGGCCAACCTCGCGATGGTCGGGACCTGCTCGACGAACGGCGTCTCGGCGCTCCACTCGAAGCTCCTCGTGGACCGGATCTTCCCCGACTTCGCCGAGGTCTTCCCCGACCGGTTCAACAACAAGACCAACGGCATCACGCCGCGGCGCTGGCTGCTCGGCTGCAACCCCGGCCTTTCCGAGTTGATCACGGCGAGGATCGGCGACCGGTGGCCGCGAGACCTGGCGGAGCTCGAGCGGCTCGTGCCGTTCGCCGACGATGCCGGGTTCAGGGCCGGCGTCCGGCAGGTGAAGCTCGCCAACAAGCATCGCCTGGCCGAGGTCATCCGGTACCGGTGCGGCCTCTCGGTGGACCCGCTGTCTCTGTTCGACGTCCAGGTCAAGCGCATCCACGAGTACAAGCGGCAGCTCCTGAACGCGCTCCATGTGATCGCGCTGGCGAACCGGCTGCGTCGCGAAGGACCCGGCGACGCGCCGCCGCGCACGGTCATCTTCGCGGGCAAGGCGGCGCCGGGGTACGCCATGGCGAAGCTCGTCATCCGGTTGATCAATACCATCGCCGACTGGGTCGCCCGCGATCCGGTCGTGAGCCGGCACCTCAAGGTGGCCTTCATCCCGAACTACGACGTCACGCTCGCGGAGGTCATCATCCCGGCCGCGGACCTCTCGGAGCAGATCTCCACCGCGGGGATGGAAGCGTCCGGCACGGGCAACATGAAGCTCTCGCTCAACGGCGCCCTGACCATCGGCACGCTCGATGGCGCCAACATCGAGATCATGGAGGCCGTGGGCCGCGAGAACGTCTTCATCTTCGGGTTGACCGAGCCCGAGGTCGTGGCGCTCAGGGCCGCTGGCTACGACCCTCGCGTGCCGTACGAGAGCGACCCCGAGCTCCGTGGTGCGATCGATACGATCGCCGGCGGAGCTCTCTCGCCCGACGATCCGCGCCGCTTCCAGCCCATCGTCAGCTCGTTGCTGGAGGACGGCGACCGGTTCATGGTGCTCGCCGACTTCGCGGCCTACCGTGACGCGCAGCGCGAGGTGGGGCTGGCCTTCCACGATCGGGATGAGTGGACCCGGAAGTCGGTCCTCACCGTGGCCCGGATGGGACGCTTCTCGAGCGACGCGACCATCGGACATTACGCCGCGGACATCTGGAAAGTCCCCGTCCCGAAGCCGTGAGTCATCACTATTCCGCGGATGCGTTCAAGGCGCCGCCAGGACGCCTTCGGGTCTGGACGCGGCACCGGGCGAGAACGACGCCCAGAGCCCACGGAACGGATCGATCGAGCAAACGGGCTCCTCGTCGCCGGCCGCGGCCGACAGCGACGAGCACGCCGCATTCCGGAGATCGATGGACGCTTCGTTTCGCCCCGTGTCGGCAGGGGCCATGATCGGCTCGGTCCAGGGGTCCACCAGGCCACGCGGAGGCGGCGCGTCGGAGAACGCGAAGGCCCACGGGTCCACGAGCGTCATCAGCGTCTGCGGCTCCTCTGCTCTCTCGCCGGCTCCTGATGCACCCTCGTCCCGGGACGCGTCGCGCGCGTCCGCGACGGCCGTGCCGGCAACCGTCGGGACGTCGATGCCGAGCCTCGCCGCGAACCGCGGGAGGTCCAGGTCGCTCGGGAGCAGCGGGCCACGCCCCACGGCGTAGCACTGGACCTCACCGTCCCGCGGCTCCTGGAGCTCGAGCAGGTGGATGGCCGCGAACCGGTTGACGTCCCAGGAACGGCGCCGGTAGTGCGCGCCGTCGCCGTTGGCCTCCCAGCCGGAGTACGTGACCCCCAGGATGCGGCCGATGCCGTCGTGCCGGATCTGGTGGACCTCGTCCACCATGCCGAAGTGCCCGGCCCGTCCCTCGCTGCCCTCGCCCACGAGCATGAACACGATGCCCTGCTCGTGCGACTCGCGCAGCTCGTCGAGGGTCAGGTGATCCGCCAGGACCGCCCATTCTCCGTAGAAGGCGTCGCGCCGGACCTGCCGCAGCACGTCCTCGGGACCGGGGTACCCCCATCCGCGGATGCGGCCGATCATGGGGATGCGCAACCCGGCCCGGTACGCGAGCTCGAACACGAAGAGGTTGCACTTGTACCCGTCGCCGAACCCCTCGGCGTCGAGGACGTTGAACCCGGCGATCCCGCCCTGCTCGATCGTCATGAAGTCGTTCGTGAGGTCCCGAGGGGTGAGCACGGGATCGCGGCCCCAGACCTGGGCGTTGCCCGGCTCGAGCATTTCCTCGGCCAAGGCCTGCACGCGCTCGAGCGCGCCGCGCGCCCGTCGTCGCGGCTCCTGATCCAGGGCATAGTAGTCCTCCGGGACCTCGATGACCGAGGCCTCGGATGTGTCCCTCGCCCACGCTCCCCTGATGATCCCTGTACCCACGACGACGAGGGCGGCTGCCAGGACGAACTGCCACCGACGCTGCATCGCGAAACCAAGTGTGCCATGGACAACTGTGAGAGATCCACAATCAGATCTGCAAAACAGGGATCGCACCAACAGAGGAGATCTTCTCCTCGAGGCAGCCCTCCGTCCTCGCGAAGCGTGGTAGGATCTGCTGATGGTCGTCCGACGCGCCGTGTTCCTGCTCATCGGGCTTTCCCTCTGCTGCTCCGGCTCGCTCGACTCGATCGGCGACGGCGGAGAGCCGGACGGCGACGGCGACTCCGACACGGATGCCGACACCGACTCGGACACCGACGCCGACTCGGACACCGACGCCGACTCGGACACCGACACCGACTCGGACACCGACACCGACTCGGACAGCGACTCCGATGCCGACGAGCCAGTCGAAGACGCGGACCCGGTGGAGCCGCCTCCGGAGGGCGATTGCCGCAACGCCGCCGATCAGGCCGAGATGGCGACGATCGATGTCGAGGCCTTGCTCACGACGTGCGGCGCGATGTGCCTCCCGGGCCTGACGCTCGAATGCGTCAGGGCGTGCCTCGAGGGTGAGACGGACCTCTCCGACGCGTGCATCGAGTGCTTCGTCAGCTACGGGGACTGCCTGATCACCAACTGCTTGGGCTCCTGCCTGCCCGAGATCGAGAGCGCGGCTTGCGCGGCCTGCCGCGCGGCGAGCTGCGACGCCGACTTCGTGGACTGCACCGGCCTGACCGCTCCGTGATGTCCAGCATTCGGCAGGCACGCCGGAACTGGAGGCGGTGCGGTGTCGTCGGGTATCATGTGGAAGCAGAACCAGGATAGTGTCACCTGCTGGAGGACATCATGTGGAAGATCATGGTCATGCTGGTGCTCGTCTCGTGTGGAGCCGTGATCGGGAGCTGCAACGACTGCCCCGATGACACCTGCCCCGGCGAGGACAGCGGCTGCGGCGACGGTGATGCCGACACCGATGTCGACGGCGACGGCGACGTGGACACCGACGTGGACGTGGACGGCGACACTGACACCGATACCGACGTTGACGGCGATTCCGACACCGATACCGATACCGACGTCGACGGCGACTCGGACGGCGATACCGACTCCGATGCCGACGCCGACACCAACCCCGACCGCGACGGCGATGGGCTCCTGAACCACGACGAGGACCGCAACGGCAACGGCATCGTCGATGAAGGCGAGACCGACCCCGACGACCCCGACACCGACAACGATGGGCAAGGCGACTTCGAGGAGTCCCTCATGGGCGATAGCGACGGCGATGGACTCAGCGATGCGGTCGAGAGCTCGATCTTCGACGAGGACAACGACGGGTTGCCGGACGAGATCGACCCCAACCACGCAGACGGTCCGTGCGCCGGGCGCCGCCGCATCCACGGCGGCCGTGTCTCCACGGCGATGATCCTCGGCACCGACTGCTCGCCGTATCTCATCGATGGCGAGGTGGTCGTCGCCGGCGCCGCCATGACCATCCAGCCGGGCGTGACCATCCGCTTCCGCCGCGGGGCCGGCATCCAGATCGGCGACGACGCGCTCGCCGCCGCGCTCCTCGCCATGGGCGACGGCGCCTCGCCGATCACCCTGCGGTCAGACGAGCTCACGCCCGCCCCGGGCGACTGGGGCGGCATCCAGATCCTGAACGGGGGCTTCGTCCGGTTCCGCAACCTCACCGTGACCAACGCCGGCCAGGACCTCGGGCACGACGCCCTGGGAGCCGTGGTCGTCATGCGGGCCACCGAGGTGGCGGCCGAATCGTGCAGCTTCACGAACAGCCTCGGCTACGGCCTGTACGCGCTCATCGAGGAGGGCCCCACGGCTCCCGTGCGACTGTTCAGCACGTTCTCGGGCAACACGCTCACGGGCAACGAGGCGTCGCTGGGCATCAACGTCAAGCGCCTCCCAGAGATCGATCTCGACTCCACCACCTTCGGCCCGCCGGGGCGGATCGACCTTTTCGGCGGCCGCATCGAGGCGTCGCTCACCCTCTCGAACAGGGCGGTGCCCTACTACCTCGACGGAGACGTGGAGGTCGTCAGCTCCGGCGTGCCCGAGACCCCGCCCACGGAGCTCAGGATCGAGGCCGGCGTCGAGCTGCGGCTGACCGCGGGGAGCCGCGTGATCATGGGAGACGAGATCAACCCGGCCAACCTCACGATCTCGGGAACGGTCGCGGACCCGGTGATCATCGGGACCCGATCGGACACCATCGGACCCTGGGGCGGCCTCGACCTGGTCAACACCACCGCCTCGATCCAGGACGTGTGGATGCTCAACGTCGGAGCCGTGGACGAGGAGCTCGGTATCGGCGCCGCCATCATCGCCCGGCGTGACGGCGTGCTGAGCTGGAGCGGCGAGGACGTGGTCATCGACGGCATCGGGTACGTCGTCTATCAGATGAGCGCCGACTGCGGCACCGTGCCACCGCTTCCGGACTTCGTGGACGTCATCGGGTACACGGGCTGCCGCGTGTTCTGCGAGAACACCACCCTCGGCGAGGAGCGGTGTATCCAGCCCTGACCGGGAGGGAGCTCATGTCGAGCGCGGCTCGAAGCGCGGTGTGGTGGTCGATCGTCGCCCTCGGAGTGCTGGCCTGGCACTCGACGGCCTCGGCCGACGGCGGTGTCACATCAGCGACCATCCCGTTTCGGCTGCAACCACCCGCTCGTTGAAGAGTGGACGCGGTGGACCAGGTGGACATCGTGGACCCGCGAGGACGGTGCCGAACGTCGTCCACTCCGTCCACTTGGTCCACGATGTCCACCCGATTGCGCGAGACCTGATATGGTGCCAGACGGAGGCACCATGGACGTCACGCGGATACTCCGGGAGATGACGACCCCGGTCGTGGGGTGCACCGAGCCCGCCGCCATCGCGCTGGCCGCCTCGCTCGCCACCGCGGCCGCGAGCGGGGAGATCCCGCCGTGGGTCAGGGGGTGCGGCGAGCCGGCTCCCGCCACGAAGGCGACGCCGCCCGCGCGAGTCGAGATGGTCGCGGTCCGCACGGTCCGCTCGCTGTACAAGAACGCCCTCGCCGTCGGCATCCCGGGCGCGAGCGAGGGCGGCATCCACCTGTCCGCCGCGCTCGGCCCGTTCCTCGATCCCTCGGCCGGGCTCAACCTGCTCAAGGCGGTGGACCGCGAGATGCTCGACCGGGCGAGGGCGCTCGTGCGCGACGCAGAGACCATCGTCCTCGAGGTCAGGGCCGATGACCAGGACGTGCTGTTCGTGGAGGCTCGCGTCATCGCGGTGTTCGACGGTGAGCGCCACGTCGGCGAGGCCGTGATCCGCGGCCGTCACGACAGCGTCGAGCTGCTCCGGCGCGACGGCCGGGCACTGCTCCGGCGCGGTGCCGACGCAACCGGTCCCGAACAGGTCCACGACGCGCTCTGCGAGCTCGCGCAGCTCTCGATGCCGGAGCTGATCGAGCTCGCCGAGTCCATCGACTCGGACGGGCGCGCGCACGTCCTGCGCGGGATCGAGATGAACCGCGCTGCGAGCGAGGTCGGCATCCGCGACCGCCTCGGGCTGGGCATCGGCGCGGCCCTCTCCGACCTCGTCACGCGCGGGGTGCTGACGGACGACGTGGTGGTGCGCGCGAAGCGCGTCACCGCCGGCGCCGCGGACGCCAGGATGAGCGGCGCAGAGGTCGATGTCATGAGCAGCTCGGGGAGCGGCAACCAGGGGATCATGGCCAGCCTCCCGATCGCCGCGGTGGCCGCGACGCGTGGCGCGGACGAGGACCGGATGATCCGTGCCGTCGCGCTGTCGCACCTCGTCACCGCGGCGACGACCGTGCACACCGGTGTGCTGAGCGCGCTGTGCGGCTGCGTGGTCAAGGCCGGCATGGGCGCCGCGGCCGGCCTGGCCTACCTCGTCGGCGCGCCGGTGGACGCGGCCGTCACCAACATGGCCGGGAACATCACCGGCGAGATCTGCGACGGCGCCAAGGTGGGTTGTGCGGTGAAGATCTGCACGGCGACCGGCGCCGCGGTCGAGAGCGCGCTGCTCGCCGGCTCGGGCGTTCGCATCCCGGCCAGCAACGGCATCCTCGCGGACGCGCCGCGCCGCATCTTCGAGAACATCGGAGAGCTCGCGCGCGCCATGCAGAGCGCGGACCGCACGATCGTGCAGATCATGGAGCGAAAAGAGATCGCCCGGCGCCAGGCCAGCGCGACGTGAGGGGCAGATCGGGGGGAACCCCTTTCTGGAGAAAGGTGTTCCCTCCCCCTTCCCGAAAGACTTCAGAGTTTTTTTTCCTGGTAGATGAATGCGCCTCGGTTGGCACTTCGCTCACGCTCACGCTCACGCTCACGCTCACGCTCACCTCACGCTCACGAGAAACCTGTCCAAGTCTTTTGAGGAGGGGGTCCGGGGGAGGGACTTTTCTCCAGAAAAGTCCCTCCCCCGTGAACGCCGACTCAACGCAACTCTTCTTCCGCCGCCTCGCGGTACCTGCCCGCCGGGAACTCGTCCAGGTAGCGGCGGGCCACGCGCGCGGCCTCGGCGGACTGCCCGAGTGCGCGGTGCGACCTGAGCAGGCCGACGTAGGCTTCCTGGCGCAGCGCTCCCCCGGGCTGGCGCGAGAGGTACGTGGCGAACGCGAGGCGGGCCTCGTCCGGGCGGCCGAGCCGGCCGAGGCAGAGCTGTCCCAGGCTGATCATCGCGGTGCCGCCCGCGGCGCCCGAGCGGTCGGCGCCCGCGATCCGCCGGTAGATCGCCGCGGCCCGGTCGTACCGGCCCTCGCGCCGGTCGGCCTCGGCCTGCTCGAAGAGCTCGTCCAGGCTCGCCTCGACCACGGGCTCGCGATCGGGCGTCAGCTCGCCACGGGCCAGCGCCGCGTCACGCGCGGCGAGGGTCGGTTCCAGCGCGCGGACCCGAGCACGGGGGAACGAAGCGGCGCGGTCGGCCTCGACGATCACCGCGGGCTCGCCGGCCGTGACGACCTCGACGCTCCCCTGCGCCACGCGGACGTCGACCGCGCCTCCCGAGGTGCGTTCGACGGCGAAGACCGTCCCCGTGACGCGGACCTCCATGCCTCCCGCGACGACAGTGAACGGCACGGGCGGCTCCCGGTGCACCACGTGACAGACCACCCAGCCCGCCGCGAGCTCGAGCGACGGGCTGCTCGGGTCGAGGCGCGCGAGCGCGACGTCGCTCTCCGGACCGAGGTGCACGACGATGTCCTCCCCGATCCCGACCTCGGCCGCGGAGCCGGACGCCGTGACGACGTGGTCTCCCCGCTCGACCGCGGCGCGCTCGAGGTCGGATGATCCCCGGTCGTTCCCGCTGCGGACGACCCGCGATCCCCCGATGATGGAGCTCGCGATCGCCGGGAGCGCGGGCGCGTCAGCGGGTGGCGACGGAGCGAGCGGCGGTGCGGGCCTGACCTCGCCCGCGGGCCGAGCTCGCTCTGCGAGCCTGGCCGGAGGCGGTGAAGCGTGCCTCGCGGTCCAGGCGACGGCTCCCGCCGTCCCGAGGACGACCGCCGCGGCGCAGGCCGCCACGAGCCACCATGACCGTCCGGCCGGACGCTCGGGCCGGGCGGGCTCGTCGAGACGTCTGTCCAGGGCTTCCCACATCCGGCGCACGGCCAGGTCCGACGCGGGGACGAGCGGCTGATCGCGGAGGACATCACGGACGCGACGCGCGCCATTCCTGAAGGACCGGCAGTCGGCGCAGCGGCTCAGGTGCGCGTCAACCGCCGAGCGGCCGCCCTCGTCCAGCACGTCGTCGAGAAGGGCGTCCACCATCTCACGCGCGCGTGTGCATGTGATCTTGTCTCCCATGCCTCACCTCGCGGTGTCGCCGTACAGCCACTTGAGCGCGGCATGGTTCCTGGCCTTGCGGTGGAGCTCGCTTCGAGCCAGCCGCAGGCGTGAGCGCACGGTGTTGACGGACTTCGCGCCGACGACCAGCTTGATCTCGTCGGCTGTATATCCCTCGACGTCGTGCAGCAGCAGGACGATCCGGTTGCGCGGTGGGATGGTCTCGATGATGTGCATCAGGTGCCGCACCGCTTCCCTCTGCTCCACCACCGGTCCCGAGACGACCTCGGGGAGCGTGGTGACCACCTCGAGGCGCACGCCTCTCGAGCCGGCGCGGATCTCGTCGTACGCGACCCTCGCGCAGATGCGGCGCAGCCACGCCTCGAACGGCGCCTGGCCGAGGTAGGTCGGGAGCGAGCGATAGGCGCGGAGGAAGACCTCCTGGACCAGGTCGTCGAGGTTCGAGCGGGCTCCGAGCATCCGGCGGAGCCGGCCCTGCACCCAGGGCGCGTGACGCCGGAAGAGCCGGCCGAAGGCATCACGGTCGCCCGCGACGGCCCCGGACACGTCCGGGTCATCGATCTGTCGCGAGACCTCGGGTTGTGGGAGTCGCCGGAAGTGCATCGATCCTCATTTCCCTTGTCGGTGACGAGGCCGCGAAAAGTCACTCAAAAACGGCATCCGACGCCCGCCTCGAACCCGATCTCGTAGAAACCAGGGCCCGCGACCTCCCGCCCGTGCATCGTGAACACGGGGCGGTCCCCCGGCCTCCACACCGCCTCCACCCGGACCAGGAGCTCGAGCCAGCGCCAGACCGTGATCCGGGCGAAGACCTGGGCCAGTGCCCCGACGCCGAAATAATCGAACGACCGGCTTTCGCCTCCTTGTCCCGTGTGCGCCTCGCCCCAGAGCCACAGGAGGTCCGCTCCGATCAGGCCGCCGAGCGCGACCGATCTCACCTGACGATCGATGCCGATACCCGCGGCGACCGACGCGTGCCAGGCCGACCCGCCCTCGGGGGCGTCCAGATCGGCTGGCAGGCCGAGCCGCCCGGTCACCAGGACGCCGATCCACTCGACGGCCCGGATCCAGACGCCGAGCCCGACCGCGTGATACGACGGCCCCGGCTGCTGTGTCACGCGATAGCCGTAGAACGCGCTCAACCCGAGCGAGAGACGGTCGGGCCGCGCGGCGGGCGGCGGCCCGGTGTCCTCATGCTCCACCGGCGCCTCGATCGGGCCTGCCGGGGGCGGCGCCGGAGGCTCAGGCTCCGGCGTGGGTTGTGCCGCGACCGTACGATCCGGCGGCGGCGCCACGGCCTCCTGGTCCTGACCGAGGGAGGCTCCGGCCGCGCGCACGTCGCCTCCGGCGTTGTGGATCTCCACCACGGATCGGACCAGGGCCGCGACGGTGCGGCGCAGCGTGCCAGGGGGCTGGGCCTCGAGCCGGACCGCGCAGGTCCGCATCTCCTCACCCCGCAGGGCGCCGACGTTGAGGACGGTCTCGCCGGGCACGGGAGGCGACCACCACACGGCGAACGTGGCGTCGTGCGACGACAGGACGTCTCTCACCGGCTGCTCCGGATCCGCCGGGGTTTCCGGGGAGGGGGACAGGACGACGATCTCGACCTCGACGTCGAGGTCCGCGAGGTAGATGGCGATGGTCGGCGCGAGGTCCGTCGATTCCAGCCCCGCGACGTCGCCGGGATGACCGATGACGACGAGCCGCGCCGCGGCGCCCTCCTCGGCCCGCGACGGCAGCGGGAGCAGGACGAGCAGCAGTGCGGCCAACGTCGCGCGCATCAGTTCGATGATACCCCGGAGACCCGGGTCGCGGTCCACGATCACGGTCCGACCACGCCGCCGGCCGGCGCGGAATGCGATGCACCTGGTGCACGCGCTCGATGGGCGAGGCGCGAGTCTTCAATGGGTGCCTCGAGGACTCTCCGGGACGAGCGACAAGGTTTTCAGAGCGGGTCGAGCACTCTCCGGGACGAGCCGCGAGGTTTTTCAGGGTGCTTCGAGGACTCTCCGGGACGAGCGGCGAGTTTTTCAGTGCGGGTCGAACACTCTCTGGACGAGCGACGAGCTTTTCCAGGGCGCACCGAACACTCCGCGCGCGAGCCAGGAGCCTTTTCGAGTGTTGCCGACCACTCCACAGACCTCCCACGAGCTTTTTCGAGTGTTGCCGACCACTCCACAGACCTCCCACGAGCTTTTTCGAGTGTTGCCGACCACTCCGCCGACCTCGTGCGAGCCGCGAAGAGTGGTTCGAGCTGCCCGATCGGGCTCCCCTGTGGTTTCTGGAGTCTTTCTGGCTGGCTTTGCGATTTCCGATGAGCGGCGGGTTGTGTTCGAAGCGCGCTCTCACGACGGGGGCATGGGCGAATCAGCGACCGGCTCGGCCGTCTCGGCGGGCGCGTCCGACTTTTCGTCCTCCACGGTGCTCCCGCCCGCTCGCCGCTGTCGGATCCGGTCTGCAGGGACCGGCGAGAAGAGGCTCGGGTAGCGGGTGACCCACTCGTCCTCCCGACCGAAGTACAGCGGGTGCGCGTGACAGCGGATGAGCTCGTACGCCTTGGCCATGGAGGTCCACGCGCGCTGCTCGGCGAAACGGCTTCCGACATCGTCGCCCCGGCGCAGGGTCCACTCCACGATCTCCCGCCCGACCGTCTCCATCTTGACCAGGTCCGCCTCGGTGATCAGCCCCGTGGACTCGAAGATCTTCCCGTTCTTCCGCACGAACGCGGCGATGTCGATGAGGTCGGTCCCGAGGTCCCGGTTGCCCCGGCCGAGGTAGATGGCCCCGAGCTCCGCGAGCTTGTCCTCGTCGCCGAAGCACACGGCCTCGGAGACCTTGAGGGTGCGCTGGCGCTGCTGGCGGGCCCACTCGAAGTCGATGTAGGTACGCCACCCGCGACTGCGCTGGCCCACCTGAATCTGCTCGACGGCAGCCAGCCGAGCCATGCTGCGATGCTGCTGTTCGGTCGCGAGCCGCAACGTTTCCTGCTCACATCCGAGGTCAAGTGTTTGCACTTCCACGGCGTGGAAGTACGCAAGCCGATCCCGTCGTACCAGGTCTATCGCGGCACTTTGTTCGAGCTCGTCGACCAGGCTTTGGACTTCGTGTTGTCCAAGATCAACCGTATCGTGGGCACTCGCGCCGCCGGGCCGAGCGCGCCCGTCGAGTACGAGCTCCCACGGGATGTGGTGGCCGAGGCGATCGTCAATGCCGTGGCGCACCGCGACTACGCCAGCAACGCCAGCGTTCAGGTGATGCTCTTCACGGACCGGCTGGAGGTCTGGAACCCGGGCGAGTTGCCATCTGCCCTCACCCTGGAGGACCTGCGTCGGCCCCACGCATCGATCCCGCGCAACCCGCTCATCGCCGAGTCGCTCTTCCTCGGCCACTATGCAGAGAAGGCCGGCACCGGCATCCTCGATATGATCGCGCGCTGCCGTGAAGAAGGCCTGCCGACGCCGGAGTTCCATCAGAGCAGTGGACAGTTCGTCCAGACGGTGCGCCGACCGATTGCGCTGGCGAACCTGGCCCATGTCGAGGCCCATGAGGCCCATGTCGAGGCCCATGAGGCCCATGTCGAGGCAACTCCAGAAACACATGCGACTCTGACCGCTATCGAGCGTGTAATCATGGAGGCCTGCGCTATCACACCAAGGTCCACACCCGAGTTGCTGAGTGCTCTGGGCCATGGATCCCGCACGGGCGGCTACAAGAAAGCGGTTGCGAGACTGCTGTCTGTCGGCTTCCTGGAGCTCACGGTGCCAGACCGTCCCCGAAGCCGGAACCAGCGGTACCGCCTCACGCCTGCCGGCGAGCTCGCGATTTCGCGCAACACAGCACGTGGCGGAGAGCGCTCGTGACCGCCATCGACCTCATCGCCGCGCTCGACCTGCCACCCACGGCGCGCGTGGACCGACGTGTGCCGAAGAAGCTGCTGGTCGAGAACGGTGCTCCCACGGCTGCGGACAGACGGCACATCAACAGCGGCGTGGACGAAGTTCTCTGGGCACCGGGCCGTGAACTGGTGTAGACGGGCATGAGTCCGGAGCCGTAGGCTCCTCTCCGTAGACTTGAGCCTACACATGTGCTCGGAATTCAAAGCCGGGGCAGCCTGCACGTGACGTAGTCTGTTGAACTCCTTGAGGCAGCAGTTGGCATCGAATCTGCCCAGGGCACGGTCACCGGACCCGACGGACCGATCGCCGGGGCGGAGGTCATGATCTGGGGTGAGCCCTGGGGGCGGGCATACGAAGACGTCACAGACGATGCCGGCCGGTACGAGCTCCACGACGTCCCGGTCGCGTCGCCCCGGTACGTGCTCTTCGCGGCGGCGGACGGGTATGTCACCGGGGTCGCCGGACGCGTGGATGTCGTGGCCAGCGGCATGACGACGGTCGATTTCAGCCTGATGGCCGGGACCGATCCGGAGGTCTTGAGAGTCAAACGGGGTACGCTGGGCCGGATTCATCACCTCCGTGTCCCGGAGCTCGGTGCCGACTCGGTCATCCCACCGGACGCGAGCGGGTACGCGGAAGGGCTGCGGGAGTTCCTTCGAGCCGACGACGTGATCCGCAGCGAGGACCCGGTGGTCGTGGACCTCGCGCGGGAGCTCCTCGAAGACGTGCCCGCGGACCAGCGACGCAGCACCCGCGCCGTGGCCTGGGCCGTATTCGAGTGGATCACCCTGAACATCGACCACGACGGCGTGTACGAGATGGATCACCACATCGACGACCTCCCGTTCAGAGACGTGACGAGCGGGATCTGGCAGACCATCACCGGCGCCGGGTGGTGCTACTCCACCAACTTCTACGACTGGGGCTACCGGCCCGCCGAGCTCATCGAGGAGCACGGGGGCATCTGCGCGGAGCACTCGTGGCTCGGGAGCGCCTTGCTGCGGGCGCTCAACATCCCGGCGCGGGCCTCCGTAGGGTCGCTCGAGCTCTGGGCCCAGACACCGGACGGCGACGGGTACTGGTACGGCCTGAGCACCACGGCAGGTCGGACCGCATACCGGGAGCACGGCGTCCTGGGCGACGGGTTCGCCTCGGGCCGCATCAGGTACCAGCCCGTGCTCTCGAGGCCGGTCATGCACGAGGACTGGGGCCTCGAGTCGCCCACGGCCTGGCGCGAGACCCATCCGTGGTCCGTGACCTATACCGGCACGGACGAAAGCCTGGCACAAGCCGTCGCCGACCTCGCGAGCTTCGAAGCGACCGGCGAGGCGCCCCGGAGGGAGGCGGAGCCGGGCCCGCCGGTGGACCCGTGGTACGAGATCGAGTACAGCGACATCACGATCAGCCTCCTGGGAACGCGCGACGAGGACTCGCTGGATGTGCGGTTCCCGTGTGCGTCGGAGACGGATTTCCAGGACTACATGGGCCACGACGTGTACTGGACCAACCGGCCGGACTGCGTGACGGGCAGCCGTCTGGAAGAGATCACGAACCCGCCGGTCGAGGGCACCGAGCGCTGGCTCCACATCACCTTCGACATGGAATGCCTGCTCGGTAGCCCAGGCCACGAGTAGCGCGTCACGACCGAGGGCACGACGGGGCTCGTGGAGGCCGGCGACCCGAAGCCCCTACTGGTGAACGCGCTCGATGGACGAGATGGCGCCGTGGCCGTCGTTGCCTCCCACGACGAAGAGGAAGGCCGGGACCCTGACCAGCCCGTAGTACGCCCTGGGGACCTGGAAGCCGGCGGAAGTGCTCTGCGGATCGACGATCACAGCGTCGACCGGCGCGTCGGCGTGGACCTCGAACCTCGTGGCCGGGCTCACGAACGGGTCGGGCGGCGAGCCGCGGCTCTCCCGGCGGACCCCTTTGAACACATAAAGAAAATCGAAGAACAGGGCCGCGTCGTGACCCAGAGTCGCCTGGCCCGAGGGCAGACCGTCCGCCTGGAGGACCCAGGGATCGAGATCGCCCGATCCCTCGCGCACCGAGGCGACCTCGATCGAGATGGTGCCTTCGTTCCCGGCGCCGTGGTCGTCGAACCGGTCGTCGCCCTGACATGCGACGAGGACCAGAGGCCCCGGGACCGTCGCCGGCCACGGCGGAGGTCGCGGCGTGGCGCCCTGACCCGCGGTGGTCAGCAGCGCGAGGAAGGCGCGCGGCTGGACCATCGCCTGCGACATGACCTCCCATGGGCCGAGCTCTCCGCCGTCCTCGACGCGGGCCCGCTCCACGGTGGCGAGGGTGTCGATGCCCGTCGAGTCGGGGCGGCCCCCGGCGACGTAGATGAAGGTCGTGACCCGATCCGAGCCGGGCTCGTCAGGCACGGCGAACGCGACCCCGTCGAGGCCCTCCCGGGGCGTCACCAGGTCGTGACCTCCGTCGAGGAGCTCCCAGCGGCTCAGGCTCCCGCGGGGCAGCACCGCCACGCCGTCCGGCGCGGGCCGCGCGCGGTCCACGTTCCGCGTCCCGGTGTCGCGGTACTCCGCCGCGCGGAGCCCGGTGACGAGGAGGAAGGTCTGATCGTCGCCGTGGACCCGCGCCGAGGCCGACCGCGACCGGTAGAGGGTGTACGTCGCCCCCGGGACCGGGTCCCACCTCAGCTCGACTCCGGTCCGAGCCGCGTCGTCGAGCACGACGCTGGCCCTGATCCCAGCAACGGTTTCGACTCCGTCGACCACAGCGGTGACCCGGTACGTCCAGGCCCCGAGGTCGAGCCCCGAGCCCTCCACGTCGCGTGCGAAGAGGCGCCCCGGCGCAGGTCTGCCACTCCCCGTGCCGTCGTCGCGGAAGCAGCGCTCGACCACTTCGCCGGCGATCAGCCGTTCCGAGCCTGGGAGGCCGAGCGCGTCCGGGCTCCGGTACACGGCGTAGGCCGTGGCGCCTTCGATCTCGTGCCAGCAGAGGGTGACGACGCCACCGGTCGCGTGGACCAGCGCGGGCGGCGAGGGCAGCCCCTCGCCCCACGGGCCGAGCGCGCTCACGCGGTAGGACCACGAACCCACCGGGATCGACCCGTCGCCGGGATCGACCGTGAGCTCGTCGAGGAGCGGGACCTCGTCGTCACCGAGGATCGCCGCACGCTCGACGCTGGCGAGAGAAGGCGAGACAGGCGCAACCACGTTCGTGTCGATGTCCGACCCGCCGATGGCGAAGATCCAGCGACCGGCCCGGACCAGCGTCAGGCCGCCGCGGGGGACGTTCATGAGGTTCGGTCCCCTGGGCGTCGCGGGACCGAGATACTGCTCGGCGACGTGCGGCGCCTCGGGGTCGCCGAACACGCCGAGCCGCGCCATCTCCACGTCGTCCAGCACCGTCCCGTCGTCGTCCACGCCGCCCGCGGCGTAGATCACCGTGCGGCCGTCTCGATCGAAGCCGAGCTCCAGCGCCAGTCGCTCACGCGGGGTCGTCAGCTCGACATCGAGCAGCTCGAGCTCTTTCAGGTGGCCCTCGGGGGATGCCGTCGCTTCGTACGAGAAGAACACGCCTCGCCGACCGTCGGGGTTCGTCACCCACACTGGGTGGGCCCCGAGCTCGCTCGTGAGCGTCCCGACCGGGATCACGGCGTGGAGCACCGCGTCCGGCCGCTCCTCGTCCCCGGTCGTCGCCAGGCCCAGCATGAGGCCGTCGCGCAAGCCGAGGGAGACCGTGGCGCCGGGCTGGAAGAACGCACCGGAGATCGTCAGCTCGACCCGGTCCGCCGCCGGCGAGCGCAGGGGCGCGACGTCGTCGATGCGCGGCGGTGGGACGTCCGAGATCCTGAAGATGCCGGGCTCCCCCGGCTCGACCTCCCACCGACCCTCGAGCCCGTCGGGGTCCTGCACGACCACGTGGTACTCCCCCGCGGGCATGGCCGCGGACTCGCACGGACAGGTCGCGCCGAGCTGGCCCGTGTCAAAGAAATCGACCACCGGCGACACGAACCGCGCCGCCGGGTCGCCCGAGGCGATGAAGAGGACCGCCGGCGTGGCGAGGAACCCCTCTCCAGTCACGCCGATGGACTGGTCGGACGCGACACCATCGTCCGGATCTCCCGTCCACGCGCCGTCCGGCACGACGTCCCGGACGCGCGGCGGCGGCCGGTCCAGCACCAGCACGAGACCCGGACACGCCGCCTCGGTTCCCTCCGGACGCGCGACGAGGATGACGTGACGCCCCGGCGTCAGGGTCCCGGACTCCACGGACACCGTCGCGAGGGACCCGTCGGCCGCGACGGTCAGTGGACCGAGGTCCACGGGATCGTCTCCCCCGTCCGGGATCGCGAGGCAGCGGTCTCCGTCCCTCGCCCCCGATGCGCGGAGCACGACCTCCGCGTCGGACCGCGAGGAGATGGCGGCCGGCGTGAATCCCAGGCACGAGAGTGAGGGGATCTCGTCGTCGAGATCGGCTTCGCCGCCATCTCCGGCGTCGCTCGAGTCGCCGGCATCACCGGCGTCGCCAGCAGCATCGGCATCTCCGGCGTCTCCTGCGTCTCCGGCGTTCCACCCCGGATCGAGCTCCACGCGCACCTCGTCGCAGGCTGATCCCAGCAGGAGCGCCACCAACGCGATCAGCTTCCCGGGACCCGTCATTCCACCCACTATCTCCCCCTGATCAAGGCGCTCGCCACTCTCCGTCCGGTCATTGTTACACACCTCCTCCTGATCTCTACTCGTGGGAAGGGGGGGAGACAGGCATGGCCAGGGCTTCCGCTCTGCCCGACGTGGGCCAGGTGGACGGACGAGTTGACATGGACTTCGGTCCGCGGTCCACTCCTGGCGTCTCAGCGGTTCCAGTTTACTTGTTATGACTGTTTTGTAGAAACCAACAGACTACTAATCGAAACATGCGACGCGTTTCCTCCTTCGTCTTCCGGGTGGTTGTTGGAGTCGTCGTCACGGCCATGTCGCTCGAGGCCAGCGCCCAGGACGGCGTGTATGCCGTGATCCTGGTCGATACGAGCTCGAGCATGCTCTACGACCTGATGGGCAGCGACCCCGCCGCCAACAACACCTACGGCGACGGCTCGGAGCGGTATCCCGGCGTTGACATGGACCATGACGGCCTGACGGACGACAGCCGGCTGTTCATCGCCAAGGACGTCATCACCGAGGTCGTGAGTGGCGCGGGTACGATCCGGTTCGGCCTCGCGCGGTATCACGCCGACGAGTTCCCGAGCTACGGCCTGCCCGGCGGCGGCGCCGACGGCATCGCCTGCGACAGCGAGGACGATTGCGACATCTACATGCCCGCGGCCTATTACTGCCACTCGACGCGCCGGCGCTGCACGCCGGGGAACTTCGGCACCGTGTGCCCCTTCTACAACGGTAACCGGGACCCCGACGCCGGACGGGTGGAGTGCCCCGTGGGCACGGTGTACCCCGCGGTGGACTACATCTCAGTCGACGGCTGGTACCTCCGCGACTCGTACGGGCAGTGCTGCCGCGACCAGGTGCTCCAGTGGGTCCCACGGCCTTACAACATGTGGATGCCGTTCTGCGCGGCCTGCACGGGGGCCGAGTGCGAGTGCTACGACTTCGACACGAACGGCGTCTGCGACCACCGCGACTTCCTCGGGAACGTCCGGGAGGTCGGCCGCGGAGCGGACCTGCTCGTGGGGTACGAGCGCGGCGTCGCGTACGACCCGAACGACATCCTCGAGTGGGTAGACGGGGTCGAGACCTGGGTCGGCGACGTGCCGGTCAACCCCGAGCTCCGCGCGACGGGGTTCACGCCGCTCGCGCGGTCGATGATGGACCTCCTCGAGCACTTCGAGGTCGATGTCGGGGGAAGCGGCGGTGTTCCGGGCACGGGCGTCCCCGGCGTGCCCCCGTGCTACCGGTACGCCATCGTGCTGACCGACGGGGACGACACCTGCGAGGGCAGCGTGGCCAGGGACCGGGTGATCGCGGCCGCGGGCCTGCTGCGGGCGGCCGGCGTGACGACGTACATCATCGCGTTCGCCATCACCGACGCGACCTCGCTCGGGACCCTCGACGCGGCGGCCGCGGCGGCCGGCACCGGGACCGCGCGGCGCGCGCGCGACCGGGACGAGCTCCGCGCGGCGTTCGGCGAGATCATCTCGTCCGCGGTGCGCGTGGAGACGTGCAACGACATCGACGACAACTGCAACGGGACGATCGACGACGAGGTCTACCGCTCGTGCACCTGCGGCGTCGCCGTCGGCCAGAGGGTGTGCACGAGGGGCCGGTGGGGCGCGTGCTCCGCCGGCGAGCCGGTGCCCGAGGTCTGCGACGGGCGCGACAACAACTGCAACCTGCGCATCGACGAGGACCTCGGCGGAGCGCCCTGCGGCACCTCGGCCGGCACCTGCACCGCGGGCGTGGAGGCGTGCCGCGACGGCGTGATGACGTGCGTCGGAGCCGTGGGCCCGGAGGAGGAGGTCTGCGACGGCGAGGACAACGACTGCGACGGCCGCACCGACGAGAACGACCCGGTCGTGGACGCGGGGACGAGGTGCGGGATCGACGTCGGCGAGTGCTCGCCTGGCCGTTTCGCGTGCTCGGGCGGACGGCTCACGTGCTCGGGCGGCGAGCCGGCGGCCGAGGCGTGCGACGGCCTCGATAACGACTGCGACGGGCTCACCGACGAGGACCTCACGCGTTCGTGCGACTACAACGCGCACTGCCCCGGCTTCGAGCGATGCGTGGCCAGGCGCTGGACCGGGTGCACGGCCCGCACCCCGACGGGCGAGCTGTGCAACAACACCGACGACGACTGCGACGGGAGCATCGACGAGGACCTGAGCCGGCCCTGCGAGAACGAGTGCGGCGTGGGGACACAGACGTGCGCGGCCGGCGCCTGGGGCTCCTGCTCCGCGCCCCCGCCTCGTGCCGAGGTGTGCGACCGACTCGACAACGACTGCGACGGGAGCATCGACGAGGACGTCACGCGGATCTGCGAGAACGACTGCGGCGAGGGCGTCGAGACGTGCGAGCTCGGGCGCTGGGTGGACTGCACCGCACCGCTGCCCGAGCTCGAGGTCTGCGACGGGATCGACAACGACTGTGACGGCGACCTCGACGAGAGCGACCCGCGGCTCGGCGAGGACTGCGGCACGGACCTGGGCGAGTGTGTCCACGGCCACCTCGCGTGCGAGGACGGGGACCTGGTCTGCGACGGCGAGGTGCCGCGCACCGACGAGATCTGCGACGGCCACGACAACGACTGCGACGGCGAGACGGACGAGTGGCTCCCCATCGGCGAGCCCTGCGACGACGACACGGGGCTCGGCGACACGGGCCAGTGCGACTTCGGTTTCTTCCACTGCGAGGATGGCGACCTGGTCTGCCAGGGCTTCGTCGGCCCGACGGACGAGGTGTGCGACTGCATCGACAACGACTGCGACGGCCCCGCGGACGAGGGGCTCGACGGTGAGCCCTGCGGGACCGACACGGGCGAGTGCGAGGCGGGCATCATCGCCTGCACGGAGTGCCGGATGACCTGCATCGGCTCCGTCGGCCCGACGCTGGAGATGTGCGACTGCCGCGACAACGATTGCGACGGCGAGACCGACGAGGAGGACGACGGCGCCCTGTGCCCGGAAGGCTCCGACTGCGTCCACTGTCAGTGCGCCTTCCCCTGCTCCGGGAGCGAGTTCCCCTGCCCGACGGGACGCGTGTGCGAGGACGGCTACTGCATCTCGGACCTGTGCAACGAGGTCGCCTGCGAGGCATGCCAGGTCTGCGACTCGTCCACCGGGCAGTGCGTGGACCGCTGCGTGGGCCGGACCTGCGACGACGGGCTCGTGTGCCACTGCGGCGAGTGCGTCCCGGACATCTGCTACTACCTCGGCTGCGAGGATGACCAGGTTTGCCTCGACGGCGAGTGCGTCGAGCACCCGTGTCACGACGTCGAGTGCGACGCCGGGCAGTTCTGCCGCGACGGCGCGTGCTTCGACGTCTGTACCGCCGGCGTCGTCTGCCCGCCGGGCCAACGGTGCATCGACGGCGAGTGCCGCGACGATCCGTGCTCGTGGCGGACGTGCCCCGACGGCACGACCTGCAACCCGGCCGACGGCGAGTGCACCGACGAGTGTCAGGACGTCGTGTGCCCGCCGGGCCAGGTCTGCGACCCGGCGACCGAGGCGTGCATCGACGACCCGTGCGCTTCCGTGGCCTGCCCGGACGGCACGCGGTGCGACCGCGGGACCTGCGTCGAGCCCGAGCCGGTCCGACCCGAGACGCGAGTGCTGGCGACGGGCGGCGGAGGCTGCGGCTGCGATGCAGCCGGGGCGATGAGACGCGCCAGCAGCCGGCTCCAGCCCGTGCTCTTCATCCTCGGGATACTCGGGCTCCTCGGGCTCCGGCGGTGGGGAGGTGCGCGATGACACGGCGTGCACCTGACGGACGGGCCGTCCTCGTGTCGCTTTGCTGTCTCGCTGCCGCGATCGGGCCGGGGTGCGAGGTCGATCCGTACTGCCTGTTCTGCCCCCCGGCTGACGACGGCGGACCGGACGCGGGAGACGCCGACGCGGCCCCCGATGGTGGAGACGCGGGGCACGACGCGGACCAGGACTTCGAGTGTAACCCCGACGCCGAGGAGGTCTGCAACGGCCGGGACGACGACTGCGACGACGAGGTGGACGAAGGCTTCGACCTCTCGAGCGACCCGCGCAACTGCGGAGCCTGCGGCGTCGCGTGCAACCTCCCCAACGCGTTCAACGGATGCGTGGACGGAGAGTGCGTGATCGAGCGGTGCGACGCGTGCTTCCACGACCTCGACCCGGACGAGCCGGGCTGCGAGTACGCGTGCTGCGTCCGCGACACCATCGAGGTCCCGGGCGCGTGCGAAGGGGAGGGCGCCGACTGCTGCGACGGGCTGGACAACGACTGCGACGGCGAGACGGACGAGGACCACGACACGTCGGTGGACCCAGGGAACTGCGGCGGCTGCGCGGCGAGCTGCGAGGGCGCCGACTGTCCCTTCCGGTGCGACTTCCCGTACGGAGTGGCCGGGTGCGAGGAGGGCCGCTGCGTGATGGTCGACTGCGTCGAGGGCCGGTACGACATCGATCCCGACGAGCCGGGCTGCGAGTACTCCTGCACGCCGAACCGCGAGACGGACGAGGACGAGGTCTGCAACGGCCGCGACGACGACTGCAACGGGATCGAGGACGACGACGTCCCGGGGCTGGGGCTGCCCTGCGGTGGCGGCGAGGGAGCCTGCGTCGCGGGAGTGACCGCGTGCGTGGACGGGCGGGAGGTCTGCGCCGGGGAAGTGCTCCCGACCGAGGAGGTCTGCGACGACGTGGACAACGATTGCGACGGCCGCAACAACGAGTCGTTCCCCGAGGACGGACGGCCGTGCGGGACCAACATCGGCGAGTGCCGCCGCGGGACATACGCGTGCATTGACGAGGAGCTCACGTGCGTCGGCTCCGTCGGACCCCGGGACGAGGAGTGCAACGGCCGCGACGACGACTGCGACGGCATCATCGACGACGAGGTCCCGGACGCGGGCTCCTGCGGCATCGAGACCGGCGAGTGCGTTGCCGGACGGCTCACCTGCGAGTCGGGCGCGTTCGTCTGTACCGGCGGCACCGGGCCGGTCGCCGAGACGTGCAACGGGCTCGATGACGACTGCGATGGCGAGGTCGACGAGGACTTCGACCTGACGACCGACCCCAGGAACTGCGGTCGCTGCGGCAACGACTGCCTCGAGGCGTTCCCACACGCCGTCGTGCGGTGCGCCAGGAGAACCTGCGAGCTCGTGGTCTGCCAGAGCGGCTGGTACGACATCGACCCCGCGGAGCCGGGCTGCGAGTACCCGTGCACGTTCCGCGGCCGCGAGGAATGCAACGGCCGCGACGACGACTGCAACGGCGAGGTCGACGACTGGACCCCGCCGGAGCGCTTCTGCGGCGTGTACGGCGTGTGCGCCGGGGTCGCGGTCCGGTGCGTCGATCCGGACGGCGACGGCCCGGAGCTCGCCAGTCCGCTGTGCGACTACCCCGCCACCTACCAGGCGACGGAGGACCTCTGCGACGGGCGCGACAACGACTGCGACGGCCGCACCGACGAGGGCTACGACGTGGGCCGCAGCTTCACGTGCGACAACGGCCTGCTCGGGCGGTGCCTGGCGCGAGGATACATGGAGTGCGCCCCCGGCGGACACGCGACGAGGTGCCACATCGAGGGAGCCGTGGCAGACGGACTCGATGAGATCTGCAACGACGTCGATGACGACTGCGACGGTGAGGTCGATGAAGGGATCACGCTGGCCAACTCGAACGTGGTCGAGGTCCTCGCCGACGTCGACTTCGACGGCGACGGTCGGATCGCCTTCGATGAGGACAACCGCCGGTTCTGGATCTTCCAGTACGAGGCGTCGCACCCCGACGCAACCCGGAGCTCGCCTGGGTCGGTGTGGAGCTACGCGTGCTCCCAGGCGCCCGACCCCGACGGCGACTACGACCCGTCCCTCGAACACGAGGACGGAGTCCTGCCCTGGTCGGCCCTGAGCTGGCGCGACGCGCAGGACGCGTGCTGCGGACGGAACGACGACGGCGACTGCGCGTTCCAGACCGCCCACAGCAGCGCGGGATCCGTCGTGGTCCCCGAAGGCTGGGCGCTCTGTACCGCTCCCGACTGGATGGTGGCCTGCCGCGGCCCGACCTCGCTCGACTACCCCTACGGCGCCGACTACGACCCGGACGCGTGCAACGGCTTCGACAACGACTCGGACCCCGGCGCCCCGGGCAACCAGTCGTTCGCCGTGCCCGGCGGCTCCATGGACACCTGCGCGGGCGGCGGCGGCGCGTGGCCCGCGGAGCACTTCGACATGAGCGGGAACGTCCACGAGTGGACGGCCACGGGCTGGTACACGTGCTCGTGCGACACCCGATCCGGACGGTGCGACACCGGGTGCACGTGCGATCGGGACTGCGCCTGCGCCTGCGACCGGGATCGCGGGACCGTCGGTTCGAGGTGCCAGTACTCGTGCGCCTGCGACCCGGACTGCAACACGTTCTACGAGTACCGTGGCGGCTCGTTCGAGAACCCCGGCGGCGCCCTGTCCTGCGGGTTCGACTTCAACGTCGGAGAGGACAGGTCGGACGGCGTCGACGGCTCCGGTCGGACGGTCGAGCCGGACCCGGGCCTCACCCTGGAGAGCCTCGGCTTCAGATGCTGTTTCTATCCGCCATTGTGAGCGGTGGAAGGAGAGCGGAAGCATGTCACGTGCACTGAAGGTCCTCGTCATCCTCGTCGCGGTTTCGACCGCGTGCTCGGACCAGCACCGTCCCACCCAGGACGGCGACGTCGACTCGATGCCCGACGGCGATGCGGACGGTGACACCGACGGCGACGGCGATACCGACGGCGACGGCGATACCGACGGCGACGTGGACGGCGATGCCGACGGCGATGCCGACGGCGATGCCGACGGCGACATGGACGGCGATGGCGATTCCGGCGGCGACGCAGATGCGGATGCCGACGAGGAGACGGACGCGGACGCCGAGCCCGGCTGCGACGTGAGCTGCGACGACGGGATCGACTGCACCGTCGATTCGTGCGACCCCGTGGCGCTCACCTGCGTCAACGAGCCCGACCACTCGCTCTGCGACGAGGGTGAGCTCTGCATCGCCGGGACGGGGTGCGAGGCCGTCATGTGCGACGAGGACAGCCACTGCGACGACGGTGTGTACTGCAACGGGGTCGAGGCGTGCGACGTGGGGACCTGGACCTGCGTCGGCGGCATCCGTGTCGAGTGCGACGACGGGATCGACTGCACGACCGACTCCTGCGACGAGGACAGCGACGGGTGCCGCTCCCTGCCGGACGACGACGAGTGCGACGACGGCTCGTTCTGCACCGGCATCGAGACCTGCGACGAGGTCCTCGGCTGCGTCGCGGGGACCGTTCCGGAGTGCGCCGACGAGCACGAGTGCACCGACGACTTCTGTGACGCGCTGACCGACGCCTGCGCCAGCATCGCGGACCACACCCGCTGCGACCCGGGCGAGCTGTGCCGGCCCGCCGAAGGTGGCTGCGTCGAAGTGGAATGCCTCGGCGACGAGGACTGCGACGACGGGCTGTGGTGCAACGGTGCGGAGACGTGCCTCGTGGCCGAGGAACGGTGCGTGGGCGAAGGGCTCGTCGATTGCGGCGACGGCGTCAGGTGCACGCGCGACTCCTGCGACGAAGATACCGACTCGTGCGCCAGCCTCCCCGATCACTCCGCCTGCGACGACGGCGACTTCTGCACGGGTGAGGAGCGGTGCGATCTCGACCTCGACTGCGTCGGGGGCGCCGTGCCCGGAGAGTGCCTCATGGTCTGCGCGTCGGTCGTGCCCGTGCGCGGGTCCCTGGGTCTGGACCAGGCGCTGGTCCTGTCCGGCGAGGCGTTCCACGCCACGGCGCGGGTGGTCCTGGTGGCCGCGAGCGGGGCGCGGACCGAGCTCCGCCCGGTCGATGTCGCCGGCGACGGCTCGCGCGCGACCGTCACGCTCCCCGCGGGCGCCATCGCGCCGGGGACCTACCGCGTGATCGTGATCAACCCGCACGTCGAGGACGAGTGCGGTACGTACGAAGCCCTCGCGCCCGCCTCGTGCGGCGAGGTGGAGCCTTCGACCATCTCATCTCTCATCGACAGCGAGCTCCTGCTCCACACGAGGGGCGCGGCGGACGGCGCCAGGGTCGAGGCGTACGACGTCGATGACGAGGTCTGGATCGACCTCGGTGCCGGGGTCCTCGACCCCGAGACCGGCACGTTGACCGTCGACGTGCCCGCCGGGACGCTGGCCGGCGGCCTCTACGACATCGTGGTGATCAACCCCGACGGCGAGGAAGCGGACTGCATGACGCGCCTCCGCGTGACGGGGATGCTCCCGCCGACCGTGACGGACGTCATCCCGCCCTCGGCCTGGACCGGCGAGGACGGCGACGGCATCCTGTCGGACGAGACGGTCACCGTGGTCGGGACCGACTTCCAGATCACGCCGAACGTCACCTGGATCCTCATCGAGGACCCGCGCGTCCGGTACGACGCGCTCGAGGTGGTCTGGCTGTCGAGCCGCGAGCTCCGCGCGACCTGCCCCTCCGAGACGCGCGGCATGCCGGCCGGCGACTACCATGTCCTCGTCACCAACCCCGATCGGCTCACCGCCTACTGGATCGTCTCGGCGACGGGTGCTCGGGGCATCTTCGAGGTGACCGACGTCCCGCCGCCGCGGATCGACGCGATCGATCCCGTCCGCTGGCCAGCGGCCCGCGACGCCGTCATCACCGTGACCGGAGCCTACTTCGTGGCGGGCGCCACCGTCGCCCTCGAGCTGCCCGACGGCCGGCTCGTCGCGCTCGGCACCGCGTTCGTCTCCGACCACGAGCTCACCGCCAGCCTCCCCGGCGGGACCGTGGGACAGGGCCGCTACCCGGTCCGCGTCACCAACCCCGACGGGCGGTACGACGTGTTCTATGTCTTCAATGCCACCGAGTCCGCGGAGTGTCACCTCAACGATCCGTTCGAGCCCGACACGGACTCGGACCTCGGCATCCCGCGCGAGCGGCTCGACGCGCAGTGGGGGCACGACGCCTTCGGGAACGCGTACGTCTACGCGGTCGGAGGCGTCTCCGACACCGACACGGTGCTCGACGACACGGAGCTCGCGCCGGTCAGCGTCTTCGGCGAGCTCGGACGGTTCCAGACCGCATTCCAGTACGGCGGACCAGGCTCCCCGCGGGTCGTCAACGGCATGACCGTGCCCCGCCAGGGCCTCACGCTGGTCCGGTACGGCCGTTGGCTGTACGCGATGGGCGGCGCCACGGCCGTGACCAACACCGCGGCCCGCGTTGCGGCGTCGAGGTCGGTGGAGCGGGCGACGATCATGGGCTACGAGACCATGCCGGAGGCCCACGCGCCCGAGGCGCTCTGGGGCCGCGGGCTCCCCTTCGGCACCTGGCACTACCGGATCTCCGCGGTCGGGCCCTTCGGCGAGAGCCTCGCCTCGACCGAGGTGCAGGCGCGCAACGTCAGCGGGCAGATCGAGGTCTGCTGGGCGAGCCGGACCGCAGAGGCCACCGGGTTCAACATCTACCGGACCCCCGCAGCCGACGGCCGGGCGGGGACCACGCGCCTCCTCGCCCTGGAGGTCGACGACGAGTGCTTCATCGACACGGGGCGCGGGCCGAACCAGCCGGCGCCGGGACGGCTCCGGGGCCGCGAGGCGGCCGGCGGCACCCTGGCGCTCGGCACCTGGACGTACCGCGTGACCGCGGTGGTGGACGGGGTCGAGACGCTCGCCGGCTACCGCGAGCACGTCGAGCTGGCGGACGCGGGTTTGCGGTCCGTGTCCCTGCGGTGGGACCCGGTGCCCGGCGCGACGTACAACGTCTATCGCTCTGCGAGCGTGACAGACGTCGTCGCTGGCGACGAGGCCACCTTCCTGCTCGTGGAGGGTCTCGGCGATCGGGAATATGTCGACGACGGGAGCCGCGCTGTCGCCGTCGCCGTCCCGGCCCCGGACGGGATTCCCCCGCTCCCGCCCGGCAGCCTGAGCCGGTGGGCGGAGCTCGCCGCGACCCCGATGACCGTGGCTCGCGAGGGCGCCGACGGCATCGTCATCTCGGTGCCCAGCATGATCGACGACGACGGCGAGACGGACCGGACGTTCATCTACGTCGTCGGCGGCCGGCCGGACAACTCGGGCTCCGGGTACCACAACACGATCGAGCGCACCGAGATCGGCGCCGGCGGCGCGCTCGGCGCCTGGGCGGTCCTGCCGCAGCGCATGACCCGCGCGCGGGCATTCCCGGTCCTGCTCACCACGGTCGGACGCAACGAGCCTGTGACTCCGCCGCCGCCCGAGGACCCCGGCTGCCCGGACTTCGACGGCGACGGGCACCGCGCCGACGACTGCGGCGGCGACGACTGCGACGACGCGGACGCCACGATCCACCCCGGGGCCGAGGACCCGTGCGAGGACGGGATCGACCAGGACTGCGACGGCATCGACCCGGACTGCGAGTGCGGCGCCCCGGATGGCGACGGCGACGGCCACGACCGCTTCGAGTGCGGTGGCGACGACTGCGACGACGACGACCCGACGGTCTTCCCGGGCGCCGACGACCCGTGCGACGACGGGATCGACCAGGACTGCGACGGCATCGACCCGTCGTGCGACTGCGCCGAGCCCGACGCCGACGGCGACGGCTTCGATCGCATCGAGTGCCTCGGGAGCGACTGCGACGACACCGATCCCACCGTCTACCCCGGGGCCATGGAGATCCTGTGCGACGGGATCGATCAGGACTGCGACGGAAAGGACGACTGCTTCGTCGAGTCCGTGATCGACGAGGCCCTGTACCTGATCGTCGCGCAGGGCGACGATTCGTTCTCCGCCTCCAACGAGGGGCTCGCCACCTTCGAGGCGGCCCGCCTGTTCCCGCCGGCCGGCGGGATCAGCGACTGGACGGTCCAGCGCAACTCCCCGTCCCACGCGCACCACGGCCACGGTGCGCTGCTCTACTTCGACTGCGTGTTCGTGCTCCCGGGCGTGCAGCGCGAGGCGCGCGGCGCCGACCCCACGCCCGGCTCGTTCACCGCGTCCCGCTTCCCACTCGACGTCGCCACGCCGGCGCCCAACCTGCTCCTCGGGGGCCGCGAGTCGGCCGCCGCATCGTTCGACGCGCCTCGGGCCTACTACGGGACCGTGCGGATCTTCTCGCGCATCTTCGTCATCGGCGGCAACGACGGCCACGGTCCCGTCGCATCCGTCGAGCTCAACGACGAATAGGGCGGCGACGAGCCTCGGATCGGGTTTCGGTGCGTCCGTAGGCCCTGAGACGATTGCGGTCTATACTCGCGTCCGGTGATTCCGAGGGAGAGGAGAATGATACGAATGAACGCCTCACGAACGGTTTTATCGCTCTTCGTCCCAGTCGTGATCGCGGGAGCTGCGGTCGCCACGGGCCTGGTCGCGACCCTCGTTCCCGCTGGCTGTGACGACGGCTCGGACGAGCCGGACCTCATCGCGATGTGCCGCGAGATGATCGAGCTGAGCTGCGAGAAGTCATTCGAGTGCACCCCTGCCATGGCCGCGCTGGTCTTCCAGATCGACGGCGCGTCGGAGTGCGGATCGGCCGCCGTCGTGCTCTGCACCCCCGAAGAGGACGACGGGGGAGACGGAGACGGCGGGACCGAGGAGGAGTGCACGATCGAGGACTGGCCCACTGACGCCCAGATCCGTTCGTGCATGAGCGAGATCGAGGCCGCCGAGTGCGACGAGGTCCTCGAGGTCGCCCAGACCGGCATCTGCGGCGAGGTCGCGGAGATGCTGGAGTGCGAGGAGGACGGCGGCGGGGATGCCGACGGCGACTCCGACGGCGACTCCGACGGCGACAGCGATGCCGACAACCCGCCCGAAGTGCACACCGAGGGCTGCGTCGCCGCCGTGTCTGCGGGATGCGGGCTCGCGGCGTCCTGCGTCGATTCGTACCCCATGCTCCCGGAGGCCATCCGGGAAGGTGTCGAGAACTGCGACACGACCGTGACGAGCCACCAGGACAACATCGAGTCGGCGTGCGAGGACTACTTGACCGAGGGAGTCGCGAACGGAGCTCCGGGAGCGATATGGCTCAACTCCGCCTCGGCCGAGCAGGCCGAGACGTGCGTCTCGAGCCAGAGCTGCGACCGTGAGCTCATCATCGAGATCATCGAGGGCCTCCTCGGGGTCACCGCGGGCGGCGACGCCAGCGACATGGCGGTGCTCCTCGCCCCGTTGATCACGGGCTGCTCGGGCTGACGTCGCCCCTCCACGGTCGTCGTCCACCGGGTCCATCGACTCCGACCGGTCCGGATGTCTCTCCCATCCGCCCGAGCCCGACCACCCATGGCCTCCGTCCCCAGGTCCCATCCAGGGAAACTCATTGACAATGATACGTTTGTGAGTCATTTGATGTGCATGGTCCATCGCATCCTCGACGCGGCGACCCTCACGCAGGCATTCGAGCGTCTCGATGCGCTCGTCCCGGCCGGTGCTCACCTGATCATCGGCGGCGGTGCCGCGATGGTGGCGGCTTGATGAAGTGCTTCGCCGGACGCGACAAGGACCGCGCCCATGCGCGGCTCCTGCTGCGTCTCGCCGTCGATCTCGGCATCGTCGACCGCCAGATCTCCAGCCTCATGGATCGCGGGTACCCGAAGGCGCGCCGCGCGGCCGACTACTTCGACGACCTGCGGGACGAGGCCGAGCCGTGACACGGGG
>Ga0233425_10003207_pt1 | contig 30326 bp, 26 predicted proteins | sample Watercolumn_Towu_2_FD_181712 | JGI IMG/M metagenome (GOLD analysis project Ga0233425, IMG submission 181712) | Freshwater microbial communities from Lake Towuti, South Sulawesi, Indonesia - Watercolumn_Towuti2014_140_MG | ecosystem: Environmental > Aquatic > Freshwater > Lake | place...
CGGCCGCCCGCCAGCAAAGGAAAAGCCCGATCTCCATCACGGCTGATCACCGACACAAACCCTCCCGCCAAACTAGGGAATTTTAGATGCCCACTTTTGCGGAATCTTCGGTGCCCGTTGACACACGTCCAAGCCCGCGCCGTTCGATGTCGTCGTCGTCCACTCGTTCAGCCGCTTCTTCCGCGATCATTTCGAACTGGAGTTCTACGTCCGCAAATTGGCGAAGAACGGCGTCAAGCTCGTCTCGATCACGCAGGAGATGGGCGACGATCCGATGCACGTCATGATGCGCCAGATCATGGCTCTGTTCGACGAGTATCAGTCGAAGGAGAACGCCAAGCACGTCCTGCGCGCCATGAACGAGAACGCCCGTCAGGGCTTCTGGAACGGCGCGCGGCCACCCATCGGCTATCGCATCGTTGCGGCCGAACAGCGTGGATCGAAGACCAAGAAGAAGCTGGAGATCGACCCGCTGCACGCGGAGACGGTCAGGCTCATCTACCGCCTCTTCCTCGAAGGAGACGGAACCTCCGGCCCGAAGGGCGTCAAGGCCATCGCGACCTATCTCAACGAGCGCCGTATGTTCACCCGCGACGGTGGGAAATGGGGGCTGGCGCAAATCCACGCGATCCTGACCCGCACGACCTATATCGGCGAGCACCGCTTCAACACGCGCTCGCACAAAGACCGCGAAAAGAAGCCGGAGAGTGAAGTGGCGGTCATGGCCGTGCCGCCGCTGATCGAGCGGGAGACGTTCGACGCCGTCCAGGCCCGTCTCAAATCGCGCAATCCGATGGTGGTGCCGGCACGGGTATCGAGCGGCCCGACGCTGCTCACCGGCATCTGCTTCTGCGCGAAGTGCGGCGGCGCGATGACCCTGCGCACCGGCAAGGGCAATGGCGGGCAGTATACCTATTACACCTGCTCGACCAAGGCGCGGCAGGGCAAGACGGGCTGCGAAGGACGTTCGATCCGAATGGACAAGCTCGACCATCTGGTCGCGGGCCATCTCGAAGAGCGCCTTCTCCAACCGAAGCGGCTGGAGACGATCCTGTCGAGCCTTCTCGACCGCCGGCAGGAACGGGCGGAGCGCCGACGCGAGCACCTGGCAGAGCTGAACCGGCGAATCACGGAAACCGATCAGCGCCTCAACCGGCTCTACGATGCGATCGAATCAGGCGTCGCGGCCTTGGACGACGTGGGGTTGAAAGACCGGATCGCCAATCTGAAGGCGATCCACGACCAGGCCACGGCCGATGCCGAGCGGATACGGATGACACTCGACGGCTCGGGCGATCGGGCCGTGACGCCGGAGATGATCGACGCCCTTTCGGAGACGGCACGCAGGAGCTTGCGGATCGAAGGAGGCGGCTATCGGCGGGATCACCTGCGCGGCTTCGCCCAGCGTGTTGAAGTCGCCGATGACGAGGTTCGGATCATGGGGAGGAAATCGGACCTGCTTCAAACCCTCGTCGCCGCTTCGAGTGGGGAAACGGCGGCGTTTGCGGTTCGCAGTTCTGTACTGAAATGGCGCACCCGGAACGATTCGAACGTCCGACCCTCAGATTCGTAGTCTGATGCTCTATCCAGCTGAGCTACGGGTGCTTATCCGCCGGCAGCATGGCTGCTCGAAAGAATGGCGCACCCGGAACGATTCGAACGTCCGACCCTCAGATTCGTAGTCTGATGCTCTATCCAGCTGAGCTACGGGTGCGTGGAGACGCGCTGATAGGAGCGCGCGGCGGATTGGGCAACCCCTTTTTTGCACTTCGGCGACGGCGGAGGCCGCCGCAACCTTTCTGCCCGTTCCTCGTTCGGCTGGACGAAGGAGAGTGCCATGATGAACTTCACGATGAACGACCTGGCGCTGCTGGTCATAGCGTTGCTCATTGGCTGGATATTGGGCCTGATGATGAGCGGGCGGGGGAAGTTCAAGCGGCTGTGGCAGGAAGAGCGTGTCGCCCATCGCACCGGCATCAAGGATCGCGATGCGCGGCTGGAGGCGGCGAACGCGCGGATCGTGGAACTGGAGCGGCACAGCGCGCCGATCGGGGCGGGCACGGCCACGACCATCGGCGGTGCGGTGCGGGGCCGCGATGACCTCAGCCGCATCAGCGGGATCAGCCAGCGAGAGGAAGTGGCCCTCAACGAGGCGGGGTATCACCGCTACGGGCAGATCGCGGCGCTGAATGCCGAGCAGGAAGCGACGCTGGAGGCGCGGCTGGGGCTGACGCCCGGCACGATCACGCGCAACGATTGGCGCGGGCAGGCGCTGGGGCTGGAGCGCGGCGAGGCGAAGCCGGGGCTGTTGGGGCGGCTGACGGGAGCGCGTTGACGCCCGGGAAAAGTTCGGGGACGATTGGCTGTTCCCCGGCGAAGGCCGAGGTCCCGTTCAGAGCGCAGAACTGGACCTCGGCCTTCGCCGGGGAACAGTTACTTCCAAGGCGGAGGTTTTCCCCCGCCCTTTTTTCCTATCATTTACTGGCGAGCGCCGCCTGCGCGGCCGCAAGGCGGGCGATTGGCACCCGGTAGGGCGAGGCCGAGACGTAATCGAGGCCGGTCGCTTCGCAGAAGGCGATCGACGCCGGGTCGCCGCCATGTTCGCCGCAGATGCCGAGCTTGATGCCGGGACGGGTTGCGCGGCCGCGCTCCGCCGCCAGTTCGATCAGCTGGCCGACGCCCTCCACATCGATGCTGACGAAGGGATCGCGGGCGAAGATGCCCTTGTCCACATATTGCGTCAGGAAGCGGCCGGCGTCGTCGCGGCTGATGCCGATCGTCGTTTGGGTGAGGTCATTGGTGCCGAAGGAGAAGAATTCGCCTACCTCGGCAATCTCCCCGGCCTTGAGCGCGGCGCGCGGCAGTTCGATCATCGTGCCGACGAGATATTCGACCGAAGCACCCTGCTCCGCGAACACATCCTTCGCGACCTGATCGACGATCGCCTTCATCAGCTCCAGTTCCTTGCGGGTGGCGACGAGCGGGATCATGATCTCCGGGATGGGCGCGTCGCCGGAGCGCTGCTTGACGATCAGCGCCGCCTCGAAGATGGCGCGGGCCTGCATCTCGTAGATTTCGGGATAGGTGACGCCGAGGCGGCAGCCGCGATGGCCGAGCATCGGGTTGAATTCATGCAGTTCGGCGGCGCGGCGCTTGAGCGCTTCCACGCCGACGCCCGCAGCCTTCGCCACTTCCTCGAACTCCGCTTCGCCGTGGGGCAGGAATTCGTGCAGCGGCGGATCGAGCAGGCGGATTGTAACGGGCAGGCCCGCCATCACCATGAAAATCTGCGCGAAATCGTCGCGCTGCTCCGGCAGCAGCTTGTCGAGCGCGGCGCGGCGGCCCTTCTCGCTGTCGGCGAGGATCATCTCGCGCACGGCGGTGATGCGCGCGGCGTCGAAGAACATATGCTCGGTGCGGCAGAGGCCCACGCCTTCCGCGCCGAAATCGCGCGCGGTCTGGCAGTCGAGCGGGGTCTCCGCATTGGCGCGGACCTTAAGGCGGCGGACCTTGTCGGCCCAGACCATCAGCGTGCCGAAGTCGCCCGCCAGTTCCGGCTGAACCGTCGGCACTTCGCCGGCCATGACCTCGCCCGTCGATCCGTCGATGGTGAGGATGTCGCCTTCCTTCAATTCCCGCGATCCGATCCGCAGAATCTTCGCGGCGTTGTCGATCGAGAGGCTGCCCGCGCCGGAGACGCAGGGCCGGCCCATGCCGCGCGCCACCACGGCGGCGTGGCTGGTCATGCCGCCGCGCGCGGTCAGGATGCCCTTGGCCGCGTGCATCCCGTGAATGTCTTCAGGGCTGGTTTCGACCCGGACGAGGATGACGGCGTCGCCCAGCTCGTTGCGGCGCTCGGCGGTGTCGGCGTCGAACACGATCGCGCCGCTCGCCGCGCCCGGGGAGGCGGGCAGGCCCTTGGTCAGAATGTCGCGCGGGGCGCTGGGGTCGAGCGTCGGGTGCAGCAGCTGGTCGAGCGCGGCGGGATCGACGCGGGCGACCGCTTCCTCCTCGGAGATCAGCCCTTCATGCGCCATATCGACCGCGATCTTGAGCGCAGCCTTGGCGGTGCGCTTGCCGGAACGGGTCTGGAGCATCCAGAGCTTGCCCTGCTGCACCGTGAACTCGATGTCCTGCATGTCGCAATAATGGGTTTCGAGGATCTGGAACACCCGCGCCAGCTCGGCATAGGTTTCGGGCATTGCCTCTTCCATCGACAGCGGCTTGGCCCCTGCCCGCTCGCGCGCGGCCTTGGTCAGATATTGCGGGGTGCGGATGCCCGCGACCACGTCCTCGCCCTGCGCGTTGATGAGATATTCGCCATAATAGGCGTTCTCGCCGGTGGCGGGATCGCGCGTGAAGGCGACGCCGGTGGCCGATGTGTCGCCCATGTTGCCGAACACCATCGCCTGCACGTTGACGGCCGTGCCCCAGTCGCCGGGGATGGAATTGAGGCGGCGATAGACCTTCGCGCGGTCGGCCTGCCAGCTTCCGAACACGGCGCTGATCGCGCCCCAGAGCTGGTCGTGCACGTCTTGGGGGAAGGGTTTGTTCCAGAGCTTCTGGACGAGCGACTTATATTCGCCGACCAGCGCCTTCCAGTCGTCGGCGGTCATTTCGGTGTCGAGCGTATAGCCCTGATCTTCCTTGGCGATCTCCAGCGCTTCCTCGAACGCGCCATGGTCCAGTTCCAGCACCACGTCCGAATACATCTGGATGAAGCGGCGATAGCTGTCCCAGGCGAAACGCTCGTCGCCGCTGACGGTGGCGAGGCCGATGACGGTTTCGTCGTTGAGGCCGAGGTTGAGGACCGTGTCCATCATGCCGGGCATCGAGATGCGCGCGCCGGAGCGGACCGAGACCAGCAGCGGATCGGCGGCGTCGCCGAAGCGCTTGCCCGTCACACCTTCGATATGGGTGATGCCGTCGGCGACTTCCGCCTTCAGGCTGTCGGGATAGGTGCCGCCGTCCTGATAATAGCGGGTGCACATTTCGGTCGTGATGGTGAAGCCCGGCGGCACCGGCAGGCCGATCGCGGCCATGCCGTCGAGGTTGGCGCCCTTGCCGCCCAGCAGGTTCTTGTCGCCCTTGCCCCCGTCATTCACGCCGCCGCCGAACCGATAGACATAGCGGGTCGTGCTGCTCATCTGGGCCTCTTCCGTCTTTACCATATGTCCGGCTCTCCCTGCACTGATTGCCGATTTTGTGCGTTGCAACAATTTGGACGCAATAGCGGTTTGCGCCGTGCCGCGATAGGATATATCCGGCTTAACTTCGCATATTTCCCGCTTATTTCGACATTTAATGTCGTTATCCCGAAATTTTCGAAAAGTCCGCCACCTGATGCACCGCGTCGCGGACCCGCGCCAGCAGCGCGAGGCGAGTCGCGCGTTTGGCGGGATCAGCGTCGTTGACGGTCACGCTATCGAAGAATGCGTCGATAGGCGAGCGCAGCGTGGCGAGCGCGGCCATGGCGTCCTCGAACCGCTCGTCTGCCACGGCCTGACGCGCGCGCGGTTCGGCGGCGTCGAGCGCGGTGATGAGCGCTGCTTCGGCGGGTTCGGGGGTGTAGGGGAGCATATTCAGACCGTTCGTGCTGAGCGAAGGCGAAGCACCCGACTGAGCGTCAGCGAAGCCCGCGCCGTCGGACGGCCTCGGCTCCGCTCGGCCCTGCCCTTCGACAGGCTCAGGGCGAACGGTGGAGAGGTCCGGCGCGTCCTTCTTGAGGATATTCGCGGCGCGCTTGTAGCCCGCGAGCAGGTTCGCGCCGTCGTCGGTCGCGACGAAGGACTGGAGCGCATGGACGCGGGCGAGCAGGCGGACGAGATCATCCTCCCCCCCGAGCGCGAACACGGCGTCGATCAGGTCGTGGCGGACGCCGGCTTCCTTCTGCTGGACCTTGAGGCGGTCGGCGAAGAAGTCGAGGAGAGCTTTGTCAGTAGTTCGGAACAATTCTTCAACATCCGCTCTATCTTTCTGGCCGATCCGCTCAAAAATTTCATCATCGTTCAAAATTTTTAAGAAAACTTCACTTCGCGCGGAAACATTATTGGCGTGCTGTTCGAGCAACCGCACCATATCGACCGAAAACCTCCGGACGCCCATTTTGCCCTGCCATCTCGCCAAGTCCAGCAAAATGAAGTTAACAACTGCCGCAAGGCTGACGCGCAGTTCATTTTTCAAAATCAATGCAGCTACGGCAATTGCTTGGCGGCGGAGAGCAAACGGGTCTTTTGAACCGGTGGGTCTCTCATCGCTAGCAAAAAAGCCCACCAGCGTATCCAACTTATCCGCCAGACTCACCGCCACCGTCACCGGCGCGGTGGGCACGTCATCGCCCTGACCGACCGGCTTGTAATGGTCGCGGATGGCGTCGGCGACGGCGTCGGGCAGGCCTTCAGCGCGGGCATAGTAGCCGCCCATGACGCCCTGCAATTCAGGGAACTCGCCAACCATTTCGGTGACGAGGTCGGCCTTGCACAGCTTTGCAGCATCATAGGCCAGCCGCGCCAGCTCGTCTTTCGTCATGCCAGCGTAGGCTGGCATCTCGGGCGTTGGCGCGCTGCCGCCTGAGACCCCAGCATTCGCTGGGGTGACGGTTGTGTTGGAGGTGACGATCCCCTCTTCCACCAGCCAGCGGGCGAGTTTCGCCACGCGCTCCACCTTGTCGGCGACGGTGCCGAGTTTCTCGTGGAAGGTGATGCGCTCCAGCTTCTTCGCATGGTCCTCCAGCCGCGTCTTGCGGTCCTGCTCCCAGAAGAAGCGCGCGTCGGAGAGGCGCGCGGCGAGCACCTTGCGGTTGCCCGCGATAATCGCCGCGCCGCCATCCTTCGCCTCGATATTGGCGGTGCAGATGAAGGCGGGGGCGAGCTTCCCCGCAACATCCTTCAGCACGAAATATTTCTGGTTGATGCGCAGCGTCAGCTGGATGACTTCGGGCGGCACCTCCAGGAAGGCCGGGTCGAAATCGCCGAGCAGCGGCACCGGCCATTCGGTCAGGCCCGCATTCTCTGCGACCAGCCCCTTGTCCTCGATGACGGTGTAGCCATGCGCGGCGGCGGCTTCGGCCGCCTTCGCCTCGATGATCGCCTGCCGTTCCTGATGCGAGACGATCACATGGCAGGCGCGCAGCTTCTCGACATAATCATGCGCGCCGCCGATCGTGATTTCGCCGGGGTGATGGAAACGGTGGCCGAGCGTCGCGTAGCCGGACCTGATCCCTTCGATCTCAATGTCCACCAGCTCTTCGCCCAGGATGGCGACGATGCCCTGCAACGGGCGGACCCAGCGCAGGCTCTCGGTCGTCTGGCTGGCCGCGCCCCAGCGCATCGACTTGGGCCAGGGGAAGGCGCGGACGACGGCGGGCACCGCCTGCGCCAGCACATCGGCGGTCGCGCGGCCGGGCTTTTCGACGACGGCGAACCAGACGCCATCGCGGTCCTGAAGCTGGTCCTTCGTGAGGCCGGTCTTGCGCAGGAAGCCTTCGAGCGCCTGATCGGGCGCGGAGGTGCGCGGGCCCTTATACTCTTCGCTGACGGCGGCGGTTTCGAGCGGAAGGTCGCGGGCGATCAGCGCGAGGCGGCGGGGCGTCACGAAGCTGTCGATCGACGCAGGCTTGAGGCCGGCCTTGGCCAGCTCCTCGGTGAAGATCCGGGCGAGGCCGTCGGACGCCTTCAATTGCATCCGCGCCGGGATTTCCTCGCAGCGCAGTTCGAGGAGGAAGTCAGTCATTGGAACGATCCAGTCAAATCAGCCCGTTCAGTTCGAGCCGGTTCGAGCGAAGTCGAGAACCGACGGGTCGAGAACCATTCTCGACGACGCATCTCGACAAGCTCGATGCGGCTCGAACCGAACGGATGGAAATAGGTAGCGCCTTGGATCACGCCGCCCACCCGTTGCTTTTCATCCATGCCTCGCAGCTGCCCTTCGCCATGTCGCGGACCTGGCCCATATAGCTGGCGCGTTCCTGCACGGAGATGACGCCGCGCGCCTGGAGCAGGTTGAAGGTGTGGGACGCCTTGATCGCCTGTTCGAACGCGGCGAGGGGCACGCCGGCTTCGATGCACTGGTCATATTCGGCGCGGCAGTCCTTGAACCAGCGGAACAGCTTTTCGGTGTCGGCGACCTCGAAATTCCATTTCGACATCTGCTTCTCATTTTCGAGGAACACGTCGCCATAGGTGACGCCGGCGTCGTTGAACTTGAGGTCGTACACGCGATCTACGCCCTGGATATACATGGCGAGGCGTTCGAGGCCGTAGGTCAGTTCGCCCGCGACCGGCTTGCAGTCGAAGCCGCCCATCTGCTGGAAATAGGTGAACTGCGTGACTTCCATGCCGTCGCACCAGACTTCCCAGCCCAGCCCCCAGGCGCCCAGCGTGGGGCTTTCCCAATCATCCTCGACGAAGCGGATGTCGTGGACCAGCGGGTCAATGCCGATTTCGACGAGAGACCCAAGATAGAGTTCCTGGAGGTTCGCCGGCGACGGCTTCATGATGACCTGATACTGGTAATAATGCTGGAGCCGGTTGGGATTTTCGCCGTAGCGGCCGTCTGTCGGGCGGCGGCTGGGCTGCACATAGGCGGCGTTCCATGTGTCCGGCCCGAGCGCGCGCAGCGTGGTGGCGGGGTGGAAGGTGCCCGCGCCCACTTCCATGTCGTAGGGCTGGAGAATGACGCAGCCCTGCCGCCCCCAATAGGCGTGGAGGGTCAGGATCAGGTCCTGAAAGGAAAGCGCTTTGTCGTCGGCCACGGGCGATCTCTGAACGGCTATGTTACGGCCCCGCGCCTTGGCCCATGGCACGGACAGGGTCAAGGGATTGCGCAGGCAAAGAGGGTTAAGCGGCTTGCCCGACGGGCGCGATATGCGCATCTGTGGGGCATGAGGATCGTCCCTACCCTGCTCCGCCTGACCGCCGCCGCGCTGCTGCTGATCGGCGGCGCCGCACACGCCCGCTCGCCCAAGGCCGCTACCCCCGCCCTCTGGCAGGTGCGCGACGCCGATACGACCATCTACCTGTTCGGAACGGTCCATGTGATGAAGCCCGATGTCGCCTGGTTCGGGGGCACGGTGAAGCGCGCGTTCGACGGCTCGGACGAACTGGTGCTGGAGATCCTCGAGCCGGACGATCCCAGGGCGCTGGGCGCGGCCATGACGCGGCTTGCCGTGGCGACGGACGGGGTGAAGCTGTCCGACCGGCTGACGCCGGAGGCGCGGGCGAAATATCAGGCGGCGATGGAGGCGAACGGCCTGCCGTGGCGGACGTTCGAGATGTTCAACCCGTGGATGAGCGGCATGGCGCTGTCGGTCGCACCGCTGGAGAAGCTCGGCTACCGGAACGACATCGGCGCGGAGAAGGTGCTGCGCGCGGCGGCTCAAAGCGCCGGCAAGACGGTGGACGCGCTGGAGACGGTGGAGCAGCAGGTCGGCTTCTTCGCCGGCCTGCCGATGGAGCAGCAGGTGCAGTTCCTCAACGCCACGGTCGATGGCCTGCCCGACATGGAGAAGGAGTTCGGGCAGCTGCTGGGATATTGGCAGGCTGGGCAGCCGGACAGGCTGGCGAAATCCATGAACGAGTCGCTGGAGGCGACGCCCGAACTGGCGCAGGTGCTGCTGACCGGACGGAATCGCAACTGGGCGCAGTGGATCAGGGCGCGGCTGGCGCGGCCGGGCACGGTGTTCGTCGCGGTGGGCGCGGGGCATCTGGCCGGCAAGGGCAGCGTGCAGGATCAGTTGAAGGCGATCGGCATCGCCACGAAGCGGGTGCGGAAATGATCGCGATGCTGACGCGCCTGCTCGCGCTTGCCGGCCTGTTGCTGGTAGCGGCGTGCGACAAAGCCCCTGCTCCGCAGCCTGCCAAGCAGGGGGGGCCTGCGCTGTGGCAGGTCCAGCGCGGTGACTTGAAGGGGTGGCTGTTCGGCACCATCCATGTGCTGCCCAAGGGGGTGGCTTGGGAGACGCCGGCGATCCGTGACGCCATGGCGCAGGCCGACCGGCTGGTGCTGGAGGCGTCGGACCTTCAGGACGAAGAAAAGACGCTCGCCCTCTTCGAGAAGATGGGCCGCAGCCCCGGCCTGCCGCCGCTGGAGGCGCGGGTTCCGGTTGCCGAGAAGCCGGCTCTGGAAAAGGCGCTGAGCGACGGGGGCACCAGTTCGCAGCTTCTGTCCGGCTATGAAAGCTGGGCCGCGGCGATGCTCCTGTCTGCGGCCAGCCAGCAGGGCCTGGGCGTCAGCCAGAGCGACGGGGTGGAGCCGGTGCTGATCGCGGCGTTCAGGAAGGCCGGCAAGCCGATCGGCGGGCTGGAAACGGTGGAGCGGCAGTTCGGCGCGTTCGACACGCTGCCCGAAAAGGCGCAGGCGCGGCTGCTGGTCCAGACGGTGCATGAGGCCAAGGGGATGAAGGCGCTCTACGACCGCATCCTCGCCGCCTGGCTGAAGGGCGACATGGAGGCGATCGCGAAAGAGGACCAGATCGGCGAGCAACCCGACCCGGTGGTCGAGGAGGCGATCCTGGTCGCGCGCAACCGGGACTGGGTGAAAGCGATCGCGCCGATGAAGGGGCGTCCGTTCATCGCCGTGGGCGCGGGGCATCTGACCGGCAAGGGCAATCTGATCGCGATGTTGGAGGCGAAGGGATTTAAGGTCACGCGGGTGGAGTAATCCCGTTCGCTTCCAGTGAAGGCGAGAAGCGGCGAGTGAGGCTCCAATCGCTTCTCGACCAGGCTCGAAACGAACGGATATGGCGGACATCCCTGCCGCCCCTTGCCTTTGCGCCATTTCCTGCTAAAGGGCCGCCTTCCCGCGATGGTCATCCCTGGAGGCGTGGCGGGAAATTGATCTAACCAGCTTTTGGAGACACGCAATGAGCGAGCAGCTTACGCTGTCGGCCGAGGCACGCGATCGGGCAGGCAAGGGAGCCTCCCGCGCTCTCCGCCGCGAGGGCCGCGTTCCCGCCGTCATCTACGGTAACAATGAAGAACCCCTGTCGATCCACGTCGAGGAAAAGCTCCTCAACAAGCAGCTCGGCACCGGCCACTTCTTCAATTCGGTCATCATGGTCGAAGTCGGCGGCAAGACCGTCCGCACGCTCGCCAAGGACGTGGCCTTCCATCCCGTCACCGACCGTCCGCTGCACGCCGACTTCCTGCGCGTTTCGGAACATGCCACCGTCACCGTCGCGGTGCCCGTGCGCTTCGAGAATGAAGACGCCGCGCCCGGCCTCAAGAAGGGCGGCGTGCTGAACGTCGTGCGCCACGAGGTCGAACTGGTCGTCGACGCCGCCGAAATTCCCGAAGACGTCGTCGTGGACCTCGCGGGCTTCGAAGTGGGCGATTCGATCCACATCAGCGCGGTGACGCTGCCCAAGGGCGCGAAGACCGCGATCGACGACCGCGACTTCACCATCGCGACGATCGTCCCGCCGCTGGTCGCGCCGGCTGCGGATGAAGGCGAGGAAGCTCCGGCCGAGGGCGAATAAGCCCTTACGTTCCTGGCGACGTTTCAGACCCCGTTCGGGCTGAGCGAAGTCGAAGCCCTTGACTGAGCAACGCGAAGTTCAACCTTCGCTCCGCTCAGGCGGGCCCTTCGACAGGCTCAGGGCGAACGGGGTTTTCTGTGCGAAAGGGCAGCCATGCAAATCTGGGCCGGTCTGGGCAATCCGGGCGCGCAATATGCGATGCACCGGCACAATGTCGGCTTCATGGCGGCCGACCTGATCGCGGACATGCATCGATTCTCCCCTCCGCGGAAGCAGTTCCAGGGGTGGGTGCAGGAAGGGCGGATCGGACCCGACAAGATCCTGCTGCTGAAACCCGCCACCTTCATGAACGAAAGCGGCCGCTCCATCGGGGAGGCGATGCGCTTCTACAAGCTGACGCCGCAGGACGTGACCGTCTTTCATGACGAACTCGACCTTGCGCCGATGAAGGTCAAGGTGAAGCGCGGCGGGGGCAATGCCGGGCATAACGGGCTGCGCTCCACCGACGCCCATATCGGCGCGGAGTTTCGCCGGGTGCGCATCGGCATCGGTCATCCGGGGCACAAGGACAGGGTGCACGCCTATGTGCTGGGCAACTACGCCAAGAGCGAGATGGACGCGCTGGCCGACATGCTGGCGGCGATCGGCGCGGAGGCAGAATGGCTCGCAAAGGGCGACGACGTGCGCTTCATGAACGAAGTCGCGCGCCGCACAACAGCCTAGAGCGGCATCGTCAGCTCGAAGATCGCGCCCCCCTCGGTCCGTGCCGTGATCGTGCCGCCCAGGCTGCGCGCCAATGTGGTGATGAGTTTCATGCCAAGGCTGGTCGACGCGCTGGACGCCAGCTGAAATCCGTCGGGCAGCCCCTGCCCTTCGTCGCGGACGACGATGCTGAGCCTGCCCTCGCCTTCCTGGCGCACCTGCGTCCACACCTGCCCCTGCCCGCCGGCATAGCCATGCTTGGCCGCATTGGTGACGAGTTCAGTCACGAGAAGGGCGAGCGTCATCGCCCGATCGGAACCGATCAGCGCAGCGTCGGCGTCGCAATGGAAATCGAACCCGTCGAATTGCGCCTGCAAGGTGGCGCAAAGGTCCGCCATCAGGCTCTTGAGTTCGATCCGGTCGCTGCCGCCGTGCCGCCAGAGCTGGTCGTGGGTGCGCGCGACCGCGATGATGCGGCCCGATGCTTCATCGAGCGCCTGCGATATGTCGGCCGACGCGGCGCGGCGCGATTGCATCTGGAGCAGGCCGGACAGCATGGCGAGGCTGTTCTTCACCCGGTGGCTGGCCTCCTGCACCAGCAGCTTCTGATGCTCCAGCGCGTGGGCGAGCTTGCGATCGGCCTCGGCGCGCTCGATCGCGACGCCGACAAGGTTGGCGAAGCCCTGGAGGAAGGCGATGTCCGCTGCCTCGAACTCGCCTTCATTGGGGCTGTCCACTTCGAGCACGCCCCATGCGCCTTCGCCGGTTGCGATCAGGACGTTGATCGCGCGCCGCACGCCATGGTCGGCGAGCAGCCGGGGGGTGCGGAAGCGCTCCTCATGCTCCAGATGGTTGGAGATGACCGGCGTGCCGTTGCGGAAGGCGAAGCCGGCGGGCGACTGTTCGTCCGCGCCGAGCGTCGCGGAACCCACTTCGCCGTCGTGCCAGCCAACCCCGGCGCGAAGCAGAAGATGATCTCCCTCGGCCCGATATTCCAATATCTTGCACAGTTCCGCGCGCATCCCTTCCGCCGACAGCCGAACCGCGGTGTCGAGCAACTCGTCGAGGTCGCGTGTCTTGAGCGCGGCAAGGCCGAAGTCGGACAGGATCGCCTGCTGCTGAAGCCGGTAGCCCAGCATGGATTCGGCCCCGACGGCTTCGACCGCTTCGGCAAAGCTGGTCGCGTCGCTCCCCGTCGCTTCCGTGGTTTCGACAATCTCTTCGCCGTCGGCCGCCATCAGTTCGGGCGGTTCGTCCTGTCCGGGTTTCATATCATCCTTCGCGTCTGGCACGGCCTGGGTCGTTCTGGTGCTACAACGAAGAAGCGGCGCAAAGGCTGCATGGATCAGCATTTGCCTTAACCCGCGGCTTGTTCCAAAGCATCGCTGTCCTTTAGGGAGCCACCTGTGACCCAGATCATCCAGACGACGCCGTTCACCGACCAGAAGCCCGGCACGTCGGGCCTGCGCAAGAAGGTGCGGGTGTTCCAGCAGCCCCATTATGCCGAGAATTTCATCCAGTCGGTGTTCGACAGCCTCGAAGGCTATGCGGGCAAGACCCTGGTGGTGGGCGGCGATGGCCGTTACCTCAACCGCGAGGTCATCCAGACCGTGCTCAAGATGGCGGCGGCCAATGGATTCGGCCGCGTGCTGGTGGGCCGGGGCGGCATATTGTCCACGCCGGCGGCGTCGCACCTGATCCGGTCGTCGGGCGCGTTCGGCGGCCTCGGCCTGTCGGCGAGCCACAATCCGGGCGGGCCGGACGAGGATTTCGGGATCAAATATAATATCGGCAATGGCGGCCCCGCGCCGGAAAAGGTGACAGACGCGATCGCCGCCCGATCGCTGGTGATCGACAGCTACAGGATATTGGACGCGCCCGATGTCGATCTCGACACTTTGGGCGAAACATCGCTGGGCGGCATGATCGTGGAGGTGGTCGATCCGGTAACGCTCTACGCGGACCTGATGGAGCGCCTGTTCGATTTTTCCGCGATCCGGGCGATGATCGCGGACGGCTTCACCCTCGCCTTCGATTCCATGAGCGCCGTGACCGGTCCCTATGCCGTCGAGATTTTCGAAAGGCGGCTGGGCGCGCCGGCCGGCGCGGTGATGAACGGGACGCCGCTGCCCGACTTTGGGCATCACCATCCCGACCCCAATCTGGTCCACGCCAAGCAACTGTACGACCGGATGATGGCCCCCGATGCGCCCGATTTCGGGGCGGCGTCGGACGGCGACGGGGACCGCAACCTCATCATCGGGCGGCATTGCTACGTCACGCCGTCGGATTCTCTGGCGGTGCTGGCCGCGAATGCGCATCTCGCGCCCGGATACAAGGCGGGCCTCAAGGGCATCGCGCGGTCCATGCCGACCAGCGGTGCGGCGGACCGGGTGGCGCAGACGCTGGGCGTGCCACTCTACGAGACGCCCACGGGCTGGAAATTCTTCGGCAACCTGCTCGACGCCGGCATGGCGACGATCTGCGGCGAGGAAAGCGCGGGCACCGGGTCGGACCATGTGCGCGAAAAGGACGGCATCTGGGCGGTGCTGCTGTGGCTCAACATCCTGGCCGTCCGCAAGCAGAGCGTCGCCGCCATCATGGCGGACCATTTTGCCACCTATGGCCGCAACTATTATGCGCGCCATGACTATGAAGCGATCGCCAAGGACAAGGCCGATGCGCTGATGGCGGCGTTGCGGGGCAAGCTCGACAGCCTGCCCTGCACGACCAACAGTGGCGGCACGGTCACGAGCGCGGACGATTTCGCCTATACCGACCCTACCGACCAGTCGGTCAGCCGCAACCAGGGCGTGCGCATCCTGTTCGACGATGGATCGCGGGTCGTGTTCCGCCTGTCGGGCACAGGCACGGAGGGCGCGACGCTGCGCGTCTATATCGAGCGTTATGTCGGGCCGGACGGCGACCTCGACCTGCCGACCGCGCAGGCGCTGGCGCCGCTGATCGCGGCGGCGCAGGAAGTGGCCGGCATTGCGGGCTACACCGGCATGGACCGGCCGAGCGTCATCACCTGAACTCAGGCCAAGGTCCATGCCGCACGGTGTAGGGCGAGCGGCCGAGCGGGCTTAGCCGCCGCCATGCCGGTCGCCGTGCAGCTTCGCCCAGAGCGCGCTGGTCCCGGCTTCCTGCGCGCGGGTGGTGAATTGCGCCGCGACCAGCCAGCCCTTGATCGGGCGGAGGGGAAGCACGGTGGTCAGGATCAGGACCGGCACCCCGACGACGAGGTGGACCCAGAGCGGGGGCCGCGCCATGATCTCCAGCATCAGGATGAAGATGACGCCGGGCACGCAGGCGAACAGTTGAACGAACACGGCGGGGCCGTCGGCCGGATCGGCGAAGCTGTAGTCGAGGCCGCAGACCTCGCAATGGTCGCGCACGGTCAGGAAGCCGCGGAAGATATGCCCCTCGCCGCAGCGCGGGCAGCGGCCCATGACGCCTGTTTCATGCGCGGGCCGCTTCTTCCATCGTCCGCCTGAGCTGTCCGTCCACCAGCCTTCGTCCTGCCCGTCCATATCGTCTCCAGTCATGCGCCCCATGTCGCAATCCCGCCGCCCGTTTCAATTGCGCCTTTTGTCCCACCCCGTCCCCCACGCTGATCCATGTGACCAAGGCTGGCCTTTCCGCGCGTCAGGCGCTATCGGCGCGGCAATCTTTCCGATCTTGTAAGGCAGTCAAATGGGTTTTCGTTGCGGTATCGTCGGCCTCCCCAATGTGGGCAAGTCCACCCTGTTCAACGCGCTGACGGAGACGCAGGCGGCGCAGGCGGCCAACTACCCCTTCTGCACCATCGAGCCGAACGAGGGCCGGGTCGCCGTGCCCGACGACCGGCTCCAGACGATCGCGAGGATCGGCGGATCGGCCAAGATCATCGAGACGCAGTTGTCCTTCGTGGACATTGCCGGCCTGGTGCGCGGGGCGTCCAAGGGCGAGGGTCTTGGCAACCAGTTCCTGGCCAATATCCGCGAAGTCGATGCCATCGTCCATGTGCTGCGCTGTTTCGAGGATGATGACATCACCCATGTCGAGGGCAAGGTCGATCCCATCGCCGACGCTGAGACGGTCGAGACCGAACTGATGCTCGCCGACCTTGAATCCCTCGAAAAGCGCGTGCCGAATCTCGCCAAGAAGGCGGCGCAGGGCGACAAGGAAGCGAAGGCGGCGGCGTCGGTGCTGGGCCAGGCGCTGGAGCTTCTGCGCGAAGGCAGGCCCGCGCGCCTCACCGTCCCGCGCGATCCCGAGGAGGAACGGCTGTTCGCCCAGGCCCAGTTGCTGACCGCAAAGCCTGTCCTCTATGTCTGCAATGTCGAGGAAGACAGCGCGGCCACCGGCAACGCCCACTCCGCCCGCGTGTTCGAGAAGGCGGCGGCGGAGAATGCCAAGGCGGTGATCGTGTCCGCCGCGATCGAGGCGGAACTCGTCACCATGCCGGTCGAGGAACGCGCCGAATATCTCGAGGCGCTGGGCCTCACCGAAGCCGGCCTCGCCCGCATCATCCGCGCCGGATACGACCTGCTCGGGCTCATCACCTTCTTCACCGTCGGGCCGAAGGAAGCGCGCGCGTGGACCGTGGCGAAGGGCAGCAAGGCGCCGCAGGCCGCCGGCGCGATCCACACCGATTTCGAGAAGGGCTTCATCCGCGCCGAGACAATGGCTTACGCGGATTACGTCCAGTATAATGGCGAGGCGGGGGCCAAGGAAGCGGGCAAGTGGCGGTCCGAAGGCAAGGACTATGTGACGCAGGATGGCGACATCATGCTGTTCCGGTTCAATGTCTGACCTGTCACCGTCATGCCAGCGAAGGCTGGCATCTCAGGAGACGGCGCGCCACCGCCTGAGACCCCAGCTTCCGCTGGGGTGACGGATTAAAGACGATGCCCCTCAAATTCGCCTTTCCCCCCAGCGTTGACGCCGACACCCGGTTGCTGATCCTCGGCAGCCTGCCGGGTGACGCCTCGATCCGGCAGGGCGAATATTATGCCCATCGCGGCAACGCCTTCTGGCAGTTGCTGGGCGGCGTTCTGGGCGAGGATTTGCGGGGGACGCCTTACGCCATGCGGTTGAAGCGGCTGCGGGCGCGAGGCATCGGCCTGTGGGACGTGATCGAGAGCGCGGAGCGGGACGGAAGCCTCGACAGCAGTATAAGGGGCGCGGAATTGCGGGATCTTGGCGCGTTCACCGCCCGCCTGCCGAAGCTGCGCGCGGTCGCCTTCAACGGCAAGACCGCCGCGACCCACGGACGGCGGCAGCTGGGCCAGCGGCCGGACCTCACGCTCATCGACCTCCCCTCCTCCAGCGCCGCCTATGCCAGCCTGTCGCGCGAGAGGAAGGCGCAGGCATGGAGCGTGCTGCGCGACTGGGTGGCATGAAGCCGCCGCGTCATCCTGTCATATTGCGCGGCTAGGGCGACGGGCTAAGACACAGATCAACCGTTTCGTTTGTAAAGGTCGCACCCATGTTCACCCGCCGCCAGATCCTGTCCACCGCCAGCATCGCTTCCACGCTGGCCGCACCCGCGATTGTAAAGGCGCAAAGCTGGTTCGCGGGCTATCCCTTTTCGCTGGGCGTGACATCGGGCGATCCGGCGCCCGACGGCTTCGTCATCTGGACCAAGCTTGCGCCCAAGCCGTTCGAGCCGGACGGCGGGATGCCGATGGTCCCGCTGCCGGTGAAGTGGGAAGTGGCGAGCGACGACCGGTTCAAGACTATCGTGGCGTCCGGCGAAGCAACCGCCCGGCCGGAGCTGGGCCACAGCGTGCATGTGGAGGTTGCCGGGCTGCAACCCGATCGCCCCTATTGGTATCGTTTCACTTTGGGCAGCGACCAGTCGAGCCGGGGCCGCGCCCGCACCCTGCCGCTCGCGTCGGCCAGCCCCGCGAGCCTGAAATTTGGCGTCGCCGGCTGCCAGAATTACGAGGATGGCTATTTCACCGCCTTCCGCCATCTGGCGCGGGAGGACGATCTTGCGTTCGTGTTCCACTATGGCGACTTCATCTACGAATATAAGCAGCGCGGGCCGGATTATGACAAGGACGGCCTGCCGGTGGAGCAGGTGCGGCACCATCTGGGGCAGGATTGTTTCGACGTCGCCGACTATCGGCTGCGCTATGCCCAGTATCTGAGCGACTATGACCTTCAGGCCGCGCGGGCGAAGCATAGTTGGTTTCCGACCTTCGACGATCATGAGGTGGAGAATAACTGGACCGGCGACGCGAACTGGAAGGGGGTGCCGCCGGAAATCTTCCGCCTGCGCCGTCAGGCCGGATTGCAGGTGTGGTATGAATATATGCCGGTGCGCGCGGCGATGCTGCCGAAGAACGGCCTCATCACCAACATGTATCGGGAAGCGCGGTTCGGCGACCTCCTTTCCATCGATTTCCTCGACACCCGCTCCTTCCGCTCGGACCAGCCGTGCGACGACGGCTTCAAGACCTATTGCCCCGGCATCGACGACAGCAAGGCGCAGGTGCTGTCGCCCGAGGAGGAAAGCTGGCTGGCCCGCAACCTGACGCGCGGGCAGACCAAATGGAACTGCCTGGCGCAGCAGGTGATGATGATGTCGCTCGACCGCCGCCGCTATGCCGACGAGAAGCAGAAAATCTATAATCTCGACAGCTGGGCCGGCTATGAAGCGCCGCGCAAGCGGTTGCTGGGCCGGATGCGCGGCCTCGACAATGTGGTCGTCCTGACCGGCGACGAGCATCAGAATTTCGCCGGGCTGCTGGAAAGCGACGGCAAGCCGGTGGCGGTGGAGTTCGTCTCCACCTCCATCTCCTCGGGCGGGGACGGGTCTGACCTGCGCGCGGGGAGCGACATCATGCTGAAGAACAGCCCGGAGCTGAAGTTCGTCAACGACCAGCGCGGCTATCTGGTCTGCGAGGTGACGCCCGACGCCTGGACCACGCGCTTCCGCGTGCTCGACCATGTCTCGACGCCCGGCGCGGACGTGACCACCCGCGCCAGCATCACCGTGCCGCGCGGACGGCCATCCCTCAGCATCGCCTGACATTGACGTAAACGGAAACCGGTTTTAAGCCGTCATTCAAGATCGAGGAGACGGTTGATGGCCGATGACATAGCCTATTTCGAGGATTTGCAGGTCGGCGACCGCGTCGATTTCGGCCCGCTGACAATCGGACGCGAAGAGGCAATCGCCTTTGCCGCCGAGTTCGACCCGCAGCCCTTTCACCTGTCCGACGAGGCAGCGGCTCAAACGCATTTCGGCGCCATCGCCGTCAGCGGCTGGCACACCGTCGCCCTGTTCATGAAGATGTTCGTGGCCGCGATGCAGGAAAATCCGGCGCGGCAGGCGGCGAGCCTCGGCGCGTTGGGCGTGGACGAACTGCGCTGGCTGCGGCCGGTGCGGCCGGGCGATACGCTGCGCGGCACGAACGAAGTGATCGAGAAGAAGGCGTCTCGCAGCCGGCCGGAAATGGGGATCGTGCGCAACAAGGTGACGATCTATAACCAGCATGACGAGCCGGTGCTGACGATGATCCCCATCGCCATGTGGCGGACGCGGCCGGTATAGGGTTGCTCCCGTTCGGTTCGAGCTTGTCGAGAACATTGGTTGGCGTTCTCGACAGGCTCGAACCGAACGGAGGTAATTGCGCAACTAACGCGGCTGGTTAGCCTGCGCGTCGGCCGCCATGACCTTGATCGTGCGCGCCTGCGATCCGGCGATCTGGATGATGTGCCGTCCTGCGGGCAGGTCGAACCACACGATCTTGCGAATACCCGAGCAGTCCGGCCCGTGGCCATGTTTCACCGAAGCGACGGGAGACGTGCCCGTCACCACGTCCACCCAGGCCGGTCCCGACAGCGCGACGCCCACCCGAGCGGCGGTCTTGAGCGACAGGCTGAACAGGCCGCCGAAACCCTCCTTCGCGCCTTTTCCCGGCGTGGCGGCGAACTGGACATGATCGGCGGGCGTCAGCTCGGCGGCGAGCGGCTTGCCCAGGATCAGGGAGGGCGCGCCCTGCGCGAGCGCTCCGGCCCGCGCCTGCCCGATCTGGGTCCGACTGGTCCAAGGTTCGGCGAGAGGCGGAGGCGCCGCGCATTGAGGGGTTGCGGCAGTAATCAGCAGAGCGGCAAACAACATCAAGCCAACTCCTTATATCTCACCGTTATGACACTGCGTGAATATTGCCTTCGTCTTTCTTGATTTTGCCTCGATCTTTTGCTCCCTTGCCCGCAACTCCTCCGGCTTGGGGCAGCGTACCGCTGGCTCCGGCGCCTTTTCCACCACCACCACATCGTTGACCTGCAATGACGACCCATCTGCAAATGTGACGACATAATTTACAGGAACGTTTCCTAGGAAGCCCGGTGCAGGATCATAATAGAGCACATATTCTGTAACTTCTTTGCCTTCGCAAAATCCGACGTTGGCATCGTGAAAAGGCCCTTCCCCATCTTTAAGGATTCTGACTTCCGGCTGTACCCTCAGCTTGCCGCTCACGACTCCCGACAATTGGAAATCGGGCGGTTGGGTTGGGTTGCAATTGACCGAACTGATGTTTGAACTCCTCGCAAGCTCAATGGTCTCGCCGCGCGTGTAATGGATGTCGGAGCCTCGCTGCACCGGGGCAGCGCAAGCATCCGCAACAGTCAGACAGCCAATAAGAGCCGCTCCCAGACAAACGATCCGCATCATCGCCTCCAGTCTATTTCCTCCCGAACAGCTTTTCGATGTCGCCATGGCCAAGCTTTACCCAGGTCGGGCGGCCATGGTTGCACTGGCCAGAGCGCGGCGTCACTTCCATCTCGCGCAGCAGGGCGTTCATTTCCGCGACGCTCAGCACCCGGCCAGCACGGACCGATCCGTGGCAGGCCATGGTCGCGGCGACGAGGTCCAGTCGCTCCTTCAGGGACAGGGCGCTGTCATAGGCGGCGAGATCGTCAGCGAGGTCGGTGACGAGGCCTTGCACGTCGGATTGCCCCAGCATCGCCGGCACGGCCCGCACCAGCATCGCAGCCGGCCCGAAGCGTTCCAGTTCCAGCCCGAAATCGCGCAGTTCGGCGGCGCGCGCCTCGAGCCGGTCGCAGGCGGGTTCGTCCAGTTCCACCACCTCGGGCAGCAGCAACGCCTGTGACGACACCCCCGGGCCTTCCATCGCGCGGCGCATCCGTTCCAGCGTCAGCCGCTCATGCGCGGCGTGCTGGTCCACGATGACGAGACCATCCTCCGCTTCCGCCACGATATAGGTGCGCGCCACCTGTCCGCGCGCAACGCCTAGCGGAAAGCTGTGTCCTTCGGGCGCGGGCGCGGCGGCGGGTTCGGCACGGGCTTGAGGTGGAGGGGCGGTGAAGGACGGGCGGCGATCGCCGACGCTCTGGTAGAGCGGGTTATAGCTGGTCGGCCCCGCCCCTGCCGCCTCGAAGATCGGCATCGCACCGATGGGCGTGGGCGATACCGGCTCCGGTCGCCATGCGGCGAGACCAGCCGGGTCGGCCATCTGCACCGCGCGAAAGCCTTCCGCATCCAGCGCCCGGCGCAGGCCCGACACGATCATGCCGCGGATCAGCGCCGGATCGCGAAAGCGCACCTCCGTCTTGGCGGGGTGGACGTTCACGTCCACTTCCGTGGGCGGCACGTCGAGGAACAGGGCGACCACCGGATGCCGGTCCCGCGCCAGCATGTCGGCATAGGCCCCGCGCAGCGCGCCGATCAGCAGCCGGTCCTTCACCGGGCGGCCGTTGACGAACAGATATTGATGATCGCCCACGCCGCGATTGTAGGTCGGCAACGACGCGACGCCCGACAGGCGAACCCCTTCGCGTTCGAGGCTGACGATCACATGATTGTCGGCCAGTTGCCGGTCGGTGAGCGCGGCGACCCGCTCCTCCCGCGCGTCCCCGCCCTGCACGCCCAGCACCCGCCGCCCGTCATGCTCGACCGAAAAGGCGACGGCGGGATGCGCCATCGCGAGCCGGCGGACGATGTCCAGGCAAGCGGCATATTCGGCCTTGGCCGAACGCAGGAACTTGCGGCGGGCGGGCACTTTGGCGAACAGCTGCTCCACGGTGACGCGGGTGCCCGGCGGCAGCGCCGCCGGTCCCTCCGCCACCAACCGGCCGTTGTCGACCGTCCGGGTCCACCCGTCGCGCCCGGCCGGGCGGCTGTCGATCGAGAGGCGGGCGACGCTGGCGATGGAGGGCAGCGCCTCCCCCCGGAAGCCCAGGGTCGCAACATTTTCAATCGCATCGTCGGGCAGCTTCGACGTCGCATGTCGCTCCAGCGCCAGCGCCATGTCGCCCGAATCCATGCCGCATCCGTCGTCGCTCACCTCGATCCGGTCCAGCCCGCCATTGGACAGACGGATCGCAACCCGAGTCGCGCCCGCATCGAGGGCGTTTTCAACGATTTCCTTGAGCGCGCTGGCGGGTCTTTCGACCACTTCACCGGCAGCGATACGATTGACCAGATGTTCGGGCAGGCGGCGTATTGACATTGATTAGGGACTAGCCCAAGCGAGCGCTTTCCGCGAGCCGCGAACCGATATTTTTTGCACTGCAAGGGGCAAGGAAGCAGGGGACAACGCCACGCGGAACAGCATTCCGACCGGCCCCGGAACGCGCTGACGGGGACGGCGGGCGATACAGGATAAGGCATGTCGATCTTCTCGCGTCTCTTCAAATTCTCCTCGCAGGATATGGCCATCGACCTCGGCACCGCGAATACGGTGGTCTATGTGCGCGGTCGCGGCATCGTCCTCAACGAACCGTCGGTGGTGGCGGTCGAGACGCTGAACGGCGTCAAGCGGGTGAAGGCGGTCGGCGAAGACGCCAAGCTGATGATGGGCAAGACGCCCGATTCCATCGAGGCCATCCGCCCGCTGCGCGACGGCGTGATCGCCGACATCGATGTCGCCGAACAGATGATCAAGCACTTCATCACCAAGGTGCATGGCGGCAAGCACAGCCCCTGGCGCGCACCCGAAATCGTGATCTGCGTGCCGTCCGGCTCCACCAGCGTCGAGCGCCGCGCCATTCGCGACGCCGCCAGCAATGCCGGCGCGAGCCAGGTATTCCTGATCGAGGAGCCGATGGCCGCCGCGATCGGCGCCGACATGCCGGTGACCGAGCCGATCGGCTCCATGGTCGTGGACATCGGCGGCGGCACCACCGAAGTCGCCGTGCTCTCGCTGCGCGGCCTTGCCTACACCACGTCGGTGCGCGTGGGCGGCGACAAGATGGACGAGGCGATCGTGTCCTTCGTCCGCCGCCACCACAACCTGCTGATCGGGGAAGCCACTGCCGAGCGGATCAAGAAGCAGTTCGGCGTCGCCCAGCCGCCCGAGGATGGCGTGGGTGAGACGATCCATATCAAGGGCCGCGACCTGGTGAACGGCGTGCCCAAGGAAATCAGCATCAACCAGGGCCAGATCGCCGACGCGCTGGCCGAGCCGATCAGCACCATCGTGGAAGGCGTGCGCATCGCGCTGGAGAACACCGCGCCGGAACTGGCGGCGGACATCGTCGATCAGGGGATCGTGCTGACCGGCGGCGGCGCGCTGCTCAAGGGGCTGGACGATGAGCTGCGTGACGAGACCGGCCTGCCCGTGACCATTGCCGAAGATCCGCTGACCTGCGTCGCGATCGGCACGGGCCGGGCGATGGAGGACCCGATCTTCCGGGGCGTCTTGCAGACCGCCTGACACGCGGGGGAGCATAGGGCATGGCGCGGCCACCCAGCCGACGCCCCGGCATCAACCGGAGGGCGCAATATAGCCTGTTCGCCAGCTATGTCGTGGCGATCACGGGGGCTGTCGTCGGCCTGCTGCTGGTGGTGATCGCCATTTTCGATCCCACCGGCTTTTCCGCGCTGCGCATCGCCGCGGCGGAAATCGCCCGGCCGGCGTCGGTGACGATGAAATCGATGGTGAGCGGCATCGCCTCTGTCGATGAGGTGCTGGCCAGCTATTGGCGCGCAGGGTCGCAGAACATGGCGTTACGGCGACAGGTCGAGGCCGACCGCAACCGCATCATCGAGGCGAAGGCGGTGGCGCAGGAGAATGTGCGCCTGAAGAAGCTGCTCAAACTGGTGGACGAGGACAGCACCGACCTCCTCTCCGCCCGGCTGATCGCGTCTTCAGCCAGCAGCGCGCGCCGCTTCGCGCGCCTGAATGCGGGAAGCTGGCAGGGCGTGCGTCCCGGTATGCCGGTGCGCGCGTCGGAGGGATTGGTCGGGCGCATCCATAGCGTGACGCCGAACAGTTCCGACGTGCTGCTGCTGACCGACGCCAGCAACATCGTGCCGGTGCGCCGCGCCAGCGACAATATTCCGGCCATCTCCACCGGCCTTGGCGACGGATCGGTGGAAATCCGGGCGCTGACGGCCGGACGCAATCCGTTCAAGCCCGGCGATCTGCTGGTCACGTCGGGCATCGGCGGTGTGTATCAACCCAATATCCCGGTCGCGGTCGTCGTGCGCGCGCAGGGTGAGATCGCCTATGGCGTGCCGCTCGCCAACCCGGCGCGGGTCGATGCGGTGGTCGTCGAGCGCATCTTCGAACAGGCGGTCAGCCGCCCCGGTCCCGCCGCCCCGCCGGTCGCGGAGACGCCGCCGGCCGACAACAGCGCCGCGCCGTGATCGACCCGCATCTCCACCACGTTCCGAAGCTGGGCCGGCATCCGTCGCGTCTGCGGCTCGCGGGCGTGCCGGTCATCACCGTACTGTTCGGCTCCCTCCTCACGGCTCTCCCCCTGATCGCCCAGTCGCCGATCCTGCCGCCCTTCGGTCTGCTGCTGCTGCTGTCCTGGCGATTGTTGCGCCCGGACCTGTGGCGCGCATGGATCGGATTGCCGCTGGGGCTGTTCGATGACATGGCGAGCGGGCAGCCGATCGGGTCGGCGATGTTCCTGTGGACCGTCGCGCTGATCGGCATCGACGCCATTGAGCATCGGCTGGTCTGGCGCAGCTATCGGCAGGACTGGCTAATCGCGGCCATTGCGATTATCGTCTGCCTTTCCGGTGGCCTGTTCTTCGCCCGGATCACCGGCGGAGGTGCCGTGCCCTTTTCGCTGATCGTGCCGCAGATGGTCTGGACGATCCTGCTCTTCCCGTTCGTCGTGCGGCAATGCGCGCGGATGGACCGCTGGCGCGTGATGGCATGAAGTTCCCGTCCAAGCGGAAGATCGTCACCGAAGCCACCCAATCCTTCACCTTCAGCCGCCGCGCGATGGTGGTCGGCGGGTTGCAGGGAGCGATCGGCGCGATGCTGGTCGGCCGCATGGCATGGATCAGCGTGGCGGAGAATGAAAAATATACCCTCCTGTCCGAAAGCAACCGGGTCAACCTGACGCTCATTCCGCCGCGCAGGGGCTGGATCATCGACCGGCATGGGCGCCCGCTCGCCAACAACCGCACCGACTTCCGCGTCGACCTGATCCCGCAGCGGGTGGTGGATGCCGAAGGGACGATCCGGCAGCTGGCGCAGATGCTCAACCTCCTTCCCGAGGATGTCGATCGCATCCGCGAGGAACTGGAGAAGTCGGCCGGCTTTCGCCCGGTGCAGGTCGCCGACAAGCTGACCTACGACCAATATGCCGCCGTCAGCGTCCGCCTGCCGGACCTGCCCGGCGTCGCCCCCAGCCAGGGCTTTTCGCGTAACTATCCGGCCGGGGCTTCGGTCGGCCATCTGCTTGGCTATGTCGGCGCGGCGACGGCGGAGGACTACAAGGCGCGGCGCGACCCGCTGCTCATCACGCCGGGTTTCAAGATCGGCAAGGATGGCCTTGAAAAGGCGTTCGACCGCCACCTGACCGGCAAGCCCGGGGCCAAGCGGGTCGAAGTGACGGCGCGCGGCAAGATCGTGCGCGAACTCACCACGCGGCAGGACAGTCCCGGCCGGTCGATCAAGCTGACGATCGACGCGGGCCTCCAGGAATTTGCCGGCCGCCGCCTCGCCACGCAAAGCGGCTCCGTGGTCGTGATCGACTGCGAGAATGGCGATGTGCTGGCGCTGGCGTCGATGCCCAGCTTCGATCCCAACAGCTTTTCCGACGGCATCAGCCATCTGGAATATGAAATGCTGTCGAAGGACGATCATGTCCCCCTTCGCAACAAGACGTTGCAAGGCCTCTATCCGCCCGGATCGACGGTCAAGCCGATGGTGGCGCTCGCGCTGCTGGAAGCGGGCATATCGCCGATGGAGACGGTCAGCTGCGGCGGCGCGATCCGGGTCGGCAACACGCTGTTCCACTGCCACAAAAGGCGCGGTCACGGCCCGCTCAACATGCGCGGCGCGATCGCCCAGAGCTGCGACATCTATTTCTACCAGATGGCGCAGCGCATCGGCATGGACCGCATCGCCAGCATGGCGCGGCGCGTCGGCATGGGCCAGAAGTTCAACCTGCCCTTCCCCAGCCAGAGTTACGGCACCGTGCCGGACCCGGCGTGGAAGGAACGGAAATATAACCAGAAATGGCAGGTCTACGACACGGTGAACGCCACCATCGGTCAGGGCTATATGCTCATCAACCCGCTTCAGATGGCGGTGATGGCAGCCCGGCTGGCGACCGGCAGGCAGCTGATGCCCAATTTCATCCATGGCGCGCCCCGCCCCGCTCCGGCCCCCGTCGGCGCGAGCGAGGAGCATCTGGTCGTCATCCGCGACGCCATGAGCGCGGTCGTCAATGGCGGCGGCACTGGCGGCGCGGCGCGCAGTTCCATTCCCGGCGTGATGATCGCGGGCAAGACCGGCACGGCGCAGGTCCGGCGCATCACCATGGCGGAGCGCGCGGGCGGCGTGCGCGGCAATGCCGGCCTGCCCTTCAAGCTGCGCGACCACGCCCTGTTCCAGGGCTTTGCCCCGTTCGACAAGCCACGCTTCGCCATTGCCTGCATCATCGAACATGGCGGCCATATCAACCGGATCGAGGACGCGCCGATGATCGCCAGCGACACGATCTCCTACCTGTTCGACCCGAAAAAGGCGATGGAGAAGCTGGAGACGCTGGAGAAGGGCTGGGGCGGCACCCCGGCGCAGCGGCAGGCGAAGCAGATGGCGGCCTTCCGCCTCGCCAAGGCGATCGAGAAGGGCGAAGTGCCGCCGCCGGCTGACGATGCCGCCAACGCCAGCGCGGCCAATGCGTCCGCGCCCGCCCCGCCCCCGGCTCCGCCCTTGCCGGCGGACGAGGACGACCTGCCTCCGCCGGCCAACAGCGTGGACGCGCCATGAGCATCGTTCCCAAGCCGCTGACGGAATTTCCCTGGCGCATCATCGCGCTGCTGCTGGCGATCGCCGGCTTCGGAACGGTCGTGCTGTTCAGCGCCGCCAACGGCAGCATCTTCCCATGGGCCTTCAACCATGCGCTGCGCTTCTGCGTCGCGTCGGTGATCGCACTGGGCCTCAGCCGGATTCCGGTAGAGGTCTTCGCCCGCTTTGCCTTCCCCGCCTATGGCGCGGTGCTCGCAGCGCTGTTCCTGGTCGAGCTGATCGGTGGCGTCGCCGGGGGCAGCCAGCGCTGGATCAACCTCGGCTTCATGCAGTTGCAGCCGTCCGAATTCATGAAGCCGATCATCGTGCTGACCGTCGGGCGTTTCTACGCGATGCTGCCCGTGGGCGAAATACGCCGCTGGAACGCGATCTGGCCGGCGCTGGTGCTGATCGGCGTGCCCTGGGCGCTGGTGCTGGTGCAGCCGGACCTTGGCACGGCGACGATGATCGCGGCGGGCGGCGTGACGGTGATGTTCCTCGCCGGTCTGCCGCTGCGCCTGTTCATCGGCACCGGCCTTGCCGGCGCGGCGCTGATCCCGATCGCCTTCAGCTTCCTCCACGATTACCAGAAGAACCGCATCCTTATCTTCCTCGACCCTGAAAGCGATCCGCTGGGCACCGGATACCATATCAGCCAGTCCAAGATCGCGATCGGCTCAGGCGGCTGGTTCGGCAAGGGCTTCCTGAACGGCACGCAGAGCCATCTCGACTATCTGCCCGAAGGCCATACCGACTTCGTGTTCGCCACCATGGCGGAGGAATGGGGGCTGCTGGGCGGCACGCTGCTGATCGTGGCGTTCATGCTGCTATTCCGCTGGGGCATCCGCGTCGCGATGCGCACGCAGGACAAGTTCGCGCGGCTGACGGCTGCCGGGCTGACCACGACCATCTTCTTCTATGTCGCCATCAACCTGATGATGGTGATGGGACTGGCGCCGGTGGTCGGCATCCCCCTGCCCTTCATGTCCTACGGCGGTTCATCGATGCTGACGGTGATGCTGTGCGTGGGCATCATCATGGCCATCGATCGCGCCGGCCGGCAGCGCGCCAACCCGCGCAACTGGGGCTGGCCGGCCGTGCTCGAACAAATTTCGCAGGTGGCACGCTTTTCTGTTTGCAAAGCGCCGGGCGGCTGCTAACAGCCCGCCTCACGCCCGAGCATAGAGCGCCCGGGCCGAGTGGACGCATAGCTCAGTTGGTAGAGCAGCTGACTCTTAATCAGCGGGTCCTAGGTTCGAGCCCTAGTGCGTCCACCAAATTCTTTATGAAATACAAAGTCTTAGGGCTATTTGCTGCTGCACTGGACCCATCATTCAGTGCTCTAGGTAGCTCTCTAGGTAGCTGTAAGTCAGGCCCCATCCCTCGCGACTCTGAACCAGGATGGCCGGGTTAGGCATGCAGTTTGGTGGAGACTCTACATCAAATCGAGGGAGCCCGCAGGGGGCAGGTCAGTGGTAAGCGCGATGTCGGCTGAACACGCGCTGCCATCGGAGCAAGACCCGACATTAGATGCAATCGGCGTTCCTCGTTGACGTATGACATGCACAAGCCGTGATCGGGAAGAGGAATGACTGGCTGAACCCGTGGCAAGCGGATGACGCAAAGCTGGAGGGCCACCCGCGGCGTACGGACATGATCCTGCGCCGACAGCAGCCCTCATTTGGGTAAGACGTTCCGGGTGGCCGTCCACATCAGGATGAAGTTCCGCCCTTCCGACCACGTCTGCCCCTCGATGCGGTCGCCTATTAGACAACCGGAGCTGTGGTACGGGCCGGTTCCGTCCTGCGTGCGAAATGCAAAGCATGGACGGCCGTTGGTGGCGCCCACACGTCCACGTTCGATCTGGTGCTCGTAGAAGCGGCCGGTCAGTGTGCCATCGGCCGCGACCGCGAGCGTCATTGCCTTGGGGTAGGCGGGTGCCTGCGGTTCAGGTCGCAGGTCGGCGGTCCAGTTGCCGGCGAGCGTCGACTTGTCCTGCGCGAGCACGGGAACTGTAGCAGCACAAAGCGCGATGCCGAGCAGAGCGGCATGGGCGAGAGGATGCATTGGGTCTTCTCCTTACAGGGTTCAGGGATTGGCCGGGCACAGCGCGGCCGACAGCAGGTCGAAGGTCAGACCCTCGCCCTGCCACACTTCGCCGAATTCGACCGACTGGTCGTTGGTGAACAGGATGACCGCGCGACCAAGCTCAGGGGCGATGATGTTGCGCACCTGCGTGCCCGCGAAGTCGCCGCGCCGTTCCACGATCTGCACCGGCGCAGCGCAACCATCCAGGCGCGCAGGGAACGACCAGACGCCGAGCGCCATGAACCCGAGCTGCGGGTCGCCCTCCCAGGCGGTCGCGCGGGCCTGAGGAGACAATAGACGACCAGCCATCAGCGCGCGGTCGAACTCGGCCAGGTCACGAGCGCTGCCGGTCAGCGCGTGGGACGCGCCGCCCGTGGCGACGTTAACGGCGGCCACGCGCGCCGCCCCGTCATAGCCGACCGCAGCCGCACCGCCGCGCGTCGCGCTGTCGGGCGCAAGGCGCAAGGATCGGAGCCCGAGCGGCCGGGCGATACGTTGATCGACAAGCCGGCCGTAGGGGAGGCCGGTCACCGCCTCCAGCACGGCGCCGAGCACGAGATAGTCGCAGTTGTTGTACTCCCAGTCGCCGCCGCGCGGCCGTTTTTTTGCCCCGGCGCAGAAGCCGGCCGCACGGGCTGTATTTCCGATGCCGCTGCCAGTCTCGCGGTAAAAGGCAGGCACGCCGTCGACTGCTGGCGTGTCAGCCGGGTTCGGCTGTCAAACGGCGTTCAAAAGGGACCCCCGATCGGCGTCGAAGAGGGACCCCCTTTTCAGATAATATGATGCTGGTTTGTTGAAGATGGCCTTGCGCTGCGTGCGGCGGAGGGCGGGCGTAGCCC
>Ga0233425_10003208_pt1 | contig 30325 bp, 26 predicted proteins | sample Watercolumn_Towu_2_FD_181712 | JGI IMG/M metagenome (GOLD analysis project Ga0233425, IMG submission 181712) | Freshwater microbial communities from Lake Towuti, South Sulawesi, Indonesia - Watercolumn_Towuti2014_140_MG | ecosystem: Environmental > Aquatic > Freshwater > Lake | place...
GCGCGACCGCTACACCGAAGCCAATCTGCTCGCCGACGTCGGCGCCGGCGATCGCTGGTTCGACGTCCTCAACGTCGATGGCGAGTCCGCCGGCTTCCTCCGCTGCGCGATCGATGCCCCCGGGGAACTGCGCCTGCGCGAGATCTATCTCGAGGCGCGCTGGCGCGGCCGCGGGCTCGGGCGGCGATTGCTGGAACACGCCGAGGCACTGGCCCGGGCCGCCGGCTGCCGGCGCATCTTCCTCACCGTGAACAAGCGCAACGCCGTCGCCATCCGTGCCTATGAACGTTTCGGTTTCACGATCCGCGACAGCCTGATCATCGACATCGGCGGCGGCTTCGTGATGGACGACTACCGGATGGTCAAGGAACTCGCCGCGCCCTGAGCGGCGGTCACAGCACGGCCAAGTTGCCCTTGGTCTCGAGCCAGGCCTTGCGATCGGCGGCGCGCTTCTTGCCGAGCAGCATGTCCATGATGTCGTCGGCCCCGCGCTCGTCGTCGAGGGTCAGCTGCACCAGCCGCCGGGTCTGCGGCGCCATGGTCGTCTCCCGCAACTGCACCGGGTTCATCTCGCCCAGGCCCTTGAAGCGGGTGACGGTGAGCCGGCCGCGCTTGCCCTCGGCGGCGATGCGGTCCTCGATGCCCTGCTTCTCGGCGTCGTCGAGCGCGTAATACACGTCCTTGCCGATATCGATGCGGTACAGCGGCGGCATGGCGACGTGGACATGGCCGGCGGCGACCAGCGACCGGAAGTGGCGCAGGAACAGCGCGCACAGCAGCGTGGCGATGTGGGCTCCGTCCGAGTCGGCGTCGGCCAGGATGCAGACCTTGCCGTAGCGCAGGCCGTCGTGACTGCCGGCGCCAGGATCGACACCGATGGCAACGGCGATGTCGTGCACGGTCTCCGAGGCCAGCACCTCCGCCGGATCGACCTCCCAGGTGTTGAGGATCTTGCCGCGCAGCGGCAGCACCGCCTGGAAATCCCGGTCGCGCGCCTGCTTGGCCGAGCCGCCCGCCGAATCGCCCTCGACCAGAAACAGCTCGGTGAGCGAATTGTCCCCGGCCGTGCAGTCGGCGAGCTTGCCGGGCAGCGCCGGCCCGCCGGTCACCCGCTTGCGCACCACCTGCCGCGCCGCCTTGAGCCGCGCCGCGGCGCGGGCCACCGCCAGCGCCGCGACCCGCTCGCCGGTCTCGACGTGCTGGTGCAGCCAGAGGGCGAAGGCGTCGCGGATGACGCCGGAGACGAAGGCCGCGCACTCGCGCGACGACAGCCGTTCCTTGGTCTGTCCCGAGAACTGCGGATTCTCGAGTTTGACCGACAGCACGTAGCAGCAGCGATCGGCGACGTCCTCGGCGCTCAGCTTGACGCCGCGCGGCAGCAGGTTGCGCAGCTCGCAGAACTCGCGCAGGGCGTCGAGCAGGCCCTGACGCAGGCCGCTCACGTGGGTCCCGCCCTGCACCGTCGGCACCAGGTTGACGTAACTCTCGGCGATCGGCTCGGCATCGTCGGCGGGCAGCCAGTGCACCGCCCAGTCCACGGCCTCGTGACCGCCCTGCATGCTGCCGGTGAACGGCTCCGGCGGCAGCAGTTCGACGCCGGCCAGGGCCTCGGCGAGGTAGGTCCTGAGTCCTTCCGCGTACTGCCATTCCTCGGTCGTCCCCGCGGCCTCGTCGACGAGCCGCATGTGCAGCCCCGGACAGAGCACGGCCTTGGCGCGCAGCAGGTGCTTCAGGCGCGGCACCGCAACCTTCGGTGTGTCGAAGTAGCCGGGGTCGGGCGTGAAGCGCACGGTGGTGCCGGTGTTGCGGGCACCGACCGCGCCGATGACCTTGAGCCTTCCCTCCGGCTCGCCGCCGGCGTAGCGCTGGTGGTGCTCCTGGCCGCCGCGCCGCACCCAGACCTCGAGGTGGCTCGACAACGCGTTGACCACCGAGACACCAACCCCGTGCAGGCCGCCCGAGAACCGGTAGTTCTTGCCCGAGAATTTGCCGCCTGCGTGCAGGCGGGTGAGGATGACCTCGACGCCCGACACCTTCTCTTCCGGATGGATGTCCACGGGCATGCCGCGGCCATCGTCGGCCACCGCAATCGAGCCGTCCGCGTGCAGGGTGACATCGATGCGCGAGGCGTGACCGGCGATCGCCTCGTCGACGCTGTTGTCGACGACCTCCTGTACCAGGTGATTAGGCCGCGTCGTATCGGTGTACATGCCGGGGCGCTTGCGCACCGGCTCCAGTCCCTTGAGTACCTCGATGTCCTCGGCTTCGTATCGGTTGCTCAATCCCTCATCCTTCGCGTCAGGGCGGTCGCGGCCGCGGGTTCGATGACTGGCGCGGCTTTCTAGCGCAGCCCACCGGCGCGGTCAAGCCATCGCGCCGGCACCGCAGCAGGAAGTCCTACGGCGAGTCGCCCAGATCGGCGGCGAGGGCGTCGCGCACGGCGTCCGGGACGGGCTCGCAGATGAACCGGCAGGCGGGATGATCGACCCCGGCGCCGATCGCCGCGCCGGCGCGGACCGCGGCGATCATCTCCGGGTTCAGGTCGAAGCGGAGGAAATGCACGGCCGAGGTCTTGTCGGCGTTGCTGCGCTCCATGTCCTCGTCGGCCCGCGCCCGGACGTTGCCGAAGCCATGCACCCGGACCCAGACCTGATGTTCGACGCCGACCAGCCGGGCAAGCGCCGCCCGCCGCTCCTCCGCATCCGCATACTCGATCATCAGCGTCGCCTTCCAGTTGCCACCGTCCGGGATGAGCGGGTTGTAGGCGTCGAGTTCGGCCTCTATCCCCTCGGCCTCGAAGATGCGCTCGATGCGCAGCATCTCCTGGACCTGATACTGGATGGTCAGCCGATCCTCGAAACAGAGGGTCAGGTGATCGCCGAGGGCCAGCCGGCGGTGCTGCTTGTGGGTCATGACCCGCGCCCGGAACTCGGCGCGGCGCGCCGCGTAGTCCTCCAGCGACCACAGATCGGCCCGCGTCAGCCTGCGCATCGGCGGATCAGATCCCGTAGGCCAGGCGCAGCAGGGCGAAGGCGCTGGTGGGCTGGCGGCCGTCGCGCATGCCGTTCTCGATCTGGTGGCCTGCCATCGGACAGTCGCTCAGGTAATGGTCGCACTGCGCCTGCTGGACGCGGGTTACCACCGGCTTGCAGATCTTCATCGACGCCTCGTGATACTCGTTCTTTACGGCGTAGGTGCCGTCGTGGCCGGAACAGCGCTCGATCACCTCGACCGTGGTGTCGGGGACGAGCTGCAGGATGTCGCGGGTCTTGAGGCCGATGTTCTGGACGCGCTGGTGGCAGGGCACATGCCAGGCCACCTTGCCGAGCCCGCGCCTGAATCCGGTCTTGAGCAATCCCGCCTTGTGCCGGAGCCACAGGTACTCGAAGGGGTCGAAGACCCGCGTCCGCACCCGGGCCACGACCGCATCGTCCGGGAACAGCAGGGGCAGTTCCTGTTTGAACATGAGCACGCAGGACGGGATCGGCGCGACGATGTCGTAGCCCTCGTCTATGAGCGCCGCCAGCACCGGCGCGTTGAAGTCCTTCAGCTTCGCAACGGTCTCAAGGTCGCCCAGCTCCATCTTCGGCATGCCGCAGCAGCGTTCCTGCGGCGTCAGCCGCACCGGGATGCCGTTGTGCTCGAAGACGGCGATGAGGTCGCTGCCGAGTTGCGGCGCGTTGCGATTGCCGTAGCAGGTCGCGAACAGCGCCACCTTGCCGGTCGTCCGATCGGTGGCGATCGGGGCCAGGTTCGCCGAGTCCGCCGGCCGCCGCCGGGCGACCCGCCGGCGCAGATTGTCGCTGTGGTAGTCGGGCAGCTTTGCATCCGGATGAACGCCGAGGGTCCGCGACAACAACTGGCGCGCCGGCCTGATCCGGTTGGCGGCGTTGACCATCTGGGCGACGACCGGAATGCCGGCGAGCGTGCCGACGAGGTCGGTCGAGGTCAGCAGCCGGTCGCGGAACGAGGTCCGGCCCTGACGGAAACGGACCGCCTTGGCGCGCAGCATCAGGTGCGGGAAATCGACGTTCCATGGATGCGGCGGTACATAAGGACACTTGGTGAGATAGCAGAGATCGCAGAGGTAGCAGTGCTCGACCACCTTGTCGTAGTCGCGCTTGTCGACGCCGTCCATCTCCAGGGTCGGCGAACTGTCGACCAGATCGAACAGGGTCGGAAAGGCGTTGCAGAGGCTGACGCAGCGGCGGCAGCCGTGGCAGATGTCATAGACCCGTTCGAGTTCCTGGAGCAGCGCCGGTTGGTCGTACCAGGCCGGGTCCTTCCACGGCACCGGGTGCCGCTTCGGCGCCTCCAGCCCGCCTTCGCGATTATCGGTCATTCAGTCCGGGTTCCGAGAAAAAAGAACGCCGGGCGTTTGCCGCGCCCGGCGTGCGCAGTGACGATCCGCTCAGTGGCCGAGGCCGTCGAGCGCCTTCTGGAAGCGGTTGGCGTGGGAGCGCTCGGCCTTGGCCAGCGTCTCGAACCAGTCCGCGATCTCGCCGAACCCCTCCTCGCGGGCGGTCTTGGCCATGCCCGGATACATGTCCGTGTATTCATGCGTCTCGCCGGCGATAGCGGCCTTGAGGTTGTTGGCCGTGCTGCCGATCGGCAGCCCGGTGGCGGGGTCGCCGACCTGCTCCAGGTATTCGAGGTGGCCGTGGGCATGCCCGGTCTCGCCCTCGGCGGTCGAGCGGAATACGGTGGAAACGTCGTTGTAACCCTCGACGTCCGCCTTCTGCGCGAAGTACAGATAGCGGCGGTTGGCCTGCGATTCGCCGGCGAATGCGGCTTTCAGATTGCCTTCGGTCTTGCTGCCCTTCAGGGTTGCCATGCGGTGTCCTCCGGTTCGTTCTTTGGGTCTTCGGGATTAAGGATTGCAGCCGGCCGCAAACGGCCGTCTTTTTAGACTTGGTCTAACGACTCAAGTCTATCGTCCCCGTCGCAAGCCTGTCAACGCAGCCGTTCCACCGCGGCGCGTCTGCCGGACACCCGACCGTTCAAGGATATTTTCCCGTGCTTTCGGCGCCATTTTCCCAATGTCCGGGCAGGTCCTGCTCCGTATCATCCGCCCCTTGGTTACGAAAGCCGACCATGCCCACCATCCGCGCCCTGCTGATAGACGATCACGCTGTCGTGCGTGCCGGTTACCGGGCACTGCTTAAAACCGCCCCGGAGATAGAGCTCGTCGCCGAAGCGCCGAGTGGCGAACAGGGCTATCTGCTCTTCTTCCAGCATCACCCCGACATCGTCATCATGGACCTGTCGCTGCCCGGGATCAGTGGACTGGAAGCGATACGCCGGATCATCAACCGCTCGCCAGCGGCGCGGATTCTCGCTTTCAGCATGCACGAGGACCTCATGTTCGTGGAACAGGCACTGCAGGCGGGCGCGCGCGGCTATATCACTAAAAACAGCGCCCCCGAGGTCTTGATCGAGGCGGTCAGGAAGATCGCGCAGGGCGATGTGTACATGGAAACCGGCATCGCCCAGAAACTGGCCTACCAGAAGAGCCGGAACCGCCGGACACCGTTCGAGAACCTGTCGACGCGCGAGTTCGAGATCATGGGTCTGCTGGCCAGCGGCCTCAACATCGAAACCATTTCCAGGCGTCTCGCCCTCAGCTACAAGACGGTGGCCAACTACAGCACCCAGATCAAGTCCAAGCTCGGCGTGTCGAGCACCGCCGAACTGACCCGCCTGGCCATACGCCACAGCATCATCCAGCCCTGATTCATGGTTCCGGTCGCGCGCGCCTGTCGTTCTCGCCTCCCCTGGCTCATCGGCCTGTTCCTTGCCGCGACCTCCGCCCCCAGCGGGGAACTGGAACGGATCGAGGTCGGGAAGGGGCATTCCGAACTGATCGAAACCACCGAGAACGTGTCCACGATCGCGGTCGGCGACCCGGAAATTGCCGGCGCGGTGGTGATCACGCCGAAGCAGGTGCTGGTCAATGGCCTGAAGACGGGCGCTACCTCGCTCACCATCCTGGGCGAGAACGACTACGCCCGCCACTATCAGCTCCAGGTCACCCACGACCTCGCGGTGCTCCAGGACTATCTTCGCGGACTCGACCCGCGTATCCGCGTGCAGAGCGACCCGAACGGGGATGCCGTCATGCTGCTCGGGACGGTGCCGACGCGCGAGCTGGCGGCGCGCGCGCTCGAGGCGACCGTGCGTTTTCTCGGCACCTCGTCCATCACCCTGGGAACCATCGCGCCCACCACCGTCGAGCAGCGGGTGGCGGCACAGGCGCACGACGCCCTGCGCGCCGGCGCCGGCGGGGCGGCCGGCGAGGCGACTGCCCCCGCCGGCACGACGAGCGGCAGTATTGCCATCTATACCTCCGGCAATGAACAGACGACTGCGTCCCAGGGTTACACGCAGACCCACACCACGCTCGGGGTCGGCGAGGCGAAACCGATATTCACCGAGACCGTGCAGTCCGGCGACACCCGGGTCGTCAATCTGCTGGTCGTCGAGGAGGACGCGGTTCCGGCCGTCGAGCGCCTGCAAACCCTCCTCCGGCAGGTGAATCAAAACGTGACCGCCGAGCAGATCAACAACATCTTTGTGCTCAACGGCATGGTCCGCAACCCGGCGGAACTCACCCGCATCCTGGTGCTGGCCGATCGGTTCGTCGGCGGCACGGGCGCTTTCGACTTCACGGTCGTCTCCGATCGCGGCGGCGTGCTGGCCGGAGATCTCACCGAGGAGGATGCCGTCGAGCTGGTCGTTGACGACGTCGGCGGCAGCGGCGGCACCGGCCGTGGCCGGGGTCGCGGCACCGGCGGCGGCGGAACGGCGCACGACCTCGCCACCCGCGGTTTCATCGCCAAGCCATCGGACCCCAAGGGCAATCTCGGCCAGAACATCTCGCGCGGGGACGTGGTCAGCATCGCCGACGGCCGTGTCGTGTCGCTCATTCGCATCGAGGAACAGCCGCGGGTCGAGATCAAGATGCGCATCGTCGCCATCGATCGCGACATGACCGACCGGTTTGGCATCGACTGGCGCATCGACGGTCCCACGGTCACCATCGGCAGCCTGATCAACGACATTGTGCCGGTCCTGCCGGCCCCGGACGCGGCCGCAATCAACGCCGGTGAATCGGACCTGGTGGCGAACATCCGGCCCGGTTTGTATTCCATCCAGATGTTCATCCAGGCGCTCGAGGACCGCGGCGCCGCCCGCACCCTCTCCGAGCCCCTGCTGACGGCGGTGAGCGGCGAGGCAGCCAATTTCCTGGTCGGTGGCGAGGTACCCATCGTCAGCGGCACGTCCTCGACCCAGAACAACCTGCAGACCGTGTCCACGCAGGATCTCGTCTTCCGCGAATTCGGCATCAATCTGATCGTGCGGCCGACCGTGCTGGAGAACGGCCGCATCGCCATCACCCTGGACCAGGTCCTGTCCGAACCGGACTTCGCCGCCAACACCGCGACCATCGGCGGCAACATCATCCCGTCGTTCAGGAAGCGGTCGGTGCGGACCCTGACCGAATCCAGCGACGGCGAAACCTGGGCCGTCGCCGGTCTGCTCTCGGCCGAGGAATCCAGGGCCCTGCAGAAGGTGCCGTGGATTGCCGACGTGCCGATACTCGGCCTCCTGTTCCGGCATCAGCAAACGCGCGAGATCCGCTCGGAACTGATGCTCACGGTCAGCGCGCGGCGCATCCTCGACGGCCAGTACGAACGTCTGGAGGAGCTCCCGGCGCGGCCGCCGGTCCCCGGCCTGGACCCGGGGCCGGCAGCAGGTGCCGCGCCCGCCGGCAATGCCGCGGTCGCGGTGCCGGAGGCCGCCGCGCCACGGCGGTCCTGGCTCGACTTCTTCAGGTCCGGGCAGCGGCCGGCGCCGCCGGCAGGTCCTGGCTATCAGCCGTTCGGTGCCCGCTGAATGCGGCGACCCCGGCTTGCCATCGTTGCCCTGGTGATCGCCGCCATCGGCGGCGGCGGCTATTGGTGGTGGCTGCAACGACAAATCGAGAAGGCCATGGCCACCGAATATGCGGCGGCAGTCAAGACCGGCGAGGATTGCCTCGAACGGGTGTCCACGCGGCCGCCGATCTGCGACGCGGCAATCGACCTGCTGGCGAAGGTCATGACCGCGTTCGAGCAGATCGAGCCGCCGGACCGGAAGACCCTGATCGGCGGCTACAACCTGATCGCCCGCATCGAACGCGCGCGCGATCGCCCAAAGGCGGCGATCGCCGCCTACCAGAAGGTCGCGCACTACGAACCGCAGCGCGCCTACAACTACGGCCATCTGGCCGAACTGTACGTCAAGACCGGGCAGCTCGGCATGGCCTTGCGCACCGCCGATCTCGCCGTGCAGCTCGACCCCGCGGAGTGGCGCGCGCACCGCATGCAGGCCCGGGTCCTGGTGGCGACCGGCGACCGGATGGCGGCGCTCGCGGCGTACGCCGCGGCCCTGCGCGCGGCGCCGCCGGAATCCCGTGGCGAGCTGCGCGAGGAGCGGGCCGCGCTCGAACGGGAGGTCGCCGCCAGCGGCGCCGCCGTCCCCTGACCCATGCGCATCGTCGTCATCAGCACGCAGGAGCACTTCCGGGAGCAGACCCAGGCCACCTGCCTGCGTTACAAGGATGCCCTGATCACCCTGCGCACCGCCGACAGCATCGGTCAGGGAATGGAGATCGCCGAGCAGATCGAGGCCGAGTTCGTGATCCTCGACCTCACCCATAACGTCGAGGCCGGGCTGATCGCCATCGAACAGCTGGCGGTGTTCAAGAACCGTGTCATCGCGGCGTCCTGCGAGACCTTCACCACGGATTTGATGGCCCGCGCGATCCGCGCCGGCGCACGCCAGGTGATCGAGCAACCGGTGCGCGAGGAGGATATCCGGGCCAACCTCGAAAAGGCGCTGCGTTACCTCTCCCCGGATACGCCGCAGAACCCGCAGCGGAGCGGCCGCCTGGTCGTCTGTTTCTCCAGCAAGGGCGGCGTCGGCAAGACCACCCTCGCCTGCAATCTGGCGGTAACGCTGGCGATGCGCCTGCCGCCCGGCAGCGTCGGCATCGTCGATGCCAACCAGCAGGTGCCGAACGTCGCGCCCATGCTCGACCTCCGTCCGGAACGCTGGTTGCGCGACGCCATCCGCGAACACAAGCGGCTGGACGGCACCATGCTCGAGCAGTTCCTGACCGCGCACCGCACCGGCCTGCTCGCCCTGGCACACAACGCCGACGAGCCGCTGGAAGGCAGTTTCACGGAGGACCAGTTGTGCAAGGTCCTGCTGGTGTGCAAGGGCGCCTTTCGGTTCACGATGATTGATACGTTCCCGCTCATCACCAGCGTAAACCTCGCCATCATGGACCTGGCCGACAAGATCCTGCTCGTCACCGAGGCCGTGGTGCCGTCGGTACGGACCGCGCGCCACAACCTGCGTCTGCTCCGGCAGGCCGGATACGGCCCGGAGCGCATCGAGGTCGTGCTCAATCGTTACACCAGCTTCAAGGGCAACGTCACGCCGGCGATGGTCGCCGAGACCCTCGACTGGCCGGTCGAGTCGATCCTCCCTTACGACGTCCACACCACCATCGCCGCCAATCAGGGCCGGACCATCGCCGAGATGTATCCGGACCGGCCGCTGAGCCGGGCGATCGTCGACCTGGCCGTGCGCGTCGCCGGCACGCCGCTGCCGCCACTGGCGCCGCCGGGGCTCATGAGCCGGCTGACCTCGATATTCCGCTAGCCGGCCATGGCCGACGACGACCGTTCCATTGTCGATCGCCGCGAGTCCCTGCGTCGTGCCAACGAGGCCGATCGCGGTCTGCTGACCAGCCGCCTGCGGGCCCTCGCGCGCCCGACCCAGCGCGAATCCGGCCTCGAAGCGCTGACCTACCGGCCGGCCGCGCAGGAGTCTTCCGGCTACGGTCGCATCCGCCATGACCTGTACCGCGGCCTGGTGGAGATACTGAACCCGCAGGCCGTCGCCAAGGCGACCATCGATCAGGTCCAGGCCGCCATCGACGAATACCTGGACAATGCCATCGCCGCCAACAACCTCCCGCTCTCGGCCGCCGAACGGGCCCAGCTTGCCGGCGACCTGCTCTATGAAATCCTCGGGCTCGGACCGCTGACGCCGCTGATGACCGATCCGACCATTACAGACATTCTCGTCAACGGGACCGCCGAGGTGTTCGTGGAGCGCAAGGGCATCCTCGAATTGACCGATGTCCGGTTCAACGACGAGGAACACCTGATGCTCACGATCGAGCGCATCCTCATGGGTTCCGGTCGCCGCGTCGACGAGGCGACACCGCTGGCCGATGCGCGCCTGCCGGACGGGTCGCGCGTCAACGTCATCATCCCGCCGCTGGCGGTGCGCGGTCCGTCCATTTCCATCCGCCGCTTCGCGGTCCGCAACCTGACGCTCGACGCCCTGGCCGGGCAAGGGGCAATCAGCCGGCCGGCCGCCGAGTTCCTCAAACTGGCGGTGCGCGCGCGCCTCAACATCGTCGTCAGCGGCGGCACCGGTTCGGGCAAGACCACGCTGCTCAATGCGCTCGCCGAGCACATCCCGGCGCGCGAACGGATCATCACCATCGAGGACACCGCCGAACTGCGCCTGCCGCATCCGCATCTGGTGGCGCTCGAAGCGCGGCCGCCCAATGTCGAGGGTCTGGGCGCCATTCCAATCCGCGCCCTGGTGCGCAACGCCCTGCGCATGCGCCCCGACCGGATCATCGTCGGCGAATCGCGCGGGCCGGAGGCGCTCGACATGCTGCAGGCGATGAACACCGGTCACGACGGCAGCATGACCACCCTGCACGCCAACGCGCCGCGTGACGCCCTGGCGCGTCTGGAAACCATGATGCTGATGGCCGACGTCGATCTGCCGCAACGGGTGCTGCGCGACCAGATCGGATCGGCGCTGCACCTCGTCGTCCATCTGGCGCGCCTGCAAGACGGCAGCCGCCGCATCATGAACATCACCGAAGTCGCCGGCGTTGATGACGGCGTCGTGCTCACTCAGGACCTTTTCACCACGCGGCGCGACGAACGCGGCGAGGTGCGCATGCGCCCCATGGGGACGACGCCTTCGTTCAAGGAACTGATGTACCAGAACGGCACGACCCTGGACGACGCGCTGTTCCGGGAACCGGCGTGACCCCGGCGCTGCTCGTGCTTGGCGTCTGCATGGCCGCGGCCGCGGCGCTGTTCTTCGCTTACCTGCGGGCGATGCGTGACGACGCGGTCCGCGAGCGCCTGCGCGCCGGGGTCGAAGAAGACGAGCCGGAGCAGGTGTCGCTGTGGAAGGACACCGCCGACCTCCTGCAACTGACGCGCCTGCGGCAACTGGTCGAAACCTCCCCCCTGACCCGCACCCTTGAACTGCGTCTGAAACAGCTGTCGGCGCCGTGGGCGCTGCCCAAGGTCGTCCTGGCGACGACCATACCCATCGGGCTAATGGCCGGCGTGACCCATGTCGCCCTCGGCCGGCCGGAATTTTCCGTGCTGACGGCGCTGACCGTACCGCTGCTGCTGTGGTGGTTGCTCAAGGCGCTGGCGACCCACCGCGTGCACAGGATCGAGCAACAGCTCCCCGGACTCGTCAGCCAGATGATCACGGCGCTGCGATCCGGCGGCACGCCGGCCAACGCCCTGCGCGTGGCGGCGCACAACACGCGCCCGCCGCTGGGGCCGTCCATCGCCGCGGTAATCGACGCGGTCGCCATCGGCGTCGCACCGGCGCGGGCCTGGCGCGACTGGTCGGCGCTCTGGCGGTCGCGGGCCTGTGATCTGCTGGCGACCGCAATCCGCCTCAAGTGGGAGGCTGGCGGCGAGCTGAGCACGCTCCTCGAGGTCATCCTCGACCAGCTGGAGGCCCGCCGTCAGCGGGAACTCAGAATCCGCACGCTTACGGCCATGGCCAAGCTGTCGACGCACGTCCTCATCGCCCTGCCCATTGCCCTGGCGGCCTACACCTGGTCGATCAATCCTCGCCTGTTCAATGAAATGGTGAGCGACCCGATCGGCGTCCGCGCCCTCTGGATCACCGCCGGGCTGCTGGTCGTCGGCTATGTCTGGATGCGCAAGATCGCCAAGCTCGAAGACTGAGCCGCCGTGATTGACCTGTTGCTGCCCATGCTCATCGCCGCGGCCATCGGCTCCCTCGGCTGGTGGTATGTCGCCACCGGGCGCGAGATGGTGGTGCGCGAGCGGCTGCTCTACGGCCTCGAAGACCCGCCGCCGCCGGTCGAAGAAGACCTCACGGATCCCGCCTATGGACTCCGCGGGCTGTCGCGTTTCGGCTATTTCGCGACCCTGTTTCTGACGAGCTGGAAAGGCCGGCTGACCATCGTTGCCCTGGGCTCGGCGCTGGGCTTCGGCATCGGTTACTGGCAGGGCCTGGAGTTGCGGGCCAACGCCTCGGTCGCCCTGGCCACGGGCATCCTGCTCATGCTGCTCGTGTTCTACGTCCTGTTCCGCCGCGATCTGCGCCATCAACGACGCATCCGCAACGAGCTGCCCTACGCCCTGGAAATGCTGTCGGCACTGATGAAGGGCGGACTTGCCTTCGAGGCCGCGCTCCGCCACCTGGTCAACGAATCCGACACCGGTCACCCGCTCTACCGGGAGCTGGCGACGATGAACGAAGCCATGCGTCGCGGACGCCGCCGCATCGAGGCATTCCGGCTGATGGCCGATCGCTGCCAGCATTTCGAGGTGTCGGAGGTCATGTCGGCGCTCACCCAGGCGGATCAGACCGGCGCCTCGCTGGCCGATGTCATGCGCCACCACGCGCACGGCATCTTCCGCGAGACCGAGGCCGACATCCGCCAGCGCGCCGAGCGGCTGCCGATCCGGCTCATGTTCCCCATGCTGTTCACGATTTTCCCGGCGCTGTTCGTCGTTCTGCTGATGCCGAACCTGCTGCGCATCCTGCGCATGATCAGTGCCGTCATGGGCGATGTCGCGGCCGGTGTCGGCAGCGTCACGCCGCCGTGAGGCTGCTCACCGATTGCCTGGTCGTCGAGCGCACCGGGGCGCCGCTGGCGTCGCGGGTGTTCGTCGCCGATACGTGGGGATCACGCCTGCGCGGCCTCATCGGCCGCCGGCCCCTGGCGCCCGGCGAGGCAATCTGGATCCTGCCCTGCCGGCAGGTTCATACCCATTTCCTGGGTTATCCGCTGCAGCTGGTCTTCGTCGATGACGATCGGCGAGTCGCCCGCGTGATCGATACCCTGCGTCCCTGGCGCATTTCCCCCTGGGTGGACGGCGCCGCTTCGGTGATCGAATTGCATGCCGGGCATCCCGCCCCGGTACGGACCGGCGACCGGCTGCTGCGGGTGCCCGGCGACTCGCGACCGCGTTGAGCCACTCCGCCGGCTAGTTCGCTTCCGGCCCGGCCGCAGTACCGGTCGGCACGGCGGGCTCGATAGTCGCCGGCGGATCATCATCGCGCCGCGCCTGTTGCCAGCTGCGCTCGGCCCCCTTGATGATTTCGACCTGCCGCGGATCGCCCTGCAGCCGCACGATCACCGGCGAGGACGGCGGCGGTTCGTTGAACGGTCGATGCACCAAGCGCAGGGTCTGACCCGACGACTGTGCCATCTCGACCCGGAGGGCGGCATCGGTATCGACGGCCAGGGTCAGATGCGGCCGGTCGCGGCGATTGCGGGGCGGTACCGGCGCTTCGAGCACCTCGGCCGCCTCGGCGACGAGGCGCGCCGTCGCCCCTTCGCCACGCCTTGCATTGCGCGCCGCCTGCGCCGCTGCCGGGGGCGGCAGAAACTGGCCCGGCTGCTGGGCGTTGGATGTGGCAAAGGATTGCGTCCGGGCGCCCGCGCCGGACGGCGACAATGCCGCGGCAAACACGCTGAACACGTCGACCACATCGCCCCGCCGCAGGTATCCCACGGTCCCGTCGATCGCGTCGGCCGGAATGACGATAGCGCGTCTGCCGGCCTTGAGATAGCCGGAGTAACCGCCGGGCGCCCCCGCCTCGCCGAGGTCCTGTTCCCGCAGGTAATCGCCCGGGGCGAAGCCGTTCAATGCAATGCGCCGCTGGAATGCCTCCGGATTGATCACCGCGTCCGGCGGGATCTCCCCGGGCGGGCGGCAGGCGATGTCCAGCATGCCGATGGCAACATGAGCGCCGCGCGCAATGGGGACGCGCGCCACGGGCATGGCCACCTGACCGGCCTTGCATTCGCGCGAATTACCGGGCTCCGGGCGCGACAGGTAATAGTAGAGACCGAAGCCGACCAGCCCGACGGCTATGGTCAGAGCGAGTATGCCCTGGCGGCGGCGCTGCTGGGCGTAGGACGAGATACCGGGAGCGGCCACGGGCGTCGTTACCTCCTCGCTTCAGTCATCGGCAAACGTTCTCGCGTACCGCCAGCAGCGTCGTCATGCCGGCGTCATAGGTGGCAAGGCTCTCCGTGCAGCCGACGAAGGTCCGCTGCGGTTTGAGGATATCCCCGCGCGGATTCACCTCCTTGCCGATGCTTCCCTGGGTCGAATTGCCGCCGCCATCCACGCTCACCGTGTCGAGTTCGGCGAGGGCGGCGGGATCGGCCGGCGTTGCCCAATCCATCATCTGCAGGAACGATTCGAAGACGTGGCGGTAACGAAGCACGACGCGGACGTTGCAGGCACGCGCCTCGTCGATGTCGGCGTAACCGACGATCGCATCGCCATCGGTGTCCGTCACCGAATAGCAGGCTTCGACACAATTGTCGGCGTCGGTCGGCCCCGGCGGAAACGGCACCGTCGTGCCGTCGGGAGACTCGCACTGGAGGCGGAACGTCGGCCGGACGTCGGCCGGGTTCGGCAGGCCAGATTCGTCATAGGCCACCAGCTCGACGACATCGGTTGCCGGATTGTCCGACGCCAGATTGCCGGGCAGCCGCAGATAGACGGTGTCACCGTTGGCGGGATTGGCAGCCGCGCAGTCGATTCCGAGCCCGCCGCTGTCGTAGCAGTCCTTGAAGTACTGGCCGTACAAGGTCTGGTTCGCCGCCGGCAGGCCCGCGTAATCCGCCGCCGCGCAACCGGCCGCACCATCGGCCGGATACCCGTCCACCAGCACCCGGAGCCGCGGGCTGTCGTCGGTCGGATCGCCGGCCGTGCACATGTCGTCCGTCCCGCCGATGCAGTCGGTGATGTCCACCGGCAGCGGATTGTACAGATAGATGCGGTCGCCGCCCTGCGTCGTGGCATCCGCCGGCAGGCCGTCGTCGTAGCCGCCACTCGCGAGACAGGCCGGGTTGGCGAAGGCCGCGAGGTTGGCCTCCGAGTGGTCGCCGAGACCGAGATCGGGGACACCGTCGGCGTCGGTATCGAGGATGGCCTGATTCGCCCACGGCCCCGCGGAAGGGATCCGGAGGTTGCCGAATGCCGCCGCGGTCCACGCGGTGGCAGCGGAATTCGCCGCGGCCCCGATGCGCTGGCTGTGCAGCGCCGCAAGCGACAGCTCTATGCCCCCGGCAACCAGCAGGAACAGCAAGGTGACAATGATCGCGAACTCGACCATGGCCTGCCCGGAAGAATCGCCGACCCTGGACATCCGGGCGCGCACCGCTAGGCCGCCAGCCGCAACCACAACTGCCAGACGGCGACCAGCGCCGCCCCCGCCGACAAGGCCACGCCGTAGGGCATGGTGACGGCGCCGGCACTTTTCAGATCCCAGCCCAGCTCCTGGAAACCGGAGACCCAGGCCGTACGCCCCATCAGCTTCATGTTGGCCCAGGCCTTGGCCAATCCCTGGCGACGCCAGGAGATCCACAGCGCCCAGATGCCGCCGATCAGGGCGCCGTTGAGCAGGGCCAGCATGCCGCCGACCGGCCCGAGATAAAACCCGAACATCATCATCAGCTTCACGTCACCGGCGCCGACCTGGCGCAGGCGATACGGCACGAACATCACCAGTGCCGCGACCAGCAACCCGAGCAGGCCGTGACGCAGCACGGTCGGCATGGCCGCCATGCCGCTATCGACGACCAGCGCCGCGAACACCGCGAGCGCGTAGATCAACCCGCCGAGGACTACCGCATTGGGAATGCGATGCGCTCGCCAGTCGTGATAGGAGGCCAGCGCGCCGGTGAAGAGCAGGCCGGTCATCAGCAACAGGACGAATTCGGTGGGCATGCCGGCGGATGTTAGTGACGACCGCCGGGGTGGTCGATAGGAATTGTTCCCGGCTTGTTGCCTTGCGCGGCGCAAGGGCCAAAAAAAACCGGGGGCGTCCCGCCCCCGGCTCGCCATCCATGGCCGCACTACGCTTCCAGCATCTGACTCCGCCGCTTACGGGGCGACCAACCAGCCCTGACCCGTGGCCGCGGCAGCATTGAAGGCGTTATTGCTGCCCAGGGTATTGACCATGTCGAAGTTGGTGCCGTTGCGATCGGCGAAGTCGAGCTGGCCATCGCCGTTCTCATCTTCCAGCGCCACCAGGCCATCGCTGGTCAGGCGGACCTGGCCTTCCCCGGTCTCGCCGTTCTCGCCGCCCGGCAGGTGGTTCGCCATCCAGGCATAGAGATCGGCGACGCGATCGCCCATCATCACGACCGAGATGTAGGACACGGCGGCCACACCACCCAGGGTGATGCCGTACTCGACCATGCTCTGGCCGGACTCGTCTTTCAAAAAGCTCATCAGTGTTGTCATTAGTGACTCCTCGCTCTCTAGATTAGTTAGGCTGATCTTCCATCCGCTTAAGGGCTTTCCAGGGCCCTCGCCGCCGCCTGTTTCGCCGCGGCGCCGACTCTCCTGTCTCCTCCGCCGCACCTGCGTGCGCGTCGGCGTATGGTTCCGCGATGCCGCTGCGCGCTGCACCGGTCATCGCTGGACGGACGTCTATATAGCACCCGATCGGGTGCGCGGATCACGCGGGAATGCACGCGGGAAAAACTCTTGCTCACCAGAGGAAAACAGTCCCCCGCTTTTCGAATAGAGTTTCCTCGCCCACGAACCATGACGCGCCGTTCCGTCCCCGCACGCCTGCACCGATCGCCGTGAATGACCTGCGCCGCCATGCGCCGTTCGCAGTCGTCCTGCTGCTGACGGCGCTGATCTACGCCCCCGGACTGGGCGGCGGCTTCGTCCTCGATGATTACAACGTCATCGTCGACAACGAAACGCTGCGCATTTCGACCCTCGACACCGACACCGTGCTCCGGATCGCGTTCGCCTTCCCGTCGGTGGCGCATCGGCCGCTCAGCATGCTGAGTTTCGCGATGAACTGGCATGCATTCGGGCCCTCGACCTACGCGCTGAAGGCGGTCAACCTCGCCATCCACCTGTTTGCCAGCGTCGCCATCTACGTGCTGGCAATGCTGTTGCTGCGTGCGCCGGTCATAGGCTCCCGCCCGATCGGCAGGACGACCCCGTGGGTCGCCGTGTTCGTCGCCGCGGCCTGGCTGCTGCATCCTCTCAATTTGACGGCCGTGCTCTACACCGTGCAACGCATGACCAGCCTCGCCGCGCTGTTCACCCTGCTCGGCCTGTGCGCCTACGCCGCCGGCCGGCTGCGCCAAATCGCCGGCGGAAACGGCTGGCCCTGGATTCTGTCCGCCCTCCTGGTGGCGATGCCGCTCGCGACGCTGGCCAAGGAAAACGGGGTTCTCCTCCCGCCACTCATGCTGGTGGTCGAAACGATCCTTTTTCGCTTCCGTACCGAACGTCGTCGCGACCGCGCCGCCCTGGCGTTGATTTTCTTGCTCACGGTCGCGCTGCCGATCGTGGTCTTCCTGGCCGCGGGCGGAATCCAATACCTCTTGGGCCATTACCAATATCGGGATTTCACGCCGCTCGAGCGCCTCTACACCGAGGTCCGGGCGCTCTGGTGGTATGCGGCCATGGTCGTGGCGCCCAATCCGGATGCCCTGAGCCTGTTCCATGACGACTGGCCCATTTCCCGGGGGCTCCTCGAACCGCCGGCAACATTGCTTGCCATCGCCGGACTCGCGGTCGTCACGGCGTTCGCCTTGTGCGTGCGCCGACGGCAGCCGGCGTTCTCTTTCGCCGTGTTCTTCTTCCTCGCCGGCCACGTCCTCGAATCCTCGATAGTCGCGCTCGAGCCGGTCTTCGAGCATCGCAACTACCTGCCGATGTTCGGAATTCTGTTCGCCATGGCCGTCGCCATTCTGCGCCTCCAACGCCATCGGGCGCTGGCCCCGGTCGCGATCCTGATCGGCACCGGCATCCTCACCCATTCTGCCCTCGCGACCTGGCAGCGCGCCCGCGAATGGTCCGACCTCGTCAACTATCACCGGATCGAGGTCGAACGCCATCCCGACTCGCTGCGCGCCAACACGGAAGCGGCCCGCGCCTACCTGTTCCTTGCCGAACGCGATCGCGCCCACCGCGATCTCCATTCCGAGAGGGCGCGATTCCACCTGCAATATGCCGCCCACCACCCCCAGGGAACCGCGCGTGAATACTGCCGCATGCTCCTCTACGGGCAAAAGTTCTTCCGCACACCCATCACCGACTCGCAACGCCAGACGCTGCACCGGTTGCTGGTCGACGACAAGCTCCGGCCAGCCGACGGCGATGCCCTCTACATGCTCGTCCGCTGCCGCTTGGACGGCTCCTGTGACATCGAACAGCGCTGGCTGGAGGCCCTGATCGAAGAACTGCTCGCACATCCGCAAGCCACCGGACGGGTGCGCGCCAGCCTGGCGACCATCGCCGCCATCCACTACGAGGGCACCGGCGATCTGGGCACCGCCCTGCGCATGTCCACAGTTGCCCACGATGCACAGCCCGATGCCCGGCGAGACCTCCGCCTGGCCGAGCTGCTGCTCGATGTCGGCGACCCGCTCGCCGCCGCCCGCCATCTCGAAAATGCCGCGAACCGCGACCACTACGGCGCCTTTCGGGCCGAGCGCCTGGCGCTGGGCCGGCGCCTGGTCGCGCAAACGCCCTGAGATGGGCGAAGTCAGGAATTTTTCCTATGAAAATCGGGAATTGTTCATGCTGCGTGGCACATAGACTTACTAGTGGAAGTCCAACATCCAACCCAATCGCAGGAGAGGAGACATTTCATGACCCGCAAGAACTCACTGTTCCGATTGACCGCGCTGACCACCGGCCTGCTGTTCGCGACGATCGCCCAAGCCGAATCCGGAAGCGGCGACAATCAGGACCTCGACGACGTTCGCAACTGGACCATGGTCAAGATCGAGACCTGTCTCGATGCGGCTCTCGACCGGATCCCCGGGAATGCCCGCAAGGTCGAATTGAAGCTCGAAGATGGCGATCCGGTGTACGAATTCGACATCGAGTCGAAAAACGGCGGTACCTATAACGTCGAGTGCAATGCCCAGGAAGGGGTTATCGTCGAGGTCGAACGCGAGGTCAAGCCGGACGATCCGACCTTCAAGTCCCTGGCCAAGGTGAGCGAGGAGGAGGCCCGCAAGTTCGCGCTGGCGATACACCCCGGCAAGGTGGTCGCCAACGAGTACGAAATCGGCGATGACGGTAATGCCACCTACGAGTACGACATCCAGACCACACTCGGCTACGAGATCAAGGTCGACGTCGATGCCGCGACGGGGGAGATCGAGGAGGCCAACGTCGAGCTGTACGAAATCGGGATGGAAGCCGAGTAACAAGCCGAGGCCGGCGTTTCATTCCTGTCGTTCCATGCTGGCGGGGGCTTCATGCCCCCGCTTTTCTTTTTTCTGCCGCCGCCGCCGTCCCGCCGCGCTCGCCCGCGGGTTGCCCGCGGGTTGCCCGCGGCGCAGCGGTATGACGGCCCGCACGGCGAATCCGGGCACGCCCGCCGCGGACAACGAGAAGGACCCGCCCAATGCCCGCACGCGCTCCTGCATGCCGCGCAGCCCGAAACCGGGGCGACCGCCGGCGGGCATCCCCCGGCCGTTGTCCCACACCCGGATCTCGACGACCTCTCCCGTGTCGACGCCCCCGCCTCCGGCGGCGACGCTGACCGTGGCGACCCTCGCCGAGGCGTGCCTGGCGATGTTCGTCAGGCACTCCTGCACGATCCGGTACACGGTCACCTTGAGCGTATCGTCGAGATCGTCCAGATCGCCCGCCATTTCGAGCTGACAGGTCACCTCGCGACCGCGGCCGTGCCAGGTCTCGACCAGATCGTGCAGCGCCCCCTCGAGCCCCAGTTCATCCAGCGTCAGGGGCCGCAGGCGGTGCAGCATGCGCCGCACCACCCGTTCGAGATTGGCGATCATGTCGCCGATGGTCGTGAGCGATTTGCCCAAGCTTTCGTCGTAGCGGGCCGCCGTGGTCTTCCGCGCCGCTGCCACGTGCATCTTGACGCCGAAGAGATGCGGGGCCAGTTCGTCGTGCAGCTCGCGGGCCAGGGTCAACCGCTCCTCCTCGCGCAGATCGACCATGTGCGCGGCCAGCGCGCGGTTATCCTCCATGGTGTCCTCGAGCACCACTGCCACCCAGTTGAACTTGCGGTGGATGCGATACAGCTCGGGCACCACGTCCTCGCGCACCGTGACGGGGAAGCTCCCGCGCTCGAGGGCTTCGAAGCCGGCCAGCAGATCGTCCAGCGGTTCCAGCCCGCGCCCGACCGCCCGGAAAAGGAGCAGCCAGTTGATCGCAAACAATACCGCACCGATGCCTAGCAGCGGCCGCACGTCCTCCCACACCTCTTCGATCTCCTCGTTCGGATCGGCGGCCACGACCAGGTAACCGATCTCCCGTCCGCCGTTGACGATGGCCCTGAAGAACTCGCCTTGTCCGGCGGTCATCAGCCATTCGAACCACCGCGGCACGTCCGCCCCGGGAGGCCGTGGCTGGTAACCGTCCATCGACATCGGCGCATGCCGCGGCACCAGCTCGACGCGCACATGCCGCAGGTCGTCCAGCGCCTGAAGGTAGGGTTGCAGTTCCTCCAGGGTGACGGGGCCGCGGCCCGGGTCCATCAGCACGCCCGCCAGCAGATCGCGGGCAAAGGCGGCGAAGGAATCCCCCTCCGCGCGGATGGCCTGCCGGGCGTTGTAGACGATGGAGGCGGCGGCCAGCGTCAGGCACACGCACAGCACGCCGGTGACGTGCAGCAGCAACCGCCAGCGGAGCGACAGGCGTGCAGGCACGGTCGTCGATGCGGTCTGCCTGGGCGGTCGCGGGACCCCGACGCACCTTGACAGCATCAGGGAATCTTTCCTAGCCTTTAAGCAGAATTTTCCCACATCCATGGGTATCCGGCCGTGGCGCGGTTTTTTTCTGGCGAGCACGGCCGGCCCGTTCGCGAGAGACCGTCATGTGTCGCGTCCGATGGTGGCATGCCGTGGTTCTGCTGGGCTGGTTCCCCTCTGCCGGCGCGCTGGAGACGGCACTCGCGCGAGAACTTCAGGCCAGCGTCGTCCGTGTCGAAGCGATCGATGCGCGGGGCGCCGTATCGTCGGGCTCGGCGGTGATGATCGCGGCGGACACTTATATCACCGCCTGCCATGTCGTCAACGGCGCGGAGCGGATCTTCCTGCGCCATGGCATCGATTCGGCAGTGGGCCATACGGCCCGGGCCGATACCGCAGAGGACCTGTGCATTCTCGAAGCGGGTGCGGCATTCGGCACGCCGGCGCAAATTGCCGTGACCCTGGCGCCCGCTGTCGGCGACACGGTTTACGCCGTCGGCTTCGAGCATGGCCGGGGACTGACGATCTCCTCGGGCCGCATCTATGCCCTGCACGATGTGCGCGGCGGCATGTTGATCCAGACCTCCGCGGTATTCGAGGGAGGTGCCAGCGGCGGCGGATTGTTCGACGACCGGGGACGGCTCATCGGCGTCCTCTCGTTCTACGGTCAGGCGCATGGGCCCTATTACTTCGCCCTTCCCGTGGCATGGCTCGACGCGCTGCCGGCGGCGGCACCATCGCTGCCAGCCGCCGCGTTGTGGATGCGTCCAATCGACGAGCAACCGCGTTTCCTGCAGGCACTCACCCGCACCGCGGAGGGAGACTGGGACGAACTGGCGCGCGTTGCGCTCCACTGGACGGCAGAAGAACCGGACCGTGCCGCGCCATGGCTGGCACTCGGCGCGGCATACGTGAAACTCGACCGTGCGGCCCAGGCCCGGGCGGCCTATCTGCGGGCGATGGCGTTGGAGCCGGACCGGCTCGATGAGCTGCGGCGGCTGAAGGCCTTGTACGAAGATGCCCGCAACGATCAGGCCGCCGCCGAGACGGCCCTCGCGCTGCGATGGATGGAGCAGGCGCGCGGGCAGGAATCCTTGCAAGCCGCCATCGGACCGCCGGCCGCCGAGGCCGCATGCGCCACCGGCTGTCGCTGATGCTGATACCACCGGCCCTTCCTCTGTCGCGGGAATGAGGGAAAAACGCCGTGCCGCACTCCTGGAGAGTGTCCTCGGGCGGAGACAGCAATGACGGGACGGCAGGCGGGGTCACTGCGCGGCCTGCGCGGCGGGGCAGTGCGAATAGCCAAGGCTGTCGAGGTCACCGGAGACAACGCCGCGCACGGGGGCCTCGCCTACGATCTTCCCCTCTCGCACCAGCAACAGCACCTGCCGGAGCTGGCCGTTCGGGCGGAAATTCATGGTCACCCCCTTCTGGCCGTCGAACACAAGATCGGTTCTGAGGTGTCGTAGCAGGGTCTCCGGATCAGGGGACTGTGTGCGCGCCACCGAGTCGGTCAGCATCTTCGCCGCCGCCCAACCCGCCCAGGCGTAGTCGTCCATGGATTGGCGGTATGCCTTCACGAACCGCTCGTTGAGTTGCCTGCCCGCGTACTTGTCGAAATCGCCGTGCCAGGCGAGCGCGGTCACGTCGGCCTGCGGATCCTTCTTCCGCCACTGCGCCGCCGCATCCTCACGCATCTTCCTGCTCGGAATGACGTGCAGCAGGTTCGGCAGGCACAACGCCCTCAGGTCATCGTATTCATCGATGATGTTGAAGATGGGCACGCCCGGATTGAATTCGGCCAGCAGGCGCAGGCTTTCGGCGTCGGCGGCGGCGAAAATCGCCGCCGGCACCGGGGCCTTCATGGGCGCGATCTCATCGCTCGGCACCACCGTCAGGTTGTACTTCTGCCCCAGGAATTGCCCCTGCAAATTGCCTTCGCCGACCCCCTGATTGACGCCGAGAAAGGCAGTGTCCGACTGGTTGCCGAAGTAGACGAGATTCACTTCCAGAGCCCCGTCCGCAGCATGTGCAGCGGCGCCAAACGATACGCAGGCAATCGCCGCCAATGCGGCGAACCACTTCGAGATCGGGCGTGATGGGTAGTGCATGTTCGACCTCCCGTGGACTGCGGTTGTGGATGCGCGCGACGCGCCGACCTCGACGAGCATGCGTCTGCGGCGAAGCGGCCGGGCGTTCAGAGTGCATCGGCGCGGCGATGTTAGCAGCCCGCCGACGGAGCGGCCTACGGAAACGGCGCCCGAAAAACCTATGAGGAATGCGTGAATGTCTGGCGGCGAAACTCCCGGCCGCAGCGGGACTATCTCCCGATTCCACGGCCTTCGCACGGGACTTCCTTCCAACCGCGATCGGCGGTTGGCACGCGGAGGATCGAGGAGGATTGTTGTTACCCCCGCAGGAAGGCCACCAACTCCATGATGTGCTCGCCGTCGCCGAGCATGCGCGTGCTCGGCGTCTCGTGCCAGCGCGACTTGATGAGGCCGATCCCCGGCGCATACCACTCCTCTGCCTCCACGGCGATGTCGATCATGCCGGTGCCACTGCCCGAGTCCACGTCCTCCACCGTGCCTTTGCCCACGATGTGAAGGCAGTGCTCGTATGTGCCTGCCGGCACTGTCACGGCCGCGTCGGTCTCGGCAACCTCGTATTGCACGACCACGTCGGTGGCGATGGCTGCGGTCGTGGTGCAGTAACCGCAGGCGAAGATCGGGATCAGGGCGGTGGTAACGGTTCGCTGCCACCGCGCCCCCGCCACGGGGGGATTACCGATGAGGACCGCGTGTGCGGACCCGATGGCGCCGATTTGCCGCGACGACTCTGGCGGCGCGGTACCGACGTACACCAGCCCTTCAGGCGAATACTCGTAGTAGGCGACACTGTCATCGTGGCGCAATCGTCGCAGTAGTCGCCGCCCGTCATGCGTCAAGGGCTTGAGACTGCGCAGCGCCTCGCGGGAGTGCTGCACGTTGACATTGCGCCAGTCGCGGACCTGAACGGCGTAGATCCATGTCAGTCCGGCCTGCTCCGGAAAGTAAGGGGAATCGCTGCGGCGACAGCCGGCCGGAAGCGGCGACAATATCAGTACCAGCAGCAAGAATGCGGCTCGATGGTATTTCGCGATACGCACGGATAGACAGGGGGCGCCGATTCCTTCGGCGGCGTTTGTCTCAGGGATACGGTGAGCAACTTTGTCCGTCGTGATCCCCTGGACGGGCCCGGGGCGAAGGGGACAGTGTCCCCTCTTGGGCAGGATTAGGGAGTGCCCGTCCCGCCAGGATCACGGCGGCGGCGGGGTGGCGGGCGTGGAGCCGAACTTCTTCGCCGGACTGCCGCGATAGTTGGAGCGCAAAAATGCGAGAATCTTCCAAAGCTCGTCATCGGTTTTGATGAGCTTGCCGTGGGGCGGCATGGGGCCGACGACGTTTTCAGTACCCTTGCGGGTGTAGCCTTCCTTCTGCAGGTCGACGCTGCCGAGCGCCACCAGCCGGAACAGCGTATCGTCATCGCCGCCGTATACCCAGGTGTCGTTGCTGATCGGCGGACACATGCCGCCGCCGCCCATACCGCCGTGGCAGCCGTTGCAACTGTAACCAAGATAGATTTTCCTGCCCTGGGCGACGATCTCGGCGTTGTCGTCGGTGTAGGGGTTCTTGAGCTGACCCTTGGGCGTGGCCTTGACGCGATCGAGCGGCGTCATGGTCTTCGCGTCGCCGGCGGATACCGTGGTAGCCGCCCCGGCCGTGCCGGAGGCGGCGGAAGCCCTGTCCTGCGCACACGCGACTGAAAACGCGAGTGCCGCGCCCAGTGCAACAATAATCTTGAACACAGTGTCTCTCCTCATTGGTGGTACTCTTCAGCCGTATTCATCAAGTCGGCGCCGCTCTCAGGCATGCGGTGCGACATCAGCGCCGCGATCGGAGCGGGTCTGCAACTCTTGGTCCTCCAGCACCCTGAGAACCGCTTCGCTGTCTTTTTCGCGGGCGATGCTCAGCGCGGTACGGCCGTCCTCGCTCTTCGTGTTCACATTGGCGCCGGCCTTGATGAGCACCTCGGCGGTCTCGGCGAAATTGCCGGCCGCGGCGATCATCAACGGCGTGATACCGCCGGCGTTGGCGGCGTTGACTTCGGCACCTTTCTTCACCAGCAGGTCGACGATGTCGACGGAGCCGCCTGCCACCGCCAGCATGAGAGGCGTGTAGCCGCCCTGGCCTATCGCCACGTTGACGTTGGCGCCTCCCCCCACGAGCGCGGCCACCGCTGCCGACCTGCCATGCTGCGAGGCGAGCGCCAGCGGTGTCAGCCCGCTTGGCGTGCGGGCCTCGATGTCAGCAACCTTCGCCAGCAGCATGCGGATGATCTCCGGCTGGTCGCGCCAGGCGGCGAACTGCAGCGCATTCCAGCCGTCGGTGTCGGTGCCGTTCGCGTCGGCGCCGTGATCGAGCAGGAACTTCACGGCATTCCCGTCGGTGCGGCGGGCGGCATTGACGAGCGGAGGGTAACCCTGGGCATCGCGGGCATCGATGTCAGCGCCCTTGGCGAGCAGGTGTTCGGCGCGCGCCATGTCGCCGGCGATGACGGCGTTGTTGAGTTCCTGGTTGAGGCTCGCGCCGTCGGCCAGCCAGGTGTCGACCTTTTCCAGCGTGACGGTGCGCTCGGCCGCAGGCACCTCCCGCTCCTCCGCCTCGGAAATCATGTTGTGCGTGGTCGTTTTCTGGTACGGGCCGTGCGAGGGAAGATCGCCGGAGATTACGCAATTCCGGCACTCCACCAGCGGCACGCCGTAGTCGGCAAGAATCTGGCGGATCCGACCTTGTTCCTTCTTGAGCGCCTCCTCGAGCCGGTCCTTCAGCCCCGTATCGCGCTTGCGCACGGCGAGCGACAGGTCGTATTCCATCGGCCACAAGTGCTCGACCAGATTGACCGGCTGGATGGTGATGGGCGCCTTCTTCACCGTCTTGTAGTAGCCCGCCATCGGCCCCCAGATCGCCGCCACGTCGAGCGTGCCGTCGATGACCTGCTGCACCTGGTGGGAGGGCTGGTGCTCCGGCACCAGATCGCCGTCGTGGCTGATGAAATGCAGCACCACGCCTTCCTTCACACCGTGCTGGGCGAGCGCCTGACGGATGGCCGACATCTGGAACACGCCGATGCGCAGTTGCTTCAGGCGCGGATCGTCCAGACCCTTGAAGTCGTAACCCTTGTCGTCACGATAGGCCAATACGAAAGAGGTGCGATACAGCGGCACCGTGGTGAGAACCCGTTCGGTGTCCGTAGGCATGTCCAGATACACATCGCATTCGTCGGCGTCCAGCGTGCTGCGGAACATGCCGCGCTCGATGGATGGGCGCCAGTAGTAGGTCACGTGGGTGCCCATCGATGCGGCGAGGATTTCGGCAATCTTGTTCTGGAAACCTTCGCCGCGGATGTTGGACAACGGCATGTTGCCCGGATCGGCGCACACGCGCAGTGCCTTGGTGCTGGTTTGGGCCATGGCCGCGCCGCTGATGGTCAGCAATGTGGCAAGTGCCGCGACGCGCAAGCTTGAATTCATACGACCTCCTCCTGGTTACGCTTCGTATTGTTATGGAAGCTCTGAATAAGAAGAAACGCCCGATGCCTTGGCAGGCACCGGGCGTCTTGTTACGCCTCTCAGTTCGATCGATTACTCGACGACTCTGAAGGTGTACAGCGTGCCGCCCTGCGGGATCTTGTCGAGGTTCGCCGCCTTGGTCATCGCGGTGGCGCCGATCGCGCCGAACTTGTCGTCGAGATCGAGGCCGGCTGTGACCGGCAGACCAATCCAGCCGCCGATGCCGCTCCACACCGACACATACTGCTTGCCGGCCACCTTGTAGGTGATCGGGTTGCCGATGATGCCGGAGCCGAGACGGCGCTGCCACAACACCTTGCCGCTGTCACGATCGACGGCGCGGAAGTCGCCGTTCAGGCTGCCGTAGAAGGCCAGGCCGCCGTCGGTCACGAGCGCGCCACCCCAGTTCGGATACCAATCGGGGATCTCCCAGACCGTCTCACCGGTGTCGATGTTGAACTTCTTGAACTTGCCGGTGACACCCGGCTTCTCCGGATACATGTAGACGTTGGCGAAGACGTACACCGTGCCCTGCTGGGTATGGGTACGCTCCTGCGGTTCGTCCTCCATGCACCAGTTATTGGTCGGGCAGTAGAAGAACTTCGGGTCCTTCGGATCGACGGCGCAGGGCTGCTGATCCTTGCCACCCATGGCCGACGGACAGGCCTTGGTGTTGCCACCGATCGCGAACGGCGAGTGCTCCTTGACCTTTATCGGGCGACCGGTCTTGAGATCGACCTTCTCGGCCCAGTCGACGGTGACGAACTTGTTGGCGCGCAGCAGTGTGCCGGTGGCGCGATCGAGCACGTAACTGAAGCCGTTGCGATCGAAATGCACCAAGGCCTTGTGCTTCTTGCCATCGAGCTCGAGGTCGTCAACGAGGATGTTTTCGTTGACACCGTCGTAGTCCCACTGATCGAACGGCGTCATCTGGTAGGCCCACACGACCTCACCAGTGTCGACCTTGCGCGCGAAGATCGTCATCGACCACTTGTTGTCCCACTTGCCGGTGTTGCACTTCTCGTGGGTGTCCTCGCCGCAGCGGTAGGACGGCGACCAGTGACCGGGGTTGCCGGTAGACCAGAAGATCATCTTCATCTCCGGGTCATAGCTGCCCCAGGCCCAGGGCGCGCCGCCGCCCAACTTCCACTCCTCGTTCGGATAGGTAGTGATGCCGAGGTCCTTGCCGGCCGTGCCGTAATGCGGATTCCATTTGTTGGTCTCCGGGGTCATGCACACGTCCTTGTCGGAGCCGGTGCTGTGGCACTTCCACACCTCCTTGCCGGTTTTCAGATCGTAGGCGGTGAGACGACCGCGCGCCGCGAATTCATCGCCACCGAAGCCGGCGATGACCAGGTTTTCAGCGACCATGACGGGTCCGGAAATGGTCTCACCGTTCTCGGGCCAGGCGTGCTTGACCACCCAAACCTCCTTGCCGGTCAGCGCGTCGAGGACGACGACGAAGCCGTCGAGCGTGTGGGTGACGATCTTGCCGTCGACGTAGGTCAGGCCGCGGTGGATGGTGTCGCAGCAGGCGCGCGGCACGGCGGATTCGTCACGATCGGTGGTCTTCTTGTACTGCCAGATCATCTTCGGATTGTCGGGGTCGCTCAGGTCCTGTGCCTGGACGATGTTCGGCCAGCCGGAGACCGAGAACATCATCGGCTTGCCGCTGCCGGCGACGTCCTTGATCACGACGGGCTGGCCTTCGTGGCCGCGCAGCGTACCGCTGGACGAGGACCACATCATCTGCAGCTTGTTGACGTTATCCTTGTTGATGTCCTTCAGCGTGCTGTGACGCTGCAGGGCGTAGTTGGAGCCGGGCGATCCCCACTGCTCGTGGTCTTTCGACCGCGCGATGACTTCATCGTTGGCATGCACGCTGCCGATCGCGCCGCACATCAGCGCGCTGGCCACCGCCAACCGCAACTCCCGGCTGAATGTGGATTTGTTTTTCATTCACAACCTCCTATTCGAATTGTATTCATTGGTTGTTATGGATTCCGGCCGGCCCACGAACCACGTCGTTTGCCGGCCGAAGCACCCGAAGGAGGATGGGCATGCCGCCCATGATGCCCGCAGAGAACCCAGGAGGTTTCAACCGGCCGCATGGCACCGTCCCTGTGCTCTATTTAAGTACCTATTGAAGGAGGAGGAGGTCTTAAGGGACAACTTGCGACCATCCTCGCCTCGGGTTGAGGTACATTACGTCTGTCGCGCGACCCGAGACAGGGGGCATTACCACTCGCCACGGCCTGAAGGGCTCGCGAAGAACGCGTCCTTATCGCCCATCTGAATACGGGATTTCTTCCCGCAAGGTATCACCAGCTCCGCTCTTTCGTCGAAGAATCATGCCCTTGACACAGACCGCCGCGAATTGGGGACATCGGCCATGAATGGCCTTCATGCGCTCGACCCCCGAACGGATTGCCGGTATCGTCGTCCGCCTCATCGCCCATGGAATTCGCTCGGGGAGACAGGCATGACCCAATCATTCCGCATCATGTTGGTGGACGATCACGCACTGGTCCGTCAGGGATGCAAACAGGCCCTGGAGGCTGCCGGCTTCGACGTGGTTGCGGAAGCCGCCAACGGTGAGGCGGCCTACCAGGGTTTCTTCAAGATATCTCCCGATGCGGTGGTGATGGATCTGTCGATGAATAATGTCAGCGGCTGGGAGGTTATCGACCGGATATGCTCGCGGGCTCCCGGCGCGCGCATCCTCGTCCTCACCATGCACGACGAACCGACACTCGCGGCACGCGCGTTGAAAGCCGGCGCGCTGGGATACATTACCAAGACTGCCGATGCCGACACGCTGGTGGAGGCCGTCCGGCGCGTCGCGCGGGGGGAACTCTATCTGAGCCCGGAGATCGCGATGCCGCTGGCGGTGACCGACGTACTGTCGACCGACAACCCGCTTGCCGTCCTGTCACCACGCGAGTTCGAGGTGTTCCGCATGCTGGTGGACGGGACGAGCAACGCCGACATCGCCACGGCCCTGTCCCTCTCGCAGAAGACCGTCACCAACTGCAACCTGCGCATCAAGCAGAAACTCGGCCAGCGCAGCCTGGCCGATCTGGTCAAGCTCGCCCTGCGTTGCGGCGTCACCAGGCACAACGCCCCCCCCACCCCTGAATTGATCCCGGAGCCGGCCCGCCGCCGACAACGCTGACGACGACAGCGCGAGTGCCGCCGCCGGCCTTGCCGGCATTCGCCTCATTTCAACTGCCGGCCGCAAACGGTAACCGGCGCCGAGTCGGCTGCCCTTGAAAAAAGACCCGGTGCCGACCCCGGCACCGGGGTAAGGAAGAGGTCACGCCGGGCGGCGCTGGTGCGCCGCCCGTGAGACCTGGAGGGACTTCGAAGAGGTGGGTTGCGACCTTACGGCAGGCTGAAGGTCATCAGCGTGCCGCCATTCTTGGAGACGCTCCGCAGCGCCCGGTAACCACCGGCGGCGCCGAGGGCCCATTCGTCAGGAGCGGAGTCTTCCTTGCGGAACGCGACCACAGCACCGGCCCAGCCACCGATACCGGACAGCACGCCGACGTACTGCTTGCCGCCATGCATCCAGGTGTGGACGTTGCCGATGATGCCGGACGGGTTCTTGAACTTCC
>Ga0233425_10003209_pt1 | contig 30322 bp, 32 predicted proteins | sample Watercolumn_Towu_2_FD_181712 | JGI IMG/M metagenome (GOLD analysis project Ga0233425, IMG submission 181712) | Freshwater microbial communities from Lake Towuti, South Sulawesi, Indonesia - Watercolumn_Towuti2014_140_MG | ecosystem: Environmental > Aquatic > Freshwater > Lake | place...
AGATAATAATGCCCCCCCCTAGACGTAGAACTTGATTTTTGAGCATAGAAAATAATTTAATAAATTGTACTACGATAAATATACATCAATTTTAACACAAAACGAAAACTATTAGAGTAGTGATCTTCTCCTTGTAATCTTCTCCTGGCGCAAAGTGATGCTAAAAAGACACCAACTCTCATTGACAATCAGTTAATTCTGCTTTACTATAAGAGCATATGAAAGAAACAACAAAAAATTGGCTGCCATATATTAAAGCTGATTTAACAGCTGCTGATGCACTTATTAATAGTAGTGGTAAAAATCGCTGGACTAATACCTTGGCGCTTTGGCATTGCCAACAAGCGATTGAAAAAACTTTCAAGGCTATCATGATTGAACAGGGTAAAGAAATATTAAAGATACACGACCTGGCTCGATTAAAAGAACTATCAGGAATTGATCTGGAAGATGATGATTTAAAATTTATTTTAACCCTGAATAATTACTACCTCAAATCGAGATACCCCGACATGATTTATTCTCTATTAACAAATCCGGACAACAAAGCAACAATCAAAATATTTAAACAAACAATTAAGCTGCACACATGGCTAATCAAAAAACTAAAAAATCTGTAAAATTTCCCAAAGAGATTGTCGATCATTACATCGACACAATCCAAAAGGATATCAAAATCGACAACGTGTTGTTGTTCGGTTCTTTTGCTTATGGCATACCAAGTCAAGATAGCGATGTCGATTTAATTGTAGTTTCCAAAGACTTTAAAAAAATGAATTTTAGCGATCGTTTGGATTGGTTGCAACTCAAACGAGATAAAAAAACTTTTCAAATATCACTGGATGTAATTGGCTATACACCAAGTGAATTTAAAATGGCCAACAAACTCTCTCCAACATTGGCGTACGCCAAAGAGCATGGACGATATTTGCGATAAAAAATTTGTGACATTTTTGTGGCAAGTTTAACCTCAAATTTTCTTCGATTCCCGCTTGCCCGTCCGTAGCTTTAGTGTAGGCGGGTTACCCGCTCAAATAAAAAACAGCCCTATACTTCAAATCAGGCTGTTTTTTACTATTAAACTACAATTCTAAGCTATAAAAATTACTCAAACAAAACCACTTTTAACTAAATTTGATTATTTTAATAGGCTTTCGCAAAAATCCATCTTTTGCCATTAGCTTTTTTGCCGCAATGAACGCAAACATGCTCACCATCTTCCTTATCAAAATCAAACGGTAAACATCTGGTCACGCATTTTGTTTTTTCCTTGATCTGCGCTTCACAAGATTCGTCTTCACACCAATGAGCAAAAATATAACCGCCCCTCTCAATGCCTTTTTCAAAATCTTCCCAAGTGTCAACATTAGTATTAGTTTCATTTCGGCGCTCTTTAGCTTTTTCTAGAAGTGAATTTTGAATATTATCAAGTAGCTCGGGAATTTTGATTTTTAATTCCGTAATTAAGCATGCTTGTTTTTCACCGGTATCCCTTCGCACCAAAACACAAGAATTATTTGCTAAGTCTTTTGGTCCCAATTCCATGCGCACCGGCACGCCTTTCTTTTCCCATTCATAATATTTTTCTCCGGGTCGAAGATTAATTCTTGAATCGATTTTAATGGCATACAGTTTTTCCAATTCATCTTTAATTCTCCTGGCTTCAGCCATAACAGCATCGTCTTCTGTTTTGCAGATGGGAATAATCACCAATTGAATTGGCGCAATGCGCGGAGGCAAAACCAGTCCTTTGTCATCGCTATGAGACATAATAAGTCCACCGATAAGTCTGGTGCTAACACCCCAACTGCTTTGGCAAACATGCCGCGTATTTCCTTCATTGTCCAAAAAAGTAACGTCGAATGATTTAGCGAAATTATCAGACAAATCATGAGCTGTTCCAGCCTGAAGGGACTTGCCGTCTTGCATTAAAGCTTCAATGCAATAAGTATTAAGCGCGCCCGCAAATCTTTCGCTTCGTGATTTTTGTCCGCAGTACACCGGCATAGCCAAATATTCTTCAACAAATTTTTGATAAACATCATGCAAGATCATGAGAGCATAATCCTCGGCTTCTTTGGCGGTAGCGTGGGCAGTATGCCCCTCCTGCCAAAGAAATTCACTCGTTCGCAAAAACAAACGCGGTCTTTTTTCCCATCGGACAATATTAGCCCATTGATTAATAACCATTGGCAAATCACGATAAGATTGAATCCACTTTGAAAAAGAATCATAAATAATCGTTTCCGAAGTTGGTCGCACTACCAAAGGTTCCTCTAATTTTTTACCGCCCGCATGAGTTACCACGGCTAGCTCAGGAGAAAATCCTTCGACATGCTCTGCTTCACGCTTCAAAAACTCATCGGGAATAAATAAAGGAAAATAGGCATTTTCAACACCTTTTTCTTTAAACATCTTATCAAGTTGATTTTTGATATTTTCCCAAATGGCATAGCCGTAAGGCTTAATAATCATACAACCTCTCACTGGCGCATGCTCCGCTAAGTCAGCTGCTGCTATGACATCTGAATACCATCCTGAATAATCTTCACTTCTTGAGGTGATTTTCTTCATCGCTTCATCCCCTTTTTGTTGGTGTTGTACAATTGGCATAATTTTGAATTTTTAATTATTTATTAATTATAGGATAACTAAAATTCATGAATAAATCAACTTTGCAATCTTAATTTTTTAAACCATTCCAATAATGCTATACAGATTGATATTATGTAAAAAATAGATTATAACTATTTTTCATATAAACCAAAGACCGAAGAAATGGTTCGAAAATAGTGAAAAAAATCAAAAATAAAAACAATCAACCTAAAAATTGATTATTTTTTTATGTTTTTTCTTTATTTTTTTTATATTGACTTTTTCAATAAAATCCGCTATTATTTTATCATCTGGCACATACCAGATTTTATTTATTACTAGATAATAAAGCAGAAAATTGAATAAAACCGTCAAACATGCTCAAAGATAGCTGTTTTATTCAAAAAATTATATGCTAAGCATTAGATTATCACGAACTGGAAAAAGAAAAAACCCAATGTATAGGCTTGTAATTGCCGAAAAAACCAAAGATCCATATGGTGATTCTTTGGAAGTTTTAGGTTCTTACAACCCTTTTACCAAGGAACTTTCCGCAAAAAATGAAAGAATTAATTATTGGATTACCAAAGGCGCTCAAATGACGCCGACTGTCAATAATTTATTAATTGACAAAAAAGTAATCAAGGGTGAAAAAGTAAAGGCTTCAAAGCCTGGTAAAAAAACAGCCGAAGGAGAAAAAAAATAAAAAATACACAAAAATTGATTTAATATTAGAAAAATTTTATTGATATTGACAAATTTAAATTTTGTGTTATAATAAGTAATAATCCTTTTAGGATATTAATAATTAAGAGCTCTTTCAAATCTGATTTATGGATAGAATTTTGTATCTAATTTCAATTTGGAAGAAAAATGCTTAAAAAGTATGTCTGATACTCAAGACAGAGATTTTTTGGAGTTTGTAGTAAAATCGATTGTTGCAAACCCTGGTAAAGTAAAAGTTGACAGAACTGTTGACGAAAGAGGTGTTTTATTGACACTAGACATTGATCCATCTGACATGGGTTATGTGATTGGCCGAAGAGGTCAAACAGCTCAAGCAATCAGAACTTTGTTGAAGATTGTAGGTGCTAAAAACAATGCTCGCGTTAATTTAAAAATTAACGAACCAGAAGGAGCTCAAAGAGGTGGAAGAAGAAATAACAATGATATCGACACCTCAAGTGTTGATGATTTCAAAATCTAAATCAAAACAAAATCATATATTCAAAAAACCACAACTACTTTAAGCTGTGGTTTTTTGTTAATTTAAATCAATTTTAATTTTATGCAATTCAATATTATCACAATCTTTCCGAAAATTTTTGATTCTTATTTTAATGAATCCATTATTAAACGCGCGCAAAATAATAATTTAATAAACATAAATATCTGCAATTTAAGGGATTGGACCAATGACAAACATAAAACAGTTGATGATACTCCTTACGGCGGCGGAGCTGGAATGGTGATGATGGTAGAGCCGCTTTATCAGGCTTTACAAAGTCTAAAAACTCAAATCAATTCAAAGTATCAAAACAAAAAATCAAAAATAATATTACTGTCTGCTAAAGGCAAGCAATGGAACCAGCAAATGGCCCAAGAATATTCCGAGCTTGATAGCATCACAATGATTTGTGGACGATATGAAGGTGTTGATGAAAGAATTATCAATTTTATCGATGAAGAAATTTCCATTGGAAATTATGTTTTAACAGGCGGAGAAATTGGCGCTCTGACAATTGTCGACTCTGTTACTCGCCTACTTCCGGGCGCTCTAGGCAATCAAGAAAGCTCAATCGATGAATCGCATTCCACATCCGGAGAATTGGAATATCCCCAATACACCAAACCGGAAATTTTCATTGCCAATAATAAAGAATACAAAGTTCCTGAAATACTACTCTCCGGACATCACAAAAAAATTTCAGAATGGAGGGAAAAAATGAAAAAAAAGACAAAAAAATAAATTTTTCAGCAAAAATTCTTTTTATATTGCAAAAAAATAATTCCTCATATTTTGGTTGACAAAATCACATATTCGATATATAATACGATTAGTCCTGAAAGAGGGCTATTTATTTTTGTCATAAAAATAAATAACAAAAAATCAAAATTTTGGTCCCTTCGTCTAATGGTTAGGACACCAGGTTTTCATCCTGATAACAGGGGTTCGATTCCCCTAGGGATCACAAATAAAAACATTCCATGAAAATGGGATGTTTTTGTTTTTTATGCTTTATTTCAATCTTGCTAAGATGTTGCCATTTATGTTTAGCAAACCCAGCCAGATAAAAGAATAAAAAAAAGTAATTTTGGCCTAATTTTCAGCACGAAAATTAGGCTTTATTTTTTCCGAATAATTTCCGTATTTTTCTTTTTATAATCAGGTATTATTAAATTAGAAAATGAAATGCAAGTCATTTTCAGGCAATAATGCCGGCTCATTAATCATCAGACAGGAGGATAGCAATGAAAAAGATTTTTTGTCCTGCATTGGCTATGGCAGTAGTTCTTTCAATCTCTACTTTCGCTGATGCGAAAACAAACCTCGGCAAGATGTGTGTTAAATCGCCACCCAGAATGAAGCACGGCGAGACCGTTGCGCCAAAAGGTGTAAAGCCGCCGTCTTTGAATTTCAGTAAGCCCTCTCCGAATTACGTAAAAGAGTATGTCCCACGAGATAAAGCGGCAAAAGATTTTTATAATCGCCAGCAGCAAATCAACAACATGCTGCTGCAAAACTAAGCATGTCGAATCTTGCGATTACTGGTGCCAAATATTGATGTAGACAAAACAATATTTGGCACTTTTTTTAAACCATAAATTGATTATAAATCGTATTAAATAACAATTTGAGATCTTTTTGCTTTACGCAAACAGAGATTTCTGTATACGTTGAGGTGATTTCGTTTATATTTATGCCCTGCAAAGCTATTGGTTGAATAATTTGATAAAGGAGTCCTGGCATTGAAAAATTTTTTTCGTCATAATGAATGCCTAGTGACGCAATATCATCAATAAAGCTTTTTTCTTTGTCCGAAATCAATTTGCGGATTTTTTTCATCAAAGTCTCTTCGGTGATGATAGTAAGTTCATTTATACCTTGGGAGAGAGTAAAATAACTATTGTTTTGCTGCGCTTCCTGATATATTTTATTGATTTGACGTAAGACATTTTGGTTTTTTGTGAATGTAATAATATTTAGATTGGTAGTTGTGGTGAGATTGGTGATAAGATTTTTTTGCGGCTTTGGTGGTTTTTTGGTTTTGGTGTTTTGATAACGAGACAAAGCCATCAAGAGAGCGCTGGAGCTGCGGAGATTTTTTTTAGTACGAATTTCAATTAAGGGAAGCAGAAAATCAGCTAAGCGAGAAAGATTAAAAAGTCGATAATAGAGCCCAAATTTTAAAAATTGGTTAGTTTCAAAAATATTTATTAGTTCGTCCTTAATCTTTTTCATATTGTTATAAATATAACAAAATTTAATAAAATTTAATTTTTTTATATTTTTATTTTACTCCTTTTAAAATTAAAAGTAAAGTGGTTGTAGAATTGATTTTGTTAAAAACATAGGGTTTTTGACAAATAAAATTCACACAACAGGGAGGACGCTATGGAACATACTAAAGAAGCTACATTTATTAAAATCGGTGTAGCAGGGGCACAAGGTAGAATGGGACAGCGAGTTATCGTTCTTTCACAACTCGATTTCGCGACTAAGCCTAAACCAAGATCGCAAGTAATCGGCGCCTTAATAAGGCCGGGTTCGTTGACCGAAAATGCGTTCACAGACCGACATATTAATGACCTTTGTTTGGTTGATGACCAAGACAAAGCCTTTCGAGATGTCGAGGTCATAATAGACTTCACGACACCGACCGGAGCATTAGAAAATACCCAGTATGCCGCAGAAAACGGCAAAGCCATTGTCATTGGCACTACTGGGTTTACTGACTCCCAGATGGCAAGCATTAAAATGCTTGCAAAAAAAATTCCGATCTTGGTTGCACCAAATATGGCAATTGGCGTCACTTTAATACTGGAAATGCTGGAGGTATTCGGCGGTATTTTGAATCATTTTTACGACACTCGCATTATTGAATCACACCACCGTCGTAAAAAAGATTCGCCTAGCGGAACTGCAATCGCCATGGCAGGTAAAATGCCTACCGAGGTGCCGATTTATTCGTTTCGCTCAGGCGGTATTATCGGTGATCATACAATCATCTTCACCGGTGAGGAGGAGGTGATAGAAATCAAGCATAGGGCCATTAGCCGTGATCTCTTTGCGCGCGGCGCTTTAGCGGCAGCAGAATGCCTGGTAAAAATGAAGCCGGGTATGTATACCATGCAGAATCTCTTGAACAACAATTCAACAAAGGGGGTGTAGTGTGAGCATATCCGGCGGAGCATACACAGCTCTGGTTACTCCGTTCCAGGGCGGACATCTTGATAAGTACGGATTGATCGCGCTTATCGAAAGACAGGTCGAAAATGGCATCCACGGTCTTGTGCCCTGTGGCACAACCGGGGAAGCTTCCACCCTCTCTTCTGAGGAGCACCTACTTGTCGTTCAGCTGACTGTACAGACAGTCGCTGGACGGGTTACGGTGCTTGCCGGTACGGGAGCAAACAACACGGACGAGGCTATACACCTCACACAATGTGCGGAAAAAGTCGGTGCCGATGCAGTTTTATCGGTAACGCCATACTACAATCGGCCGACTCAGGAAGGGTTGTACCGACACTACAGAGCGATTGCCGAAGCAACTGCTCTGCCAATAGTGCTCTATGATGTGCCATCGCGTACCGGAGTAAATATCTTTCCGGATACGGTAGCTCGTCTAGCGCAGATAGACAATATTGTCGGTATCAAAGTAGCAACCGGCAATATGGCCCAGGCTAGCGAAACCATCCGTCTTTGCGGGGAAAACTTTCAAGTTTTTTCTGGCAATGATTCGGACAACTTGCCAATCCTGGCTTTGGGGGGGAGTGGCATGATATCGGTGACCTCTAATGTCGTGCCGAAGGAGGTAGCAAACCTCCATAAAAATTGGATTGCGGGCAATATAAGTCAAGCGCAAAAAGAGCACTACCACCTTGAACCGCTCAACAAAGCCATGTTTCTGGAAACTAATCCGATCATGGTGAAGAGCGCGTTGGCGCTAATGGGCTTGATTTCCTCGGAGTTGCGTCTGCCACTCTGTGAACCCGCAGACGTTAACTTCAAAAAACTTGAAACAACTCTAAAAAACATGGGGTTGATCAAGTAACGGATTTAGTAGCGGGTGGTTGTATAATCGCCACCCGCTACACTGAATTTTGTAGACTATTTAAAAAATATTTAATTTTAGCCAAAAATTAAGTTTCCGATTATTTTCCGTACTTTTCTTTTTTGATTTTTATATGATGTGAGCAGAAAATAAAAATAAAATCGTTCCTTTATATTAGAACAAATCTTAATCAGGAAAAACCACCAAACTCAAAAAGGGGGAATTTCGAGATGAACACAACAAAAGAGAAGTTTAAGAATTTGGTTGTTGGTGACAAGGTTACTCCAATTATTGACGGAGAACCCATAAATGGATATATAACCGTATTGGACAAAAACGAGAGGGGCGGAGTGCTCTTCTCAAAATGTTTAAGATTTCCTAATCCAGGCTTGTCTCTAATTCCAGAAGTATGTGGATTCGTTTATTACGATGACTTACGGGACATACTAATAAACGAAGACGGCAACACAATGAAATTTTGGGATTTCTCGGTGAGCAAAGCTACCGAGGAAAACCTTGCGACAATTGCAAGATACAAACAAGCATTAAACCAGCGCATGTCTATCAGCGACAAACTTTTCTTTGAAACGGCAAAGAAAAACAACTTGCACGACACAGTAGCTGCTGTTGCAAGGGATATTCGGGTACTAAACCCCGTAGATACCGCAGGCGTGTTTCTTAATCTTTACTTCGGTAAAGGCAATTTCAATCACGAACAATGTGTTGCTCTGGCCTGCCTAATAACAGAGTCAATCCTTCCCTACAGAGAACAATGTGATGTCCTTATAAAAACACTTAGGCAACTAAGTGCGGAGCGCGATCAACAACAGACACCAACCGACCTTCATCTTAAATCAGAGCAAGTACACTGATTTAAGTAACCAGAAATTTTGCGGGTGGTAATATATCGCACCATACCGCAAAAGTAGTGATTCGGGTAAACGCCGTTTTTCCCCTCTTATATTCATTAGAAAAGCGGTTAACCTGGATCGGGATCGTTTCTGTGGGGACAGAGGCGTCTACGTGATTGGTTGTTCCTCGGTCATTTGTAAGTCATTGACCATGAGATGCGATATGCTCATTGGAAAACAATCACAAAAATCCCATTAGGTGTTGGTGTCAAGTATTGGTGAAGCTAAAAACAATACTTGACACCTTTTTTCTAAAGCTTATTTAGTCTGAATAATTTTTAGAAAGAAAATTGTATTTTTATAAAAAACAAATTATAATATAGAAAATTAATAATTTTCTTATTATGAACAAATTAAAAAGAATAAAAAGCAATAGCGAAAACTTAAAAAAACATTTCCCTGGAGTTTATCGGGATTTTTTTTCCAAAAACTCAATCGTGACTTCTGCTTCGGGATCATTTAACTTTATCGGCGATCAAGGGTCGAGTGAGGGTGGCTTGAACATTATTCAAAAAATTCCCCTTAAATCGTATATCGGGCTTGAGTTAATTGAGGCAGGTCATATCGAGGAAGGCGAAGTGTTGTTTTATGATAGCGCTTTGAGAAAGTTTGAACAAGAAACATACTTTGATGAAAGTAATTTCAGTGACTTGAAAAAAGTTATTTTAGCTGAACTAAAAAAAATAGACTCCCAAAAAGGTTATCGGATTAATATTTTGTGTGAGATGTCGACCAAGTGTGGAGTAAATTCATCTGGATCCGTAGCTTCTTCATTGGCCGCAGCGATTTTACTTGATAATAAGATCATAAAAACTGAGGAAATTGAAAATTTTAAAAATTTAAATTTTCAACATTTAAAAGAAGATAAAAATTTTAATTTAGTTTTTCATTTGGCAAGAAAAATTCATGCCGTGATGCACGCTGGAAAATCTGCCGGTAGTGGAGTTTTTGGCGCGATGGCGCATAATAATTTTCCAATAATTTATTTTCTTGAAAAAAATAGCGATTGTCATTTTAAAAAACAGGATTTTGAAAATGATGATCGTTCTCAAAATGTAAAATTTTATGCTTATAGGCTGCAGGCTTTGTTTGGCATTGATGAAAATATTGTTTGGCCTTTTGACTTCGGACTCATATATACCGGGCATGCAAAATCGTCAAATATCGCATCGCGAATTAAAGACAGTGTTAAATCTTCTTTTGCAGATATTGCCCAGGGTAACAGGGAAATTTTTAAAGATAAATTTGCCTCAAGTGATATTGATAAAATTTCTTTTTTAGAAGCAGGCGACGACATCAATGATTATTGGCACACCATAATGAAATTATCCAGCCACATATCTATGGAGTGTCTTCATAGCCTTCATCAATTATTTGACGGGAAGATTGATAATTTTACCTTGTCGACATTTTTTAAAACGATTAGCCGTTATTATAATATTTTTCAGTTTTTAAATTTAACGAATTCATCCATGAATCGGGTTCGCAGTGCAATCCTGGGAAAAGCTAGTACGATTGATGAGAATCTGGGTGGCGGCGTTAAGGCTTTGGGCGGAGGTTTGGGCGGTGATTTGCTTTTTGTAATTCCGCGTGGTCATTTTACCACGGCAACTATTAATGAATTGACGGAAAAATTGAACATAAAGCTTCAAAGGAACGATATTGGCATTGATTATGCTTCTTGGATTGACGGCACAGACTCTAAGGGCCTTGAGGTGCAACAATGTTTAGAAGCAAAAAAATATTCTGAATTTGTATCGCGCGGTTCGATAGTGTTGGAAAATATAGAAAAAGATAAACGATTTACTGAAGTAATTTCAAAACAGGAGCTAGCTGGACGAATGGCGGGGATGGAGATTTTAGTCGACAATGTAAACGGATTTTTGTATCTTGGTGGAAAAAAAATTAAATCTGATGAAATACCATCCGCCGTAACCGCGTCTATGATTTTAGTAAAATTACTAGACAGCAATACTCAAGAAATTGGTAGTCGCGAGCTTGAAGTATCATCCTACGCCGAAGATCGCAATATTTTTCAAAGTAAGATTGTAACACCCTTAGTGAAGGCTGTGAAAAAATATTGTAAAAAAGAATTGAATTTTAAATTGAGCGGAAAAATTACCGATTTTAAAATAAAAATTGATTTTGATGATCTGCGGATCGGTGTGGTGAGGAAAATGATTTAAAAATATTAAAGGCATTATTATTAAAACAATCCCAACAAAACCAAGGGATTGTTTTTAAATATTACAGCAGCAACGGAATCAAATCTTTTATTATTTTTTTATTTCTCATCCAAACCACCCAAAATCTTAAAGGAAAATCCCCCTTAGTCATTTCTCTTATTTTTAAAATATCAAAATCTTTATTAAATAATTTCTCAATTTCTTGTTTTTTGAAAATATGATTATAGTGCCCTTTTTTCTTGGTCCAATTTCTTTTGTGGTCTCCATTCCAAAATCTTGGTATATTGCCATCAGAATGAATACTAAAACAAATCAAAAAAAATAATCCATTTTTCTTTAAAACATTTTTAACATTTTTAACATACTCCGACCATTGATATTTGCGTAAATGATGAAAACAGCCAGAATCAAGAACCACATCAAATTGATCATTTCTATAGGGCAAGTGCAAAACATCACCAACTGTATAATTAATTTTTACATTTTCACTAGCTGCTAATTTTTTAGCCAAAACAATCGCCTCCTGAGAAAGATCAATGCCGAACGATTTAAATCCTGACTTAGAAAAAAGAACAGCGTGTCGCCCATTTCCACAACCAATATCCAAAAATATTTTCTTTTTTTCCTTTTGGGCGCAAGAAATAAATTGATCAACCACCGGATAGGCTTTTTTGGAAGAAAAATGCCATTCATCTCCGGAATATCCGCCTTTTAAATTCTTCCAAAATTTTTCATAAAATTTTTTTTCACAATATGTTGCTTTTTTCATATTTTCATGATATAGTGAAATATAAACTTTAGCAAATTAATTTGTCACCAAAATGAAAATCCTGGGCATTGAAACAAGTTGCGACGAAACAGCTGCCGCAGTAGCGGAATTTAAAAATAATAAGATAACAATCTTATCCAATATTGTTTCGTCACAAATCGAAATACACAAAAAATACGGCGGAGTCGTTCCGGAGGTAGCGGCTCGTGAACACGTTTTAAATATTTTGCCAGTAGTCCATGAAGCTTTAAAAAAATCCGGAATCGAAAAAACTAAAAACCGCCCAGATGCTATTGCTGTCACCATTGGACCGGGTCTAATTACCTCCTTGCAAACCGGAGCTGAAACCGCCAAAGTTTTATCCTATGTTTGGGGCATTCCCTTGCTCAAAATCAACCACATTGAAGGGCATATTAGCGCTAATTTTATTAGCGATTCTTCAATCGCGGATTTGCAATTTCCCGCAATTATTTTAACCGTATCAGGTGGTCACACTATGCTAGTGCTAATGGAAAATTTTGGAAAATTCAAAACCATTGGGGAAACTCTGGATGATGCCGCCGGTGAGGCTTTTGACAAAGCAGCTAAACTAATGGGCATTGGCTATCCAGGCGGTCCGGCTGTTTCCGCAGAAGCAAAAAAATTCACAACTCTTTCATCTTCCGCAGCTTATCAAGAAAAATTAAAACCCATTAAATTTCCCCGACCACTATTAAATTCTTCGGATCTTAATTTCTCTTTTTCTGGACTAAAAACCGCCATTCGTTATGCCTTAGAAAAAGATCCTGATTGGAAAAATAAAATACCAGAATACTGTCACGCCTTTCAACAAGCCGTGATGGATGTTTTAATTAAAAAAACTATTCGTGCCGCCACGAAATTCGAAGCAAAAACAATCATGTTAGCCGGTGGAGTAGCTGCCAATCAAGAACTGCGGGAACAATTTAAAAAACAAGTTAAAAAAGAATTACCCAAAGCATTATTTACCATTCCTGATCTTAAATATACTACCGATAATGCCGCCATGATCGCGGCGGCCGGATGCCTAAAAATTAAAGAAGGCAAACTGGATGCCTGGCTTGATTTAAGAGTTGACTGTAATCTTAAATTATAACATACTAGACACAAATAATTTCACACTACCATAAAAAATGGAGGGACATATGCTTGATACCGGGTATATTCAACCAGAAAGAAGAAAGGTAGAAATTAAAAATTGTTTTATCTGTCATGATGTCATTAATAAAAAATTTACTTTTTTAATCAGACTTTACACGGCTGACATTGACAAAATAATCCACATTTGTGAAAAATGTTTTTTGGATGCTCACCAAGAAGATTGCATCATATTTTGTCCCAATTGCTACAAAATCGAATTGATCAAAAGAGAAATTGCCGAAAAAATACTATTGGAAAACCAATTACTTACAAAAAACAACATTGAGATTTTGGCAATTTCGCCCAAACACTGTCCGAAATGCAAGGATAAAATTCAATAATCAAAAGAGCTCTCTTATCGAGAGCTCTTTTTTCTTTTTTTGTGTTTTACTTTTTTTTGTTTTTTGTTTCTTCTTCTTTTTTCAAAACCGCTATGGTTGTTTTAACAACCGTATCAGGAATTAAAGAAATACTATCAATACCCTCTTCCACCAAAAATGTTGCAAAATCAGGAAAATCGGATGGTGCCTGCCCGCAAATGCCAACTTTAGTTTTCGTTTCTTTACCGACTTTAATCAAATATTTTATCAAAGTTTTTACAGCTTCATTTTTTTCATTAGAAACTCCGGCCGCATTAATCATGGTTGCTCCGTCGCGATCGATGCCCAATGTCAACTGTGTTAAATCGTTGGATCCAATGGAAAAACCGTCAAATCTTTTCGCAAACTCCGTAGCCAAAATAAAGTTAGCCGGAATCTCTGCCATAACATACACCTCTAACCCATTCACACCGCGCTTTAAACCGTTTTTCTCCATAATTTTCATTACGCTGTCACCTTCTTCAAGCGTGCGACAAAATGGGATCATGACTTTTAAATTGCTTAAACCAAAATCATCACGAACTTTTTTAATAGCTTGGCATTCCAAATTGAAAGCTGGTAAAAATTTTTCAGAATAAAAACGACTAGCACCGCGCCAACCGATCATTGGATTAGACTCAATCGGTTCATATTCTTTACCGCCAATCAAATTGGCATATTCATTGGATTTAAAATCTGATAATCTTAAAATAACATCTTTAGGGTAAAAAGCAGCCGCTATCATGGCAATTCCTTCCGCCACTTTGTCAACAAAAAATTGTTTTTTATCTTTATACCCCACGGTAATTTCATCGATTTGCTTTTTAACCGTCTTGTCTTTTAATTGCGCGTAATTTACCAAAGCTAATGGATGTATCTTGATATAATTATTGATAATAAATTCCAATCTCGCCAAACCAACGCCATCATTTGGAACGAAAGAGGTCAAAAAAGCCTGATCTGGCTCGCCAACGTTCATCATAATTTTGGTTTTTGGTCTTTTAAGATCTTTAACATTGGTCTTATTAATCTTAAATGGCAATTTTCCCTGATAAACAAACCCCTCTTCGCCTTCGGCGCAGCTAACCGTAACATCTACTCCCGGTTTAACCTTGGTAGTCGCATCATTGGATCCAACAACGCAAGGAATTCCCAATTCGCGAGATACGATCGCCGCATGACAAGTTCTGCCACCCTTATCAGTGATAATAGCTGAAGCGATTTTCATAATCGGCTCCCAGTCCGGATCAGTCATGTCGGTTAACAAAACTTCGCCTGGCTTAAACTTAGAAATATCCTTAATATCCATGATTTTATTGACCTTGCCGGCACCAATTTTATTGCCTACGCTCTGACCGCTAATAATCACTGTTCCTTTTTTTTCCAAACGATATTCTTCCAAAATATTAACATCTCTGGTACTGTGAACTGTTTCCGGACGAGCTTGAATCAAGTATAATTTTTTATCCACTCCGTCCAGCGCCCATTCCATGTCCATCGGTCGACCATAATGCTTTTCAACGATCATCGCCCATTCTCCCAATTTTTTCACCTGTTCATCGGTAATCGAATATTTTTGCTGATCCTTGCCTGGAACCACAATATCTTTTACCGGTTTTTTGTGGTCATTGTTATAAATCATGCGCAAACGCTTGCCGCCAATTTTTTTTGAAATAATTGCTCCGGTTGGTTTAAAATAATAAAATTCATCCGGATTAACCTTCCCTTGAACAATATTTTCTCCTAAACCATAAATAGAATTTATCAAAACAGCATTTTGGAATCCTGATTCCGTATCAATTGAAAACATTACGCCAGATGATCCCTTGTCTGATCGAATCATTTTTTGCACTCCGGCCGAAAGGGCAATTTTAAAATGATCAAAGCCCTTGTCAGTACGATAAGAAATCGCTCGATTAGTAAATAGTGAAGCGATGCATCGTTTAACAGCATCAATCACATACTCTCCTCCCTGGATATTTAAGTATGTGTCTTGTTGTCCGGCAAAAGAAGCATCTGGTAAATCTTCGGCTGTGGCCGAAGAACGAACTGCCACATCCACTTCTTTAACTTTGTATTCTTTTGATAATTTACTGTAAGCTTCTTTAATTTCTTTTTCCAAATCTTTTGGCAATTTGGCAGCCAAGATCGTTTTTCTCACTTTCTCTCCTCTTTTAATCAAGTCTGAAACATTACGCGTATCCAAGCCTTTTAAAATTTTCATTACTTCTTTTTTGGTGCCGGTTTCTTCCATAAAATAATCATAAGCCTCGGCTGTAGTAGCAAAACCATTTGGCACATTAACGCCTCTTTGCGTTAATTTGCGATACATTTCACCCAACGACGCATTCTTGCCACCAACCTGAGGCACATCCTTAATGGCAAGCTCGTTAAAAAATTTAACGTATTTCATTTTAGCATAAGATTATTGGGATTCTTGCAACTAGCCTTTTAACAATCCGAATAATCCAAAAAATTATTTAAGATTAACTTTTTTACTCCAATCGTAAATTACTGGAATTTTCCACCACTCTCCATTGTACGCCTTAATAAAAGAAATAACTGACAAGAGTAACAAAATAACAAACAACAACTGCCCCAAAAAAGGAACAATGGTGGCAAAGCTCAAAACAAATAAAACAAAACCTTGTTTGGCGTGAAATTGAGCAAACTTTGAATTTTTGTTATTGAGCAAAGGAATTAAACACAATATCCAAACATACGATATTGCCGCCATTCCTTTACTTTTTTCATCAATGATTTCTTGGGAATTATTTTTTTGTTCTTCTGTCATAATAATATGAAGCCTTGGCATAGTCTATTCAACTTCCTGCTTTAAACTTCTTATTTTTTAAACTCCTTGTTAACAAGTTTATTATACCACAAAAATTCCACTTCAGTAAACAATAAAGAACCTTCATATTGACTAACATCAAAAAATAAGGTAAAAATATATCATAGAGAAAAATTAATCTCACCACAAGAATACGGGAATACAAAAATAAATCAATATTTTTATACCCCCGTATTCTTGTATTTTAATAAGCGGACGTGGCGAAATTGGTAGACGCACTTGGCTTAGGACCAAGCGCCGCAAGGCTTGAGAGTTCGAGTCTCTCCGTCCGCACAAAAACCGATATTTTTAATATCGGTTTTTTTATTTGTCTTTTTGCTGTATAATAAAAAATAATTATTCTTAAAATTATTTTATGAAAAATCAGACTTTTATTATTTCGCTCGGCGGATCGCTTATTGTTCCAGATTGTGGAATAGATTTTCAGTTTTTAAAAAAATTTAAAAATTTAATTGAATCAGAAATAAAAAAAGGCAAAAGATTTTTTCTTATTTCTGGCGGAGGACATACTGCGCGAAAATATATTGAAGCTGCCGGAAAAATTGCCAAGGTCAAAGACAATGACAAAGACTGGCTGGGCATTCATTCCACCAGACTGAACGCGCATCTTTTGAGAACCATTTTTCGTAACACCGCACATCATGAAATTATTAAAAATCCCACCGTCCGATTGCATTCTGATAAAAAAATAATTATTGGCGGCGGCTGGAAACCAGGATGGTCAACCGATTATGTGGCCACAGTAATCGCGCAAGAATACGAAATTAAAACCATTATCAATCTTTCAAACATTGAATTTGTTTATACCCAGGATCCCAAAAAAAATACTCAAGCGCAAAAAATCACTTCCACTGATTGGAAAAATTTTAGAAAAATCGTTGGCAACAAATGGAAACCGGGATTAAACATGCCTTTTGATCCCATTGCTTCCAAAAAAGCTGAACAGTTAAAACTTAAAGTAATCATTACTAATGGCAAAAATCTCAGTAATCTTAAAAATATTCTGAATGAAAAAAAATATTCAGGCACTACTATCAATTAATAATCATCGTTTAAAAAGGTTTTTTAAAACCTTTTTTGTTTATCAATACAATTTTAATTATTTCAATTGATCTATTTGACAAAAAATGTCCAGCAAAAAATTTTAAAACAAAAAATTAGCAATTGAAAACCAATCTCATGTCTTCAAAAATTTTATCTGCCGCCGTCATCGGCTTAAATGCTGAAATTGTTGATGTTGAAGCCGACAAAGGCGGCGGCGAATTGGGAGCATTTACCATTGTCGGCCTTCCTGATGCCGCCATTTCAGAATCACGAGAAAGAGTCAGAAGCGCTATTAAAAACACCGGCTATTATTTCAAAAAATCCAAAACTACTGTCAATCTTGCTCCGGCTGACTTAAAAAAACACGGACCAAGTTACGACCTGCCGATCGCCATTAGCGTTTTATGCGCTCACGACAGTATTCACATTAAAAAACCTACAGACAAAATGCTTTTCGTGGGAGAGTTGGCGCTTTCCGGGGAATTAAGGCCGGTTAACGGCATTTTGCCAATCGCTCTTCGCGCCAAAGAAAAAGGCATACAAACAATTTTTGTTCCCAAAGAAAATGCTCCCGAAGCCAAATTGGTTAAACACTTGGAAATTATTCCGGTTAACGACTTAAAATCATTAATACTTCACCTAGAGGGAAAGAAAACCATTTCTGAGCTGCCGGAATCACAAATCAATTTTTCAAATATTAAAATCATGCATGACATGTCGCATATCCGCGGACAAGAACACGTCAAAAGAGCCATGGAAATATCCGCTGCCGGAGCTCACAACATGAACATGAGCGGTCCTCCCGGCTCAGGCAAAACTCTCATTGCCAAAACCATGCCATCGATTTTACCTGATTTAACCTTGGATGAAGCGCTGGAAATAACAAAAATTTATTCAGTAGCCGGCCTGCTTTCATCGGAAAATTCACTGGTTACCAGTCGACCATTTCGTTCGCCTCATCACTCCGCTTCAGCTGTGGCTTTGGTTGGCGGTGGTGTCTGGCCCAAACCAGGAGAAATATCATTGTCTCATCGAGGTGTTTTGTTTTTGGATGAATTTCCAGAATTTCCTCGATCTGCGCTGGAAAACCTAAGACAACCATTGGAAGATGGCATTATTCACATTAGTCGCGCTTCCGGCAACCTTCAATTCCCTGCCAAATTCATTCTGGTTGCCGCTATGAATCCTTGTCCTTGCGGTTTTAGCTCTGATCCGGAAAAAAAATGCGTTTGCTCGCCTTCGCAAACTATTAATTACAAAAAGAAAATATCCGGACCAATTCTGGATAGGATTGATATTCACGTTGAAGTTCCACGAGTTAAATTTGACAAATTATCCAGTCAGGCTGAAGGTGAAACCTCTGAGGTAATTAAAAAAAGAGTGGAAAAAGCTCGAGCCATCCAAAAAGCGCGATTCAAAAATGAACCATTTTTTACCAATTCCGAAATGAGCTCAGAAGCGGTTAAGCGTTATTGTCCAATTAATGAAGAAAGTCGTTTTCTTTTAAAAGCCGCCATTGATCAGCTTCACCTTTCAGCGCGCGCATACTTTCGCATTCTAAAACTAGCCAGAACCATCGCTGATTTAACTGAAAATCAAGAAATAGATTCATCGCATATTGCCGAAGCTTTGACCTACCGACCAAAAGTTGAAGAATTATAAAAAAATATGCTATAATAAATTAATAAAACATATCGATACTATTATCCAAAATATTAACTATGGGAAATAAAAAACCAATCATCATCATTCTGGTATTATTGCTTATTCCGGTTTTATTAGTCGTTTTTGTTCCGGGATTAAGTTGTAAATTCACGCCTAAGGATATTAAAGAAAAAATGAGACCGATTACTTTAAATTATTGGCGTGTTTGGGATGGACCGGACGCTTTTGAAGAAATTATCGCAAAATACAATGCCATGCATCCGTTTATTAAAATCGAATACAAAAAACTACGCTACGATGAATACGAACAAGCTCTTTTGGAAGCTTTTGCCACTGACCGCGGACCGGATATTTTTTCCATTCACAATACCTGGATCAAAAAATATCAAGAAAAAGGCCTAATTCACCCTATGCCAGATACGATCACTATGGTTTATCCAATTACCACTGGAAATATCAAAAAAGAAACCACTCTAGAAATGCGCACCAAGAAAAGTCTCACTCTTAAAGAATTAAAAAATAATTTCGTAGACACGGTTACTGATGATGCGATAATCAATATCCAAGAAAACGAATCCATGATCCCCAAAATTTATGGCCTACCATTATCCGTTGACACTCTGGCCATGTTTTACAATAAAGACCTCTTTAATAACGCTAGCATTTCCGCCCCCTCCGAATACTGGAATAGCAAATTTCAAGATGATGTTAAAAAATTAAACAAACAAAACAACCGCGGAGAAATCATTCAATCCGGAATTTCTTTAGGCGGAAGCGACAATATCGAAAGATCTTTTGACATTCTTTCTATTCTCATGATGCAAAGCGGAGCTGAAATGCTTAGTCCATCCGGAATTGTAAAATTCCATGTTTTACCAGAAGAACTTAGCGCCAACCAAAGCAGTTCACCCGGACTTCAAGCTCTTAGATTTTATACTGATTTTGCCAATGCCGGAAAGGAAGTTTACAGCTGGAATAGCCAATTGGATAACTCTCTTGATTTATTTGCCAAAGGAAAACTAGCCATGACTTTCGGCTACTCTTATCACTTGCCACAAATTCGCGCGATGGCGCCTAAGTTAAATTTTGCCGTCACCAAATTGCCTCAAATTGAAAAAAGCGCCAAAATAAACTATGCTAATTATTGGGTTGAATCCGTGTCCAGTAAAATATTAACTAATCCGGAAAATCTCAAACAAGGATCAGGCTATGCTAAAAACAAATTGGATGCTGCTTGGGATTTTGTCCAATTCGCGACCGCGGAAGAGCAGGTTGAAAGCTACTTAAATATCACCAAAAAACCCACAGCCCTAAGAGCCTTGATTGACAAGCAAACCGAAGATTTGGAAGTGGGAATTTTTGCCGATCAAATATTAACCGCCAAAAGCTGGTACCATGGCAAAGACGCTAACGCGGCCGAAACCATCATAAAAGAAATGATCGACATGGCGGTAGCTGATCCGGAAAAAATCGGAGACGCGCTAGAAATAGGCGCCCAAAAAACCCAACAAACCATCAAATAACTTTGATCATAAATCTAAATTCTATTTTATGAATATCACCTTAAAACCTTTTGTATTTTATTTTGGTCTAACATTTTTAATTTTTGTTTTTTTTCTTAGTGCTGCCTTGCCGATTTTCGCACAAGACAACACTACCATTTTACAGAAAAGCGATATCGGTTACGATGCTAAAACATGTGTAACGTGCAAAGAATCTGGCAACTGCACTGAGCAACAAAAACAATATTGCGGAAATTATCAATTGGAAGACTTTTTTAAACTTGGCATTAAAATCACCAAAATCATCCTAAGCTCAGCAGGCGCTCTAGCTTTGGGCGCTTTTGTTTACGGCGGATTCATGTGGCTCATTGCAGCCGGAAACACCGAAAGAATACAAAAAGGAAAAGACGCAATGTTTAATGCTGTCATCGGTTTGGTGATTATATTCACCAGTTATTTAATTATTGAATTTACTCTAAAAACAGTGGGCTACAACATGAAAAATAACCCTGGTAACCAATGGAATGTATTGCCAAAATAACCAATGAAAACATTTACTAGTACTGAAATAATTCACCAAAACGAACAAGTCGCTGAACTACTTAAAAGCACCCGCCTCAACAAAAAAATACCCTTGGAAATCATTTCAGAAAAATTAAAAATCAATCTCAAATATTTAAAACATATTGAAGAAGGGAGTTTTGAAAAACTTCCTTCTGGTGTTTATGGCAAGAATTTTCTTAAAGAATATTCGGCTTTTTTGGGCTTTGATCCAGATGAAATTCTCCAGCTCTTTAATGAAGAATTAGAAAAAAAATCACAAAAAAACCGAAAAAATATTTTCTCCAGAAAAATACCGAATGCCCACTATTTCATTACCATTCCCAAAATCATTAAAAATTCTCTAATTGCTTTGATTGTCCTGATTATTATCAGCTATCTGGCTCTTTCCATTAATAATCTTATCTCCCCCCCCAGTCTAATAATTATCAATCCCCCAACTGACACTACGATCAATACTCATTCTTTTATCATCACCGGCCAAACCGATATCGAAGCCAATGTTTCCATTAATAATGAAAATGTTTTAATTAATCAAAACGGATTTTTCGAAAAAGAAACTTATCTTAAGGAGGGCATAAACAACATTCAAATAATTGCGCAAAAAAAATATAGCAAAAAAAATATTATTACTCGTAAAATTTTAGTTGAGTAATATTTTAATTTTAAAAAAATATTATTTTTATTTCTATAATTATCCACAGGCACTATTTAAACCAATAAACACAAACAAAAAGCGAACATTGATAATTAAACTAAAATAATATATAATAAATACATGGAGGTTAGTATAATCTCTTTTTATTTCTAAATTTAAAAATACAAGGATACAGAAATAAAAAAATATTTTTTATATTTTTATATTATTGTATTTTTATACAACTATGTCTGACGAAAAAAAACCAAAAAAAGAAGAACTTAGTGAAAAATTCCAAGCCGCGCAATCAGCCATAGACCAAATCAAATCAAAATTCGGCGATGGCGCTATTATGAAATTCGGTGAAGCACGCAAAGTTGACGTTGATGCTGTGCCAACTGGTTGCCTTTCTCTGGATATCGCTCTTGGTATTGGCGGTGTGCCTCGCGGAAGAATTATTGAAATATTCGGACCAGAATCATCTGGTAAAACTACCTTAGCGCAACACGTTGTGGCTGAAGTTCAAAAAATGGGTGGCATTGCCGCCTTTGTAGACGCAGAACATGCTCTAGATCCTGATTATGCCGCCAAAATAGGAGTCAATGTTAAAGAAATGCTTATCTCACAACCAGACACCGGCGAACAAGCTTTAGAAATCGTTGAAACCTTGGTTCGATCTAATGCGGTCGATGTTTTGGTAATTGACAGCGTTGCCGCCCTAGTCCCCCAAAAAGAAATTGAAGGCGACATGGGAGACCAACACATGGGTCTTCAAGCTAGACTCATGAGCCAAGCCCTAAGAAAACTTACAGGCGTTGTGTCCCGAACCAAAACCGTGGTTATTTTCATTAATCAAATTCGTCATAAAATCGGAGTATTTTTCGGCAATCCAGAAACCACTCCCGGCGGAAACGCTCTTAAATTTTACTGCTCCGTGCGTGTCGAAGTTCGTCGCGCCGCTCAGATCAAACAAGGCGACAAAATAATTGGCAATCGAGTTAAAACCAAAATTGTTAAAAACAAGGTTGCCGCTCCTTTTAAGACTTGTGAATTTGATATCATGTATAATGAAGGAATTTCAATTGCTGGTGATTTGCTAGATACCGGAGTTCAGTATGGCGTGATTGCCAAATCTGGCAACTCCTATTCTTTTGAAGATTTAAAACTTGGAGTTGGACGCGAAAATGCCAAACGTACGCTCAAGGCTGACAAAAAAATAATGAAAGATATCAGGAAAAAAATCTTAACCGAAGTAAAGGCCAAAGAATTAGAAGAATAAACGCTTTCAATAAATAACAAAACTCACAAAAAAAAGATTCCAAATTAATGGAATCTTTTTTTTGAATTAATTAAGAAATGGCCTTATTGCAATAAATAATTATTCGTAAAAAACTACGCTCTTTCGCAATATTCTCCGGTATCAGTATTTACTATAATTTCCTCGCCTTCGTTAATGAACATTGGCGCATTAATTACCGCTCCGGTTTCTAGTTCAATTTGCTTGGTGACATTTCCGGCTGAATTGCCTTTTACTCCCGGAGGAGCGCTAACCACTTTAAATTTCATTTTAATAGGAAATTCCGCGGCTACCGGCTTGCCATTAAAATATAAAACATCCACGTCTGTCCCATCTTTGAGATAAATAACCTTATCGCCGATTTGATCTAGACCGATTTCAAATTGCTCAAAAGATTCATTATCCATAAAATAAGCATTCATTTCATCCTTATACAGATAATTAGCTTTCTTTCTTTCCGTATCGGCCGATTCAGCTTTATCATTTCCTTGAAAAGTTCGATCCAGCATGTTTCCGCTAATCAAATTTTTCAATTTGGTTTTTAAAACCGCTCCGCCTCTCCCCATTTTATGATGATCAGTTCTGGTGACAACGTATGGTTCATTATTAACTACGATAATTTTTCCAACTTTTATTTCGTTTAAACTTAACATAATATTTAACCTGTTAAATTAATCTTTAATAAAAGGCAAAAGCGCCACTATTCTTGATCTTTTGATGGCCATCGCCAAACTTCTTTGATGCTTTGAACAAGTTCCTATTTTTTTTCTAGGTTGTATCTTTTTATAAACATTGATAAATTTTTGCAATGTTCTGGTATCTTTGTAATCAACTTCCTTGATATCATTTTTACAAAAATAACATTCTTTTTTATTTTCACTCATAAATATTTTAATCCAATTAAAATTCTACGAAATAGACATTAAAATTAGATACTAAAAATTGAAAAATTAAAACGGTATATTTTCTACCTTAATTTCATCATCATAATTTCCGTCAGAATGACCTGGGTCATTAGTGTAACTAACGCTTTGTGAAGATTGTGAAAAATTATCACCGCCCGAAAAACGTGTTCCTTGGGCTGTTCCTTGACTAGCGCCCTTGCTATCCAACATGATCAAATTATCAGCAATAATTTCTGTTCGATATCTTTTAACATTGTCTTGACCGGTCCAATCTCTGGTTTGCAATCTTCCTTCAATATAAACCTTTGATCCCTTTTTGGTGTATTGACCAATCACTTCAGCCAATCTTCTCCAGGCTACAACATTGTGAAATTCAGTTTCTTCGTGTTTTTGTCCGCCTTGATCCGTCCAAGCGCGACCAGTAGCGACTGAGAAAGAGGCAACCGTTTGACCGGTTGGAGTAGTTCTTAATTCCGGATCCCTGGTCAAACGACCAATGATCATTACCTTGTTTAAGTCCATATGATTTAGTGTAACTAATTAAATCTGTTTATTTTTATTAATAATTTAATTATTTTACACAACTACTAATTATTAAAAAACTCTAAAATACAGATTACGATTTCTGAATTTTAAATCAGATCATCTGTTTCCAAAATTTTGTCCAACTTCTCATCCAAATCTTTAAGATCAACATCTTTCTTTTTCATAGTTTCTTTTTTGATCATTTCTTCTTTCTTGGGCATTTCTTCTTTTTTAACTACTTCTTCTTTGATTGCCTTTTTGCCTCCAATTAATTCTTTAAAAATCCTTTCAGACTCTTCTTTGTCTTTCTGAATTTGTTCCAAGGTTCTTTTTTTGATTCTTACCATCATGTGTCTTAAAACTTCAGATGAAAGCCTGATTTCATTATTAAGATTATTGGCGTCTTGTCCGGCGATATCAAATTCGACCAAATTATAATATCCATGAGTAAAATTCTCAATGCGATATGCTAATTTTTTCTTTCCCCAATCCTCGGAGTAAGTTATTTCTCCTTTGTGTTTAGCGATAGTTGCACCAATGTTTCCTTGAATTTTTTTTGCCTCATCTTCTGTATATTTATTAGGAATAATATACAAAAGTTCATAGTGCGGCATTTCTGATGATTTTACTTTTGCCATAATTATTATGCTTAGTAAAATTTAAAAAAACTATATTTTTAAAATTTTACTAATTTAAATTTTATTCAATAAAATAAAAAACCCAAGACATTCTCAAAATCTTGGGACTACCCTGAGAATATCCTTAATCGCAAGTCTGGCTTGAGATTACGCCAAAATGACGCATGGAAAAGATATTTTATTTAATTATTGCTCTAATATAACACGAAAAAATAAAAAAATCAATACTTCATAAAAAGAATAAAATTAGCCAAAAATTTCAAACCAAACAGCAAATTATTTTCCAATATACTTAAAAACAAGCATTTTCAAATTAAATAATTAGGATGAAAAAAATTATTTTGCTAAATAAATTATCAATGCTATAATCTTTCTTGTATGATCAACGTAAAAAATTTAACAAAAAAATTCGGTGAATTTATAGCCGTAGATAATATTTCTTTTGAAATAAAGGCTGGGGAAATTTTTGCCTTTTTGGGACCAAATGGAGCTGGCAAGTCAACCACGATTAAAATGATCACCACTCTATTGCGCCAAACAGCAGGAGAAATTCATTTGAATAATACTGACACCCTCAAAAAGTCAGCAAAAGCGCGACAATTTTTTGGTGTAGTTTTTCAAGATCCAAGCTTGGATGATGAATTAACCGCTTATGAAAACATGCATTTACATGCCGTTCTTTACCATGTACCCAGAGAAAAACGCACGGCGCGCATCCAAGAAATGTTGGAATTTACCGAATTATGGGATCGCAAAGATAGCTTAGTGGGAGAATTTTCCGGCGGCATGAAAAGACGCCTGGAAATAGCGCGCGGCTTACTGCACTTTCCAAAGATTTTCTTTCTGGATGAACCAACTATTGGACTAGATCCACAGACTCGCAATCACATGTGGAATTACATTAAAGAATTAAACAAACGCGAAGGAACAACAATTTTTGTAACCACGCATTATATGGAAGAAGCTGAAAAATATGCCGATCGGCTCGCCATTATTGATCATGGCAAAATTATTGCTTCAGGCACAGTAGCTGAAATAAAAAAACAAACCAATACCACAACCTTAGAAGAAGCTTTTCTACAATTAACCGGCCACTCAATTCGTGAAGAACAAGGCGCATACATTAGTCCTTTCATGAGAATGCGTAGAGGCAAATAAAAACTGACTAAATAATTTCAGAAATACGCCATGCTTTATCTATGCCAGATTCTGAAAAATAAAAAAATAACTTAAAAAATATGAATGCTATCTATATATTATGGCTCAGGCAAGTGAAGCGTCATTTGCGCTCAAAATCACGCATGATTGGCTCCTTAGGACAACCATTGATGTATTTATTTGCTTTTGGACTTGGCTTTGGTCCGATTTTTGCGCGCGCTGGCCAAGGTGATTATATTCAATTTTTACTGCCAGGCATTATTGGAATGAATATTATTTTTGCCTCTGTGTTTAGCGGCATTGAAGTAATCTGGGATCGACAATTCGGCTTTTTGAAAGAAACTTTAGTGGCGCCTGTGCCGCGTTTTAATGTCATGCTGGGTCGAACCCTGGGCAGCGCAACCATGGCCATGCTGCAAGCCTTGGTGGTTTTGATCATTGCCAGTATTTCGATTTTTAAAATAAATAACATTTGGAATTTGCCAATTGTTTTGTTGACAATGTTTTTAATATCAGTAATTTTTACTTCTCTGGGCACAATGATTGGTTCGATTCTAAAAGATATGCAAGGCTTTCATTTGATTGTTAATTTTTTAATCATGCCATTATTTTTTCTTTCTGGTGCTTTATTTCCTTTAAAAAACTCCAATATTATAATTTCTGGAATTGGCACAATTAATCCATTGTCTTATGGTGTCGATGCTTTGCGTCAACTGCTTTCTGGCATAGCACATTATGGTTTGTTTTTGGATTTTGGCTTTTTGATCACTGTAACGATTTTATTTTTGGGAGCTAGCGGTTACTTTTTTTCTCGCATTCAAGCTTAAACATTTCTTCTATTCAATTTTATAATCTTAAAAAATCAAAGCCAACTTCATTTGGTATTACGAATTTAACCGTGTGAAGGGGGCAAAAAAATTTTTTATTATTTCACTTAACGTATCCGAATATCGGAAGTTCCGCACGATTTTATCGCACAAAATCTTGATATTCTTAGTGAATTATTAGCTTAATTATACTTGAATTATCGTAAAAGTGAAGCACGGAATTTGGGTGAGGTCTTTCGGAAAAGACCGAACCCAATATTCGGTGTTATCGGATGTAGCAAAAAATAAGAACTTGAGCTCAAGAATTAATTGCAATTTTTCGTCCGGTTGTTAATTCGTAAAATTTTTCAGATGGAGTATAAAATCCTAAAACTTTTCTAGGGCGACTATTTAGTCGCCTTTCTGCTTTTGCAATAGCTGCTGTGCTGATTGTTTTAAAATCTGTGCCTTTGGGGAAATATTGTCTAATTAATCCATTGGTATTTTCATTAGTTCCACGCTGCCAAGGACTATACGGATCCGCAAAATATACTTGAATACCCGTTTCTTTTGTAAACATTTTATGTTGAGCCATTTCAATCCCTCGGTCATAGGTTAGTGTCTTAGTAAACTTTTTAGGAATACGTTTGAATGCTTTAGCAAAAGCTTCGCGAACCGACAGAGCATCTTTCTTTTTAAGAGACACCAAGAGTGTGGTTCTGGTAGTTCTCTCAACTAGTGTACCAAGAGCACTTTGTCGATCTTTTCCAATAATCAAATCTCCTTCCCAATGACCCGGAACAGTGCGATCGGCAGTTTCAGCCGGACGTTCAGAGATGCTGATAATATCAGCAATTCCCGGTCTTCGGGCATGAATTGCGGCACGAGATAGTCTACGTTTTCTCTGTAATCGCAAACCGGCCATGAGTTCTTTTTTTAATTCACCCCTAGGCAAGCAGTATAGATATTGATAGATTGTTTCATGTGATATCCGCATACTTCTATCATGACCATAATCTATTTTTAAACGATTGGCAATCTCTTCTGGCGACCACTCTTTTTTAAGTTTTTGATGAATATATTTTTTTAATTTTAAATTTGCCTCTATTTTCTTTTTTCTTCCTCGATTAGATCGATTAACTATGACTATTTCTTGTCCACGTAGTGCAGAGTAGCACCATTTTTTTACTCTAACCTGTTTTTTTACCTCCCTGGTAATAGTACTGGGATGGCGATTTAGTTTTTTAGAAATTTGATACAGCTTTTCATGGGCATAAATACCCTTACTGATTTCTTCGCGCTCAAGAGCGCTTAATTCTGATGTTTTATTGCTCATATGGACTCATCTTAGCCCAGAACGAGGTATTTGCAATAATTTCTTGAATCCAGCGAAATCGGGTTTGACATTTTAGACAAAATGTGTATAATACTATGATGCTCTTTAAAAGTCACCATTCGGTAAAAACAATAAGATTTCTTAAATTATTTTCAAAAAATTTTAACGATTAGGAGGTGAGAAAATGATAAGATCATTGCTTCGTAGGTTCGCATGGTGGATTATTCAAAAAATAAACAACCCTGATATTCCTCACGTAATCTACAAACATGAATGCGGTTCGGAAAGCGTAATTCCTCTGGGGAAATTTTTTCCAACATGGAAAGAGCCAGCGTTTGAATGTTTGGGATGTGGCTGCCTTACAAATAGGGGTATTGAGGCTCGTTTGGTTGATCCAGAAGATGAAGCGATTCATACGAGAAGAAAAGCAGGATTGACCGTGTTGCATCCTCAGTACTAACCAAACTTTATGACAGTGTTTAGCACCGTGCTGTCATAATCAGATAAAACGGTGCTTTTTTATTTGTTAAAGTTTTTTGAAAATAATTTGTTTTCCAATAAGGAAATATTTTTTACTATTTCCGATAACGTCCGCGCCGGTAGGCGCGGACGATGTTTTGTTCAAATTTTTATTCAATACACTTGTCAATTATTTTAAGTGCAAAATTATGAAGGCTCTTTCCCGAATGACTAAAACACAATTCTTTAATTATTTTTACATCATAACCTAAATCAAAAGCTTCAAAGGCGGAGGCCAAAACACATGCCTCTGTGTCTATGCCGCATAAGTATAATGAACCGACCTTGTTTTTCTTGAGAAAACTACTAAGGCCTCTGGCTTTGAAGATGGAGTAGCTATTTTTTGCAAATACATTGTTTTTACCAGCGAACTCAATTAAAGAATTGTGTATTTCTGTTTCACAGCCAGACAACATCTTTCTCCAATTCAAAAGCTTAAAAAAATTAGAGCCTTCCTTGTTAATGAACTTTGTAAAAACTACGTAGTCGTAATTAGTTTTGTTTATGTGCTTAACGATTTTTTCAGGGATAAACCTTGTCAGTTCATTAACAAAATAATTCTGTACATCGATGATTATTATTGCTTTCTTGGTCATAGTGTGAAGCTGGAAAAAATTTGAACAAAATTTCGCACAACGTCCGCGCATGATGCGAAGTTCATAAGAAAAGTATATCATACTTTTCGCATGAATTTCGCATAGACGCTGTTATGCGATATCACGGAGCAACGAGCAGAACAAAGCCGGTAGGATGTTGGGCGATGTAATTATTTTTTAATTTTATACAGGCACCAACCTGATAACACGTGACAGTTTGAGATTTCGTCATTTTTAATCATATTCGCTATTTCATCCTCGGAAAACCAAAAACTTTCTATATCTTCCTCTTGGTCACCTTCTAACGATTTTTCTTGCAGGTCGGTTGCCAAATATACGAACATCCTAGATGCTGAACGTCGATTATTAATTAAATACGAACCAAGCAATTCAAGGTTGTTGGACATCAAATCAGCTTCTTCCATCAACTCACGATTTGCACCAACTTCAAGTTTTTCATTGCAAGGAACAAGGCCACCTGGAAATTGAAAAAGTTTTTGGTTTGGTGGATATGAGTACTCAGCTTGTAAAAGAATTTTGCCGTCATCTCTTTTAGCAATAACTGTTACAGCACATCTACCGTCATTTTTATATTTCAAATATGTCGTTTTGATTCCACTAGGCAAAATAACTTCATCTTCCACTAAACTTAAGCGAGGATGATTAAAAACTTCTTTTGATGAAATTGTCTTCCACATAAAATTAAAAAATAATTTTAGATAACGTTAAGTGTATGCGAAGTTTTTGCCTGCCTCCTTATTATATATCAATAGATAAAAAGGGCAAAAATTTGGGTGAAAGAAAAAGTGCCACCTTTAAAAATTATTAACGCACTTTTTCTTGAACCGCATACACTTTGTTCGTATACTAAAAGCATACCATATTTGGTATGCTTTTATCAATTGCGGGCTATGCACTGTAAAGGCTAAATAGAAATGTCATAGTAGCTGGCAAATTAGAAATGTCATACTTGCCGATTTTGGCTACTTTACAGCTGTTAAAACCGGCTGTTTTTTGTTTGTTGA
>Ga0233425_10003210_pt1 | contig 30316 bp, 30 predicted proteins | sample Watercolumn_Towu_2_FD_181712 | JGI IMG/M metagenome (GOLD analysis project Ga0233425, IMG submission 181712) | Freshwater microbial communities from Lake Towuti, South Sulawesi, Indonesia - Watercolumn_Towuti2014_140_MG | ecosystem: Environmental > Aquatic > Freshwater > Lake | place...
GACAAGCTGGGCGTTTCTTGATCTACTCGGGTCGTCTGGCTGGGACGGCACGCAATGACGATGCCGGTCATCGAGGCTCAGTCGTCGGGGCGTCAGATCAGGAATCTCGCGGCATCAGTGCGCCGCGTAACGGCCTGTCCGCCGGCGGACAGTGCGGGTCACGGGATCGGGACTGGTGAACCTGCAAGAGCCCTGCTTGCGGCAGCCACTCCCACTCCGCTGGCGACCTCGTAGCCGTGTGACGGCAACACGCGCTCGAACGCAGACAGCAAAGCCAGGACGTTCTGCGGCTGTGCCGCCTCCCCCATCAGCCCGACGCGCCAGACCTTACCCTGGAACTGCCCGAGCCCGCGGCCGATCTCGATCGAGTACTCGTCGAGGAGTTGCTGCCTGACCTTCTGGTCGTCGATCCCCTGAGGCACGCCGATCACGGTCAGCTGGTTCAGCCTGCAATCCGCCGGGACCGGCAGCCGCAGCCCGAGCGCTCGCACACCCTCTCGGAACGCCTCCGCGACTACGGCGTGCCGCTCGATCCGCTTCGGTATCCCCTCCTCGAGCGCCATCGCCAGCGCCTCGCGGACGCCGAAGATCAGTGGAATCGGGCTCGTGTGGTGGTGCTTGTGCTCGGGACCCCAGTAGTCGGCGATGAGGCCGAGGTCGAAGCACCACGAGCTGGGCGGGCGCTTGCGGTTGCGGATCGCGGCCATGGCGTTCTCGGAGATCGCGACCAGCGACACGCCGGGTGGACCGGCCAGGCACTTCTGAGGCGCCGAATAGGCGTAGTCGATGCCCCAGCCATCGAAATCGATCTTCGCTCCACCCAGCGACGTCACGCAATCGACCATGAACAGGGCGCCGTACCGGTGGGCGATCTTCGAGAGCGCCTCGATCGGCTGCAGCACGCCTGTGGATGTCTCGGCGTGGATCGCCGTGACCAGCCGGACCCCCTTGTTCTCGGCGAGCACCTTCTCCAGCGCTTCCGGCGCCATCGCCCTGCCCCACTCCGTCCGCAGCGGGACCACCTGCGCGCCGATGCGCTCGGCCATGCTCACCATGCGCTCGCAGAAGTACCCGTACGAGCAGATGACCACTCGGTCGCCGGATTCGAGTAGGCTGGTCAGACCCGCCTCCATGCCCGCAGAGCCCGAGCCCGCCACGGCCATCGTCCGCCCCGAGGTCCGGTACACGGACCGCAGCATGGCGGCCACATCGTCGAGGACGGCGAAGTAGGCCTTGTCGAGGTACCCGGTGATCGGGGTCGACATGGCCCGGAGCACTCGAGGGTGGATGTTGAGCGGCCCCGGGCCCAGCAGGGTCCGCCGGGGGACAGTGAAGGGGCCCGGCACGTAATCGGTCACTCGGTCCTCCCAATCTGGGGCGTATCTGGCCAAGGCTAACACGCACCTATAATGGCGGCTCACGTTCGGCGGCGATCTGTGACGGCCATGGAATCTGAAGTGACGGGAGTCTGAAGATGGACCTCGGCATCAAGGGCAGAGTTGCGATCGTGACGGGCGGCAGCGAGGGCATCGGCAAGGCGGCGGCGCTCTCGATGGCGAAGGAAGGGGCGCGTGTCGCCATCATGGCGCGTCGCAAGGACGTGCTCGAGAAGGCGGCGGACGACATCCGTCACAGGTCGGGCGGTTCGGGCGGCGAAGTCATCGCCGTACCGTGCGACGTGCGTGTCGAGGCGAATATCAAGGACGCGATCAAGTCGGTCGCCGACCGCTGGGGACGGGTCGACATACTGGTCAACAACGCGGGGACATCGTCGGCAGCCAAGTTCGAGAACGTGACCGACGACATGCTCTCGGAGGACCTGAAGCTCAAAGTCTACGGCGCCGTCTACTGCTCCCGTGCGGTGCTGCCCTACATGAAGAAGGCACGCTGGGGCCGCATCATCAACATCACGACGCCGGGCGGCAAGGCGGCGCCGGGCGGCACGCTGCCGACCTCCCTGTCACGTGCAGCCGGGATCGCCATCACCAAGGCGATGTCGAAGGACTACGCGGCCGACAACATCCTCGTGAACACCGTTTGTATCGGCCTGATCAAGAGCGGCCAACACGAGCGCCGCTACGACCGCCTCAAGCAGTCCGAGCCCGGCCTCACGCTGGACGCGTTCTACGGCAACCTGGGCAAGGGCGTGCCGCTTGGCCGCGTAGGCGAGTCGCAGGAAGCGGGCGATCTCATCTGCTTCCTTGCGTCGGAGCGGGCTAGCTACATCTCAGGCACGGCGGTCAACGTTGACGGCGGTGCTGCTCCAGTCGTGTAGTGGCGGGTGCGCGGCCGGCTGTTCGTGGTGTACTGGGCGATCTCGGCGCGCGACCCCGGCGGCGGGGTGCCTTGCCGACTGACGAGTCTGATTCGACCTCAACGGAGTCGAACATCAGGTCCTTGACAGGCCGTGCGAGCGCCTTGGCCAGCGACACCAGGGTTTCAAGTCGCGGAGATTGGTCGCCGCTTTCGATCCTGGCAATGGTCACTCTGCCGACTCCGGCAACGTTCGCGACATATTCCTGGGTGAGTCCGGACGCGATCCGTAGCTGACGAACCCGCCTGCCGAGGGCTTCCCTGCCGCGCTTCGCGGCGTTTTCAACGCGGGCTCGATACGATTGGTCGCAGTAGTGACGCGCGAAGTCCCACGGGATTTCGAGCAGGCCGCCCTGAATCGTCCGAACCGCCACCTGATACGGGTTGGGCAGCTCGATCGCCGTGACATGCGATCGTTCTCTGATCTCGGGAAGCTCGGAGAACGGAATCGAACCGCGGCAATTGTCAGCGAAGGTAATGCCAATTCCATCCGTCAGAATGGCAGCGGACGTCATCATGCGATCCGCGTTTGTTACCAGTACAGCCTCTTGACGCATCTTCTTGTCACCCGTGAATCCGATCCCAGGTTGCCCTTATCTCTACCGCCCACTTCTGATACGCACCCAAGATGTCGCTGAAGTCTCCCGGTGGCGGGTCATCCATGAATGTCCCTCAATCAAGTTCAATTCGGCACACGTCTTGACCGCCGACGAAGACATGAACGTGAGGCGGCTCGAAGGGTAGCTCCCTCGTGTTCACAACGAAGCGGAAGCGGCCTTCCGTCGCGACCGTGGGCATCCGCAGACTCCCCGGGGCCAAGCTGTCGCCTCGTCCGCGTATCGTATACGATACAACACGCTCGAAAACGGTACGACCCGCTAGTCGTGGCCTCGCGCAAGTTCCCGCGCGAGTTGCGCCAGCCCCATCGGGCCAAGCTGAAGCGCGCGGGTGTGGAAGGCGCGCATGTCGAAGCGGGGGCCGAGGCGGCTGCGGGCGACCTCGCGTGCGCCGAGCCAGATTCGCTCTCCGACCTTGTAGCTGATTGCCTGACCGGGCCAGCCCAGGTAGCGGTCGATCTCGCTGCGGATGAACCGCTCGGGCGCGTGACTGTGCTCGACGGCGAACTGGAGCCCGAACTCAGGGGTCCACCTCTCCCCCGGATGAAACGGGGAGTCGCTCGGAATCGGCAGTTCGAGGTGCATCCCGATGTCGATCACGACCCGGACGCTCCGAAGCGCTTGCGCAGCCAACATGCCCAGGTAGTAGTCCGGATTCTCGAGGTACCCAAGCTCACCCATGAGGCGCTCGGCATAGAGTGCCCAGCCCTCGCCATGCCCTGAAGTCCCGCCCAGTAGGCGCTGGTACCGCGATAGGCGCTCCGACAAGTACACCGTGTACCCGATCTGGAAGTGGTGGCCGGGAACTCCCTCGTGGTAGACGGTCGTGATCTCCTCCCACAGAGGGAACCGAGTCTTGCCGTCGACGGGCCACCACATCCGCCCCGGCCTCGAGAAGTCCTCGGACGGGCTCGTGTAATACATGGCCAGTGCCCCGCCGGGCGGGGCGATCATCGCCTCGATCTTCTTCACGGGCTCGGGTATTTCGAAGTGCGATCGTGCGAGGTCCTCGATCGTGCGGTCGACGAACTCCTGCATCCACCCCCGGAAGCGGTCGACCCCCTCGATGGCCCGTTTCGGGTCGGTCTCCAGATGACGCTTCGCCGCCTCGAGCCCCTGGCCGGGAAGGATGCGCTCTGCCGTCTGCCGCATCCTGTCCTCGATGTCCCTGAGCTGGTCCCAGCCCCAGCGGTACGTGTCGGCCAGGTCAAGCTCCATCCCGCAGAACGCCCGCGCTCTCAGCGCGTAACGATCGCGTCCGACCGCGTCCCGAGTCGCGGCGCGCGGGGCGTACTCATCCTTAAGGAAACGGCCGGCTGCCGCGTACGCCTGATTCGCTTCAGCCACACCGCGCTCCAGGTCTCGTTCGAGCGCCGCGCTGCGCCCCGGCCCCGGCCGGCGTCGGAATTCATCGAGCAGTCTCTGGAAGTACGACGGCTCCCCTGCCTCGCCAGACCAGACACGGGCCTGTTGCGCGCACTCGAGAGCCTGGCGTCGAGCGGCGACGAGTCCGTCGGACATGCCCTTCCGGAGCGTCGTGATGAAACCTGACAGGGCACCCGGCACGAGCCCAAGCCGCGTGGCAATGTTCCGCCATTCGGCTTCGCTCTCCCGTGGCATAAGGTCGAAGACCTGCCGGATCCCCTGGAACGGGCTGGCGATCACATTGAGGTCTCGAAGGTAGTCGCCGGCGTCGTATTGCTGCAGCTGGACGGTCAGGTCTTCCAGGACCGCCTCTCGGGCAACGCGGTCGGCGCTGCCTGCAATCGGCGTGGAATCGAGGGCGGACACCGTCGACTTCGCAAGCGATGCCATGGCGCCTGCGCCATCCGGCGAGTAGTCGGTCATGCGGTCGTCGTGACCCGCGATGCCCGCATAGGTGGCGCCGACCGGGTTGATCTCGGCATAGCGGTCGACGTGCCGGTCGACGACCCGATAGACCTGCGACATCTGAGAGATCCCCGACACCCTTACTGCCAACCGGCCGCCGAGTCTAGCATTGGTCCCGATGAGAGACGTGCCTCTGTTCCCGCTCAACGTAGTCCTGTTCCCGGGCGGCTGGTTGCCATTGCGGATATTCGAGGACCGGTACCGGCAAATGCTCAGGGCGTGCCTGGACGGAGATCGCAGGGTGGGGATCGTGCTCATCAAATCGGGCACGGAGGTAGGCGGACCAGCGGAACCCTGCCAGGTGGGAACACTCGGCCGCATCGATGAGATCGGGGAGCCACAGCACGGGGCGATACCGCTGACGGTCGCCGGCGAGGCCAGGTTCCGCATAGCCGGTCTCGACCGGTCACTGCCATACCTCGTAGGTCACGTGGAAGAGCTCGATGGGTCTCCCGACCCGGAAGCGCAGGTGGCATCCGAGACCCTAGCGCGAGTCGCGAACCGCTACGTCCGGCTACTCATGGCTTCGCACGGGCAGTTCCGTGGGCCGGTCCACCTTACCGGGGATCCCGGCGAGATCGAGCGGCTGGCCGGGCAGCTCCTCTTCAACCACGCGAACGAGGTCCGGCAGGCCATCCTGGAGGCCGAACCCCTTAGCAGCCGGCTGAGGATGATGCGACGCACGCTCAGCCGTTCTGTCGAGGCTGCCGAAGCGGCTCTCATGCGCGGAGGTCCCGGCCGCGAGCCGACGGTGTTCGGGATTAACTGATCAGCCGGCCTTCAGGGCACGATGCGTGAGGATACGCAGCCGGTCCGTGTCTGTCAGGAACGGCTCGACCTTGCGTGCGAAGTCGCCGACCGTCTGCGCCACCGAGGCGCGTGACGTATCGAGCGTGATCCGGTGCCGGAACGTGCTTCGTGCGCAGGCCTCCTCGAACAGCCCGAGCACCTTGGCGATGTCGCGTTGCCTGACCAGAGCGGGATCGTGTGGCTTCTCCCGCATGCGGCGTGCAATCACGTCGGCCGAAGCCTTGACGTGCACCAGCACGACATCGGTGGCGAACCGCAAGATCGCCCGCTCGACCTGCATCGACACGACCTTGCGATCGTGCCGGTCCCCTTCACCGCCGTAACCGAAGTAGAGGGGTCCGTAGACGGCGTCCTCGATGTGGAGGCCGATGACCAGCCAGTCGGGCCCGTCGAACGAGCCGGGTTGCACGTGGTAGTAGAGGCTGTGCCGCTGGGTCATCTCCTTCAGCTTCGGACTCAGCGCCAGGATCTGCTTCCGCTCCTCGGCGGTCGTGTCGTCGGGGTGACCCGAGGTGTGCGGCACCTTGTAGTGGTCGTGGATCAGCGGGAACCGGGCGCCCATCGTGTCGAACAGCCATACGTCGATCGCGTGCGCGAGAGTCGTCGTTCCCGAATACTCGCAACCTGCCAGGACGAGCCTCATGACGACCTCCTGTCGGTGGAACCGGCGATGGCCAGCCAGTGTAATCAAAGTTGACCGGCTTGCCGGGTCAAGATGTTCGCAATACACTGCCCGCCGTAGCGATGTGACGTAATCGGTATCCCGGCCGGCTGCTCCTAACGAAAACGAGTATCAACATGAACGACGGCGCGAAGATTCGAAATCTTGTTGGCTGGCTTGCAATCCTGTCGATAGTGCCGATCATCGGTGCGTTCATCGCGGCGGTGGCAGCGCTGGACTTCGACTTCGATGCGCTCCAGGACACGACCTACACGCTGGCCACACTGGGAGATCGAACTACTCTCTTCTGGTGGGGTTGGCTCCTGACCGCGATTTCGTTTTCGATGTGGGTGCCTCTTGTCATGTACCTGTGTCGCTGACAAGGGCCAACAAACACCGGTGCAGTCAATCTCCTGACGGTGTTAGGGGTTATCGGCATCGCGGGTGGCGTAATCGGTCAGATCACGGTCGGCGCGGCCGCCCTGAGCCTTGGCGGTGGCTTCGATCAGGCGTCAGAAGCCGTTCAACAGATTCGAACCGAGGTGTACGGCGCCGTCTTTCAAGTCGGCGACTTTGGTCTCACGCGGGTCCTCTATGTCTCACTTATCGGTGTGTGGCAGCTGGGAATCGGTCGATACCTTCGCGCTCACCGGCCCGCTCTCGGCACGTCGACCATGGCCATCGGTGCTGTCGGTCTTCTCATCAGCCTGGCGGAAGCGTTCCGGCTCGAAGCAGCCGACGACGTCGTGTTCATCTGGATCATTCTGGAGATGTTGTGGTCGGTCTGGGTTGGTATCGCCCTGCTCCGCTCGAAGGCTTCGACCTCCCCGTCCTAAAGACAGTCGAATTCCAGGGTGTAATAGAGCAGGACCGCGTTCGAACCTGAGGCAGCGATGAAGATCGCCGACCCGCACCATCACCTGTGGGACCTCGAGAGGCACGTCTATCCGTGGCTCAGGGACCCGGTCGACCATTTCGCCGGGGACTACACCGATATCCGGAAGACCTACGTGGTCAAGGACTTCCTGGCCGACGCGAAGGGCCTCGACCTCGCGAAGTCGGTCCACCTGCAGGCTGAGTTTGACCACGCCGAGGACCCGGTCAAGGAGACGGCCTGGCTGACCGAGGTGCACGACGAGCCGGCGTCGAAGGGCCTGCCGAGTGCGATCGTCGGCTTCGCCGACCTGCTGGCCCCGGATGCCGACGACGTGCTGGCGCGGCACGCCGCCTACCCGCTCGTGCGCGGGATCAGATACATGTTGAACTACTCGGAACGGGAGCCCAGGCTGCGATTCGTACCCCGGGGCGACCTGATGCAGGACGAGCTGTGGCGACGCGGGTACAGGCTGCTCGCGAAGCACTCGATGTCGTTTGACCTGCAGGTGTGGCCGTGGCAGCTCAAGGACGCGGCGAAGCTGGCGAAGGACGTTCCCGAGGTGCCCCAGGTCCTCGACCACACCGGCTTGCCGATCCGGCGCGATCGGGCCGGGCTGGACGAATGGCGTCGAGGGATGCGGGAGTTGGCGTCGGCACCCCACGTGACCGTGAAGATCTCGGGGCTGGGGATGTTTCAGCGGGGGTTCAAGGCCGAGGACATCAAGCCGTTCGTGCTCGACACGATCGACATCTTCGGCGTCGAACGCTCGATGTTCGCCAGCAACTTCCCGGTCGACCGCCTGGCGAGCTCGTACCGGCACCTGTGGGAGTCGTACGACACGATCACGAAGCGGTTCACTGCCGCCGAGCGGTCGGCGCTGTTCCACGACAACGCGGTGAGGGTCTACCGCCTCTAGCGGGACAGCATGGCGGCGACGGAGCCGCCGGGTCCCTTTCGGGACTGCGACCTGGCCATCACTACCTTCGGGTGGCGCGTCACCGGCCGCTCCAGGCGGTTCAGCTTGACCGAGACGTAGTCGTTCGCCGTCATCCGGCCGCTGGAGATCGCCTCGATGGTGCGCTGCCGGATCCCGAGCCGGCGAGCCATCTCGATGGCCGAGATCAAAAGTGCGCCCCGCACCGCCTTGACCCGATCACCGTTCCACGGGATGTCGTCGTGTCGTGGCATGGAGGCCTCCTCTCGATGGTGGTCGCCGTCTCCCCGGTTGGCAGCCGGTTCGGACTGGCGGCCGTTGTGGATTCCATACTGCCAGCCGAGGCCGGCACCGTGTCGTCCCTGCGTCGCACATCCGCGGGGCTCGCTGGACCGCCGCGTGAGCCGGTTGGGTCGGCGGTCGTGGGTGGTACCACCCAGGCCGGCCGCCAACTCACACCGGCGCCCCACCCGGCTACCAGCCAGGTGGGTGAAGGGTGTGCCAGTCGGTTGCCCGCTCGTAGGCGTCGCCGACCCGCACGAGGAGCGGCTCGGTCAGGGGTTTGCCAACGAACTGTAGCGACAGCGGAAGTCTCTGCTCGGAGAGGCCGCAAGGCACCGAGATGGTGGGCAGGCCTGCGAAGTTGAACGGCACGGTGTAGCGCGACACCCACGGGTCGCGATCGGCCGGGATCGGGCCGTACATCACCTCGGGAGTGACGGGGTAGGCCGCCCGGGCGGTCGACGGGCAGGCGAAGACGTCGATGTCGCGCATCATCGAGCGAAGCTCGCCGACGCACGCGGCCCGCTGGTTGTTGGCGCGGGCGTAGTCGGCGCCGGTCACAGCGGCGCCACGCTCGAGCCAGCCACGGAACCAGGGGCCGTACTCGGCGGCGCGGGCGGGATAGTAGGCGGCGTGCGCGGCGAGGGCCTCGGCGGTGCAGATGACGGGCCACGCCTGGACGTATTCACGGAGGCGGGCCGGCATCTTGACGGCCACGATGCGGGCGCCCAGGCGTTCCATGAAGCGCACGCCGTCGGTGACCGCCCGCGCAAAGTCGGGGGCCATGTCGGTGGTCGTGAAGCCCTCGTCGTACCCGATACGGAGTCCGCTCAGGACAGACCCACCGTGCGTTCCGGAACCGAGTGCGGAGAGCATGTCGGGCACGGGATCGGCGAGGGTTGTCGGGTCGTTTGCGTCCTGCCCGGCAATCGCCTGCAGTACGATCCCGGCATCGGCGCTGCTGCGAGTCATCGGCCCTACGTGGTCCAGCGACTCGGCGAGCGCCAGCACACCGTAGCGGCTAACTCGCCCCCAGGTCGGCTTCAGGCCGACGATCCCGCACACTGCGGACGGGTGCCGGATCGAGCCACCTGTGTCGCTTCCCAGCGTCGCGTATGCCAGCCCGGCGGCGGTTGCCGCTCCCGACCCGCTCGACGACGCCCCCGCCCAGTGCGACTCCTTCCACGGGTTCTCGGGCACCTTTAGCTTCGGGTTGTAGCCGCCCATGGCGCCCTCGGTCAGGTTCAGCTTCCCGAGAAGCACGGCGCCAGCCTCGTCGAGCCGCCGGACGACCGTCGCATCGAACGACGGGACGTGGTCGGCCAGGACGGCCGAGCCGCCCATCGTGCGCACGCCCTTCGTGAAGCACAGGTCCTTCACGGCCACCGGGACGCCGTGCAGCGGACCCCGGTAGCGTCCCTTCGCAATCTCCCCCTCGGCCGTCTTCGCCTGCCGCATCGCCAGGTCGGCAGTCACGGTCGCGTAGGCCTTCAGCTTGCCGTCGAGCTTGTCGATGCGCTCGAGCTGGGACCGCGTGACCTCGACTGGCGAAAGCTTCTTCGACTTGATGAGGCCGGAAAGCTCGGTCACGGTCTTGTAGTGCAGCGGTTCGGTCAGCGGAGCACCCCAATACGAACGCGGTGGAGCGGCGGACGGGACTCGAACCCGCGGCCTCCGACTTGGAAGGACGGCGCTCTGCCAGCTGAGCTACCGCCGCCCGGGAGCGTGTCCCTAGTCTAGCGCGACGACTCCTATGTGTGGGAATCGCGTAGGAACGGCATGCGGAAAGCACGGACGCCTCAGCCGCCGGGGACTGTTAGCTTGAACATATGACTGAAGCAGCCGACCGGATCCTTGTGGTCGACGACGAGCCTGACATCCTCGAGCTCGTCTCGACCCGGCTGGAGAAGGCAGGATATCGGGTCATGTGCGCCGACTCCGGGGCGGCCGCCCTCCGCATCTTCTTCCAGCAGCGGCCCGACCTCGCGCTGATCGACATTGAGATGCCCCGCATGAACGGCATCGACCTCTGCAAGCGCATCCGCGAGGTCTCGGAGATCCCGGTCATCTTCCTCACCGCCTACGGAGCGGAGGACGATCGCGTTCGAGGCCTCGAATCCGGCGCCGACGACTACATCGTCAAGCCGTTCGGGCGTAACGAGCTCGCCGCTCGGGTCGCCGCCGCGCTTCGCCGCGCTGCCCTACCGGCGGTCAACGCTGCCCCGGCAAGGTCGCAGGTGTACGACGACGGCGAGTTGAAGATCGACCAGTCAGCCCACACGGTGGCGGTACGGGGCCGGGACGTATCGCTGTCGCCGCTCGAATACAAGCTGCTCGTGGCGCTGGTCCGCAACGCCGGGCAGGTCATCAGCCAGGAGCGCCTCCTCGACGTCGTCTGGGGCCACGACTCGCTAGAGGTGTCGCCGGAGAGCGTGCGGCTCTACGTTTCGTACCTCCGATCGAAGATCGAGAGCGACCCTCGCCGCCCCAGGCTGATCCAGACTGTGCGGCAGTTCGGGTACCGCTACTCGCCCTCCCCAGCCACAGCAGCAGCCGCGGCAGGTAGCTGACCCACCACACGCTCGCGAAAGCGAGGTCACTTTACGAGCCGGTCGGCGCCGTCGACGCCCCCGTCGAGTGAGCGCCGACAGCCCCGGCTGAGTGGGCGCCAGGGTCCCCGGTCGCGACTGGTTCCCCGACAGCGACGGCATCGGGCTGCGTCGCCAGAGGCAGTGCGACCGTGAAGGTGCTGCCTTGCCCCGGCTCGCTGACGAGCGTGATGCGGCCCCCGTGCAGCTCGACCAGGGTCTTCGTGATCGCGAGCCCGAGTCCAGTGCCGCCGGTCGGGGGCGCCCCGCCGTTCGCGCCGATGCGTACGAATCGTTCGAATATCTTCTCGTGGAAGTCGCGCGCGATGCCGATGCCGGTATCGCGCACCGATAGCTCCACAACGTCTGGCCGCTCCTGCAGGCTGACCGTGATTGTGCCGCCCGCCGGCGTGTAGCGCGCGGCATTCGATAGCAGGTTCGTCAGCACCTGGGCGAGCCGGCCACGGTCCCCCTTCGCCGGGCGGACTCGCTCGGGCATTTCGACCACGGCGTGCAGCCGCCTCGCAGCGAACTCCGAGCCCATCGACTCGGTGACCTCGGCGACCAGGTCGCGCATGTCGACCGGCACGGCGTCGAGGCGTATCCCTCCCGCTTCCAACGACGACAGGTCGAGGATGTCACGCACGAGGCGCTGGAGGCGTTCGGCGTTCGACCGGGCGGTGTCAAGGTACCGCGTGACTTTCCCGGCAGGCGAGCCGGCGGCCTCGTCGAGTGCGAGGTCCAGGAAGCCGATCACCGACGTGAGCGGAGTCCTCAGCTCGTGCGACACCATCGAGACGAAGACCGATTTCGCCCGGTCGGCGGCGCGCTCGGTCGTCACGTCCCGGTACACCCACAGCCGTCCCAGGTAGGTGCCGAGATGGTCCGTCACCGGGACCGACGTGAGTGACAGCGTCCTGCGGGACGGCCGGGCGACCTCGACATCTTCCTGCGAGACTGCGAGGGCCTGGTCGGCGCTGATCTCGTTCATGTGGTCGACGAAGTCGGCCTGGTCGGCGACCTCGACGCCGGGGCGCTGCCACAGGGTCTGCCACGGGATGCCGACCAGGCTGCGCGCATCGCCCAGGCCGAAGCTGCGTGCGAAGGAGCCATTGGCCCAGACCACCTTGCCGGCGCGGTCTGTCACGACGATCGACTCGAGGGCGGCATCGAGGATGACCGAGAGCTGGGTCGTGAGGAGGTGGAGGTCGAGGCGGACCTGGCGGCGGCTGGCGACCAGGGAGTAGGTCGACCCCGCGGCGACCACGGTAAGGGCCAGCCCGGCCGACATGACGATGATCCAGACCTGGCGCTCGAGGGGGCTCAGGCCGTAGCCCTCGGGGGACAGGAACTCGAGGCGCCAGTCACGGCCCGCCACGACCAGGCTGGCATCGGTGCGGTAGCCCTCGGGCCATGCCGCCGCGGAGTTGCCGCCGGCGAGCGGGAAGGCCTCCCGTGCCGGGCCGCCGGCCGGGAGGTCGATCACGCGGTAGCGGATTGACGCAACACCTGCCCTGGCCAGCGGTTCCGCAAGGAACTCGCCGATGTCGTAGACGCCGAAGGCGTAGACGGCGGGCATAACCGGGTCCGACGGCCCCCGGGCGAATACCGGGAAGAAGACGACGAACCCGGCCTCGTCGTTGCCCGTGGCAAGCGGGCCGGTGGCGACCGGAGTACCGGTATCGCGCGCCCTGGTAAGGGCGGTCGAGGAGCGGAAGTCGGCGGTCAGGCCGGGCGGCGGCAGCCCCGGGCGCGAGGGGTACAGGTATTCGGCACGAAAGAACCCCGCTCGGGCCGGGTCGGCGGGGGCGTATCCCAGCATGCGAACGGCGGAGCCGGTCCGGGTCACCGCCGCCGCGAAGTTGTTGAAGGCGTTCAGAGAAAGGTCGTCGGTTGCACGGAAGAAGCCCTCGATGGCTGGGATCTCGGTCAGGCTGCGGCTGACCTCGGCGCTGACGACCGCCGCGGCGTTGTCGGCGAACTCGTCGAAGCGGCCCTGGCTCTTGGCGGCTATCAGGCTCCGCAGAGCGACAGTCGTCCCGATGGTCATGGCGAGCAGCATCGCCAGCGTCGCAGCGGTCGCCAGCACCTGCAGGCGGGTCGAAAACCGCTCGCCACGCAGCGCGGCCTGCGGGCGTCGGCGAAGTGATTCGAACGCGTTCTCTACGAGCGTCGCCACGGGCCTGGGTCCCCAGTGGTCGATGATCTCCGGCGACCGGCCGCCAGAGCATCCGAGCGATCACCTATCCGGGACGGTGGCTAACGCCCCTCCTCCAGCACGACCAGGCCACGCCGCGCGGCCTGCACGACGGCCTCGGTGCGGGAGTGCGCGCCTAGCTTTGCATACAGGTTGGAGAGGTGCACCTGTATCGCCTTCACGGTGACTCCAAGCTTCTGCGATATCTCGTCGTTGTTCCTTCCTTCGGCCACGAATGGCGAGGGTGACTCCGAGCCGGGCCGCACACCGCAGGCGGCCAGCTTCGCTGAAACGGAATCGGCCAGGAAAACGGGCAGGCCGGCAGAGCGGGTCTGTCGGCCTGCCTCGTCAGCTATGGAGTCAGCTAGAAGGTCGAGGCGGGACTTGCCTGGCGTCAGCGCCAGCCCATCCGGGTGAACTCGGGCGGCGTGGTGGGAAGGCCCGCCGGCCGGTCCGTGTACGTGGCGAGCGACGCGAGCCACTTCTTCGCCTCGGCGGTCTCCTCGGCGTCGGCCTCCATGGAAGACAGCAGCTGCTCTATCTCTCTGGTAAGCGTCTCAGGCGCCATCATGTGCCTCCGTGAGTGGGCGCGCCACTCGGCTCTCCCCCGACGAACGGAGACAGCATGGCAAGCAGCAGGCTGCGATTCCTTAGTAAATCGCCTAGGTACCCCTAGGAATTTACCTACTTTTATGCGTGCCAGCACGCATTTCCATTGCGTCTTTCGCCTGGAACCGCTTTCGACTAACATTGCCACGCTTCCGAACCTGCTCCCCCGTTCGGGGCGAACAGCCAGCCGACAGGAGTTCGATTCATGCCCTCAGCGAAGTTCAGCTACGAAGGCCTGTTCTCGAGCAGGTCGCAGGACGTCCCGGCGCGGAAAGTCGTTCACCCCAAGTACGACTTCGTCGTCGCCTATCCCGACCCCGAGACGGTGCCGCTCGACGGGCTGGTCGAGGGCTTGAAGCAAGGACTTGAGCGCGACGGTAAGGATCTGGCGTACTACCCGCACCCGCTGGGGCTACCGGAACTCCGCGACCTCGTGTCGACCAAGCTCGAACGGGACCGCGGCTTCAAGGTCACTCCTGATCAGGTCGTCATCACGAGCGGGTCGAGCGAGGCGAACTGGCTGGTCATCCAGGCTCTGACGAACGCGGGCGACACGGTGATCGCCGAAGAGTTCGTATACACCGGGACGCTCGCGCAGCTCCGCCGGGCCGGGGCGAACGTGGTCGGCACGCCCCTCGACGACCAGGGGATCGTCCCGGACGCCCTCGAGGACCTTATCAAGCTGCTCATCAAACAGAACAAGCGCCCGAAGTACCTGTACACGATCCCCGAGTTCCAGAACCCGACTGGGTCGACCCTGCCGAAGCAGAGGCGGGAAAAGATCCTGGAGATCGCCCATCGTTACAAGATGCCCATACTCGAGGACGACTGTTACGTCGACCTTCGGATCGAGGGCAAAGGTCAGCCCGCGTTCAGGTCCCTCGACGACTCCGGGATCGTTAACTACGTGGCCTCGTTCTCGAAGATCCTCGCCCCGGGCCTCCGCCACGGCTACTTCACGGTCCCGGAGGACGTCCAGCGTCGGGCGCTGAGCTTCCGCGCCGGCGGCGGCCCGAGCCAGTTCACGTCGTACGCGGTCGTCGAGTACCTCAAGCGGGACATGTACGGCCACATCTCGGAGATCAACGACGTTCAGCGGCACAAGCGGGACGCGATGCTCGGGGCGCTGGGCGAGCACTTCGGCGGGATGGGAGCGAAGTGGAGCCATCCCCAGGGCGGGCTCTACATCTGGCTCGAGATGCCGAAGAACTACGACATGACGGCGTTGCAGCCGATCTGCTTCGACGCGGGTGTCGGCTACTCCGCGGGAGCGAACTTCGCCCCGAACGGCAACGGCGACAACTGCGCCCGGCTCTGCTACGGGCACCCGTCGCCGCAGTACAACCGTGACGGGATCGCCTTCTTGGCCGAGGTCATCGCGAAGCAGATGTCGAAGAACAAGGCGCGCGTGGCGCCAGGGGCGTAGGCGCGGAGAGCAGGTCCGCCGACCCGCCCGTTCCAGTCGCTTCGGAGTCCCCCGCGGACAGCCGCGAGTTCCGGATACGCGCTCTCTTCTGGACGGTCTACGCCCCGTCGTTCCTGCTTTCGATAGGAACGGGCGCCCTCGTCCCCATCGTCCCGCTGTTTGCGCGCGACCTGGGCGCGAGCGTCGGCCTCGCCGCCTTCGCGGTCGGCGCGCGCGAAGTCGGGACTGTCCTCTTCGACGTGCCGGTCGGCACGGCGGTCGCCCGCTTCGGCCGCCGGCAGACGATGATCGCCGGCACGATCGCGATCCTCGTCCTGTCGGCCCTCACCGGCCTCAGCTCGACCATCGCCCAGTTCATCGCCCTTCGCTTCCTCATGGGCGGCGCCATGGCCCTCTGGTCGATCTCCCGCCATACCTACATCGCCGACACCGTGCCGATCCAGCACCGGGGCCGTGCGCTCTCGCTCTTCGGCGGGATGGGCAGGCTCGGCACCCTGATCGGCCCGATCATCGGCGGCTACGTCGGCGAGCACGTCGGCCTCGCCGCCCCGTTCTTCGTCCAGTCCGGCGTTGCGCTGATCACCGTCGTACTGGTGATTGCGCTGATGAAGGACGGCCCCGAGATCTCACGCGTCGCGACCCGGCGCAACGTCTATTCGAGAATCGGCACGACGCTCGCCGACAACCGCCAGGTGTTCCTCACGGCAGGGGTCGCAGCGATGGCGCTCCAGCTCGTCAGGAATGCCCGCCAGGTGATGATCCCGCTCTGGGGGGCGGGTATCGGTCTCGGCGCGGGGGACATCGGACTGGCGATCGGGATCGCGGCGGCGGTCGACATGGCCTTCTTCTACCCTGCCGGGCTGCTCATGGACAGGTTCGGCCGCAAGTTCGCGATCGTGCCCAGCCTCTTCATTATCTCGGGCGCGCTCGCACTCATGCCGGTCACCCGCGACTTCTGGGGCCTGCTCGGTGTAGCCGTGCTCGGAGGCGTCGGCAATGGCCTCAGCAGCGGCGTGGTGCTCACGCTCGGGGCGGACCTCGCTCCACGCGGTCAGGCCGGGGAGTTCCTCGGCGTGTGGCGGTTCTTCACGGACACCGGCGGCATGCTGGCCCCGTTCGCCATTGGGACGGTGGCGACGACGTTCTCACTGGCGACTGGCGGACTAACGACTGCAGGGATGGGAGTCGCCGGTGCGGTCGTGATGACGGCGTTCTTCCGCGAGACGCTGAACGCGGGCGGGGCGACCGGCCAGCGTGACCGGCCGCGTCAGCGCTGAAGCAGCGAACGGGGGACGAGCGGGCGAAACGCCGGGAACGAGGAGCGGACCTGCCGGGCGGCCCAGTCCAGGGCCAGGCGGGCCGGCGCGTCGCCGTCGGCGATCAGGTCCTGCTCCCTTCGGCTCGTGAACAGGGTCCGGAACAGCTCCTGAGCCTTGCCTTCCCTGGGGATCAGGAGCGTTTCACACCATATCCGGTCGCGGACCCACAACGGGACCATGCATCCATGATGCGCCGCCTGCGTCCGAACTCCAAGGGGAGACTGGCACGCCGGGCGGCCGGAGCTTTCACAACCCTCTGGATTTGAGGAGGGCGTGCAGCTCGCGGAGGCAGACGGCGTTCTCTTCGGGCGGGAAGGCGTCGACGTATGGCTTCGACTCCCCGGAGATCCCGTCGACCGCCCCGGCCCTGACCGCCTTCCGGACCCACGCCATCTCGTCCTCGACGGACGGCAGCAAGTTGCGCTCCGACAGCAGCGAGAGCCCGGCGACCAGTCCGTAGCTACCCCAGTTCGACACGCTGGCGATGACGAGCTTCCTCACGGTCGTCACGCATGGCTGCTTCGGGAGCTTCTCGTAGTTCGGGATCACCTTGCAGAGATTGCCCATGCCGATCTCGTTGCCACCGTCGCCGATCCCGACCGAGACCGGGTGGAGGTCGAACAGGTGGTCGATCTTGGCGTTGTAGCTGGAGATGTCAAGCCCCCGCATGTTCCGGTAAACACCGTCCTCGCTCAGGCCGCATCGCTCGGTCGAGATCAGGACGGTCGGAGACTCGTCTTTCACGACCTGGAAGGCGAACTCGGCCGACTCGCGATGGCCAGCCATCGGGAACTCGATGATCCGGTGCTTGCGAGGTGCCACGGCTCGCAGGGCGACCAGCGAGAACTTGTCGGTGACGTAGGCGATCCCGAAGCCGAGCTTCTCGAGCGCAAGGCCGATCGCCACGGCGCCGGGGGGACCGTCGGTCTCGGGGGCGCCCGCCGACAGGATGTGGAACCCGGTGGCGATGAGGGCCTTGCCCGGGCTGTCGACGATAAGCCGCGCCGCTTCCTCCACGTAGTTCGCGGGCAGGTGCGGGCGCAGGGCGCTAACGTTCCGGCGGTCCTGCTGGAGGATGATGTCCTCGATCGTCTTCCCGGTCATAGCGCCGCCACGTCCTCGTCCCTGAGGTCGGTGACGAACATGTGGCCTGGCGCGTGGGTGATCATCAACGGCGGCTTCGATGCGACCGCAACTGCCTGCGGGGTGACCCCGCAAGCCCAGAACACCGGTACGTCGCCTGGCTTCGCCGGCCACGCATCGCCGTAGTCGGGCTTCGACACGTCCATGATCCCGATCGCATCCGGGTCCCCGATGTGGACCGGGGCGCCGTGCACCGCAGGGAATCTCGAGGTCGCCTGGACGGCCCTGACAACCTTGTCCCTTGGTATCCACCGCATCGAAACGACCATCGGCCCGCCGAAGCGGCCTGCCCCCTTCGTCGCAATGCTGGTCCGGAACATCGACACGTTCTGGCTCGTGCCCCAGTACGGCAGCTCGACCCCGTTGTCGAGCAACGCCTTCTCGAACGTGAAGCTGCAGCCGATCAGGAATGTGACGAGGTCGTCGCGCCACACCTCCATGAGGTCGTCGACCTCCCGTTCCAGCTTGCCGTTGCGGTAGATACGGTACTTCGGCAGGTCGGTACGAATGTCGGCGCCGGGGGCCGACATCCTGGGCTCGACCTCACCGGCCTCAAGCACCTCGATCAGCGGGCACGGCTTTGGGTTGCGCTGGCAGAAAAGAAGGAAGTCGAAGGCGACGTCCTTCGGCAGGATCGCCAGGTTGGCCTGCACGAAGCCCGGCGCCAGCCCCGATGTGGGGTGCCGCAGCTTACCGGCTCGGATCTGCTCACGCGCCTCGCGCCCGGTGGCGGGGAGCTTCAGCTTCGTCTTCAGCATCGGTGCGTCTCTCCATCGGCCTCGCAGGTACGGGCAATCTTACCGCTGCTATGATGGCCCGCCATGAAAATCAAGCGCATCGACCAGTTCAGTCCACGCAATCGTTGCCGCCTGGTCCGCATCACGACCGACACCGGGATCGAGGGGTGGGGCGAGACGACCCTCGAGGGCAAGCCGAAGAGTACCTGGGCGGCCGTCGAGGAGCTGTCCGAGTACCTCGTCGGCAAGGACCCACTGCGGATCGAGCACCACTGGCAGGCGATCTACCGGAGCGCCTTCTTCAAGGGCGGCAACGTACTGATGAGCGCCCTCGCGGGCATCGACCAGGCCCTGTGGGACATCGCCGGCAAGCACTTTGGCGTCCCGTCGTACCAGCTGATGGGCGGGGCCACCCGCGACCGTATTCGGGTGTACGCGCACTGGGGCATTGGCGACATGACCGACGAGGGGCTCGCGGCGTCTCGCAAGCGGCTCGACATGCTGATGAAGAAGGGGCAATACACGGCGTTCAAATCGGGGCCGCCCGGCAAGTGGCGGGCCCAGGAGTCACCGAAGCGGATCGACGAGTTCGTGAAGATGGCCTACCTGATGCGGGAGTGGGTGGGCGACGACGTCGAGCTGGCGTTCGACTTCCACGGCAAGATGACCCCTGCCCTGGCGATCGAGATCTGCCACGAGATAAAGGGCATGCGGCCGATGTTCGTCGAGGAGCCGGTGCCACAGGAAAACCCTGACGCCCTGGCCCTCGTGGCACGAGCGGTCCCGTACCACATCGCTACGGGAGAGCGCCTTCTATCGCGCTGGGAGTTCCGCCAGGTGATCGAGAAGCAGGCCGTCGCGCTCCTGCAGCCGGACGTCGCCCACTGCGGCGGCATTTCGGAGCTCAAGCGCATCGCCAACATGGCCGAGGTCTACTACATGCACGTCATGCCGCACTGTGCGATCGGCCCGGTCGCGTTCTCGGCGTGCATGCAGGTCGACGCCTGCGTCCCCAACTTCCTGATCCAGGAGCAGGTCGATGTGGGCCTGGGCGGAGGGCTGCTCAAGAAGGACTGGGTCGTGAAGAACGGCCATATCGAGCTGCCGAAGGGGCCCGGGCTCGGGTTCGACATCGAGGAGAAGGAAGCCACGAAGATCCTGCCCCGTCACCGCGAGGAACTGGGCGGGCCCGAGTGGGTCCACGAGAGCGACGGCTCGGTCGCCGACTGGTAGCCCCGCGAACCCGGCGACGACCAGCGCCGGGGGCTATCTCACGATACTTTCGGGCGCTTCGCGTGCCAGGGTCTGGCCTCTTCGAACGCGGCCGACGCCCGCAGGAGGGTCGCCTCGTCCGAAAGGTCGGTGACCAGCTGCAGCCCTATCGGTAGTCCGCGTGAGTCGAAGCCGCACGGGATCGACGCTGCCGGGTTCCAGCTGATGTTGAACGCCATCGTGAACGGGAGTGCCCCGTAGGGGATCCCGGCCTCCGACTTGATGGTCGGCTTGCCCCCGATCTCGGCCGGCGGGCTCTGGTGCGGGAAGGCCGTGACGGCGGCCGTGGGCATGAGCAGAAGGTCGACCTTCTCGAAGAAGTCGCCAAGCTGGCAGCGGAGGGCGTCCGCCTGGCGCAGCGCCGCCGAGTACTTGGCCGCGGTGATCTGCGCGCCGCGGTAGTTCATCGCCACCGTATACGGCATGAGATCGGCAAGCTTCTCCTCTACGAGGTGGCCGTACATCGCCTTCTGGTTGCCGCACCAGACCGTGTACCAGTAGTCGAAAGGCGGCGGGCTGAACTTCAGCTTCGCTTCCTCGACGTGGGCGCCGAGCGACTCGAACACCTTCGCCGAGGCGGTGACCGAGCTCGCAATCTCGGGGTCGACGCTCGCAAATCCGGCGTCGAGCGTGTAGGCGACCTTCAACCCCTTCACGCCGCCCTTGCAGAAGGACGGGAAGTCCGGCACCGGCTGGCGAAGCGAGCCGGGGTCCCGGCTATCGTGCCCGGAAACGGCCTTCATCAGGATCGCCGAGTCGAGCACGGTCCACGTCATCGGGCCGCTGGTCGATGTCTGGTTGGTGGCTGGCCTGGCGACGCCTCCGTAGCGGGGGATGCGTCCCTGGGTCGGCTTGATGCCGTACAGCCCGGTGAAGTGGCACGGCAGCCGAACCGACCCCCCGCCGTCGGTGCCGGTCGACGTGGCCACCATGCCCGCCGCGACGCTCGCCGCCGCCCCACCGCTCGACCCGCCCGGCGTGCGGGTCACGTCCCACGGGTTGTTGCACGCCGGGGCGACCTTCGTGTACGTCTCGGCGCTGTTGCCGAACTCGGGCGTGTTCGTCTTGCCAACGATCACCGCTCCAGCTTTGCGCACGCGCTCGACCACGATCGAGTCGCTCTCCGGGACGAAGTTTTCGTAGACCTTGCAGCCGAGCGTCGTCCGCAGCCCCTTCGTCAGCTCCAGGTCCTTGATCGAGATCGGGACTCCGATGAGCGGCGGCAGCGTCCCGGGGTCGCGCGCCGAGGCGACGGCCTTGTCCGCGGCGTCGGCGGTCTTCAGCGCGCCGTCGCGGTCGACCGTGATGAACGCGTGCAGCTTCCCGTCGAGGGCATCGATCCGCCGCAGCGACGCTTCGACCATCTCTCGGGACGAGACCTTCTTCTGCACGATCAGTTCGCGCTGCCGGTATGCGGGCATGAGCATCAGTTCACGGTCGTTCATCTCAGGTCTCCTCGATTTCGGCCCGTTCCGGCATCCGCTGGCGGCCCTAGTTCAGGACGGCGCCGCCGTTCACGTTGAGCGCCTGGCCCGTGATCTCGTTGGCGTCGTCGGAAGCCAGGAACGCCACCGCCTTGCCGATGTCCTCCGGGGTTTGCGGCCTCCCGAGCGGCGTCCGCTGCCGGATGCTCTCGTCGAAGACATCGCGGGGCGTCTTCCCCTTGACGCCTGGGTCGGTCGACACCCGGTTCACGGCGATCTTCTCCCACATGGGGGTCCACAGGCTTCCCGGGCACACGCAGTTCACGTTGATGTTGAACGGGGCCAGTGCCAGTGCCAGGTGATGGCAGTACTGGATCGCGGCAGCCTTCGACACGCTGTACGGGATGCCGACCGTGCCGAGTCCGGTGCCGACCCCCCTCGGCGCCCTTCCGCCATGCGACGCGATGATCACGATCTTGCCCGACCGCCGCTCCTTCATAGCCGGGGCGAATGCATCGACCGTGTGGGCGACGCCTTTCACGTTCACGCCGAACGTCGCGTCCCAGTCCTGCTCCGAGTAGTCGGGGCGCTCAGTGAATCCCGGCGCGCCGATCACGCCCGCGTTTGCCACGCAGATGTCGACTCGTCCCAGGTTGCGCGTCGCTCGCCCCGAAGCGGCGTTCATAGACGTCTGCGATGTGACGTCGGCCTCCAGCGCGAACGCCTTCCCGCCGGCGCCGTTGATCTCGCCGGCGACTGTCTGCGCGAGCTTCGCATCGAGGTCGCACACGACCACCGTCGCCCCTCGCTGCGCGAGGACCGTGGCTATTCCCCGACCGATCCCGCGCCCCGCGCCGGTGACCACCGCGGTCTTGCCCGCAAGCTGTGTTTGCATAGGCGTCCTCCTCAGGCGCCGCACATTATGCATGGCCTGTAAACTTGCTCGGCTGGAGATACGAATTGAAGCGAACTCGCACGCAGCCCGCCGACCTCGAAACGATCGTCTCGCTCGCCAAGCGGCGAGGTTTTGCCTTCCAGAGCAGCGAGATCTACGGCGGGCTCGGAAGCGTCTGGGATTTTGGCCCGCTGGGCGTCGAGATGAAGCGGAACATCAAGGACGCCTGGTGGCGGGCAATGGTCCGCGAGCGGGACGACATCGTCGGCATCGACGCTGCGATCCTGATGGACCCGAAGGTCTGGGTGGCGAGCGGCCATGTCGCGGGCTTCACCGACCCGCTGGTCGAGTGCGACAGCTGCCACCGGCGCTTCCGTGCCGATCACGTCGGCGGCACGACCTGCCCCGAGTGCGGCGGCAAGCTCGGCGATCCCCGCCAGTTCAACCTCATGTTCAAGACGTTCATGGGGCCGGTCGAGGACGACGCCGCACGCGTGTTCCTCCGCCCCGAGACGGCCCAGGGCATCTTCGTAAACTACGAGAACGTCCAGACGACCACCCGCCGCAAGCTGCCGTTCGGCATCGCCCAGATCGGCAAGTCGTTTCGTAACGAGATCACGCCCGGCAACTTCATCTTCCGCACGCGCGAGTTCGAGCAGATGGAGATGGAGTACTTCTGCCCTCCCGCCGACGCCGACCGGTGGTTCGACCACTGGGTCGACTTCAGCCTGGGCTTCTTCAAGCGTTACGGCGTGCAGGCACACAACCTGCGCACGCGCGTCCACACGTCGGAGGAGCGCCCGCACTACGCGCGTGCCGCGGTCGACGTCGAATACAACTTCTCGTTCGGATGGTCGGAGCTCGAGACGATCAATAACCGCACCGACTACGATCTGGCAAACCACGAAAAGCACAGCGGGAAGGACCTGAAGTACTTCGACGAGGAGTCGAAGGCGAAGTTCCTGCCGTACGTGATCGAGCCCGCCATGGGGGCCGACCGCACGCTGCTGGCGATGCTCGTCGACGCCTACGACGAGGAGCCGGGCGAGAAGGAGTCGAGGGTCGTCCTCCGGCTGCACCCTGATATCGCTCCGACGACGGTCGCCGTGCTTCCCTTGAGCCGCAACGACAGGCTGATGCCGACCGCCCGGAAGGTCCACGAGGCCATCCGGCCACACTTCAACAGCCAGTTCGACGACACGCAGAGCATCGGCCGGCGCTACCGCCGTCAGGACGAGGTCGGCACGCCGCTGTGCGTCACAGTCGACTTCGACACCGTCGAGAAGGACAGCGCGGTCACGATCCGCGACCGGGACACGATGGAGCAGGTGCGAGTGCCGATCGACCGGCTGGTCGGGGCGCTCCGTGACGGCCTCGAGGTCGCCCGTGGGCGCGTGGGCGCTTAGCTGACGCCTTTGGGCAGGCGCCGCATCGCGTGAATTTCGGCCTGCCAGACCTGTTCATGGCGGTCGTCGCCTGGGTCCACGCGATCGCCGCGACGACCTGGGTCGGCGGCAGCATCCTGTTCGCGCTGGTCCTCCGCCCTGCCGCGAAGCTCGATCCCGAGGGGATGCGGCAGGTGCTGGGGGCGGTGTCGTCGTTCTACCGCGAGCTGGTCGACGTCGCAGTGGTGGCGATCGTCGTCTCCGGCGTGATCCTGAGCTTCGACCGCCTGACCGACCCCGAGGCTGATGCCGTGTATGCGTCGGTGCTTGCGGTGAAGATCGCCCTGGCGCTGGTGATGTTCTACGTCGTGTGGGCGATGCGGAAGGCAGGCCAGGGCTCCCCAACCCGGGGACGCATCCTCTCTCGTCTGTCCTGGCTGCTGGGCTACAACTCGATCGTCGCCCTCGGACTCGTCGTCTACTTCCTCGCCGACATCCTCGCCGGCGTGTTCTCGGCGAACCTGCAGGCCGCGCCCTAGGACCGCCATGCGGTCAGACCTTCCTGACGCCTGAGGCGTCGGCCTTCGCGAGCAGCTCGTCGACGGTCACTCCCAGGACGGGATGCCGCAGGCCGGACGCGATCTCGACGAGCGGCACGAGCACGAACGCGCGTTCGGCGGCGCGCGGGTGCGGCACCTGGACGGCAGGTCGGTCGACGATCTGATCGCCGTAGAACAGCAGGTCGATGTCGATGGTCCTGGGCTCGCCGCGGTAGAGGCGCCTGCGGCCCAGCCTGCGTTCGGCCTGCAGCAGCTTCTTCAACAGCTGAGCCGGTGGAGTTTCGGTCTCGAGCTCGCAGACCTGGTTCAGAAACAGCGGTTGAGTGCCAACCTGCCAGGGCTTCGTCTCGTACACCGACGAACACCGGACCACCTGCCCGAGCTTCGCCAGCTCACCGCGGGCTTCCTCGAGCTTCCGCTCCCGGTTGCCAAGGTTCGAGCCGAGGCCTATGAAGGCGGAGCTCATGCCGGCGCACGCCAGCCGCGGACGACGGCGTCGGCCATCCGGGCGACACGCACCATTGCTGTCACGTCGTGCACGCGAACGATGTCGACGCCACGTTCGATCGCGAGCGCCACCGTAGCGGCGGTGCCCTCCAGGCGCTGGTCTGGCGGAACGTCCAGCACGGCGCCGATCGACGACTTGCGGGACGTACCGATGAGGACCGGAAATCCGAGGTCCTTGAGGCGCCCCACTCCCCGGAGCATCTCCAGGCTCTGCTCGGCCGTTTTTCCAAAGCCGATTCCGGGGTCGACGATAACGCGCTCGGGGCTCACCCCGCTCTTGATTGCGCGATCGGCGGCCGCGCGGAGGTCCGCGGCCGCTTCTTCGACGACGTCGGCGTACTCGGCCCGAGATCGCGTATGGCTGATCACGATCGGCACGCCGAGCGCCGCCACGGTCCCCGCCATCTCGGGGTCGCCCAGCATCGACACGTCGTTCACGAGCGCCGCGCCCATCGCAATCGCCTCGCGGGCGACCCGCGCCTTGCGCGTGTCTATGCTGATGGGGACGTCCAGCTTGCCTGCGAGCCGCCGAAGCACCGGGCCGACCCTGCCCAGCTCCTCATCCGCGGTGATGGGCGCCGCGCCCTTGTAGACGCTCGGCGGGCGGGTCGACTCGCCGCCGACGTCAACGATGTCGGCACCCTCCTCTGCGAACCGGCGCGCCTGGGCGACCGCGGCATCGAAGTCGTGCCCGATGCCGTCGCCGGAAAAGGAGTCCGGAGTGACGTTTACGACACCCATGACGTAGGTCCGAACGCCCCACCTGAAGTCCCGGCCGCCGATGACCATCGAGGGCGCATGCGGTCCAGATTCGGTCCAAAGCGGGCGAGCCATGCCTGTCGGATGGTAGCAAAGCGGTAAGATACGGCCGAAAGGGAAGGACGATAGCCACCAGGCCAGTCGACGGCAGGACCGAGACTTCGGCGACGGGCGCCGACAGGCGCGCCGCGCTGGCCGCGCGAAGACGCGCCGCCCAGACGGGTGGCGGGGCCGACCGCCAGGACGCTCAGCGCAAGCGTGGCAAGATGACCGCTCGCGAGCGGCTGAACACCCTCTTCGACTCCGGCTCGTTCTCCGAGTTCGACACCTTCGTCACGCATCGGTCGACCGACTTCGGCCTCGACCAGCAGCGGTTCGAGGGCGACTCGGTCGTCACCGGCTCGGGCACCATCGACGGCCGCCGCGTGTTCGCCTACGCCCAGGACTTCACGGTCCTCGGGGGGTCGCTCTCCGAGGCCGCGGCGCTCAAGATCTGCAAGGTGATGGACCACGCGGTGCGGGCCGGCGCGCCGATCGTGGGCATCAACGATTCGGGCGGCGCACGCATCCAGGAGGGCGTCCTGTCGCTCGCCGGTTACGGCGAGATCTTCAAGCGCAACGTGCTGGCGTCGGGCGTCGTCCCCCAGATCACGATCGTCGCAGGGCCGGCCGCGGGCGGCGCGGTCTACTCCCCGGCCATCACCGACTTCATCTTCATGGTCGACAAGATCGGCCAGATGTACATCACGGGTCCCGACGTCGTGAAGGCGGTCACGGGGGAGCAGGTCACGCTCGAAGAGCTTGGCGGCGCCGCCATGCACGCCTCCCGCAGCGGTGTCGCCCACTTCGTCTCGGCCGACGAGAAGTCGTGCTACGAGACGGTCCGCGCCCTGCTGAGCTACCTGCCGTCGAACAATACCGACTCGCCGCCCTCGGTGCCCCCGTTCGACGACCCCGACCGCCGGGATGAGGGCCTCTCTCGCCTCGTGCCCGACGACCCCTCGCAGGCCTACGACATGTACGACGTCATCCGTCTCATCGTCGACGGCGGCATCGTCCTGCCGGTCCACGAGCTGTACGCCCCGAACATCATTTGCGCATTCGCCCGTATGGACGGCCGAACGGTCGGCATCGTTGCCCAGCAGCCCGCCCACCTCGCCGGCGTGCTCGACATCGACGCCTCCGACAAAGCGGCCAGGTTCGTGCGGTTCTGCGACTCCTTCAACGTGCCGATCCTGACGCTGGTCGACGTCCCCGGCTTCATGCCGGGCACCGCCCAGGAGTTCGGCGGCATCATCCGCCACGGCGCCAAGCTGATCTACGCCTACGCCGAGGCGACCGTGCCGAAGGTGTCGGTGATCACACGCAAGGCGTATGGCGGCGCCTACATCGTAATGAGCAGCAAGCACCTGCGCGGCGACGTCAACCTGGCCTGGCCGACCGCCGAGATCGCGGTCATGGGACCGGATGGCGCGGTCAACATCATCCACCGCACCGAAATCTCCGAAGCCGCCGACCAGGCCGGGCGGCGCCGGGAGCTGATCGCCGAGTACCGGGAAAAGTTCGCCAACCCCTACATCGCGGCTCAGCGTGGCTTCATTGACGATGTGATCGACCCGTCGGAAACTCGCCCACAGGTCATCCGCGCACTGCGGATGCTCGAGAACAAGGTGGACTCGATGCCCCCGAAGAAGCACGGGAACATACCGCTATGAATCAGCAGGCAGCGCTCGCACGCGCAGGCGAGCACTTCACGGCGATCCTGAAGCCCCAGCTGGAGCGGATCGAGCGCATGAAGCGCGAGGGGGCCTGGGTCGACTACGCCACGGTGAAGCCGATCGTGATCGGCACGCTGGGCGGCGACGGGATCGGGCCCGCCATCACCGAAGTCGCCGAGAACGTACTGAAGGACCTCCTGGCGGGCGAGATCAGGTCGGGCAAGGTCGTCATCAGGTCGATCGAGGGCCTCACGATCGAGAACCGTGCGAAGCACATGAAGTCGATCCCCGACGACGTGCTGGCCGAGATGAAGAAGTGCCACGTCACGCTGAAGGGGCCGACCACGACCCCCGAGGCAGGAAGCCCGTGGCCGAACCTGGAGTCGGCGAACGTGTCGATGCGGAAGGAGCTCGACCTGTTCGCAAACGTGAGGCCGGTGCGCGTGCCGGCGGAGGGGATCGACTGGACGTTCTTCCGTGAGAACACCGAGGACCTCTACGCCCTCGGGAGCCAGGGGATCGACGTCACACCCGATATCGCGATCGACTTCCGGCTGATCACGACGCCCGGCTCGGAGCGGATCATCGACGCAGCTTTCGCGCACGCCAGGAAGACGGGCAAGAAGCGGGTCACGATCGTGACCAAGGCGAACATCGTCAAGAAGACAGATGGCAAGTTCCTGGAGGTGGCCGCGAAGGTGGCCGAGCGCTACCCGGGGATCAGCTGGGACGGCTGGTACATCGACATCATGACGGCCAAGCTGCTCGACCGAGCCCGCCGTGCCGATTTCCAGGTCTTCGCCCTTCCGAACCTTTACGGCGACATCCTGACCGACGAGGCCGCCGAGATCCAGGGCGGCGTCGGCACCGCGGGAAGCGCCAACATCGGCAAGCGGTATGCCATGTTCGAGGCGATCCACGGCTCGGCGCCCCGCATGGTGCAGGAAGGCAGGGCGAAGTACGCCGATCCGAGCTCGATGCTCAAGGCTGCGGCCATGCTGCTGGCGCACATCGGGTTCGCGGACCTGGGCGACCGGGTCGACAAGGCGCTCGAGATCTGCGGCCAGTACGAGCGCAAGGTCAAGCTGACCGGCCGGGATACCGGGGCGACCGGAAGCGAGTTCGGCAAGTACGTGACGGACATGGTGCGGGACCCGGGGCTCGCCGAGCGTTGGCAGGGCCTGGTGTCGAAGGGCTAGGGGCCCTGGTCAGCGGAGGGGAAGGTCCGGTACGGTGCGCAAGAAGGTAACGATAGTTGGGGCCGGGAACGTCGGGGCGACGACTGCCCAGCGGATAGCCGACAAGGGATACGCCGACGTCGTCCTGGTCGATGTCGTCGAGGGCATGCCGCAGGGCAAGGCGCTCGACATGCTCCAGTCCGGACCAGTTACGGGATCGGACGCGAGGGTAGTCGGCTCGAACACCTACGACGTGACCACCGACTCGGACGTGGTCGTCATCACGGCAGGCATTGCCCGCAAGCCAGGGATGTCACGCGACGACCTGCTGCTGACCAATATGAAGATCGTCGGCGAGGTCACGGGACAGGTCGCCGGCCGCTCGCCGCGGGCCGTGTTGATTGTCGTGTCGAACCCGCTCGATGCCATGGTGCAGCACGCCTACCGGATCAGCGGGTTCCCGAAGCAGCGAGTCGTCGGCATGGCCGGCATCCTCGACACCGCCCGCTTCCGCACGTTCCTTGCGGCCGAGCTCAAGATGTCGGTGACGAACGTCCAGGCGTACGTGCTTGGCGGGCACGGCGACTCGATGGTGCCGCTCATCGGCAGCACGACCGCCGGCGGTGTCCCGGTTTCCGAGCTGATTCCGAAGGCGCGATTGGACGAGATCGTCAAGCGGACCCAGAACGGCGGTGCGGAGATCGTGGCGCTGCTCAAGACCGGAAGCGCCTACTACGCCCCGTCGGCGGCTGTCGAGCAGATGGTCGAAGCGATCATCTTCGACCGCAAGGCGGTCCTCCCGTGCGCCGCCCTGCTCGAGGGCGAGTACGGCATACGCGGCCTGTTCGTCGGCGTGCCGGTGAAGCTGGGCGCAGGCGGTGTCGAGCAGGTCGTCCAGGTGAAGCTCACCCCGGAGGAAGACGCTGCGCTGAAGAAGTCGGCCGCGGCCGTGCGCGAGCTCGTCGACGTCATGGCGAAGAACGCCGCGTAGCTAGCTTCCGCCGAGCGCTTTCACGAGCTCGCCTTCCGCCGGCAGCCGGAGGCGCGCCCGGAGCGTGTCGGCGATCAGCGCGCCCAGCACGGCGACCGTCCGCGCCGACACCGTGAACTCCACGTTCGAAGGCGCAAGCTCTCGTGCGGTCCCTGCTACCAGCCGGTTGCGGAGCTCGCGCAACTGTCGGAGGTCGAACGCAGCGCGGACCGTCGACTCCCCCTCCGGCCCGGCCGCGGCCGCCACCAGGCCGGCTATCCGCTTCAGCAGATCGGTGCCCGGCCCGCCGGCGAGCGCCTCGAGGGCGACCCACAGGGCCAGGTAGCGGTCGTCGTTGCGCTCGACGTCACGGGCGAGGACGTACCAGCGGAGGGCAAGCGCCGCGCCATGGTCGAGTCCCCGCAGGTCAGCGGGCTCGAACGACCGGCCAAAGGCCGTCAGGGCTGCCAACGCGAAGCGGGCGCGGCTACCTGACCGCCGCGGCCTGTTCCTTGAGGCGCGCCAGCATGTCCCTCGTCGACACCATGTGCTTCTTGAAGCCGAGCTCGTCGGGTTCGATGCCCATGGCGAGGCCGATCAGCTGAGGGAAGTGGATGATGGGCAGGTCGATCTTCCGGCCGTCGGGCCGGTTTTTCCTGGCCGCCTTGTCCTGGTAGCCGTCGAGGTTCAGGTGGCACAGGGGGCAAGGCGTGACCATGGCGTCGGCGCCGTCGTCTTTGGCGGCACCGGTGTGGTTCGCAACCATCTTCAACGAGTTGTCCTGATTGATGAGCAGGATCGGGAAGCCGCAGCACTTGCGCTTCCCCGCGAAGTCAATCAGTCGCGCGCCGGTCGCCTCGATCACGCGATCGAGCGAGGTCTCACGCGCGGGCACTCTGTCGTAGCCGAGGGCATCGCTGGGCCGCAGCAGGTAGCAACCGTAGAACGGCGCCACGCTCAGGCAGGACAGGTCGCGGACGAAGCGCTTCTTCAGCTCCTCGACCCCGAACTCCTCGACCAGTATCCAGAGCAGGTGCTTTATCACGGTGGTGCCCCGGTATGCGAGGCCCTCCTCCGCGATGACGCCGTTGATCTCCTTGAGGTACTCGGGGTCGCGCATCACGCGCTGGTGCGCCTGCGACATGACCCCCTGGCAGGTGCTGCAAATGGTCATGATCGGCAGGCCCTGCTTCTCGGCGATCGCGAAGTTGCGCACGTTGAGCGTGTCGCCCAGCTTCCGGTTCC